>ENA-OWNT01000048-OWNT01000048.1-seawater-metagenome-genome-assembly--contig:-NODE-48-length-367947-cov-7.837676_pt1 | contig 367947 bp, 319 predicted proteins | sample MGYA00238136_ERZ651165 | MGnify/ENA primary metagenome ERZ651165 (study PRJEB26861, sample SAMN08777766) | seawater metagenome | isolation source: coastal seawater | place: USA: Florida | collected... | reverse complement strand
TGCCGAAGACACTCCACCGGAAGCTGCAGATTCCACAGCATCGCTCTCAACGGAAAATTTCTCGCCGGATTTCTGCGACGCCTTGCCGCCCTTGCTGCCGGATGCTGCCGATGTCCGGCCTGGTCCGCCCACTTTCATATCAGAACCGTTACCCCGTCATATCTTGAATGACATTTTCAGTCATATTCCATTCTCAAGGGACATTCTTTCCCGGTCAAGGGGGAAGATATTGCCTCCTTTCGCAAAATGTCACCGCGTTTCAATATTTTATCTTTTAAAAATACCTAGATTTTTTTAAAAATTTAAATAATTTAGAATATTTTTCTTGATTCAGTAAATTATTTCTTACTTCAATCAATTGTTCTACTAGCATTATATTAACTTGCAATTCATTTATTTCCTTTGTACTAGGTTGGTAATTAAAACTTTTATAATCATCCAATATAATTTTTGATTTGTTGACTAATAAAATTATTTCTTTTAAAGTCTTAAAAAGCTCTTTAGTTTCATTTGAGTCTTTTTCAAAATACTCCATTATTTTTTGAGCATTTGTGCCTGAACCGGAAGCGAATATGGCAATATTTTTCATAGTTCTGTTTTATGAGTACAATCGATGTTGATCAAATTAAAATTTTATATAGTTTGAATCTCCGTAGCTTAGAAATCTGAAATTATTCAGAAGAGCATATTGATATATCTGTTTCCAATTTTCGCCAACTAAAGCAGCGACTAATAGTAAAAGAGTACTTCCGGGTTGATGGAAATTGGTAATCAAAGCGCCACAAATTCGAGGTGTATATCCAGGAGCGATAATCAGTCTGGACTTGGCCATAAAGCTTTTGGCATTGTATGACATAAGATGATTGATCAAAGCATTTAATGCCTCCTTTTTAGAATAGTTTTGTGGGAGTTCGTAAGCATCCCATTGTTCCAATACTGAAAGATTTGAATCCGGATTAACCAGAATCTTTACGCCAAACCAATATAAACTTTCCAGAGTCCTCATGGAAGTTGTACCTACCGGAGTTATTCGTTTATCAGTTGCGGCTAAATCTTGTAGAGTAGAAAGTTCTACTTCAATCCACTCCGCATGCATGGGATGATCTTTCATGGTGTCAGATGAGACGGGTTTGAAAGTTCCAGCACCTACATGTAAGGTGATTTGAGAAGAAGAGATGTTTTTACTTTGGAGTTGGTTGAGAATCCCTTCTGTAAAGTGCAGCCCGGCTGTAGGTGCTGCTACGGAACCTTCTTCTTTTGCAAAAACCGTTTGATATCGTTCCTTGTCTGAATCGTTTACATCTCTTTTAATATATGGAGGTAATGGAATCTTGCCTACATTTTCTAAAACTTCTGAAAATGTTAGTTCTTCAGGTGTCCAACTAAAGGTAATTAGAAATTCGCCCTCTAATCTTTGGGTCATTTCAACTTTTAACTCAAAACCACTTTGATCTGAAATGGATAGAAAATCTTCTTTCCATTTTTTTGCGCCACCTACTAAACAAATCCATTGGGTACTTTTTTGAGTCCCCATAGCTATGCTTAGATCGATATTTTCACCCGCAGGTTCCAGGCAAAAAATCTCAATATCGCGCCCATTCCGATTTTGAAAAATGATTCGCGCCTGAACAACTTTGGTATTATTAAAAACCAGGTGAGAATTCGAATCTAAAACTTGTGGTAGTTGATCAAATGTAGATTCAGAAATGTTTTGATTCTCGTAGATCAACAGTTTCGATCCAGATCTATTCTCTGCTGGTTTCTTTGCGATTTGATCAGTAGGTAATTCGTATGTGTAATCACCAATGGAAAGATTTTGAACCTGATTTTTCATGACCGCAAAAGTAAATCATGAGGATAGGTATAAAAGTGAAAATGTGTCGGAATTCATTCAGATATGACACAATTAAGGTATTATCTCGAGACAGGTAACTGCGATGGTTTTTCCCACCATGCAAATACTTGCAGATTTCGTCTCATAATATTGAACTTTAATTTTAAACTCTTTTGAAGAATCAAAGTCCGATTCAGAAAGGAATTCATTTATGTTTTGCGGTTCCAGTTTTTCACCATTTTCTAATTCAATCACCCAATTGCATCCATCTAGTTGAATTTTTTTAAGAATAGCAATCACCCCCTGATCACACTTTTGAATTGTATCAGGAACGGGGTCTGGTTTGGATTCAATGATTTTTCGATTCGTACAGGAAGCGGAAATTAATAATGCGAAAATGATAAAATATTTCATGGTGCCGTGTTTTGATCTGTTATAGGGATCGGAGAAGTATTGAAAACCCGAAAGTTTCCTTTTCCAGCTACCTTGGTTCTACGTGTACTAAACAAATATATAATGGCACCGGTTCCAACGGCTATGGCAGATGGAAGCCAGACGGAGTTGCTGATCACATATCCTCGGGCACTATAATTTAATATATTGTTGATAGCATCCAGCGTAAAGAAAAATGAACCTGAAACAACCAAAGCACCTCCAAGAAATCGTAATCCCTTTCGAACACTATACACACGATCTACATCTGTGAGATTGATTTTTCTACCTTCAATAACAAACGAAGAGTCATAAATGGCATCAATTCGTCCTACGATTTTTTCTTTTGTTAAAAGTTTAATTTTAATGTGATCTCCCGCATAAAAATGAATTCTCTTGACCTTTCCCTTTTTATCTAATCCAAGCGAATATTGACCAAAAGCAGGAATAGCACATAGAAACAGAACCCATAAAAAGGTCAGTGAAATCAGCTGTTTTGTGTGCCCGAGTTGAAACATTTTGTAAAGATATAAATCACAATTAGATATAAATGGCGGACTGATAGAAATCATGTTTTTTTGAAAACATTAACACCATATTTGCCGTGAACGCAAAAAATAATAAAATATGCCATTTTATCAGAAATTAGGAAAAGTACCGGCTAAGAGACACACTGTCAATAGAAAAGAGAATGGAGAGTTGATCAGTGAACAGGTATTTGGTACTGCAGGATTTGCAGGAATGACATCAAACTTGTACCATATGCATCCACCAACAATTGTGTCGAGATATGGGAAAGAGTATTCTGTTGCTCCTGAAGTTGCTGTAGAACGTAATTTAAAAATGACCCGTATGAAAGGTTTTCAGATTAAACCTGAAGCGGATTATTTAGATAGTAGAAAAACAGTATTGACTAATGCCACTGTAAATATTACACTGGCTGCTCCGCAAAAGTCAATGACAGAATATTTCTACAAAAATGCGGATTCTGATGAAGTGATATTTATTCATAAAGGTACCGGTACTTTAAAGACCTTAATGGGAAATATTTCTTTTGAGTACGGTGATTATTTGGTGGTGCCTAGAGGAATGGTATATCAAATTGAATTTGATACTGAGGAGAACAGGTTGTTTATTGTGGAGAGTACTGATCCGGTATTCACTCCAAAAAGATATCGTAACAATTTTGGACAGCTTTTAGAACATTCTCCATTTTGTGAGCGAGATATTCATGGTCCTTCTGAATTGGAAACATTTGACGAGTTAGGGGAGTTTATGGTTAAGATTCGTAAGCAAGATGTAATTCATGAAGTGGTATATGCAAGTCATCCGTTTGATGTTGTGGGTTGGGATGGATACAATTTCCCTTACAAGTTTTCTATTCATGATTTTGAACCAATCACTGGTAGAATTCACTTACCACCTCCAATTCACCAAACATTTGAAGCAGCTTCATTTGTGATTTGTTCTTTTGTGCCGCGTTTATACGATTATCACCCGGATGCCATTCCTGCTCCATATAACCATAGTAATATTGATTCTGATGAGGTGCTTTACTATGTTGACGGAGATTTTATGAGTAGGAACGATATAGATGCCGGACATATTTCACTACATCCGGCCGGGATTCCGCATGGACCACATCCGGGTGCTACCGAACGAAGTATAGGGCAGGTAAAAACAGACGAATTGGCCGTAATGGTGGATACCTTCAAACCATTGAAAGTAACCGAAGAAGCATTAAAAATAGCCGATGACACGTATTATCAGTCTTGGCTGGAATAAATAAACAATAAATTACCTTCAATCGCGATTAATTCTTAACCATTCAGAAGAAAAATTCGCCGAAGGCAAAAAACATAATACCATGAGTAAAGATGTAAAATCCGTAGACTACGGACTTGAAAAAATATTTGAAGGAGCCCAGGACTTTTTACCCCTTCTGGGAACAGACTATGTAGAATTCTATGTTGGAAATGCAAAACAGTCTGCACATTATTATAAAACAGCGTTCGGCTTTCAGGACTATGCCTATAAAGGCCTGGAAACCGGATCGAAAGACGTAGTAAGTTATGTGCTGAAACAGGACAAGATCCGTATCGTACTTTCCACACCCCTGAACAGTAAATCGCCACTAAACGATCATATTGTAAAGCATGGAGATGGAGTAAAAGTGATCGCCTTGTGGGTTGATGATGCCCGTAAAGCCTGGGAGGAGACTACAAGCAGAGGTGCTAAGTCTTACATGGAACCATTGGTAGAAAAAGATGAGCATGGTGAAGTGGTACGAGCCGGGATCTACACCTATGGCGAGACTGTACACATGTTCGTAGAAAGGAAGAACTACAATGGTGTATTCTTACCCGGTTTTGTAAAATGGGAAACAGACTATAAACCCGCACCTACCGGATTGAAGTATATAGACCATATGGTTGGAAATGTAGGATGGGGACAGATGAATACCTGGGTGAAATGGTATGAAGAAGTAATGGGATTTGTTAATTTCCTCTCCTTTGATGACAAGCAGATCCACACCGAATATTCCGCTCTCATGAGTAAAGTGATGAGCAATGGAAACGGAAGGATAAAATTTCCCATTAATGAACCGGCAGAAGGTATAAAACGTTCACAAATTGAGGAATATCTTGATTTTTATGAAGGGGCCGGGGTGCAGCACCTCGCGCTTGCCACAGACGATATCATTGAAACAGTAGCCCAACTTAGGGCAAGAGGTGTTGAATTTTTACCACCACCTCCACAGCAGTACTACGATGATATTCCGGGCAGGCTGGGATCGCACATGGATATGATGAAAGAAGATATAAAGGAGCTTCAGCGTTTATCAATTCTGGTTGACGCCGATGAAGAAGGCTATTTATTGCAAATTTTTACCAAACCCCTTGAAGACAGACCTACCTTATTCTTTGAGATCATCCAGCGAATGGGCGCGAAAGGATTTGGGGCTGGTAATTTTAAAGCACTGTTTGAATCTATAGAGAGAGAACAAGCAGCGCGTGGCACCCTATAAGATGTAACTAAGTGAAAACTCCATCGTCTTAATGATGGAGTTTTTACTTTGGAACAGTAGTTGTATTTGTCACAACCAAATCTTAATACTTATGTTATGAAAAGGCTTATTACGCTTTTTTTATTTTTTACTTTCATCGTTGTGAATGCCCAGGAACAGGCCTATGGGGATGGAGAATGGTTTAAGTTTCGGGTACACTACGGTATCGTTACTGCAGGGTATGCTACCTTAGAGGTTGACAATGCTTACCTGGAAGGGCGCAGTGTGTATCATGTGAAAGGAGAAGGGCGTACTACAGGGGTCTCTAAATTATTCTTTAATGTAGAGGATTATTACGAATCTTACATAGATAAATACAACGACAGACCATATCGCTTTATCAGGAAGATCGATGAAGGAGGGCACACCAAGGATATTCAGATAGATTTCGATCATAACGCGGGAAAGGCTCTGGTATACAACAAGAAACATAACACCAAGGAGCTGGTATCTTTCCCAAGTGATGCTCAGGATATGGTTTCGGCTTTTTATTACCTTCGCAATAATCTTGATGTAACCAAGATCTCGGAAGGAGAAACGGTCGATATGAATATGTTCTTCGACAAGGAGAATTATAAATTCAGACTGAAATTCTTGGGTAGGGAAACCTTAAAAACTAACTTTGGCAAAGTATCGTGCCTGGTATTCAGGCCTTATGTGCAGGCAGGACGCGTTTTCAAAGAAAAAGAGAGCCTAACGGTATGGGTAAGTGATGATAACAACAAGATACCATTACTAATAAAAGCCGATCTTGCAGTGGGTTCCTTAAAGGCCACCCTAACAGAATTCAAAGGACTAAAACATTCTTTTAAAATTATAGTAGATTAATGCCTCGATGGAAATTCAACCGGAAACCTTAAAATTACTCGAACAATTAAAGAAGAAATACGATGCGATCGATCAGGATCTCGATACACACCTGGAAGGGTTGTTGTATGGGGAGCCTATAACGTACTGGGATTATATCCAGACCGACGCCTTGCTTAATCTTCAGATCCAACGTACTACCTTGCCGGATGAGATGGTATTTATCATGTACCATCAGATCAATGAGTTGCTGTTTAAAATGATCCTCTGGGAAATTCAACAAGTGGCTCACCACAAGGAGCTTACTGTCAAGTTCTTTTCAGAAAGATTAATGCGTATTAGTCGTTATTTCGACATGCTCACTTCCTCTTTCCAGATCATGACCGAAGGAATGGAAGTGGAACAATACCTGCAATTCAGAAATACACTTACCCCTGCCAGTGGATTTCAGAGTGCCCAATACCGTAAGATCGAATTCGCCTCGACCGATCTTATCAACCTTATCGATGCGAGATTCAGGGATACTATAGACCGGGATACTCCTTACGAACACGCGCTGGAACACTTGTACTGGCAGGCGGCAGGTAAGAATTACCATACCGGGAAAAAGAGTTACTTGCTTAGTGCTTTTGAAGAAAAATATAAAAACGAATTTATCGCCTTTACAAAAGAGTATAATACTATAAATTTGTATGCGAAGTTTAAAAGTTTACCCGAATCTGTTAAAAAGGACCCTAAATTAAGAAAGGCGATGAGGCACTACGATCGCACCGTTAACATTAAATGGGTGATGGCACATTATAACACGGCTGTGAAATATCTCAATCACGGGAATGAACCGGAAGAGGCAACCGGTGGAAGCGATTGGGCAAAATATATGCTCCCGAAATATCAGCGGAGAATATTCTTCCCCGAAGTGTGGACAGCAGAAGAACTAAAGAACTGGGGCCATGACGTATAGTTGCTAAATTGAATGAATTTGAAGAGATTAACCTATTTACTCCCCGTATTACTGCTTTTTGCAGCTTGTAGCACCGAAATTAAAGATGAAGATGAGGTAGCAGAGGAAGAGCTCCCTCAAATTATAGAAGAATACGGCTATATCCTTAACGATTTTAATGTGATTAGGGATACCATCAGGCCGGGAGATACTTTTGGGGCAATTCTGGATGCAAATGGTGTCACCCAGGATAAGATCTTTGAAGTAGCTACAAAATTCAAAGACAGCTTCGATGTTAGAAAAATGGTGGTGGGTAAACCCTATGTATTGCTAAATGCCAAAGACAGCACAAATGCTACCCAGGTATTTATTTACGAGAAGAATAAAGTTGACTACGCAGTGGTGGATTTTAGAGATTCGATATCCTCCTTTAATAGCAGGAAACCTGTTTCTTATGTAGAAAAAACGGCCTCCGGGGTAATAACTAGCTCGTTATATCAAACCATGGAGGAAAACGATCTTAGTCCGTACATGTCTGAACGACTGGCCAATATTTATGCCTGGACCATTAACTTTTTCGCTATCCAGCCAGGAGACAGATTTAAGGTGATCTACACCGAAAAATATATCAATGACACCATTCCCGCAGGTCTTGATAAAATAAAAGCCGCATATTTCGAACACAAAGGAAAACAGCTTTATGCTTTCCGTTTCGTGGGAGACACCTTGAACCAGATCCCGGATTTTTACGATGAGAATGCCGAAAATCTTAGACGGGCATTCCTGAAAGCCCCGGTTAAATTCAGCCGTATCTCATCCCGGTATAATTTAAATAGAAGGATCAAGTATTACGGTTATAAATTAAGGCCCCATAAAGGAACCGATTTCGCAGCCAATATCGGCACCCCGATTCTGGCTACAGCCGATGGTACAGTGACAAAGTCTGAACGCCGTGGAGGAAATGGCAATTATGTAAAAATTAAACATAATAGTACCTACTCTACCCAGTATTTACATATGAAAAGCAGAAATGTAAAGGTAGGAGACTTTGTTCGTCAAGGCGATGTGATTGGTTGGGTTGGAATGACCGGAAATACCGGAGGACCTCATGTTTGCTATCGATTTTGGAAGAATGGTAAACAAGTGGACCCCTTTAAGGAAGATCTTCCCACATCGGAGCCATTAGCTCAATCTTTACAGCCAAAATATTTCCAATTTATCGCTCCCCTGAAGGAAAATCTGGACTGTATTACATATTAATTCCCCTCTTTTTTTGCTGTTGATAACCCTGTTATTAATTAAAACACGGATTTTCAGAATGTTACTCATTAAATCTTACATTTAATCGGCGTGTATTTCTTAATATTTTCTTAATCCAAAAATTATTATAAGAAAATTATTGGAAGTAATTTTGCGCCAATATTCATAAACTAAACATTAAACAATGAAAAAACTTTTACTTTTAGTTTTCTTATTCGGCAGTTTTACTGCATTTTCTCAGGGAACGGTTACAGGAACAGTACAAGATGCTGATCTTGGAGGACCCCTTCCCAATGCTAGTGTTGTTGAAGTTGGTACCAGCAATGGAACTATTTCCGACTTCGACGGGAACTTTACTTTGTCCGTTTCATCAAACAGAGGGCAAGTTGAAATATCCTATTTAGGATATGTAACCAGAGTTATTTCTTTCACGTTAAGTAATGGCTCGGCAAATCTAGGGTCTGTTTCTCTTGATGCCGATGCTGCTACATTAGGTGAAGTTGTAATTGTAGGTACAGGGGTAATTGACCTGGCAGACGACAGAAAAACACCTGTTGCAGTATCTACTATTACCGCTCAGGAGATTACTACCAAAGCGGCTGGTAACGTAGAATTTACAGAGGCGATGAAAAATACGCCTTCTGTGTATGTCTCGAACCAAGCGGGAGGATTTGGTGATAGCCAGATATTTCTTCGTGGTTTTAGCGATGTAAACACTGCATTCCTTTTAAACGGTCAACCTATCAACAGTCAGGAAGACGGAAGAATGTTCTGGTCTAACTGGGCTGGTATGGCCGATGTAGCAAACGCCATCCAGGTACAAAGAGGACTTGGTTCTTCTAAACTAGCCATTTCTTCTGTTGGTGGTACGGTTAACATAATTTCGAAAACTACAGATCAGCGCGAAGGCGGATTTGTAAGATTCCTGGCAGGTAACGATAGTTACTTTAAAGGAACAGCCAGCTATAATACAGGACTTAGTGAGAGCGGTTGGGCTTTCTCTTTTCTAGTAGATCACTGGCAAGCACACAGAAAATATGCTATTGGTACTGCAGGACAAGGACAAAACTACCTTTTCTCTGTAGGGTATAAGCCAAACGATAACCATGCATTTAACTTCCTTATCACAGGTGCACCGCAATGGCACGACCAGAATTTCTCAAACAGTCTGGACACCTACGAACTATACGGGGAGAAATACAACGGAAATACAGGATTCTTAGAAGGAGAGCGCTATACAGAAAGAAGAAATTTCTATCACAAACCGGTTGCAAACCTGAACTGGGACTACACCATTAGCGACAATGCAGACCTTTCTACTGTAGCCTATGCCTCTTGGGGCCGTGGTGGTGGAACAGGAATGTATGGACGTGGAAGCCGTGTTCGATTAGGTATCAACGGTGAGATCGATTTCGATCAGATCGTTCAGAATAACATGGATATTGCAGATTCTAACGGCGTTGGTGCCTTTAGCGATGCGCGTATCCGCAGATCGTCTATGAACAACCATAACTGGTACGGACTTCTTTCCAGCTTAAACCTTGAAGCAGGCGAAAACTGGAACATCAATGCAGGTTTCGACGGAAGAATGTATCACGGAGATCACTTCAGACAAGTGAACGACCTGCTTGGACTCACCGGTTTGGAAGAAAACGGACAGATCTTTATGAACGAATTCGAAGCCAATCCATGGAGTACCTTATTCGACTTTGCCGAAGAGGGAGATCGTATCGACTACGACTACTCTGAAGACATCAACTACTTAGGTGGTTTTGGTCAGGTAGAATACGCTACCGATAGATTCTCGATCTTTGTACAGGGAGCATTTTCTACTCAGTCATTCCAAAGAGAAGAGCGTTTCGACCTAGCAAATGCCGGTAAATCTGAAAAAGTAAATAAAACCGGTTATAACATCAAAGGAGGGGCCTCATTCAACATAACCGAGGAGCATTCGATCTTCGCAAATGCGGGTCAGTTCTCACGTCAGCCATTCCTGGATAACATTTTCAGAGATGTTCGTGGTTCGAACGATATCGCGATGCCTGAAGTAGATAACGAAGAGATCCTTGGTCTGGAAGCAGGTTACCGTTTCCAAAACAGCAATCTACGTGTGAATGTAGACGTATACCGTACGGAATGGGGTAACAGATTTATCTCTGCCGGTGGTGAAGACAATTCAGATCCAAAGAACTCTGTATTCTATACAGATAGATTTACCGATGTAACTCAGCTTCACCAGGGTGTTGAATTCGATTTCGAATATCGACCAAACTACGGAGCATGGAGACTACGAGGATACGGATCTATCGGTAACTGGAAATTTGATGGAGAAACTCCTTTCACAAGACAGAATGACGATACCAGTGAGTTCATCATCACCGATGGTATGTTGGATCTAACCGGTACTAAAGTAGGTAATGCACCTCAAACCTCTTTTGGTGCAGGGCTATCAGTTAAATTATGTGACGGACTTACAGTTGATGGAGATTACAACATCTATACAGACCTTTATGGTTTCGTGAGTGCCGATGATGTAATTGAAGCTGCTCAAATGGGTGAGCGCTACCAGGCAGAACGTTTGCCAGCGTACACTTTGGCAGATGCCGGACTTACTTATAAGTTTACTTTAGGGGGACAGCGTCTTACCTTCAGAGGTAACGTATACAACCTGTTCAACGAAGCCTATATTAACCAGAGAGATGCTTTCGGTTATTACTTAGGTGTTGGAAGAACGTATAACGCAAGCTTACGATTAAACTTCTAAGGATTTTTTCTTCGGAAGTAAAAACCGCCTCTCCGGCTTTATGGAGAGGCGGTTTTTTTATTCAAAATATGCTACCTTTGAAAGACTTCTAAACAAAACCAACTATGTACACAACCGTTCAGTTTATTCATTCCTGGTGGGCCTATCTCGTGCTTTTTATGCTTCTTATAGCTACTATTAACTCCTTGGCCGGCCTGGTAGGCAAGAAAGAATATCAACCTAAGGATTTCCGAATAGCACTTTTTACGCTAATTGTCACTCATATCCAGTTTCTAATAGGTTTAATTCTCTATATCATTTCCCCAATGGGGCTTAAGAATATCTCTAACGTAGGGATGAGTGAAGTGATGAAGAACGGAGAGTTCAGACTCTACGCGGTTGAACATCCACTGATCATGATCATAGTAGTTGTGCTGGTGACTGTAGGTTACTCCAAGCATAAAAAACGGCTGGTCTCGGGGCCCAAGTTCCGGGCACTTACCATATTCTATGCGCTGGCACTTATCTTTACCCTAAGCCGTATCCCATGGGCTCAGTGGTTCAGTTAATTTGTGTTATTAACTGAGGCTTCAGTTTCTTTGATCAGGTAAACATAAACCGGAAAATGATCGCTGTATCCACCAGTGAATCCACTTGTAGTAAAACTGCGAAATGGATATCCTTTATATCTACCTTCTCGAGCAATTAGTTTTGGTTCATTATAGATCCCTGCCGTGTAAAATCGATACGAGCTGTAATCTTTTTTTAATAATTCTGAAGAAAGCATGATCTGGTCGAATAGATTCCATCCATCTGCGTAGCCCAGGGTTCCCAGTCCTTTTCGATACATGGGCTCCATTGGGTTGTACAATTTTTTAAGCTGTGTGCTGTCTTTTCTTATCGTGGTTTTCAAGGTTCTCTTAATACTCGCATTTACCGGATCATCGTTAAAATCACCCATATTGATGATCTTAGCATACGGATCTATACTCCACAATGAATCTATTAATTGTTTATTGAGTCTTGCGGCTTTTATACGCTTGGATTGGCTTCTGGCTTCACCACCACTACGTGATGGCCAGTGGTTCACGATTATATAGATCAATTCCCCTTCAAGGTATCCACTTACAAGAAGCTGATCCCGTGTATAGATCCTTTTTGTCGTGTCCTGGTCGTCGAAGAGTAAAAGCTCCACGGCTTTGTATTGAGAAGGAACAAATACAGATTTCCTGTACAGTAAGGCAACGTCTATGCCCCGGCGATCAGGCGAATCGAAATGAACCAGCCCGTAGTCTGTTTCTCTCAGTGGATCGGTGTTAAGCAGATCTTCCAGTACTAGCCTGTTTTCAATCTCACAAACTCCAATAATAGACGGTGGCTGCCCAGTTACCTCTTTTCCAATTTCAGAAATCACTGTGGCCATATTCCAAACCTTTTTACTATATATCTCCTCCGTCCAGTGATCTTTACCCTCCGGTGTTCTGTCGTTGTCGAAAGTGATAGGATCGTCTTCATAATCGAACAAGTTCTCGAGATTGTAAAAGGCAATGGTGTGGATCTTGAATGACCTGTGTTCCTGTGGGTAGATATGCTTAGGCCAGACAGATAATATTAGGAGAAAAAGGTATGAGAATCTCATTTTTAGAGTGGTTTAGAGTTCATACCGGGGAGTGGTTAAATGTAGAAAAACTAATCACGGCAATACATGCTTTTCATGAAATCAGACTTATAACTGATCAAAAATCTAAATAAAGCGGGGAACCCCTTAGCCTGTTTTTATACTTTTATTAGATCTCGCAGTATCTAGTACTTCCCACACAACGTATCTTTTTTCGGATAGAACTTCGTTTTCCGAAGGTTCAGATCAATGTTCGAGTAAATACGTACTAACGATTTCCTTCCATGAGGTGTTCGGGATTGATTGCTTTATTTTTCATGCTCGTGAGTGTGTTTGGCTATACGCAAACCACTGTTGTAAAAGGCAGGATTCTGGATTCATATTCAGGAATTGCCGTCCCAGCTGTTCAGGTGCAGATATTGGGGCACTTACGGCAAGTGCAAAGCGACAATAACGGTTATTTCATCATCTCCGAAATTGATCTTCCCGTTGGAGAACAAATCATCCAGTTATCTCATGACGACTATTTAACAAAAAAATTGAGAGTTACCATCAATAATGGTAAGACATTAGATCTCAATCCTGTATTTCTGGAAGCAGATCTGTCTGTGGGAGAGCAACAAACCGGGATCATCAGTTTAACCGATTACGAGTTGGATGAGGAGGAAGAGAGTTCGCAAAATATCTCGGGATTATTACAAGCCTCCAAGGATGTCTTTTTAAACGCGGTAGCTTACGATTTCAGCGCTACTTTTTTTAAACCAAGAGGGCTGGATAATTCACATAGTAAGTTACTCATCAATGGGATTGTGATGAATAAATTAGTTTCGGGCAGACCCTTATGGAGCAATTGGGGCGGATTAAATGATCTTCAGAGAAATATTGAGTACGACCGAGGGACTACCCCGGGCGATCACGATTTTGGAGGTGCCAATGGGTCAACACATATACTCATGCGCCCGTCTCAATACAAACGGGGAGGACGTATCTCTTACGCACTTGCGAACAGGAGCTATGAAGGCAGAGTCATGGTATCTTACAGTAGCGGACATACAAGAAGTAAATGGTCGTATTCGGTATTAATATCAAGGCGATATGGAGAAAGAGGCTATGTAGAAGGGACTCCCTACGATGCTAATTCGGTTTTTATTGCTGTTGAGCGTGCATTGAACGATACTCACAGCCTTAATCTCGTTGGTATCTATACTCCCGTACAGAGAGGCCGCTCCACTGCCCTTACCGAAGAAGTGGAAGGGCTTAAAGGAAACAGCTATAATCCGCATTGGGGCATTCAGGACGGAAAAATACGAAGCAGTAGAATCCGGTACATTGAAGAACCCATAGTTATGTTGAATCATTATTGGAAAATTTCCGAAGGGAACAAAATCAATAACAATATTGCGTATCAAAGCGGGAAAATAGGAAATAGCCGTCTGGATTATGGTGGTAGACGAAACCCCATGGCAAATTATTACCAGCGATTACCAAGTTATTTTCTTCGGAACCCAAACCCTACACCCCTGGATTTTCAGTTAGCCTACGAAGCAGAGCAGGAGTTTATTAATAACGGACAGCTTGATTGGAATTCTCTTTATGAGGCTAATACTAAAACGGCAGGAGGACTTTCTGCCTATATCATTCAGGAAGATGTGACCAGGGATACTCAATTATCGATGAGCAGTATTTACAATGGGAGCCTGTCTGAAAATGTTCGTCTGGATGGAGGACTGAGCTATCGCATACTAAAAAGTGAGAATTATGCCGAAGTTAATGACCTACTTGGCGGACAAGGTTATTTGGATATAGATCACTTTGGAGAGGATACTAATTTTATTCAAAGTGATCTTCAAAATCCAGACAGGATTGTAATCGCAGGAGAGCGATATAAATATAATTATGAAATTAAGGCCACCAACCTATCGGCTTTTGTTCAAACAAGGATAAACCTACGCAGGGTGGATCTTTACGTTGCCGGGGGATTATCCCAGGTAAATTACCAGAGAACAGGTCTATTTCAGAACGGATATTTCGCTCAACCTAACAGATCTCTGGGGGACAGCGAGACTATCAATTTTACCGCCTTTAGCGCCAAATTTGGAGGACTCTATAAATTTAATGGGCGTCACTTTTTCGAATTAAACGTCGCCATGCTGGCACATCCACCCACTTTGCGAAATAGCTTTGTTAACCCCCGCCAGAACAATGATATCGTCGATGGTCTGGCAATAGAGAATACCAGGTTGGCAGATGCAAGTTATCTGTTTCGTACTCCCAATGTTAAAGCGAGGGTTTCTGCCTTTTACAATGAACTATCTAATCGTACCGAAATTGGTTTTTACTTTACTCAGAATGCGTTGGGGAGTGAAGATAATAACGCTTTTGTACAGGAGATCGTTACCGGGATCGGCAATAGAAATGTAGGGCTGGAAATAGGAGCTGAAATAAAAATATTCCCAACCTTTAAAATAAAAACAGCTGCATCTTTGGGGCAATATATTTATAGCTCTAATCCTGTGCTATACTTATCTGGAGACGATTTCGACAGCGACCCGTTAGATGGAGTGGTGGAAGGAAACGACATTGAAATCGTTGGTGGAAAAAGAACTGTGATCCTGGAGAATTATCACGTGGCAGGGGGTCCGGAGAGAGCAGCCCAGATCGGGTTGGAATACCGCGACCCCAATTTTTGGTGGGCCGGAATTACAACCAATCATTTTTCGAATTCCTATGTTGATATTAGTTATCTAAGACGTACGCCCGATTTCTACACAGATTCCGACGGCCTTCCTTTTTCAAACTACGATATAAACACGGCGCGGGCTTTACTTAAACAGGAAAAGCTCGATGATTATTTTCTGGTGAATGTGGTGGGAGGAAAGTCCTGGCGGATTGGCGGGTACTATATCGGGTTTTTTGCATCGATCAACAATTTACTTGATAGCAGATACAGAACAGGCGGATTTGAAGATTCTCGTAGGGTAAGTTACCCACAGCAATTGGAAGAGAGAAACAGGAGATACGGACCCCTGTTCGGGAATAAATATTTCTTCGGAAATGGAACCACCTATTATGCAAACCTATATCTAAGATTTTAATCGTATTAATTTCAGAAATTATGAAAAATCTCCTTCTCATAACATGCGCTTTCTTACTACTAAGTATTTGCATTATTTCCTGTGTTACCGATGATGAGTTCAATGTACCTGAGATCGAGCTTGCAGCTATTGAGCTTTCGGGCTCGGAGATAAGTATTGGAGCCTTAAAGGATGCCTTGCTCCAGGAAATGGCCAATAATGGCAATACTGTTTTAACCATAGAAGAAGAGATTTATATAACGGCCTACGTGATCTCAAGTGACGAACATGGAAATTTCTTTGAAGAGATCGTTGTTCAGGACGCTCCAAATTCACCTTCAGCGGGGCTGAAGATAAAGATCGATTCTAACCCCTTATTTTCTCGTTTCGAATTCGGGCGGAAAGTGTATGTAAAACTTATGGGCCTTACGGTTGGTTTGGATAGCGGACAACTTTCGGTGGGGATCAGGGATGGAAACAGGATTGGCCAGATATCGGAGTCTCGTATGTTCGACTATGTAGCCAGGGATACTACGGTGGTTACCATCGAGCCTGCTCTTGTTTTAATTTCAGAACTTTCTGAAGAGCATATAAATACCTATGTTCAGTTAGATGACGTTCAATTCAACCGCATGGAGGTGCTTGGAGACGATCCTCTTACATATGCCGGGGAACCCACCGATATGTTCGACGGGGAGCGCACCTTGGAGAGTTGTACCGAAAATGCGAGTATAGTATTTAGCACTTCCACCTTTGCCGATTTTAAATCTGTGCGAATGTCGGCCGGGAAAGGTTCTGTAACCGGACTATTCACTTATAATTTTTTTGGAGATGAATTCAATTTGGTGGTAAACGATCTCAATGGAATACAGCTGGATGGGATGGATCGCTGTGATCCACTGGAGGTTGATTGCGGTGTTGCGGGGATGGTAGGCAGTACAATTTTATTTACCGAGTTCTTCGAATTTCAAATAGAAGGCGAGCCCATTCAGGGTAATGGCTGGACTAATTTTGCCGAAGCCGGCTCCGAATTATGGGAGGCCTATTTCGACGACGGATCCAATGCTTCACTTGGGATCTCGGCACGAATGGGAGCGTATATGAGTGGCGACGATGCGAATATTGGCTGGCTCATCACTCCCGAAATAAATTTCGAGGGGCAGCAAGGAGAAACGCTTAGTTTTAAAACTTCCAATAGTTTTGCCGATGGTAGTACTTTGGAACTGTTTTTTTCTCATGACTGGAACGGTGATCCGGTGTCTGTCACTTCTGCAACCTGGAATCTTCTACCCAGTGCAGTGATCGTGCAGGATGACGACTTTTTTGGAGATTGGATTTTTTCGGGGAATGTAGATTTAAGTTGCATTGAAGGTACAGGCCATATTGCATGGAGATATACAGGAAGCGGAGATCCCGATTTTGATGGCACCTACGAGTTGGATGAGATCGAAATTCGATCGAATTAATTTTATTGCATACTTTCGTATCGTGAGACCAACGGTACTACATTTTAAGTTTTATCTCGGTGTGGCTACGGTCATCTGTATGGCAGGACTAAGCGGCTGCGAGAAAAAACAGACTCTACCGGATCCCCTGGAGGCAGGATGGGAGGGAAACAAAGTATGCGAAGTGATCCAGGACGATAGTAGTTTACGTGTATTAAAGTGCACCTTTCCGCCGGGCGTTGGGCATGAAAAGCACTATCACCCACCACATTTTGGATATACTTTGCGGGGAAGCACCTTCAGAATAAAAGATACTACCGGAACACGGGAAGTGGATGTACCCACCGGATATAGTTTTTCGAACAAGGATATCCAGCAACACGAGGTGTTGAATATCGGGGATAGTACTGCCGTGTTTTTAATCATAGAGCCAAAGAATTAAGAAAGAAACAATAAAAAACCCTTTCAGTTCGAAAGGGTTTTAATGGATGATATTAGTTAGTTGAAAACGACTAGCGTTCTACGATTATAAATTCGGATCGTCTGTTCTTGTCATGTTGTTCTTTCGTACAATTAGTGCCACAGTCGAATTTCGGATCGATTTCACCTTTTCCTTCCCCACTAATTCTTGAAGCATCTATTCCTTTCGAGATCACATACTGAACTGTAGACTGAGCTCTACGCTCACTAAGATCTAAGTTGTACTTGTCGTTACCCCGATTATCGGTATGGCTTTCAACCTTGATCACCATCTTTGGGTATTTCATCATAATAGCCACTAATTTATCCAGTTCGAATGCCGCCTGAGGCTTGATATTGGACTTATCAAGATCGAAATAAATAGGATTAAGGACCACGCGGTCGTCTACGATGATTTCTTCAATAGGACGAAGTCTTATCACTACATCGACTTCGGTATTATTGGCAGCCTCAACAACAACAGCATTGCTCTCGAAATCCTTCATGATCCCTTGTAATACATGTCCTTTATCACATTCGGCAGAGAATTTGGTTGTACCATTTTCGCCGGTAGTTCGCGAACTCAGGTTGTTTTCAAACTCATCGTACATATCTACGCGAGCTCCCGAAATGGGCCCATCGGTATATTCGTTAAGTACAGTAACATTGTAAGTTACTTCACAGGCGATCTCAAGTTCTTTTACAGCATAGATATCGTCTCCACCTTTTCCGCCCTCTCTGTTGGAAGACACATAACCGGTCATGGTCACTGGGTCGAATACAAAGGCAAAATCGTCGCTGGAACTATTTACGCCTTTCCCCATATTCACCACCTCCATATTCCCGCTACGGGTAATGGGAACCATAAATACGTCAAGTAATCCAATACCTAAATGACCGTCACTGGAGAAATAAAGAGAACCGTTACTGTCTACAAATGGAAATCCTTCCCGGCCTTCGGTATTTACAACACTACCCATGTTTTCGGGTGTTCCAAAAGTACCATCCTTGTTAACGGTAACTTTGTAAATATCACTCATTCCTTGTCCACCCGGCATATCACTGGCGAAGTATAAGGTATTCCCATCCGGGCTTAATGCCGGATGCTGTACAGAATATTCGTTGCTATTCCATGGTACAGACTGTACGCCTTTCCATTGGCCGTCGATCAATTCGGCATAGTATAGATTGATATGGTTAACTCCCTCTTCACTCTTATCGTAATCTCCCTGGTAATAATCATTTCTGTCGAAGTACATCCGTTTACCGTCTGCAGAAATGGCAACAGTACCTTCATGATATTTTGTATTTACATCTCCGGCTTCGAGAAGGGTGGCATTTTTAATGGTACCGCCTACGTTCTGAGCCTTATAAATATCCAGGTACGGCTCTTCGTTCCAGCCATATTTTTTACGTTTAGTATTTCTACTAGAGGCAAAATAAAAATCCTTCCCCATTACGAACGACCCGAAATCGGAGTACTCGGAGTTGATCTCCTCAAGATTTTTAGCCTCCCAACGCTGAACTTCGTCCATGATAAGCGGGATGTAATTAGGGTTTTTCATAAACTCCCGGGCACGCGAATCGTTAGGTTTTAATTCGGCAAATTTCTGCATCCATGTGTTATGTTCAGAAAATTTACCATTTGCTTTCAGGGACTGTGCATAGTTGTAAACAACCTCCGGATTTAGGTTCCGGCCTTTAACCACTCGTCTGTAATAGGTTTCGGCTTTTTTGGTATCGTTGATAAAGTAGTAACTATTACCTAATTGCTGAAACACGTAACGGCTGCCTTTACCTTTTTTAAGTAATTTCTGATAAGCTTCTGCAGCATCGGTGTATTGATAGCGCGCATAAAGCTGATCGGCCTTTTTAGTGTCTTTATTTTGAGCGGTTGTCACTGTAGTGCTTACCGCGATGATTAGTAGGAATGTAAATAATTTTTTCATCGTAACTGAACTTAGATTTTAGTGATTAGAAGTATCTCGGTGAGCGTAGTGTTCGTTTATTAAAGAACAGGTCGAAGGTCAAGATCACTTCATGTGAAGCATCCGCCACGGCATCAAGATCAGATGTTATATAGTCGTATGCATATCCAACCCGGATATTTTCAGTAACCTGAAACCCAACAAGGCCACTGAATGAATCGTCTAATCGATATGAAGCACCAATTTCGAACTTCTCGAAGAAAAGTGCATTTAGGTTTCCATCAAAGGAAACAGGAGCATCGAAAGCCGACTTAACCATCACGGATGGTTTTAATTTCACATTTTCCGAAACCTGGAAAACATAACCGGCAGTTGCGAAATAATGATTGGTTTCTGAACCGTACTTCAATCCGTTCTCATCTAAGTGAACAGAATTAAGTAAGTTCGGTACCGAAAGGCCTACATAAAAATTGTCGCCATATAAAAAAGCCCCGGCACCCACATTGGGATATGTACTGCTTATGTCTTGTGAAAAGAAAGGATCGTTAGGATCCTGCAATTCCAGATCGGTTAAACCAACATCGTGGAAGGTGGCACCCGCTTTAATACCCAAAGCAACCTTGGTGTTGCCACCAATTTCCAGGGTATAAGAGAAATCGGCATAAACGTTAGTTTCACTAACAGGCCCGAGTTCATCCTTGATTGCAGATAATCCTAATCCTACTTTGTCTCCAAAGGGAGCATGAGCCGAGAAGGTAAATGTCTCAGGCGCTCCATCGAAACCAGACCATTGCTTCCTGTATAAGGCCGTTATGGAAAGATTTTCTTTAGAACCTGCGTAGGCAGGGTTTACCACGTTCATATTGTACATGTATTGCGTATACTGCGGGTCTTGTTGCGCCGTAATAAATTCGGTGCTCAGTATAGCTAGTAAGAGTACTAATAGCGACAGTTTTTTCATTATAATTAGTTATTATTGGTTGTTATCTGTTTAAATATATCCAACCGCTTAGCGGTTCTTCGGTTTGTAATTCGATCGTATAGAAATAGGTGCCTACAGGAAGTTCGGAACCATCATCGGTTTGTCCCATCCATTCGTTCACATACTGTTCTTTTTCGTAAACTAATAATCCCAGCCTGTTGTAAATGGATAGTTTTACTATTCCCGAACGGTCATTCAGGAATTCCAGGTCCAGAGTGTCGTTCATATTGTCACCATTAGGGGAGATCCCCTGTGTGATCACACAATTTTCATTGGCATAGAATTGTACATCGATACTGTCTGTCCCTATACATCCGTCGTCGTTTACTTCTACCGAATAAATTCCTTCTTCGGTCACTTCCAGGGTTTCAGAATTTTCACCTTCTATCTCCCCACCATCCCGGTACCAGGTATACGTGAAAGTTGAACTACCTGCGTTTATAGGAGTTGCCGTTAAGATTCGAACTTCCTGGGCACACTTTATAATATCTTCTCCCAGCTCTATTTCCGGCAATGTTCTGAAATTAATGGTAACATCGTCAAACTCTGTACAGCCATCGATGGTTACTTCCACACTGTATACTCCATCCACGGTTACGGTGATAGTAGGAGTTGTTTCTCCGGTATTCCATAAATAAGTTGCGCCTGAAGGGTCTGCGCCTACAATTACCGGAACGATCTCATACGAGCTATCTCCACAGGGTTCTACAAAATCGCCAATATCAACAGTAAAAGAAACCAGTTCTATAAAAACCGAATCGCTGATCACACACCCGTTTCCGGTTACTTCGGCGGCATATTGCCCGGTTTCTGAAACATCCAGGGTAGCGGTGATTTCACCAGGGATCTCAACACCGTCTCTAAACCATTTATACGAAATATCTGTTAGCTCACTGGAGTTGACAGGGGTGGCATCCAGGGTAATAATTTCTTTATCACAAATTAAGCTGTCATCGCCAAGATCGAATTCCGGTACCGTGAAGAATTCCACAAGGATCTCATCACTTACAATACATTCGGGTGTTGCTGCGAAGGTAAGTTCTACTCTGTACAATCCTGTTTCCGATATATCCAGCGTTTGATTGGTAGCTCCGGGGATGGCTACCCCGTCTTTAAACCATTGATAATCTGCGTCCGGATTATTACCTGCATCCAGGGTAATGATCTCCCCTTCGCATTGCGCTTCAGGGTCACCCAGTAAGATATCGTCTCCCAGGTCTACATTTCCAATATTGAAACTTCCTGCTTTTAAAAATACAGCCGAATCGAAGGCGGTATCGCCTCGATCTGCCAATACCATTTTAATGGTATATACCTCATTAGGAATAATGTCTATGGTTGCAGTAGTTAAGGTTACTGTAAGTCCGTCGAATTCAATTTCGTTGGTTGGCGGATTAGAATTTGTTACGTAGAGGTCCGGAAAGTAATTTGTTCCCAGTATTTCAAACCCACACAAGAAAGTATCACTATGAATGGATGCTGTACTCACCGGTACATTATTAGAACCGGGGACGGCAGCTACATTCGTCCCGCCAAAAGGAGCACCGGAGACATTTGGAATGCCCGGCCCTTTTATTAGGAAGGCAAAACCATCGCGAAAATCATCGCTGCATTCCCATTGATTTTCATATTCTTCGGAAGCGAATATAAATTCGAAGGTGGCTTCATCCAGGCTGGATACAAATGTAAACTCGAATACAGTGGCATTATTGGTAGCTACATTTGTTCCATACTGGTTGTCCAGCAATGCTTTTAGGTCGATGTCACCTGGCCAGTTCAGACCCCCGTCGGACGTTCCTGTTTCGTTATTAGGGCCTTCGGCACTAACCGCAAATCCTGAAGATAATATGATTCCTTCTTCGAATGGGAAGGTGCCGCCATTATTCTGAAAATAACCCCAGCTTTGTTCGGCAATATTACCAACACCGTCCGGATTTTCTGAAATGTTGGTGAGTTCAATTTCCACACATGACGATCCACTAACGAGCACCTCCTGGATCAGTTCTTCGGCTGTAAAAGCACTCTGAGGATCGGCAGGGTCATTAACCGAGATGGATTGTGCAAAAGTAAAAGCACTCACCAATAAGGATGTACATGTGATTAGTTTTTTCATAAGTGATTGTTGTCTTTGAGCTTAATTTGCGTCGCGATTCAGGTAAATCCATCCTGTGGCCTGTGCACCATAAACCGGATCTTCGGAAGCCAGATCAATCACATAGAAGTAGGTTCCGGTAGGTAATTCATTTCCATCGTCCGACTGTCCTACCCATTCATTCACATAATTGCTTTTCTGATAAACAACCAGACCAAGTCTGTTAAATATTTGAATTTGTAAAATTCCTCCTGCTCTGTCTGAAAGGAATTCAAGATCCAACTCGTCATTAAAGCCCGGTGACCCATTAGGCGAAATACCCTGAGAGATCACACAATTTCCAACCTCATAGGTTTCAATATTAATATCGTCTGTACCGGTACATTCACCTTTAGTGATGATCACCGTATAGGTTTGTGTTCCCATAACGCCTTCCTCAAGCATTACTTCCAAAGTGTTGCTTGTCTCTCCTTCTATAGTATCACCATTCAGTAACCATTCGAAGGTAACATCGGTTTCACTAGTAACGGCTGTTAGGGTTTGAGGCTCATTTGGGCATAATTTGAAATCATCTCCAAGTGCAACCTCCAGATCACTTCTTGGTGAGATCACTATGGTATCATTACTCGAGCATATCCCAACAGTTACAAATACCGAATAAGTTCCGCCAACAACCACCGTTAATGTAGGGCTCGTTGCGCCTGCAATCACTACCCCGTCCAGGCTCCACTCGTAGGTTGCCAACGCGGGATCGTAATTAGAAGGAGAAGCATCAAGGACCACCGGATCTTCAAAACAAGTTTCAAAATCAGGCCCCAGATCAATATCGGGATCCTCATTAAATTCTATGTCCACACTGTCCATCAAAGTACAGGTGTCGAAGGTAACTTCGCAGGTATAGGTTCCGGTTTGTGTTACAGTGATGGTTTGAGTAGTGGCACCCGTATTCCACAGGTAGGTGGCCTGAGTTGGATCGATTCCCTGTACATCGGCCGTAATATCGTATGATGCGACATCGCAAAATTGCTGATCATCGCCCAAGTCTACCGTAAACGAAGCAACTTTGGTTACGGTAACTGTATCTGTTTCGGTGATCACATCTCCGTTACAATTGGTATAGATCGCTTGTGCAGTATATTCGGTAACAGGATCTGTTGGACAAACATTGAGCGTAGGATCGGTTCCCAGTACGGTTCCACTGGCGTCCAGCCAGGAGAATTCGACGTTCGAAGTTCCGTTAGGAGTAAATCTCCAGGCTTCTTGAGTGGCAGCCCAGTTCCCTGTGTTTCTTCCCGGAGGTGTAAAACCTACCGTTCCGTCCTGATTCTGGATCCCAATGATGGCAAGGCCGTCATTCCATGTAGGACATTGATCCGAACGTTCTTCTATATATACCTCTATTACATTGGTCGTTTCATACATCACGATCTGAGAGGTCATTATAAGGTTATTACAGCTGAAATAAGGTACATCCGGAAAATTGATCACCATGGTTCTGCAGGGTGCAGTTCCGAATACCTCAAAATTGATCTGACCCGATCCGGCTACGGCCGGATTGATATCCATATAGGCGCCAAAAATAGTAGTTCGAAATAATTCGACGGGATCTGGTATAGTTTCGGTAGGCTCGAAACTCCATTGGCAAAAGCCATTTGGTGTAGTATCGGGCTGTGTAAAATCGAAGGCAACCACCCCGTTCGAACCGATGATCATTTCAGAATACGTTTCTCCGAAAAAACAAAAATCGAAGGGAATAGGAATTATGGGTGACCAAACATCGTCTGTATTTGCAGATACAGGTGTTCCTCCTGTAAATGGGAAAGGCGGAGCATAGGTGATAGACGTCACGTCATAACTAGTGGTCTCTCCTGTTTGCAAAAAACTGGCTGTAAGATCCACACAGTCCACGCCACAGTCCAGATCTACATCGGCTCCCGCATCAACATTAGGACATCCGGGCCCTTGTGCAAAAGCAAGTGCAGTAAAGAAAAAGAGGATAAAGCTTAAAACTGCGGTGTTAGTTCTTCGGTTTAAGTATGAAAAGTTGAAGGTGTAATCTTTTTTCATGAGGGTAAGGTTGGTTGTTTTGATTCACTAAAATAGTTAAAAATATAAAGGTAGTTAATACCTTCATTTTTTTTAGATTAAATGTGAGAAATTCCCGACTAAAAACATGTTAACGGAAAATCAGGATTGCTCAATCGAGCAGATAGTATAAACAGGGAAATGATCGCTCAACCCTCCTGCATACCGCCGTCCCAGAAAGGTTCGGAAAGGATTTCCTTTTCTTCTGCCTTTATATTCCTTGAGGTGTTCTGGGTTGAAAATAGCAGCCTTTTGAAATCGAAAATCATTACCATGTTGCTGCATGAAATTATGTGAAATTAGTATCTGGTCGAATAAAAACCAGCCACCTTTGTAAGTCACACTACCCTCATCACGGGTGAGTAATAATTCCATTGGATTGTAGAATGTTGTACCAACCAGATGTTTTATACAGTCGCTTTCTGGATCGTCGTTAAAATCTCCCATCACCACGATGCGGGCATTAGGATCCACAGCTTGAATCTGCTGCACGATCTCGTGGGCTTTTTCAGAGGCTGCCATTCTTCGGAAGGCTGTCTCTTCAACGCCCTTTCTTCGGGAAGGCCAGTGGTTCACTAGAATATGAATTTTAAAATCCTCCAAAATGGCTTCAACCTCTAATATATCGCGAGTATAATCCCGTATTCCTTCTTCGTTTACAACGTGAACAGTATGCGCGGTGATATTTTTTATCTGCAGGTGGTCTTTTCTGTAAAGCAGGGCTGTATCTATACCTCTTTCGTCTGGCGAATCGATATGAGCGATCCCGTAATGCTTGTGTTTTAGGTATTTTGACGAAACAAGCTCTTCAAGGACATACCTGTTTTCAACTTCAGCCAGGCCTATTAGAACTGGTGGATGACCAATTTCATTATAACCTATCTGGGAGATTGCTCTCCCCATTTTTCTAAGTTTTTTTCTGAAGCGTTTTTCGTTCCAGTTCCTGTTCGATTTTGCAGTGAAGTCATCGTCCAGGGTTTTCGGATCATTTTGTGTGTCGAAAAGATTCTCCACATTGTAAAAAGCGAAGGTGTAGTAGTTGTGGTTTTCCTTTTTCAGCATAAATTCTGCAATATAAAGCCCTGTAAATTACAAAATTCCGAAGCAAAGCTTTTGTATCTTTGCCCTCCTATTAAGATTTATGTTAGAAAAAGAAGATATAGTATACGAAAAGACCATCCTCATAGGATTGATCACCCAACAGCAGGACGAGGAGAAAGCGACCGAATACCTGGACGAACTTGAATTCCTTGCTTATACTGCCGGCGGGGAGGTTTTAAAACGATTTGTGCAGAAGATGGAAATGCCCAATCCCAAGACTTTTATTGGTTCGGGGAAAATGGATGAAGTGGAAGAATACGTACGTGAAAATGATATTGGTACCGCTATTTTTGACGATGAACTATCGCCTGCACAACAAAAGAACATAGAACGTATCCTGAAGTGTAAGATCATCGATCGAACTAACCTTATTCTCGACATCTTCGCTCAAAGGGCAAAAACGAGCTATGCGCGCACCCAGGTGGAACTTGCCCAGTACGAATACTTACTGCCCAGGCTGGCAGGGATGTGGACTCACCTTGAACGACAACGTGGTGGTATTGGGATGCGTGGTCCCGGGGAAACCGAGATCGAGACGGATAGGCGTATTGTGCGCGACCGCATCTCCTTGCTGAAAAAGAAGCTGGCTAAGATCGACCGCCAGATGGAAGTTCAGCGGGGCAACAGAGGAGCGTTGGTGCGGGTTGCATTGGTGGGATACACCAATGTAGGGAAATCTACACTAATGAATGTAATTAGTAAAAGCGAGGTCTTCGCCGAGAACAAATTATTCGCCACCCTGGATACCACTGTGAGAAAAGTTGTAATTGGTAACCTTCCTTTTCTACTTAGCGACACGGTAGGATTTATACGGAAGTTACCTACCCAGTTGGTAGAATCCTTTAAAAGTACGCTGGACGAGGTTAGGGAAGCCGATCTGCTACTGCATGTTGTGGATATTTCTCATCCTTCCTTCGAGGATCATATCGATTCGGTGAACCAGATCCTGGACGAGATAGGAAGTTCGGATAAACCGGTACTCATGGTGTTTAATAAGATAGATGCCTTCGAACCGGAGATAATAGAGAGTGACGATCTTGTTACCGAAAAGACAACGGCTCATTATACGCTGGAGGAATGGAAACGTACCTGGATGAGCAGGGTAAGTGGAGATGCGATATTTATTTCGGCCTTGAACAAGGAGAATCTGGAGGAATTCCGAAAGGTGGTATATCAGAAAGTTAGAGAAATACATATTACCCGCTTTCCGTATAATAATTTTCTATATCCGGAAATTATCGAATGATCTCTTTTCTTCTGAACCTTCAGAAGATGGCAGATCCTTAAAAAACAAAAAAGCCGGCAATTGCCGGCTTTTCATTCAGTAAAAAAATATTAAAGTCCGTAAGTGATCCCAATTCCCAGAGATTCACGGATCTGGAATCCTTGTACGGCATTATCATCGTAGATCGCCTGGAAGGAAGCATTTGCTGTTATCCATTTGTTAACGGCCATTACCAGATTTAGGGTATAGTCGATGTCCACATTCTGTGGATCTTCCAGATAATTGCTGTAAAGGTTTAGAATATTCTCAAGTTTCACATTGGGCATAACTTCAAACTTGGCGTACGCCCCAACTGCGGCACCAAATTCGAAACGAGTCGTTTCGTTTGCTTCTACTCCAAAATAACCACCGGCATCATTGAACGCCATGATAAGAGCCGGATCGGTACCCACATCGGTAAACTCACTGCTTACAAAGATCAATTTGGCCGTAGCAGGTGCGATGTTCACTTTTAGATTGTCGTTTTTCTTCCACAGAAAACCAGGACCACCTTGAATGTAACCGGGAGATAACAACTTAGTGGTTTCGGTACGGATCTCATTTCCTTCGGTGTCTGTACTATAGGCATAACCGGAGGTAAACTGGGTCCTGAAATTCATAAAAAATGAATAGTACCAATTACTTTCGTTGATCTGGCGCCCTAGAATTGAGTTTAACTCCAACCTATCGTTAGTTTTTCGAGTAAACTCCTGGTCTTTTGTTTTAGTTATACCATAGTCGGCCATGATACGGTTATCCCAGGCTAATTTACCCTGGCGGTAATTTGCATCGTATGCAAGAGACAGGTTTGCGGCATAGTTTGATGTTCCACCACCGGTCCATTCATCATTAAATGCAGCCTGGCTAAAAAGCAGGGAAATATTACCGGATTTCGACCAACCGTCTTTCGGTTCGTCTTTTTTCTCCTCATCCTGTGCAAACAGGGTGAATGGAGCTATCAATAAAATTGTAAGAATTACTAGTTTTTTCATGTTATTGTTAATTAAGGCGGTAAAATTACTATTAATCCGATATCTGAGAAAACACCGGCGCTTAATTTAATCCATTTTCGACAAAAGGAAGGAACATTTCGCTATGCGGAAGTATAGATCACTTCTTCTTATACAGCGGTACAGATGAACAGGCTTCGCCATACATGATACTCCTGGCCGTCTTTTGAAGTTTCTGAGCCAGCAGAAGATATGCGTTTTGCGGAATAGGTTTATGGGTACAACCTTTTATGATCACAGGTTTATCCCGGTATTCACTAAGGTCGAGTGTGTCGATTATTTCAGTAAATAATATTGTTTCCAGGGTTGTTAGATCCCCAAAAACCACTTTCTTGGAATATTTGGCAGCATGCAGCGATACCAGCATATAAGCCCATGCCGGAACGATCGCCTCTGAAGTGCATCCAACGGCGAGATATGCGTTGTTATAGACACTCCAATCATGGTTCTTCACATAATTTCTGAATTCCTTTTCACGGAGTACTATACCTTCAAATAGCCATTCTGAAATATCCAGAAATACTCTGTCACCTTCGGGATAATGATCCTCCAGATCGAAAGTGATCAATTTGCTGTTTGCAACTCTGTTTATAATTTCATCTGCCATGGTTAGTAGTACTTATGAATACTTTCTGAGGCCTTTGGTATTTTCGTTGTCTGTTTCTATATCACTCAAGGCAACTCCTGCATTTTCATGCACCGGGGTTTGCTGGATCCTGCTATGGATCTTTTCGTATAATGCCACATCAATGGCCTTACGCTTGTCGAGTATATTGAAGATATTTACCGATGCAATTTTTTCTTTCCATTCTTTCTGAACGGTCCCTTCAAAAACTTTCGATTTCGAGCCACTGCCGTAGGCAATGAATCCAATTTTCTTTCCTGATAGTTCTTCCTTGCTATCGTAAGAACTCCTTAGCAGGCTGAGCAATGCCATAAAGATCGAAGCCGTGTACATGTTCCCAATTAAAGAGGAGGCGCGTTCTCCCTTTTCGATCCTGGTATCAACAAATTCACGGTACATAGTGGATTTGCTTGCCAGACGCTCCCAGGTTTTTTTGTCGTCTGTCTGCGGGCCAATCTCATGTACCAGTTCATCCAGTCTACCATCGGCTTCAATCCAGTCGAGCCAGTTTGAAAATATTATCCTTCGCCCATGATATGCATAAGGTAAGTGAAATACAAGGTATTCCCAGTCGTGCAGAAAGTTGGTGCTGGATTGTTCGTTAAAGTGTTCCAGAGCTTCAGTTACGCGGTCGCTGTAGCACTGGTTGGAGTATTGTCCATCGAAAACCGGTTCCTCTTTGAACAACTCTACCAATTCGTTTTTCTCATTCCAAAAACCGGATTCGGTACCGGAAATAAGTTCGTTCAATTCTTTGTCAGAATAATTGCCATTCAGCTGCTGTAGCAGCTCTTTGGCCAACTGCTGTTTATTAAAAAAGCGTCTCGGCTTGAAAAAGTCTCCTACACTTTTTGTTGCCACACCCCAGTTTGGACTTATAGCGATCAGGGATGGATCTTTGGTGAGAAGTACCGCTACAGCACCGGCTCCCTGGGTGTATTCGCCTGTGGAGTGAAGCTCGTATTTAGACAGATCTGAAGCAATAACTACCGCTTTTCTATTCTCGCCATTTTCTACCCAATCGAGGCAATTATGCATGGCATCTACTGCCCCTACACATGCAAAAGTGAGGTCTACGACATCACAATTTTTAAAACAACGGTCACCGTATTGGTTGGACAGGATGTCTTCAACAACTTCTATAGCGTACGTAGCTGTTGGTTTTGAACCATCAACGGCACTTTCGGTTCCCAGGTAAATACGTCCTATTTGAGTAGGATCAATTTCATTATCCCTAATTAAACTAAGCAGAGCATTGGCTGCAAAACTGGCGGCATCTTCGTTGATATCGGGGATCGCCATTTTTTCCAGACCAAGACCTCTTCGAAGTTTTTCGTACGGAATGTCACGCTTTGCAGCGAGCTCCTGCATTGGCACATACAAGGGAGGTACATAAAAAGATATGGCGTCAATTCCGGCTTTCGACATAGCTGCGTTTGTTATAGCATTCCCAATTCCAGTTTGGCTTCTTCGCTCATTAGATCCTGACTCCACGGTGGATCGAAGGTGATCTCAACTTCCGCATCTTTAACCAACTTTATAGACTTTACCTTGTCTTCTACTTCCATAGGCAGTGACTCTGCTACAGGGCAGTTAGGTGTCGTGAGTGTCATGAGGATCTTTACTTCCAAATCTTCATTAACAAACACATCATAGATCAAACCAAGCTCATAAATATCAACTGGGATCTCCGGGTCGTAGATCGTTTTAAGGACCTTTACTATTTTCTCACCTAATTCTGTGGTGTCAATTTCGGTTGTGCTCATTTTTTATTTCTTAAGCTGGGCCTGAAAAGCCACAGCATATAATTTCATTTGTTTTATCATAGACACCAATCCGTTCGCACGGGTAGGTGACAGGTGTTCCTTCAGCCCGATCTCATCAATGAAATCTGTATTGGCAGATGCGATGTCTTCCGGACTATGACCCGAGAAAACTCGAATTAGTACGGCAATGATCCCTTTGGTGATAATCGCATCGCTATCGGCGGTAAAGATCACCTTATCCTCTTTTAAGTATGCATCCAGCCACACCTTACTTTGACAACCTTTAATTAACTTATCGTCGGTTTTGCGTTGCGGATCTATCAATGGCAGTGATTTTCCAAGCTGAATAAGATGTTCGTATTTATCCATCCAATCCTCGAAAAGGGAGAACTCATCGATCAATTCTTCTTGTATCGCTGCGATGCTCATACCAAAGATCCTATTTGTTTACTACTTTCTGTGCTTTCAATAATATGCTTCTGTCGTTTCTTGAAAATAGAGTAAGGACATTATCTTCAATCGAGTAAGATCCTGTATTTCTCAAGGCTTGTAAGAACAGATTCTCATTGGTCATTATGGGCTCGTCGCAGGCCATTTCGGTAGAACCAATATCAGAGAAAGACAGGGCATACAAATCGAGCGTATAGCTTCCAAAGAACGAGTTACACCCCGTGTTACCTTTTACAGTCTTGTCGTAGGCCATAAAAGAGATGGTAGGTGGGTTTTGTGAAACCAGTTCATCGCCAAGGATGGTTACTGTATAATTACCGGCTAATTGAACATTTCCGGCGGTGTCGATTACTTTTTTAGTTTCATCGCAGCTTATAAACAAAGTTGCGACAATACATAGTGAGATTAGTGTTTTCATAATACAATTATTTTGTTTTTTCCGAAGATACTATAAATCTTCGGCCTTCTTAAATTTCTAATTTTAGCTTAACATATTTTGGGCTTGCCTAACAGCGTCTACCAACTTATCTACTTCCTCCATGGTATTGTAAAAAGCAAAAGAAGCCCTTACTGTACCCGGGATATTATAGAAATCCATGATAGGTTGAGCACAATGATGTCCTGTTCTTACAGCGATACCCAGTTTGTCCAGTATAGTCCCTACGTCATAAGGATGTATTCCTTCAAGGTTGAAGGAAATTACTGAAGTTTTATCTTTTCCCGTACCATAGATACGCAAGCCGGGAACTTTTAATAATTCCGCAGTAGCATATTCCAAGAGTTGAGATTCATGCTGAGCGATCGCATCGAATCCTATTTCGTTTAAATAGTCAATCGCTGTGCCAAAAGCAATTCCTCCCGCAATATTAGGAGTTCCGGCCTCAAATTTGTGAGGCAGGTCTGCATAAGTGGTTTTTTCGAAAGTTACTTCGGCGATCATTTCTCCGCCGCCCTGGTATGGAGGTAATTTATGTAACCACTCCACCTTACCGTACAACATTCCTACCCCGGTTGGTCCACACATCTTATGTGCACTGGTAACATAGAAGTCCACATCCAACGCCTGTAGATCTGGTTTTATATGAGAACAGGACTGTGCCCCATCAACCAACACTGCTGCCCCGTAATTGTGTGCCTTTTCAATAATTTCTTTGATGGGATTAATAGTTCCCAGAGCGTTCGATATATGGTTTACGAAAACGAGTTTGGTCTTTTCCGTAAGCAATGTATCATATTCGTCAAGAATAAGTGTTCCTTCTTCGCTCATGGGGATCACTTTCAGTTTTGCACCCGTTCTTTCACATAGCATCTGCCAGGGTACAATATTGGAATGATGCTCCATGGCCGATACTATAACTTCGTCTCCAGTTTTCAGAAAAGAAGAAAAACCATTTGCAACCAGGTTGATACCATCTGTGGTTCCCGAAGTAAAGATCACTTCGTGGCCGTGAGCGATATTAAAATGCTTTTGTATTTTTTTTCGTGCTTGTTCGTAGGCGTCGGTGGCTTCCTGGGAAAGGGTGTGTACACCACGATGTATGTTGGCGTTATAATAGCTGTAATAGTGTGTAATACTATCTATTACTTGTTTTGGTTTTTGTGAAGTGGCTGCATTATCCAAATAAACCAAAGGTTTCCCATTCACCTCGCGTTTTAGTATGGGGAAATCTTCTCGTATTTGAGTCACGTTAAATGCCATCCGGATATTCATTGTAATGCGTTAAAGGTCGAACCCAAGATGAACTCCTATCTTGGTAGCGATCAATTTATTGATTCGCCTTTTCAGCTCAGGGATCTTTACACTCTCCAGCACATTATTCGCGAAAGCATACATAAGAAGTGCTCTGGCCTCCTTTTTCGCTATTCCACGGGAACGCAGGTAGAACAAGGCTTCTTCATCCAACTGTCCTATGGTACAACCATGTGAACATTTTACGTCGTCTGCAAAGATCTCCAGCTGTGGTTTAGCGTTTATCGTAGCCTTGTCGTCTATCAGGATGTTGTTATTTTGCTGAAATGCATCTGTTTTCTGAGCTTCTCTTTCTACAACTACTTTGCCATTGAATACACCAGTAGACGAGTCTCCGAAAATCCCTTTGTAGTCCTGATGACTTTCACAATTGGGTTCGATATGGTTTACCAGGGTATTATGGTCTACATGTTGTTTTCCTTCCAGAATTGTGATTCCTTTTAGTGTAGAATCACATCGTTCTCCTCTTTGGTAGAAATTAAGGTTGTTCCTTGTCATTTTTCCACCAAAGGAAAAGGTATGCACCCTGCAGTTACTTTGTTCTTCCTGTGAAATATAAGTAGTATCTATCAAGGAAGCATTCGCCCTGTCGTTCTGGATCTTATAGTAATCCACATAGGCACGTTTTTCGGCAAAGATCTCGGTGACCGAATTGGTAAAAACTGCATTTTCGGAAAGACTTTGGTGCCTTTCTATAATTTGTACATGGGCATTTTCACCAACAATGATAAGATTACGAGGTTGTAGCATCAATGCCGCTTCGTTGCCGGTTGCGAAATTGATCACTTCTATAGGTTTTTCCACTTCCCGGTGCTTCGGAATGTAGATATATGCCCCCTCTCGTGCAAAAGCGGTATTGAGAGACGTAAGGCTGTCATTCCCTGCAACTTTATTGAAATAAGCCTCAATTACAGGCTGATATTTCGGTTTGCTGAGTGCTGCCGACAACAGGCAAACATCCATCTTATCGTGAGTAGTTTCAGAAAGAAAAGAATTATACACACCGTCCACAAATACAATTTTGTAGGTGTCGATATCATGCAGGAAATACTGCTTAACATCCTTAAATTCGACGGCGTGGTCTTTCTTAGGTGACAGGCTGTAATCTGTTTTCAACAGGGAATTTAGAGAGGTGTATTTCCAATCCTCCATTTTCTTAGACGGGAACCCTTCGTTCTCAAAGATCTTGATAGCCTTGCTCTTTAAGTCGTAAATAGGGGAGTCTGCTTCGAGATGATCTTCGAACGCGATATAAGAGGATAATAATTTATTTTTCAAATTCATAAGCTGTCCTTCATTCCGGCCACTAGGCCTTTACTTCTTCCTTGATCCAGTCGTATCCTTTTTCTTCCAGTTCGTACGCTAGTTCTTTAGGCCCCGATTTTACAATTCGGCCATCCATAAGAACATGAACAAAATCCGGAACTATATAATCTAACAATCGCTGGTAGTGAGTGATCACGATCACAGCATTGTCCTTATTGCGCAATTTGTTCACCCCGTTGGCAACCACCTTAAGGGCGTCGATATCCAGACCAGAATCTGTCTCGTCCAGGATAGCTAATTTTGGTTCCATCATTGCCAGCTGGAAGATCTCATTTCTCTTTTTTTCACCTCCCGAAAATCCTTCGTTCAGCGATCTGGATAAAAACTTACGGTCTATCTCGAGCAGATCTGCTTTTTCCTTGATCTTCTTTAGCATTTCTGAAGCCGGCATGTCCTCAAGACCTTGTGCTTTACGTGATTCGTTGATTGCCGTCTTGATAAAGTTTGTCACAGTCACGCCTGGAATCTCAACCGGGTACTGAAAGGATAGAAACACTCCTTTATGAGCGCGTTCTTCCGGGTCCAGTTCGGTGATATCCTCACCTTCCAGAAGTACGTCTCCCTTGGTGATCTCAAACTCCTCTTTACCGGCTATAACAGAAGCCAGCGTACTTTTACCCGATCCATTAGGGCCCATAATGGCATGTACCTCACCGGCTTTAACCTCCAGGTTTACCCCGTTCAGGATATTCTTCTCTTCAACACTCGCGTGTAAGTTTTTTATCTCTAACATCTTAGTTTTTGTCTTCAATTTTAACATCTGCCTCTGCGGGCTTCGCACTCACATTCAGTATATTTTTTATGGTGATCACTTCCTCCCAGCCTTCTTTCCCTTCAGAAAGGGCAGGATTGGGCGATACTATTCCAGTGACTACCACCGGGACCATATCAAATTCATCCTTCTTTATTGGTGCTACCCTTGCGGCTAGTTCACGGGCAAGGGTATCTATTACCACCCCGTATACAAAGTTTTTTCCTTTCAACACGGCTGCTTCATCCGTAAAAATGAATTCACCTCTGTAAACAGGCATCCTTACATCCACCACGTTGCCGCCTTGTGCGGATACTTCGGTGTTCTCATCCGGGTTCTCACTGTTTTTCTTTTCAGAATTATTACAAGAGAATGTAATAGTAGCGATAAGGAATAAATAAAAGATTTTTTTCATTTTCAATTTTTAGTTTTATCCAACTGAACCTTCAAGGCTTATTTCTAATAATTTTTGTGCTTCTACAGCAAATTCCATAGGAAGTTTATTTAGAACCTCCTTGCTAAATCCATTTACTATAAGAGCAATAGCTTTTTCGGTGTCGATACCACGCTGATTGCAATAAAAGATCTGGTCTTCCCCGATCTTACTCGTTGTGGCTTCGTGTTCTATCCTTGCAGATTTATTACTGGCCTCTATATACGGAAAAGTATGAGCACCGCAATTATTTCCCATTAATAAGGAATCGCACTGTGAGAAGTTGCGGGCATTTTCGGCTCTCGGACTAATCTTCACAAGGCCTCTATAGCTGTTTTGTGATTTTCCTGCTGAAATACCTTTCGAAATAATTGTACTTCTGGTGTTCTTGCCCAGGTGAATCATTTTGGTTCCTGTATCGGCCTGCTGGTAATTATTGGTCACCGCGATCGAGTAGAATTCTCCAATTGAATTATCACCTTTTAATATGCAACTTGGATATTTCCAGGTAACGGCACTTCCCGTTTCAACCTGAGTCCAGGATATTTTCGCGTTTTTTTCGCAAAGGCCCCGTTTGGTCACAAAGTTGTACACCCCTCCTTTACCGTCCTTTCCGCCGGGGTACCAGTTTTGAACCGTAGAATATTTTATTTCGGCATCGTCCAGGGCTATTAGTTCCACCACGGCGGCATGCAACTGGTTTTCATCTCTAGACGGAGCTGTACACCCTTCCAGATAACTTACATAACTTCCTTCGTCTGCAATTACAAGGGTGCGTTCAAACTGTCCTGTTCCCGCCTGGTTGATACGGAAGTAGGTGGATAATTCCATAGGGCAGCGTACGCCCTTCGGAATATAGCAGAACGAGCCATCACTAAAAACAGCGCTGTTCAATGCTGCATAAAAGTTATCCTTTTGCGGAACTACAGAACCTATGTATTTTTTTACCAGTTCGGGGTGTTCTTTAATTGCTTCTGAAATTGAGCAAAAGATAATTCCCTTTTCGGCCAGAGTTGCTTTAAAAGTAGTCGCCACCGAAACGGAATCCATCACGATATCCACCGCCACCCCGGCTAATTTTTTTTGCTCCTCAAGGGATATGCCCAGCCTGTTGAAGGTATCAAGCAATTCCGGGTCTACTTCATCTATGCTATCGTATTTCGGTTTCTTTGAGGGTGCCGAATAATAGGAAATTGCCTGGAAATCCGGTTTTTGGTAGCGAACATTAGCCCATTCCGGCTCGACCATTTCCTCCCATAAACGGAAAGACTCCAGGCGCCAGTCGGTCATCCACTGAGGTTCTTCCTTTTTTAATGAGATCGCTCTAACGATATCTTCATTAAGGCCGGCAGGGAATGTCTCTGAAGCAATATCGGTGTAGAAACCATACTCGTATTCCTTGGTTTCCAGTTCTTTCTTTAAATCGTCTTCCGTAAATTTTCCCATGATTCTTTTTCTACACTATTTATAAAGAGAAACTTTCTCCGCATCCGCAAGTTCTGTTGGCATTTGGATTGTTAAAGACAAATCCCTTTCCATTCAACCCTCCACTGTATTCCAGGGTGGTTCCCACCAGGTAGAGGAAGCTTTTCTTATCCACTACGATCTTTACGGGGGTGTCTTCGAACATCTTATCCTCAGCCCCTAATTGTTTATCGAAAGTTAGCTCATAAGATAATCCCGAACAACCGCCGCTCTTTACTCCTACACGCACAAAATCCTGTTCTACAGCAAAGCCCTCGTCTGTCATCAGCTGAGAAATCTTACTTTTTGCTTGTTCGCTTACTTTGATCATCTCTAAATAGATTAATTCTAAATTAGGTTGCAAATATACGTTAAAAGCCGTTTTTAACCATAGAGGAAATACAATTTACGCCTATCGCTTGATAGTTTTAAGTAATAATTAACAGCCTTAGGGTTTTAAGGGGTTTCCGGCGGTAAATAAGTAGCTTTAGTTTGGATCCTGGAAATCGGGATTGGAAATAAAGCTGGGGTCGGATAAAGTAAGTAGAAATGCCTTTAGATCGGCCTTATCTTCTGGTGAGAGACCCACACCTCCTTCGTTTACTTTTTTCATAAGCGGATCGATGGTTTCAGAATAGACCAAGCCTTCACTGTAATGGTCGATCACCTCGTCGATTGTGTTAAATCTACCATCGTGCATATAAGGTGCAGTGTACGCAAGATTTCGCAAGCTTGGAGTTTTAAAAGTCCCAAATTCCCTGGGATCACCAGTTACCGCACCACGGCCGCGATCTACATGTGTTTCATCCAGGCCGTTGTTATGGAAGATATTGTCTGTCCATAGCGGGTTATTAGGATTTCCATGACAGTGAAAACAATCGCCTCTATTCTCATCCAGGAAAATATTTAGTCCGTTAAGCTCAGACTGAGTTAATTGTTCTGTACCTGCCAGGTACCTATCAAACTTAGAATTTCCTGAAATTAGTGTTCTCACAAACTGGGCAATCGCTTTGGTAACCAGTATCGAATCTATATTTTGGGTTCCGAAGGCAGCTTCGAACAAGGCTGGATATTCAGGATCTGCTTGTAACGTACTAACAGCTCCAGGCCATGTATTGTGCATTTCAATAGGGTCGATCACAGGAAATAAGGCCTGGTTTTCAACCGATACGGCCCGGCCATCCCAAAAGAAAAGTTCGTTATAATTCCAGGCCAGGTTAAACAATGGCATGGAATTTCTGGTGCCGGCTGTGCCATCTATTCCTATACTAAATTGCCTGGGATCTGAAAAAGCACTGGCCGGGCTGTGGCACCCGGCACAGGCTAAGGTATTATCTGCAGATAGCTTTTTATCGAAAAATAACTTTCTACCCAAAGCCACGCCTTCAACAGATTGCGGATTGTCTTCCGGGATAACCGGTGGAAGGATCTTTTCGGCAAATAAAGGCGGAATATTCAATTCCAGAGGGGTAGCCGTATAACCATCAATATTATCATCCTGGTCCGTAGTACAAGAAACTACCAGGAGACAACATAGTGCGATATATACTAAACTGCGTTTCATAGATTAATTTTACTGTGTGACGGTTCCTTTGCTGAACACTCCTGTAGAACCATTAAAGGTAGAACCATTTTCGTACATCATGATCTGGGCGTCGAAATTTGGCATCAATACAGTATTTAATTGGTTCAGGTCCCATTGATTCGGACTTCTAAACCATTCGGCCACATTCATTTTTACTTCTACACTGGTACTGCTTCCTACGGTCACCTGCCCCAGGCTAACTTCGAAGGAAGTATCCTGTAAGGTGATAGGAGTAGTGGTATTATCGTTCGCCCGTATGGTGTGGTATGCGTAATTAGCCTGAGTTGAAGTGTTGTCGACAAATTTTCCTTCAAGTCGCATATAGTGATATCCGCCACCTAACATCATTGGCACGTTCCAACCTCCGTCTGCCGAATTCAAATCCGGATAAATTCCATCCTGATTATCTTCATCGTCGAAACCAAAAGTGAAGGAAACAAGATACTCTCCTTCAGGGATCTCAATATCGGGAGTGAAGGTAAGGTTAGTGCCTTCTCTCACATTTATCAGGTTATAATCCCCTGCATCGAAGGATTCGGCAGTAGAAAGACTTGTGAAGGTAACATCGGAAATTAGATAAACCAGCTTCGAGATACTCATTTGTTCTCCGTTGGCATTGAAGTACTGCAAAAGGTCGAAATCTGTATTTTCAATTTCATCACCATCCCAGTTGTGAGTAAATGTAAATTCAACTGTGGCGTTTGGCGTAGGTTGTGGGTTATTATCATCGTTGTTGCACCCGATTACCAAAACGGAAGCTACAATCATCAGGACAATCTTTTTCATTAATTTATTTTTTTTAGGTTACTTGTAATTATTTAACTTTTATCAGCAAAAGGTCTTTTATTCCACGGTTTACGGTAATGTCTATATCGTTGCTCTCGGTATTTCCTACCACAATTAGTTTATTATCAGTTGTTTGGATGGCACTTTCGGCAAAATCTAGACTGGTGCCACCGGCAGTTTTCTGATACTGCAGTTCGCCATTTTCATTGATGATCATTACCCAGGCATCGTTTTGTCCAATATTCATTGAAACATCCCCGTTGGCAGAACGGGTTGATCCCGAGATAAGATAGGTACCGTTAGGTAACCTTTCAACACTTCGTGCAGATTCAAACTGATCACCACCATAGGTCTTTTGCCAAATGATAGCGCCGTTGTTCTTATTAAATTTCACTACCCATAGATCGGCATTACCAAGTGGATTTGTTACATCCTTATCTATACTCCGCGTATCGCCAACGATCATATAATTTCCATCGGTTGTTTTGGTTACGGCATAAGCCACATCAATTTCAGAACCACCAAAGGATTTTGACCAAACGTTATCTCCGCCGGCACTAACTTTTACTACCCAGAAGTCGTAACTCCCTTTTGGATCTAGTTTATCAAAGTCTTCACTTTCTGAAGCGCCTATCATAAGGAATCCACCGTCGTCGGTCTGTACAACGTCGTAACTACGGTCGTTATTGGATCCGCCGAAATACCGACGCCATATTTTATTACCGTTAGCGTCCATCTTGATCCCCCAATATTCTCCTACACCGTGTTCCGAGTTTCTACCATCGTTGCCCATCCCACCGCTGGCAGTGACATCAAGGAATCCTGTGGCGAAATAGCCCCCATCTGCTGTTTGAATGATATTAAGAGCCTGATCGCTTCCGGAGAACCCAAAGTTGGTTTCCCATTGAATATCGCCTACACTATTTATCTTAACGATCCAGTAATCGTGAAAACCTTCGTTTCCACCAACATCTCCATCGTTACTGCGGCTGTGACCGGAGAGAATGTATCCACCATCGTTTGTTTTAACAATGCCTGTTGCCCTGTCTGGTGATGTTCCTCCATAGGTTTTACTCCATTGCTTTTCACCGGCAGCATTTACTTTTAGTACCCAATAGTCGGGATCGGTGGTGGTTTTATCTGTGATGTCACCATCATTACTGGAAGTTGTACCTACCATTACATAACCTCCGTCATTTGCCTGGACAACATCCACGGCTTCGTCTTCGTTACTACCGCCGAAGGTTTTAACATATTCAATAACGCCTTCAAAAGTTCCGCCAACCGGTGGGTTGTCGTCATCGGTGGAGCCGTCTGGAGGGGTTGTGCCTTCATCTTTTTTACAGGCGTGAAAGCCACACATGAAGATGATGGCGAGGGCGCAGGTTAAGTATCTTTTCATAATTTCTAGGTTTAATTCACAATCAATCTTTTAGTGGTTGATTTGTTGATCTGAACCATATATAAACCGGCTTTTAAACTGGAAATATCTATAGTTTCTGAAAGACTGTCGGCAAAATCATAACGATTTACTTCCTGTCCTAGTACATTGTATATTGCAACAGTGTCTATTGGGGCGTTCTTGGAGGCGACATTTAGAACATTGTTAGCCGGATTAGGGAAGATTGAAAAATCCGAAGTACTGAAATCGGGTGCATTCAGGTTTTCGTCACGCACAAGCGTAAATCCAAAATCACCACTTATTACTATGTTCCCACTTGCAAAGAAGGGGTACACATTCCATGCGCCATCGAAACTCGCATTATTGTTACCGGGGAAGGTGTCGAAATATCCGTATTCAGACATGCTTCCACTTTCAATATTACTAATATCCAAGACTCTCATTCCTGCAGAATAGCTGGCCATATAGAATCTTTCACCCACCACATATCCGTTGTGATCTACTGCCGAAGTAGTTCCGAAGTACTCAAAATCAAGCTGAGGGTTATCCAAATCGGTAAAATCGAATACAAGGGTACGGGTATTGAAGCCAACGCTAAATTCATCCAATTCGTCCCCTACAATGAAATACTTCATGTCTTCTGTGAACCATCCCTGATGAGTATAACCTACGTTTGAGTAATTGGTTGAAGAAATAGGTTGCGGACTCCCTTTATCGGTAATATCTACGACCACTACGGCATTTTCGTTACTTCCTATAAGGATCTCTTTCCCATTATAGCTGGTGTCTGGGCCATTATACAACACAACCTGCGCGTCATGGCTGTAGCCATCTAAGGCATAGCCGCCTTCATCGGTTGGGTTTAATGGATCCTGAATATTTATAAAATGAGGACCACCGTTATACAGATCGGTTCCAACTGCATATGCATAGCCCGTGTCTTCGTTGATAACAATATTGTGGGCACTACCAAAATTACCATAGTGCGCATCTTCGGTGAACGTTTCGGGAGGGTTGGTAACATTTCGCAAGCGAGTAAGGTCGAATACCTGCATACCATGTCCATTTGCCTCACTTACAACGAAAGCGTGATTATTATAGACTTTTACATCTCTCCAGGTACTCGGACTAGAATGCGTTGGGAGTTTACCGAGGTACTGAGGATCCACAGGATCTGAGATATCGATAAATGCGGTTCCGTTGTTAAGGCCAACAATTGCATATTCCTTACCATCCTGTGGGTCTGTCCATCCCCAGGAATCGTTTCCTCCTCCGGCACCCATTGCAGAAAGGGTTATTTGCCCCTGAAGCGTAAAATTAGAACATGGGAAACCCGCTGCAGAACCTCCTGAGCACGGTACTTGTGCTATCATCATTGAGCTAGCCAGAACAGTAATTATTGTAACTATTTTCTTCATTTTTTGATTGTTGTTTTACCGCTTACTTTACTATAAGTCTTTTTACGGTGTTATTATTGATTTTAACCAGATACATGCCGGAGGTTAGGCCGGAGATATCTATTTGTTCATTATTTGTATTATTAAATTCGAATTGCAGCACCTGCTGGCCCAGCATATTCCTAATTTCTATGCTCTCGATTCCGCTTACATCTGAAGTAATCATTAGAATGTCTGCAGCGGGATTTGGGGTTAGTGCAAAACTTGTACTATCCACGGGGTCTGTCCCGAGAGTTTGCTCTCTCAGCACGAAAAAACCACCATCAATATTGCTAACAACAATATTACCACTAGGGAAATACGGATATACGTTCCACGCACCGTTGTATGAAACGTTCTGATTTGCGGGATGTGTGTCGAAATAACCAATCTCGGTCATATTTCCATTGGCGATATCACTAATATCCACCACACGGAATCCTGCAGTGTAATTAGCAAGGTAGAACTTGTTACCTTTTACGTATCCATTGTGATCTATGGCAGGAGTGGGTCCAAAATATTCCATATGGAATTGTGGATTATCCAGGTCGGTGAAGTCGAAAACTATAGAACGAGTATTGAATCCAACATTAGATTCGTCAAATTCATCTCCGGCTATAAAATAGGTCTGATCTTCTGTAAGCCATCCTTGATGAGTATACCCTATGTTGGCATAGCCAATAGTTGAGATAAGTTGAGGATTGGACTTATCGGTCACGTCCACGATCACTACTTCGTCGGTATTACAGCCAATATAGATCTCGCTACCTGCGTAATCTGTGTCTGGGCCGTTATAAGTTACTACCTGGGCATCGTGAGTATAACCACTGCCCGAATATCCACCTTCAGCTACAGGATTTAACGGGTCCTGAATATTTACAAAAACAGCTCCGCCACTATATTGACCGGTTCCTACGCCATAAGCATAGCCCGATGCTTCATTAATAACTACATTGTGGGCACTTCCGAAGCCACTAAAATAAGCATCCTCTGTAAAGTTTTCGGGAGGGCTGCTCACAGATCTTAAACGCGTAAGATCGAAGATCTGCATCCCATGTCCTCCTGCTTCACTCACCATAAAAGCATAATTATTATACACTTTCACATCGCGCCAAAGGCTGGAAGAATTACCATGGCCTAATAATTTTCCGAGGATAACGGGGTTAACGGGATCTGTGATGTCTATAAATACGGTACCGTTATTTACACCTGTTATTGCATATTCCTTTCCATTTTGAGGATCTGTCCAGCCCCAGGAATCATTGCCGGAGGTGCCGCCTAATTCGCCAAGGGTAAAGGTTGATAACAGGTCATAGCCATTACAGGGGTAAGATCCTGCCATACCACTTTCACAAGGCGTTTGTGCTAAAGCCAGGGTGCTGAATATTGATAATCCAAACAGGAGTAGATTCTTTATCATAACAAATTTATTAGCAAAACACAAAAATACGAATAATACGGCACTACAAACAGAACTAATGTCATTTATAAAATGAGCCCGAAGTTGTAAATGTGTTTCAAAGTTTTATTTAGTTTTTAATTATTTTCTTTACTATAGACTTATTAACAAGAACAAAATAGATTCCTTTGGAGATACCTGCCAGATTAACTGTGGTGTTGTTCTCATCGATATCTTCTTCAGAATAAATTACTTTGCCTAATGTATCTGTGATCTTTATTTCTGAAATGATCTTATCATTCAGGCTAATAGTTAGGTGATCGGAAACGGGATTTGGATAGATCGCAACTTCCGTCGATAAATTATCATCAATTCCGAGGATCACCGAGGGTTTTACCAGGACAAATCCCTGGTCCCTGTCGCTAATTACAATATGTCCACTGTCGAAGTATGGGTAAACACTCCATGAGCCGTTGAACCCTGAATTATTATTAACAGCGTAGGTGTCGAAATACCCTACTTCACTCATATTCATATTAGCTATATCCGAGATATCGATCACCCGTAAACCTGCTGCGTTGTTGGCAAGGAAGAATTTATCGCCTTTAACATAACCATTGTGGTCTGTCGCCCCTGTGGGTCCGGAATACTGGAAATGAAATTGTGGGTTATCAAGATCTGAAAGATCGAAGATCAAAGTCCTGGAATTAAAGCCAAAATTGATCTCATCTGTTTCGTCGCCCAGGATAAAATATCGCTGATCCTCTGTGAACCAACCCTGGTGTGTATAAGAGACGTTCGAATAGGTAATCGCCGAAATAGCTTGTGGATTGGCCTTGTTTGTAACATCCACGATCACCATTTCATCCTCGTTGCTCCCTATCATGATTTCCTGTCCGATGTAATCGGTATCAGGGCCATTGTAGGTAACTACCTGTGCATCGTGAGTATAACCCTCTGCAGCATATCCGCCAGCAGCTACAGGATTAATAGGATCCTGGATATCTATAAAATAGGCACCCCCACTAAACTGATTGGTGCCAACGGCATAGGCATAACCCGTATCTTCATTGATCACAATATTATGCGCCCCTCCAAAACCTGAGAAATGAGCGTCGTTTGTAAAAGTAACCGGAGGGTTTGGGACATTTCGTAAGCGTGTTAGATCGAAGACCTGCATACCGTGCCCGGGATCCTCACTAACTATAAAGGCGTGATTGTTATAGGTTTTTGCATCTCTCCAGGTACTGGAGCTTCCCTGGGTTGGAAGTTTCCCAAGGTAAACTGGATTCAACGGATCGGAGATGTCTACAAATGCCGTAGCTTCATTAAGACAAACAATGGCGTACTCCTTTCCGTCCATAGGGTCTGTCCAGCCCCAACTGTCATTTGCCCGGCTGGAGCCCATGGTAGAAAGAGAAATTTGAGAGATGAGGTCGTATCCTTCACATGGAAAACCTGCTGCTGTTCCATTGCTGCACGGGGTTTGTGCTGTGATACAAGCGCTCCACAGTACTAAAAAGCACGACAATAATCTTAGCATAGTTATTATAGTGTTTTGAAGTACGCGAATGCTAGTTCCCCGTACTTTCTAATTATCTCTTAATTATCTTTTTTGTTACACTGTTATTAACTGTAACAAAGTACAATCCTCTGGCAAAAGCAGATACATTCAAAGTGGCTGATAATGTGTCCAGATTATTGGAATTGAATACCACCTTACCTGAAACATCGATCACACTTAAACTGTTTATCGATCTGTTAGCCGAGTTGATATTAATTGTTTCTGAAGCGGGATTAGGATAAATACTCAATCCATTTTCAAAGGCTATATCATCGGCAGATAGAACATCTGTAACGATAATATCGAACGAACAGTCACTTGTATTTCCGCTACTGTCTTCTGCTACGAAATTAATGGTATGGGTCCCTATTGGTAACTGAGTTCCGGCCACAGGACTCTGAGTAAGTATCAGGCCTGACGCACAATTATCTGTAGCTGTTACGTCACCCGTAGCAAAATAGTCCGGCAGGGTATAATAGTTCTGTCCTGCGTCTACTAATACCTGGGAATTCCCCGGGCAATTAATCTGAGGGTCTATATCATCCACCACCGTAACTGTAGCCGAACAATAGTCTTTGTTTCCGAAGTCATCATAAACTTCCAGCTCAACCACATTGGCGCCCAGATCGGAGCAATCAAAGTATTCGTTACAAATATTGAAATAAACCACCCCGCTGTTGTCTGTAGAGCCATTGTCTATGTCGGCTCCCGTAATAGTTACTTCTCCATTTGCGTCCAGTGATACTGTTATATCCTGGCATACTGCCACCGGATCCACTAGATCTGTCGATTGAGCTTTTACAAGTAAAAAACCACGATTCATATCGCTAATTACAATATTTCCACTGGCAAAGTATGGGTAAACGTTCCAGGCTCCACTAAAGTTTGCGTTATCATTATTGGGATAACTATCAAAGTAGCCTTCTTCTGTCATGGTTCCACTAGCGATATTCGAAATATCGATAACTCGGATACCGGCTCTATAGTTAGCCAGGTAGTATTTAGTTCCTTTTACATAACCATTATGATCGATGGCCGGAGTTGGACCGGTATAGGTAGTATGTAACTGGGGATTATCCAGATCCTCAAAATCAAAAACCAGCGTACGGGTATTAAACCCAACACTTTGCTCATCCAGCTCATCCCCAAGAATGAAGTAACGCTGATCTTCCGTAAACCAGCCCTGGTGAGTATAATTTACATTGGTGTAGGAAATTGTGGAGATACTTACGGGATTAGACTTATTGGTAATATCGGCAATGATCACCTCATTTTCATTGCTTCCTATTAGTATCTCTCTCCCAATATAATCATGGTCTGGCCCACAGTAGGTAACCACCTGCGCGTCATGGCTGTAATCGTCCATGGAATATCCTCCTGCTGCGGTTGGGTTAGTAGGATTCTGGATATTGATAAAATGTGGTCCCCCATTATAACTGGAAGTACCCACAGCGTAGGCGAAGCCTGTGTCTTCATTGATCACTATATTATGTGCTCTTCCAAATCCTGAGTAATGTGCATCCTCTGTAAAGGTTTCCGGAGGGCTGCTCACATTTCTCAACCTGGTTAGGTCGAAAACCTGCATCCCGTGCCCATTTGCTTCACTAACAATAAAGGCATGATCGTTATAGGTTTTCACGTCTCTCCAGCTACTATTAGAGGTATGCGTTGGTAGCTTTCCCAGAAATACCGGACTCGTTGGATTTGATAAATCTATAAAGGCAGTTCCGTTGTTAAGGCCAATAAGGGCATATTCCTTCCCGGTGGTAGAATCTGTCCATCCCCAACTATCATTTCCGCCACCGGCATTTAAGGCAGCAAGGCTTAATTCAGACTGAAGGTCGTAACCACTGCATGGATATGGTCCGGCGGTCCCACCTGTACATGGAGTTTGTGCAATTATAGGTAAAGAAAAAATAAGCAGGATAGGGAGTAATAAAATTTTCATGGGTATAGTTTAAGTAGGGTTATTTTAGTTTTGAGGAACTCGTCGATTTAATTATTGAAAATGTATTAAAAATCAATTTTAGCTGAATTTCTTTCAAAAATTTTTCGAAATCATTCCAAATGTAGAAAAATATGTAATATGACCAACTGTTTTAGATGTTAATTAACCCATTTCTAGGGGCTTCATGATCAATTTCCTCGCTTTACAAGGAAAAAGCCAAGATTAATGTCGCTAATTACGATATTCCCACTTGTGAAGTAGGGAAATACACTCCAGGCACCATTAAAAGACGCCGCATCGTTTTCAGGATAGGTGTCAAAATATCCCGATTCGTATAGATCGCCGTTTGCTATACCCGAAATATCGATCTCGGTGAGTCCTCTGGTATAATTTGATAAATAATATGTATTACCTTTTACATATCCATTATGATCGATCGCTGTAGTATTTCCGTAATGTTCACTAGACAGAACGGGATTCTCCAAGTCACTGAAATCGAAGATCAGAGTACGTGAATTGAATCCAAAGGCCAGCTCATCCAGTTCATCACCCACGATAAAATATCGCTGGTCCTCTGTAAACCAGCCCTGATGGGTATAACCTGTTTGAGGATAGAATACGGTGGCTATTCGCTGTGGGTTGGATTTGTCTGTGATATCTACAATTACAAGCTCATTTTCATTACTGCCAATGAGGATCTCAGATCCTGTATGATCGGGGTCCGGGCCATTATAAGTGACCACCTGTGCGTCATGACTATAAGAATCCATAGCATAGCCTCCTGCCGGTTGCGGATCTACAGGGTTTTGAATATTTATAAAATGAGGCCCTCCATCGAAAGTAGTGGTTCCTACGGCGTATGCATAACCACTGTTCTCGTTGATCACTATATTATGTGCGTCTCCAAAGCCGGTATATAACGCATCGGCGCTAAAGTTGGTTGGAGGATTTGGTACATTGCGCAGACGGGTAAGATCGAAGACCTGCATTCCATGACCGGCAGCTTCACTCACAATAAATGCGTGATTATTGTAAACTTTCACATCCCGCCAGGAAGATGACGAAGTCTGTGTAGGTACTTTTCCCAAATACACGGGATTTGAGGGATCTGATATATCTATAAAGGCGGTACCGTTGTCCAGTCCCACTATAGCGTACTCTTTTCCTGTGCCTGGATCTGTCCATCCCCAGCAATCGTTACCCTTATCGGCATCCATCGTGCGTAAATCTATACGGCTTACCAGGTTGTAACCCCTGCAGGCAAATCCTCCGGCCGAGCCATTTACACATTGGGCAGACAATGGATATTGAGCAGATTCCGGAATAGTGTCATTAATAATTTGGGCATTTTCAGGAATCTTGAATCCGTCATCTTTTGCGCATCCAAAGAAGAATAAACTACCAAGAGCTAAGACCAGAATAAATTTCATAGTAGAAAATTTGTTAAATGTAACCAAGAGGGTTCTGGCCTGCAACATATCAGGGTCGGCTTTTATAAATGGAGACATTTAGCGGCATTTTACCAATAGAGATTATTTCTGAAATATCAATTAAATGTGAAATTCTTTAAATCTAAGCAGTACTTTTGCACTGCAATTATTAGACTATGTTTGAAGAAAAAGATCAATCGAGAACAGCGATATCCGAACTAGGAGAATTTGGACTCATATCACATCTTACCGCAAATTTTAAGATCACCCGTAAATCGACCGTAAAGGGAATTGGAGATGACGCAGCCGTGATCGCTCCTGAAAAGGGGAGTGAGATCGTTGTAACCACCGACATGTTAGTTGAGGGAGTCCATTTTGATCTTAGCTACATGCCACTTAAGCATCTTGGTTACAAAGCTGTGGTGGTGAATTTATCGGATATATACGCTATGAATGCTCAGGCTTCTCAAATAACGGTTTCGATTGCATTGTCCAACCGATTTCCTGTGGAAGCCGTCGAGGCATTGTACAGCGGGATAGAAACTGCAGCCAGGATTTATAATATCGACGTGGTAGGAGGTGATACTACATCCTCTACCTCGGGTCTTGTAATTAGTATAACGGCTATCGGGATGGCCGATAAAAATAATATTACCTACAGAAATGGGGCCTCAGAGAACGATTTGCTGGTGGTCACGGGGGATCTTGGCGCTGCTTATCTTGGTCTTCAGGTTTTAGAACGAGAAAAGAAGGTGTTCGAAGTTAATCCTAACGCACAGCCCGATCTGGAACCCTATACTTACTTAGTAGAACGACAGTTGAAACCAGAAGCCAGGAAGGATATCCCAAAATTATTGGCCGACCTTGGAGTTCTGCCCACATCAATGATCGATATTAGTGATGGGTTGTCCTCAGAGATCCTTCATTTATGTGAACAATCGAAAGTGGGTTGTAACTTATACGAAGAAAAGATCCCGTTGGACCCCCAGGTTATCAGTACCTGCGAGGAATTTAATCTGGATAGTACTACCATTGCACTAAGTGGCGGCGAGGATTATGAGTTGCTATTTACTTTGAAACAGGAGGACTTTCCGAAGATAAAAGGAAATCCAAATCTAACTGTGATCGGGCATATTACGGCCCGGAAGGAAGGTGCGCACTTGATTACCAGGGCGAATACCAAAATACCGCTAATCGCTCGTGGCTGGAATGCGCTTAGTGAGGAAGAATGATCAGGACAAGATTCGTTTCTGAAAATGATTCTGGAAGAATTCGTGATTCTTTTCCCAGTAACGCGTAAATTTTACGATCCTGCCATACCCATCCTTTGTGAATTTCTGATGGCAGTGAGTGCATTCGTATTCTTTTATATGAATGAGTTGTTTTGATACGAGGGATAGATTATGACCTTTGATCTTGCAACGCAATTGCTTCATAATGTTGAAATTTTTCTATTTTTCTTCTGAAAGAAAGTCGCCAGGCATGAATTGGTGTTCTTAAGTTTCTGGGTGAGTATCTCCAGATGACCCGTATCGTTCTCTGCAACTTCTCGGCCGCAGTGAGAACATTTATACTCGTTAATATGGTTGGTTACCTTTCGGGTGATAATGTAATCATGACCGAAAGCTACACACACAAGGTTGGATAGCGAAAGGTGCTTTTTAGGGGAGGATTTCATATATCAGGGATTTATTTTATACCCCAATATATATTTTTAATTTAAAAAATCGACAAAAGACACAAATAATTCGATGAAATGCACAATATTATTTATTTCTTTAACATTTTCGAGTAAGGTCATGTGACCACTTTCCACTTTTATCAGGGTACAATCTGTATCCTTGGCAGCATTTTCCGAATCGGTGATCGGGATCACTTCGTCCTTCGTTCCCGCAATCATATATTTTGGTCCCCTGTATTTCTTTAAAACATGACGACGGTCCTTACGTTCCATCATACCGCGAATTGCGGCCAGTATTCCGGGAGTAGGAATGGATAATGCCTGTTGCTGAAGTGCTGTAATTTCGGCAGTTAGATCTTCCCGCCGGTCTTCGGCAAACAGGTTTAGTATGGATACGGTGATAAATAATTTTTTGTTCTTCGGAATTAGTTTCAGCGCCCGCTTCCGGTTTAGAAGTCTTTCGGGGCTATCACTATAAGGTGACGAATTAAGCAAAATGATCTGCCGCACTTCCGAAGGATATAAATCAAGAAATGCTAGAGCAACGTAGCCGCCCATGGAATGACCGATCAGGCTAACATTTTCCAAGCCCAAATGCTGCAACAGACCGTGAGCAACTTCGGCCATAAATTCCATACTATGAGTTTCGCCATAGACACTCGATCGTCCATGACCCGGAAGGTCAAGGCGGATAAGAGTGAAATTCTTCAGAAGTAAAGCTGCCAGTTCATCCCACATGGCAAGATCTTCCAGAAAACCATGCAATAACAAAACGGCAGGTCCTTTACCCTGCGTCTCATAATTAATAACTCCGTCGTTGTAAGGAAAAATCATTTTTCTATCTTCATGGCAAATATCTGTTAATGACGCAACGCAAGCAAATTGTGATCACGGCTTTTGCTCTATTTTCTCTTTTTTTCGGAGCGGGGAATCTTATTTTACCACCTTACTTAGGATATAATGCAGGATCCAGTTGGTTTTGGGTAGCCATTGGTTTTGCTATTTCGGCAGTTATTATACCCATCATGGCAATTTACGGCCACGCCCGCTTACAAGGAACCATGCTCGATTTTGCGAACAAGGTTTCGCCATGGTTCGCCATGGTTTACTCTGTATTAGTGTATGCGATCTCGGTTTCTCTTCCTTCTCCAAGGACAGCTTCCATGGCATACGAAATGGCTATCGAGCCTTATTTCGAACTTTCATCTCTCTGGCTGAGTATAATATATTTTTCGCTGGTGCTCGTATTTGTACTTAACAGGAATAAGATTCTAAGCATCATTGGCAAATATCTCACCCCCTTGATAATTATAATTTTACTATTGGTAATTATCCTGGGCCTATTTACCGATACAGAAGTCTTACGTTCATCGATGTTCGACAATACACTGGTATCAGGGATACTTGAAGGCTATCAAACTTTCGACGCTATTGGAGGGGTAGTTGTGGGAGGTGTTATTGTTATTTCTTTCAGTTTGCAAGGGAAATATCAATATAATGACAGACGGAGAATGATCGCAAAATCGGGTCTGCTGGCCGGGATGGGCCTTTTTATTATTTATGCCGGCCTGATCGCATTAGGAGCATGGCAAAGTGGTTCCATACAGGTGGACGATCGCACCGAACTACTTCTATTATTGTGTACAACTTCACTGGGAGATATAGGGACGGCTTTTCTAGCTGTGCTGGTAGCGCTTGCTTGCTTTACAACAGCAGTAGGGATAGTGACCGGGACGGCCGACTTTGTAAAGGGTGTCTTCAAAGATTCGCAAAAGGCCTATGTTATCACCGCCCTGGCGGGCTGTGTGATAGGAGTTTTGGTGGGACAGCATACCGTGGGTTATATTATCGATGTGGCGATTCCTGCATTGATGTTTATTTATCCTATTACCATTGTCTTGATCATCCTAAGCGTTTTACCAGACAGATATACAAGTAGTTTAGTGTATCGGGCCACTGTGATCGCTACTGTTATCTTTAGCATCCCAGACTTTGCTGCAACCCTTAACCTACAACTAATACCTCAACCTGTTTTGGAATCGATCCGGATGTATATTCCACTATCTAATGATCATATGGGATGGCTATTGCCTTTCTTGATCGTATTCATCCTTTCAAATCTTTATGGCATTTCAAACAGAAAATCCAACGATATTGAAAAGCGAAATGAGTGAATTTGACGTTTTATTAAACTTTTTCACAAAATCCGGTTTTTTCGCAAACGATATAGTTATTTAATGCGTCATTTTCGTTTGTCAAATTCACCGTATTTCATTGCGAATTTCTTTTTTTAAACCCCTCTTTATTTATAAGTTGATAAAAAGAAGTATCACTTTTTGAATTATTCGTAAAACACTGATATTTTACAAGTTAAGTGTTTGGATTATAGAATTTGTATCATAGATTTACCCCAAATTAAAAACATTATAATCATGGCTATTTCGAAGCAATATTTAAAGAGCAAGCCGGTATGCAAAGTAACTTTTACAGTTCCTGCTGCCGAAGCGAATGAGGTAAAAGTTGCAGGATCTTTCAATGAGTGGAACGCAGATTCTACTCCTCTTAAAAAACTAAAGAACGGATCGTTTAAAGGAACTGTTTCCCTTGATAAGGATCAGTCTTACGAATTCAGATATGTAGTAGACGGTAACTGGACTAACGACGATCAGGCCGACAGCTATCAGTGGAATGAATTTGCAGCAACCGAGAACAGTGTAGTACACGTATAACCCCAAGTACAGTGTAACTAAAAAAGGCTATCCGTGATGCGGATAGCCTTTTTCATTTTAATCTTGCTGATCTTACTTTATCAGGAATTCATGAGGTCTTCGATCTCTCCGGCCTCAATCGGGATATTTCGCATCAGGTTAAAAGGTTCGCCCTTTTCCTGAACAACAACATCGTCTTCCAGTCTAATCCCAAATCCTTCTTCAGGGATATAAATTCCGGGCTCTACAGTAAAAACCATTCCGGCTTTGATTGGTTCCCAAAGTATTCCATAATCATGTGTATCCAGTCCCATATGATGACTTGTACCGTGCATAAAATATTTTTTATAAGCAGGCCAGTCCGGGTCTTCATTTTGTACATCGGCCTTATCGAGCAGACCAAGTTGTAGCAATTCGGAGGTCATTAGTTTACCTACCTCAAGGTGGTATTCTTTCCAAAACGCACCCGGAACCAGTAATTTGGTGGCTTCGTTCTTAACTTTCAATACCGAGTTATAAACCTCTTTCTGTCGTTTACTATAGGTCCCGCTCACAGGAATGGTGCGTGTCATATCACTACTGTAATTTGCATAAGAGGCACCAACGTCCATTAGGATGAGGTCACCCGATTTACACTGCTGGTTATTTTCTATATAGTGCAACACGTTGGCATTGTTCCCGCTTGCAATTATCGGGGTGTACGCGAAGCCGTCGGATCGGTTTCTTAAAAACTCGTGCATATACTCTGCCTCGATCTCATACTCCCATACACCTGGTTTTACAAATTGAAGTACTCGTCTAAAACCTTTTTCCGTAATGTCGCATGCTTGTTGCAGTACTTCGATTTCCAGCGGATCTTTTACCGCTCTCAGTCGTTGTAGAATAGGATTACTCTTCGCCCAATTATGCGCCGGAAACTTCTCTTTGGTAGCTTTTATAAAACGAGCTTCACGAGTTTCGGTTTCTACAGACTGCCGGTAATGTTCGTTCGTATTAAAATAGATCGTTTCTGCCTGGGTCATGAGTTCGAAAAATATTTTGTCGAAATCAGACAACCAGTAAACGGTCTTCACGCCACTCACTTCGAAGGCCTTCTCCTTTGTTAACTTCTCGCCTTCCCAAATTGCAATATGCTCGTTGGTCTCTCTTAGAAAAAGTACTTCCCTGTGTTTATCTTCCACAGCATCCGGGAACAATAGCAAGATGCTTTCTTCCTGATCTACACCACTTAAATAAAGTATATCTCTGTGTTGTTGAAAAGGCATAGTACTGTCTGCACTAATGGGGTAAATATCATTGCTGTTGAACACCGCGAGACTTCTTGGTTTCATTTCAGCCATGAAATTCCTGCGGTTTTTAATGTACAGCGAATTATTTATAGGTTGGTATTTCATAGATAGCTTTTCAGAATAGATTCAAAAATACAGCAATTTGTGCTTCGAATAAAATTTCGAATTTAATTAATGAAATACAACTTCCGAATATTTTGCAATCAGTTCGCATTTCTGTACTTTCAAATTCTGAAAATCCACGAATATGAAAAAACTAATCATTTTAAGCTTCCTTCTCGTTACATGTAATCTCTTTGCTCAACCTGCAGCCACACCTGCTTCCGAAGTGATAAAAGGCATTCAGCAAAAACAACAACTTGCCGAAACTTCTATAGTTAAAAATTTACCCTTCAAGAGTATCGGACCTACTATTATGAGTGGGCGAGTAGTAGATTTTGCCGTTAACCCCAACAATCCTGTAGAGTTCTATGTAGGTTATGCAAGTGGTGGAGTTTGGCACACCCGTAATAACGGAACTTCCTTCGAGCCTGTGCTGGATTCGAGTCCAACACAAAATGTGGGCAGACTTGCCATGGACTGGAAGAATAACAGGCTTTGGGTGGGTACCGGAGAAGTAAATTCGTCTCGCTCATCCTATGCCGGTATCGGCCTTCTTCTTTCCGAAGATGGAGGAAAGTCATGGAAGAATATGGGCCTTAGCGATGCGCATCATATTAGTAAGATCATGATCAACCCCAACAATCCCAATGAGGTTGTGGTAAGCGCTGTTGGACATTTGTATTCTAAGAATAACGAGAGAGGAGTCTACAAAACCATTGACGGGGGAGCCTCCTGGAACAAAACTTTGTTCGTGAACGATGAGACCGGGATCATCGAAATGGATGTGGATCCCAACAATTGGAACCTGATGTATGCGGCTGCCTGGGATAAAGACAGAAAAGCCTGGAATTTCAGAGGTAATGGAAACGCGAGTGCCATATATAAAAGTACCGATGCCGGAAATAGCTGGACTAAACTTACCGTTGCCGGAAGTGGTTTTCCGGTTGGTGAAGGAGTAGGCCGGATAGGGCTTGCTGTAGTAGATGCTAATACAGTGTATGCCATTCACGATAATCAGTTCCGAAGAAAAGACGAGAAAAAGTTGGAAACTAATGATGGGATGTTGGTGAAAGACGATTTTAAGACCATGACCACCGCCCAATTTTTGGGGCTTGATAACAACAGGCTTAAAACCTTCCTGAGGCAGAACGGATTTCAGGAAAAATACACGGCCGAAAGTGTAAAAGAGATGGTGAAGTCCGGCAAGGCGAAACCGGTAGATCTTGCCCGTTATCTTGAGGATGCCAACACCATGTTGTTCGACACCCCGGTAATAGGAGCAGAAGTATACAAGAGTACAGATGGTGGAAAAAACTGGAAGAAGACCCATGAAGGATATCTGGACGGAATTTATTTTTCTTATGGGTATTACTTCGGAAAGATCCATGTGGATCCGAACAATGCCGATAAGATCTATATATATGGAGTCCCAATTTTAAAATCGGCCGACGGTGGTAAAACTTTCGAATCGATTAGTGCAGATAATGTGCACGCAGACCATCACGCACTTTGGATCAATCCTAAATTACAAGGCCATCTTATCAACGGGAATGATGGCGGTGTGAATATTTCTTACGATGATGGTGAGACCTGGATCAAGAACAATGCCCCTGAAGTAGGACAATTCTATACTGTGAATGTAGATGATGAGAAACCATATAATGTCTACGGGGGTCTTCAGGATAACGGAGTTTGGAAAGGGGCTCACAATGCCGAAATGAATAGTCGCTGGCATCAAAGCGGTGAGAATCCGTACAAATCCATTATGGGAGGCGATGGGATGCAAGTGCAGATCGATAGCAGGAATACCAATGTGGTCTACACAGGTTTTCAATTTGGAAACTATTTCCGGCTAAACCTCGAAACCGATGAACAGACCTATATACAGCCCAAACACGAACTAGGCGAAACCCCATATCGATTTAACTGGCAAACTCCTATATTGTTGAGCTCGCATAATCAGGATATCCTGTATTTAGGAGGGAACAAATTGATGCGCAGCATGAATAGGGGAGATGATTGGGAACCCATCTCTGGTGACCTCACCCAGGGAGGAAAGGCCGGGAATGTTGCCTATGGAACACTTACCTCCATAAGCGAATCACCGTTTCAATTTGGACTAATATATGCCGGAAGTGATGATGGAATGCTGCATGTAACACGCAACGGTGGAGGTAACTGGGTTAATATTTCCAATTCCTTTCCAAAGGTTCTGTGGGTTAGTCGGGTAATAGCCTCCGAGCATAAAAAGGAGCGCGTCTATGTTACCTTAAACGGATATCGCTGGGATGATTTCACTCCTTATGTGTATGTTAGCGAGGACTACGGGCAAAGCTGGAAAAAGATCACAACTAATTTAACCGCGTCTCCGGTTAATGTGATCAAGGAAGACCCGCATAATGAAAATGTACTTTACCTGGGGACCGATAACGGGGCATGGGTGAGTTTTAACAGGGGTGATAACTGGCATGTTTTCTCGGGAGGATTGCCTAATGTAGCCGTGCACGATCTGGTAATTCAAAAGCGCGAAAAGGACTTGGTTCTGGGGACGCACGGGCGGTCATTTTACTTGGCTGATACGGAAGTCTTAAGTAAGATGAGCACGGGATCCATGAATGAGGTGCTGCTGGCCGATATAGGTTCAATCAGGTCCTCGGGACGTTGGGGGAGCAGGTTTAGCCCCTGGTACGATATATTTGAGCCCTCAAAGGATATTCAGTTTTATAGCCCGGCTACAGGCAAAGCCGAGGTGGTTGTCACAGATGAAAACGATAACAGACTTCAGCGAAAGGTTGTGGATGTTGAACGAGGAATTAATATTGTAAAATACGATCTGTCAATTTCAGAAAAGGGGGTAAAAGCGTTAGGTAAATCCGGAACGGAAATCAAAAAGGCCGAAAATGACCTATTTTATTTACCTAAAGGAAGTTACAATATAATAGTTTCAATTGACGGAAAGGAAGCAATAACGACACTTGAGGTGAAATAAGAAAAATTTAAAAGAAATAGATTAAATTCACATTAGTGTGTTAAGGAATTTAAAAAAAGTACTATATTTATATGATCATTAATCTAAAACTTAATTAATTATGAAAAAACTACGACTATTTATTATGGCGTTGGCTGTAGGTACTGTTGGTGCGTTTGCACAGGTGGCCGAAGCTGGGCCTGCCGGACCAGCTCCTAACGGTAATACTCCTGATGCATTATTTGATCTTCAGTACATTATCGACGTTGGAGTTAATGGAAGTATTGGAGCACAGTCTCAAGCGGGTGTTGCCTTTATCAACAACGAATGGTGGGTATCTACCTGGAATACGGATCAGATTCACATTCTTGATGCCGCCGGAGCATTTATTCAAACAATTGTTGTTCCTGGTGTAACCGGAACACGTTCTTTAACCACAGACGGAACAAACCTTTATTTAGGTACAGCAGGACTTAATATTTTTGAAGTAGACCCTGTAGCTATGACGGTTTCCAATACTATCAATATCACAACAGGTTCATCTGCTTCTGCCAGAATGGTAACTTATGATGAGACTCTTGATGGTGGTAACGGTGGTTTCTGGATCGGTAACTTTGGTTCGGATATTGCTTCTGTAGATATGAGCGGAAATGAGCTTTCTGTTATTGGTGCAGGAACTCACGGAACTACTATCTATGGTGGAGCTGTAGATAACGTTTCTGCTGGTGGACCTTTCCTTTGGATCCATGACCAGAATGGTGTAGCTCCTAGCCGTGACTTCGTTGTTCAGTTAGAGCTTCCTAGTGGAACACCAACTGGAGTTGTTTACGACTTTACAGCAGATGGTGCTAGTGCAGGTGCAACTGATGTTCTTGCAGGTGGATTGTTTATCACAGATGAGGTTGATCCTGCTATGTGGCAAATGATCGGTCTTTGTCAGTGTACTCCTTCTAACTTGATCTTCGGACTTGAGTTACTGCCTATCGCAGGAGTTGGAGACAATACACTTACAGATTTCTCAATTGCTCCTAACCCAGCAAACGGAAGTACTGTAACTATTAACACTGGTATCCAGGCTGAAATGCAGGTTGCTGTATTTGATGTTCTTGGAAAACAAGTAATCAATACTGTTCTTACAAATAATGAACTAAGTGTTGAAGGACTTAACGCCGGAGTTTATATGGTACAAGTTACTCAGCAAGGAAACACAGCTGTTAAAAAATTAGTTGTAAAGTAATTGCCACTTGAATTTTTAAACGAAAAGCCACATCGATCCGATGTGGCTTTTTTGTTATTATATCTAACCTAATTGTTTGGCTTTAACTTTTTTCAGCCGTATTTTTGTTCATCTTAAATCTTCGAAAAGAAAACCATAATGGGATTTATATCTACTTCCATAGCCCGTAAGGTTGCCATGGCACTTTCCGGTCTGTTTCTTGTCTTTTTCCTTGGGCAACATTTTGTAATTAATATTTCATCGGTGATAGATCCGGACACCTTTAATTCCTGGTCACATTTTATGGGAACCAATGGCCTGGTACAATTCCTGCTACAGCCGGTTTTAATCTTTGGTGTGGTCTTTCATTTTATAATGGGATTCATTTTAGAGTATCAAAACCGCAAGGCAAGAGCCATTAACTATAAATCTTACAAGGGAAACAGTAATTCGAGTTGGGCGTCCAGGAATATGCTCATCTCCGGGGTGGTTATCCTGGCATTTCTAGGATTGCATTTTTACGATTTCTGGGTTCCGGAGATCGTTCATAAATATATCGAAACGCACCCCGAGGATCCCAGCCGCTATTTTCCGGAGTTGGTACACAAATTTGAAAGTCCGGTAAGAGTTGGCTTGTACACCCTGGCCTTTATCTTGCTCATCTTTCACCTGTGGCACGGATTCTCTTCGTCATTTCAGAGTGTTGGTTTCAACAACAAGTATTCAAGAGCACTCAAAGGATTTACAAGACTTTATGCTGTTCTAATCCCATTGGGCTTTGTATTTATAGCCTTGTACCATCATTTCAATCAATTACCCCACTAAAAAGCAGAAGATATGTCGATATTGAATTCAAAAGTACCTCAAGGACCTTTAAGTGAAAAGTGGACAAAGCACAAAAATGATATAGACCTGGTAAACCCGGCGAATAAACGAAATATAGATGTGATCGTAGTAGGGACCGGATTGGCCGGTGGTAGTGCGGCCGCAACATTAGCCGAACTAGGTTACAATGTAAAGACCTTCTGCTATCAGGATTCACCTCGAAGAGCGCACTCTATCGCCGCTCAGGGTGGGATCAATGCCGCTAAGAACTATCAGGGTGATGGGGATTCTACCTATAGATTATTTTACGATACGATTAAAGGTGGCGATTACAGATCCAGGGAAGCCAACGTCTATCGTCTGGCCGAAGTTTCTGCCAATATCATAGACCAATGCGTTGCTCAGGGAGTACCATTTGCCCGGGAATACGGAGGTCTGCTGGACAACCGTTCCTTCGGGGGTGTATTGGTGTCGAGAACATTTTACGCCAAAGGACAAACAGGGCAACAACTACTTTTGGGGGCTTATTCGGCGATGAATAGGCAAATTAACCGGGGAAAGATAAAACCATATAACCGCCATGAGATGCTCGATCTTGTTATCGTCGATGGAAAAGCCAGAGGAATCATCGCACGCGATATGGTAACCGGAGAGCTTGAAAGACATTCGGCTCATGCCGTAGTGATCGCTAGTGGAGGATATGGTAATGTATTTTACCTCTCTACCAATGCAATGGGAAGTAATGTTACAGCCTCCTGGAAGATCCATAAGCGTGGAGCTTATTTTGCAAATCCTTGCTATACTCAAATACATCCCACCTGTATCCCTGTTTCTGGAGATCATCAGTCTAAACTCACGTTAATGTCTGAATCACTTCGGAATGACGGCCGGATCTGGGTTCCGAAGAAAAAAGAAGATGCCATTGCCATACAACAGGGCAAACTAAAACCTGTAGACCTGGCTGAGGAAGATAGGGACTATTACCTGGAAAGACGTTATCCGTCGTTTGGTAACCTTGTACCGAGGGATGTTGCTTCCCGGGCAGCAAAGGAAAGATGCGACGCCGGCTTTGGAGTGAATAAGACCGGGGAAGCTGTATTTCTTGATTTTGCATCGGCTATCATGAGATATGGAAGGGAAGCCGCAGCCGTTGATCATATAGAGAATCCTTCGGATGAAAAAATTAGAGAATTAGGTGAAAAGGTGATTGAAGCCAAATACGGTAACCTTTTCCAGATGTACGAAAAGATCGTTGATGAGAATCCGTACAAAACGCCAATGATGATCTACCCGGCCGTACATTACACCATGGGAGGTGTTTGGGTTGATTACAATCTCGAAACGACCATTCCCGGTTGTTTCTGTGCCGGCGAAGCCAATTTCAGTGATCATGGAGCTAACAGATTAGGGGCTTCTGCCCTAATGCAGGGACTGGCCGATGGTTATTTTGTTTTGCCATACACCATTGGTGATTATCTCTCAGACGATATTAGAACCGGACCAATTCCTGTCGACACGCCCGAATTTGACGAAGCGGAGAACAATATCAGGACGCAACTCGAGAAACTTATCAATAATAAAGGGACGAGATCTGTAGATTATTTCCATAAACGCCTTGGAAAGATCATGTGGAATAACGTAGGGATGTCCCGAAATGAACACGGGCTGAAAGAAGCGATAACCTCCATCCGGGAATTGCGTGAGGAATTTTGGAGAGATGTTTTGGTGCCGGGTGATGCTAACGAAGTGAACCCAGAGCTGGAAAAGGCGATGCGGGTAGCAGATTTCCTGGAATTAGGGGAGTTGTTCGCCGTAGATGCCTTGCACCGTAAGGAATCTTGCGGAGGACATTTTAGAGAAGAATATCAGACAGAGGAAGGTGAAGCGATGCGCGACGATGAAAATTTCATGTACGTTGCTGCATGGGAATATACAGGAGATCCGGGGAGAGCTATTCTTCATAAGGAAAACCTGGAATACGAGAATATTGAAGTTAAGACAAGAAGTTATAAATAAAAGGCTGCTATGAAGCTTACACTTAAAATATGGCGTCAAAAGAACGCCGCTGCAAAAGGAGGTATGAAAACATATCCAATCGATGGAATTGATGGAGATATGTCTTTCCTCGAAATGTTGGATGTACTAAATACGCAACTCATTAACAAAGGGGAAGAACCGGTGGTTTTCGATCACGACTGTAGGGAAGGAATTTGTGGTACCTGTTCATTGCAGATCAACGGCGAACCACATGGTCCAGACCGGCTCATCACAACTTGCCAACTGCATATGCGAAAATTCAACGATGGCGATACTATTATTATAGAGCCATTCCGGGCTAAAGCTTTTCCGGTGATAAAGGACCTCATGGTAGATCGAAGTTCGTTTGATCGTATACAGCAGGCGGGAGGTTACATTTCGGTTAATACCTCTGGTAACACTATAGATGCGAATGCTATTCCAATAGAAAAGGATGATGCGGATGCTTCATTTAACGCTGCTGCCTGTATTGGGTGTGGTGCTTGTGTTGCGGCCTGTAAGAATGCCAGTGCTATGTTGTTCACCGCCGCTAAAGTGAGTCAGTTTGCGCTTCTTCCTCAAGGGCAGGTTGAAGCTAGCCGAAGGGTATTGAACATGGTTGAACAGATGGATAAGGAAGGGTTTGGCACTTGTACTAATACCGGAGCTTGCGAGGTGGAATGCCCAAAAGGAATTTCGCTGGAAAATATCGCACGAATGAACCGGGAATACCTAAGTGCAAGTTTAAAAGGATAATTTAAATAGCCTGTAGTTTAGACATATCCCCCTGAGAATCGGTACCGTTCAGGTGCTTTAAAATGGTTTGAGTGAATTTACCGATATCGTAAGGTTTTACAATGATATCGTTCATTCCTGAATCGTAAATACTAAATCTCATTTCTTCAACTTCAACTGCGGTAAGTGCGAGAATAGGAATGTTCTTATTGCGTTCACGAATTCCACGAGTTGCTTCCAAACCGTTCATAACAGGCATATTGATGTCCATAAGAATAAGGTCGAAATTAGATTTTTTCTCCATTTCTATCGCGATCTCTCCATTTTCCGCAATTTCGCAAATCACGCCTTCGCGTTCCAGAATTTTTAGGGTAACTGTTTGGTTGATCCTATTATCTTCAACTATGAGAATTCGCTTGTCTTTTAGATCTTTAGTATCTAATGTTTTAACCGTCTCCTTTTTGTACGCTTTATTCAGTATATCGTAGGTAAGATCGAAGCTGAAAACCGATCCTTCTCCCAGTTTGCTCTCTACATGGATCTCTGAGTTAGACAATTCCAGTAATTTTCGAACGATAGGCAGTCCAAGTCCGCTACCCTGGTAATTGTAATTAATATTGTTCCCCTGTGAGAATTCCTCAAAGATCGAGGCTTGTTTCCCTTCAGCAATACCTATTCCAGTATCCTTGATCGAGAAGGAAATAGTTGCCTGGTTTGATGCAATTTCCTTCAGGGAGGCATTTACGTAAATTTCTCCATGCTCTGTGAACTTACACGCGTTCCCAATTAGATTCATTAATATCTGGGAAAGTCTAACCGAATTTCCTCGAATTAACTTGGGTACATCTTCATCTATATTGATGTGAAATGTGTTCGCATTCTGAATACGCATGTATTCAAAGGAAGAAACGATCGTCTTGATCTGCTCCCTTAAATTGAAGTAAGCTTTTTCATTTTCCACGGTTTTCGAATCAATTTTGTTTAGGTGTAAAACGTCGTTGATCAACGCCAGCAGGTAATCTGCTGAAAACTTGAGTGATTTCAAGTCGTTTTCGTGAGATTTCAATCCTTCGTCTTCAAGCAATAAGGTGCTAAGTCCGATTACCCCGTAAAGCGGCGTTCTCAATTCGTGACTTACTGTAGAGAAGAAGTTGCTTTTGGCTTTCGCAAGCCGCTCAGACTCCTCTTTGGCCATTAAATATTCGGCATTTTTTACACGTAATTCGGCTACTAGTTCCTTTCGCTTTCTGTAAGCAAGATATAATACAAGTAATAGGAATAATATACAAAAGGAAACAATGAGCAAGACATTATTCAGCATACTCTTGTTACGCACAATTTCGGCCTGTAAGCTGTTTTGCAATTCGGCTGCCTGTACTTCCTTTCTATATTCCTCGATCGCAAATCGGGCAGAGGTTTCGTCCTTCTCGGCGTAGAGTGCCTTCTCCATATTCTCAACGGAGTATTCTTCGTATTTATCTTTTATAAGAAAAGCTTCCTGGTATTCTTCCAGGTTATATAAACATTCGCTTAGATAGAAATAAGCGTTTTCCAATTCCAGGGTGAAGCCTTCTCTTTCGGCCACTTCGGCGGCCTTTCTAAGATATTTTTGTGCAAGTTCATACTTCTCCTTACTGTAATAGTATTCACCCATTAGATTATCAAGAGCCACTCCATAGGATGCGTGTGGTTCGAATTTTTCCAGTTTTCTTGCCCTTAATAGATGAGCATAACCTTCATTATATTCACCAGCTTCAAAGGCGGTGAGCACTGTATTAAAATGTGCTTTGGCAAGATTGACCGAATCCTTAATCTGTTTTAACATCTCTACCGACTTGTTGTGGTAGTCCATAGCCTTTTTATAATTTGGCTGAATGGTCGAGTATATATTCGCCATATCCATATACATATGAGCCGTTGCTGTGTCGTTCTCGGCCTCTTTAGCAAAGAGTATGGATTTACTAAAGTTTTCGCGAGCCATCAACGTATCGTTCATGGCCAGGTAATCATATGCTAAAAGGCGGTATCCCTGATGTTTATAAAAAGGATCATTTAGCTTTAAGGCTATTTTAAGTAAGGATATGTTAGATTCGAGCGATTTACGGTAGTTTCCACTATTGTAATACTCGTCTGCAGTTTTCTTGAGAATCCTGAACTGCTCTTTTTGTTCTGAAATAGAGGGAATATCCGAAGCCTCCTGGGATATAACGGGGGCTACGAACAGAAGCATAAGCAAGTGAATTATCACTCTTTTCATTCGTGTCGATCAAGATTTGGGGCTAGCAATATACACATTTTCAGTAAAATAAAAGGAAAATCACTAAAACGGGTAAATTTGAAGGATTGATAGTACCTTTATAGTATGATATCCAAACTACCCGAATTAACTACTACCATCTTCACCGTGATGAGTAAAATGGCGCAAGAACATGGCGCTATCAACCTCTCTCAAGGCTTTCCCGACTTTAACGGGGACCCCGGTCTAGTCGATCTGGTGGAGCGCGCAATGAGAGAAGGATACAATCAGTATGCTCCCATGCCAGGAGACTTACAATTAAGGGCGCAGATAGCCTCCAAATTAAACAACAATTATGGTAGTAACTTTTCTGAAGAAACCGATATTACCATAACGGCCGGGGCAACCCAGGCTATTTTCACCGCCATAGCGGCTTCAATTCATAAAGGTGATGAGGTTATTGTGTTCTCACCGGCTTACGACTGCTACGAACCTGCGGTCGCTTTATTTGAAGGAGTTTCCAGGCAGATACAGTTGAGGCCACCCAACTATTCACCCGATTGGGAAGAAGTAGAGCGTTGTATTGGGCCAAAAACAAAGATGATCATCGTTAATTCACCCCATAATCCCAGCGGAATGCTATTTTCGAAGGAAGATATGGAGGAACTTCAGCAATTAAGTGTGAAACATCAACTCCTGGTGATTAGCGATGAGGTTTACGAACATATTATTTTCGACGGAAACACACATTATAGTGCTGCGAGATTCCCGGAACTGGCCAAAAGAACCTTTATCACGGCCTCTTTTGGTAAGACCTTTCACAACACAGGTTGGAAGATCGGGTATTGTGCAGCTCCCAAAGAACTCATGGAGGAATTCAGAAAAGTACATCAGTATAATGTCTTTAGTGTAAATCATCCCATACAAAAGGCTTTGGCAACCTATTTAGAAGATTCACAGAATTACGTGGGACTGGCATCGTTCTATCAGCAGAAAAGAGATCTTTTCCTGAACCTGATCTCGGATTCGCGTTTAAAATTTGTGCCCTCAAAAGGAACTTATTTTCAGCTTTTGGATTATTCTGAAATTTCTTCGGAAGGGGATATTGCCTTCGCCGAATGGCTTACAAAAGGAAAAGGTCTTGCGAGCATCCCTACTTCAGTTTTTAATGCTAACGGAGAGGATTTTCAGCAAATCCGACTCTGTTTTGCAAAGAAAGAAGAAACCCTTGAGCAGGCAGCCGCCATCCTCAATTCAATTTAGTAAAGCTATTAGTTCTAATACCAGTGGTTTGTTTGTGCAAGAGCGCTTAGAGTCGTATTTTTATTGTACTGAAAAAGCATTTTAATATGAGTGATTCTTTGTTCGATGCGATACGTAAAAATGACGAAAGCAAGGTTTCCGAACTAATACTAAGTAATCCTGAATTGGTAGGGTCCCGGGATCAGCGAGGCTCTACACCCTTGTTGTTGTCAACCTATTTTGGACTAAAGGAGATCACCGAAATTCTTTTGAAGTATCCCCAGGATCTCGACGCCCAGGATGCCTCCGGGAATACAGCTTTAATGGGGGTCTGCTTTAAAGGGTTTGAAGAAATCGCAGAGAAATTAATAAAAGCCGGAGCCAATGTAAACACCCGAAACTATAATGGGGGTACGGCACTAATTTTTGCCGTTAGTTTTGGCAGGACGAATTTGGTGCGTCTCTTATTAGAAAATGGTGCCGATCCCGGAATAAAGGATGATCGAGGAAATACCGCCTTGGATCATGCCAGGATGCACAGTGTGAAGGATGCCATTGCCTTACTAGAAAATTATAAATGACGATGAAAGAAGAATTGGTTGTAGGAATTATTCAATCTCCCCTCCATTGGGAAGACCCCGCTGCAAATAAGGAGATGTTCTCGGCTAAAATTGTTTCTATCGCCGATAATGCAGATCTAATCGTGTTGCCGGAGATGTTTACCACTGGTTTTTCCATGAATGCTTCCCAGCTAGCTGAGGAAAACGAAGGGCCCACCCTTACTTGGATGCAGTCTCAAGCGACAAAATATAACCTGGCAATAACAGGAAGCGTGATCGTAAAAGATAAAGCTCGATTTTACAACCGCCTCTATTTCGTCTTTCCGGATGGCAGTTACGACTGGTACGATAAAAAACACACCTTTACCCTGGCGGGAGAGCATCGTACCTATACAGCTGGAAAAGAGAAACTAATAGTAGAATATAAGGGCTGGAAGATATGTCCATTAATTTGTTATGATCTGCGTTTTCCTGTTTGGGCACGAAATACCGAAGATTACGATCTCCTTATCTATGTTGCCAATTGGCCTGAAAAGCGCATAAAAGCATGGGATGCCTTACTCAAGGCCAGGGCTATCGAGAACATGAGTTATTGTGTGGGGGTAAACCGGGTAGGTGAAGATGGGAATGGGCATACATATGTGGGTCATAGTGCCATTTACGATGTTCTGGGCGATTGTATTTCAGGAGAGGAAATTGAAAGCGAATTTAGTATCAATGTTTCCCTGTTTAAAAAGCATATACAAGAAACTCGAAAGAAATTACAGTTCCTCAACGACCGTGATGCTTTTTATCTAATATAAAGGTTTCATTCAGGCTCCAGTTTGCCCTTACTTCAATTTTCTTGGGATAGTATTTAATTTCCTCCGGCTGCTGTTTTTTAAGGTAATTTCCTGTGTCCCAGATTCCATTGCCATTTGTATCGAAAACAATGCGAATGTAGTAATTACCAGGCTTGATATAGTCAAAATTTAGTACTGAATTTGCCGTAAGTAAACGCTCATCTACTGTAACATTTTTTTCTGAAAGCAATTGAACTATTACTGGAAAACTATCGATATTCTCAATCCTGATGGCAATCGTACCATAGTCTGAATTGTCTTTAGTGTCCACGCGATAAGTGAGGCTGTCACTTACATTCTCATAGAAATCGGTGAATGCTCCTGGAGATAGATCTACCTTATACCGTTGATCTTCTCCTCTCGGAAAAATAATCTCGGCCAGGTTATTTGCCGGGTGAATGCGGGTAGCAAATGAAATACCGACAGAATCCTTATTCATGATGCTTATCCTGGAATCGTCTATGGCCACTAAAGGTGTAGAAGTTTTTAATTTCATAGTGTCCCGAGGAACTAATGTTCCCACAGTATGTGCTGTTACCACTAGTGAATCGGCATATAGATTTTTCATGCGTACTTCAACTGTATCCATCTGTTCTTTGTTCCCTACTAGAAATAATAACGAATCTGTTTCAATCTCTGGTTTGAACCAATAATGCAGGGTATCTGTCTTTATATCTTTTATTGTTTTTGAAATAAATGCGTCGGGGAGCTCAGATAGTGGTGTAATACTTAGATCCTTTGGTTTTCCTTCATATCCAAAGAGAATATGGTACTTACTTAAATGAGCAGGTCTGGCGATACTCAATTCGGGTACCTCTTTAAAAATTTTAAGGGTATATGAAGTATCTGTAGGTAATTCAACAATCTCCTCCAGGAAACCGATCTTGTCCGACTTTGGTTGAAAAATATAATCGTTGGATTTTTCTTTCAGGGCCAGTAGCTTATACCTGCCTTCTTTAACATTGGTGATCTCGAAGGTATTGGAGCTGTCACGCGTAGCAGAAATATACATCGGTTTTTCCTTATAGATCGTAGAGTCATTAAAGGTGTCATTAAGTTCGTACAGCATGACCGTTACAGGAAATTGGGCTCCTCTTAATTCGGCATCCAATATTTTACCCCTAACCTTTAGACTGTCTATATAACTACCGGTAGAGAAGACGTACTTGAAGAATTCAAACTCATTCTCCTCATTATTGTCCACGATACTTTTCCCAAAATTTATTGAATAGGTAGTATTCTCGGCAAGGGTATCCAGAAGTTTTATCCGAAGCATTTTCGACGTGTTTAGCGGAGTGATCACAGGAGCATATTTCATCGGAGGTGAAATGATAAGGTTTTCCTGAAGGTTCTTCAGCTTAATATATTCATCGAAATAAATTCTGATCTCAGTTTCTTTGAAATTTGTGGAGAAATTCTCCGGGACACTTCTCACAATTACGGGAGGTATTGTATCCAGGGGACCTCCACTGGGCCTTCCTTTTTTCGCGCAATTTGCCATAATAAGAATAGCAAAAAAAACAATAGGAATAAAGTAGAGGCGCTGCTTCATGGCTACAAAAATAGCTAAAGTTTTTATGCCATTGCCATGGTGGCAAAACTTACTCTAACATCACCATTCTTAATTAGTGCTAATGCACAATTTTCCAATGTAGCACCGGTGGTCACTATATCGTCAACAACTAAAACGTGTTTGCCTTTTAAAAGTTCGGTTTCACGTAGTTCGAATATCTGATGCGTCTGGCTGCGAGTAAGGCGATTCTTGAATACCTGGGAGCGGGTTCCTGTCTTTTTTAGTAAGATACTTTCCGAATAATCTGCCCCCAGTTTCTTAGCGATCTCTATTGCGAAGCGAGAAACCTGGTTATAGCCTCTAATCCTTCGCTTCTTACGGTGTAAAGGGACAGGAATAACAAGATCGACGCCCTTAAAATCGGGATGTTCGGCCAATTCGCTTCCCAGCCAGGCACCGAGAAAGGTACCAATTTCCTGCTGTCCCCGATATTTTAGGTTATGAAGCAACTGTTGTGTGATGCCCTTTTTCTGAAATAATAACAGGGAAGTGGCATTCTCCAGAGGGATTCTACCATAAAAAATCTTTTTCATTCCCTGATTTCCGCTGCGGTGTTGACAGGTTAGTGGAAGTTGATGCCGACAAGTCGTACAGATCACGTTTTCAGAGCTTTGCAACATTTCGGAACAACCATTGCAGACTTTGGGAAATAAGAGATTTAACATATTTTAATTAAATTTACCATTTTGTAAACGTAAGTAATTGACCCACAGTAGTACATTTGTCCCACAAACCTAAACTAAATCTATTCATATGACAACTGAAAACAACAGTGCTAAATTCAAAGTATTGATCGGGATACTTTCCGTTCTGCTTATTGCCCTAGCTGTCTACACCGTTACCCTGTACAACGATAGTAAAAATACGGTAAGCGGTTTAGAACAACAAAAAGCAGACATTGAAGATGAACTTGAAGATCTTATTGCCAACTACGATGAGGTAATTCAGGATAACGAATTAAAGGATAAAGACCTATTGGCCGCACGTGAACGTATCGAGTTATTGCTTGATTCGGTAAAAGATGCCGAAGCAAACGTAGCTTTGATAGAACGTTATAAAGCAGAGATAGGAAGACTAAAACAGGAAAGAAAGGTGCTTTTTAGAAAAGCCGACAGCTTGATCGCTGCTAACAAACAATTATCTCTCGAACGGGACAGTACCAACGTGGTGCTAAATGAAACCATTCGGGTGGTAGATTCTGTTAGTGAACAGAATATTGCTATGGCGGAAACGATTAAGAAAGGATCTGTCGTCAATGCGGTTGATCTTAGAGGTGAAGCCGTAATTGTTCGTAGTAGTGGAAAGATAGTAGATACTCGTAGATCGAGCCGTGCCGATAAAGTTCGCGCATGTTTCACTTTAACACCTAACGATATAGCCGAAAAAGGAGATCGACTTCTCTATGTACAGGTGATTAACCCTAAAAACAATCTTTTAGGTAAAAAGGCCACCATGGAGTTTGAAGAAGGAACTCTTAATTATAGTGAGGCAACCAAAGTATTCTATGAAAACGAAGAATTGGATGTTTGTATACTGGTAGATGCCCTGGAAGACGATCTAATCGAAGGTAGATATACCATAAACGTATTCGATGGCTCCAGACAAATTGCAACCACTACAATGGAGCTGAAGTAAAAAGAACTTTAAAAAATATGAACCGCTATGATGTTATCGTAGCGGTTTTTTTATTTTTGCGCTATGGCAAATAATGAAGATCAATTTAAGAGAGTAATATCCCATGCAAAGGAGTATGGATATATATTCGGGTCCAGTGAAATATATGATGGCTTAAGTGCTGTTTACGACTATGGTCAGCAAGGCGTAGAGCTAAAAAACAATATTCGGGAATACTGGTGGAGAAGTATGGTGTATATGCACCAGAATATTGTTGGGATAGACGCCGCCATCCTAATGCATCCCACTACATGGAAAGCCTCCGGCCATGTTGATGCCTTCAACGACCCATTGATCGACAATAAAGATTCGAAAAAAAGATACCGGGCCGATGTATTGATAGAGGATCACGCCGAAAAACTAGAGGTAAAGGCTCAAAAAGAGATCGCTAAAGCAAAGAAGCGATTTGGTGATGCCTTCGATGAGGCCCAGTTTGTTTCTACTCACCCAAGAGTGATAAAATACAGAGAGCAAAAACAAGAGATTCTGGACAGGATGGCCAGACTCCTTGAAAGCGAAGACCTGGCCGGAGTGAAGGCGTTGATCGAAGAATTAGAGATAGCCGACCCTATATCGGGCAGTAAGAACTGGACCGAAGTACGGCAATTCAACCTCATGTTTGGTACCAAACTAGGAGCCTCCGCCGAATCTGCAACCGATCTGTACCTCAGACCTGAAACAGCGCAGGGGATCTTTGTAAACTTTCTGAATGTTCAAAAATCGGGAAGGATGAAGATTCCTTTTGGTATCGCTCAAACCGGAAAGGCATTCAGAAATGAGATCGTAGCTAGACAATTTATCTTCCGGATGCGCGAATTCGAACAGATGGAAATGCAATTCTTTGTACGCCCCGGAGAGGAAATGAAATGGTACGAGTACTGGAAAGAAACACGTTTGAAATGGCATTTATCCCTCGGTCTGGGTGAAGAAAATTATCGTTTCCACGACCATGAGAAACTTGCTCATTACGCTAATGCGGCAACCGATATAGAATTCGATTTCCCCTTCGGATTTAAAGAATTAGAGGGGATTCACTCGCGTACCGATTTCGATCTCAAGGCACATGAAGAATTTTCTGGTAAGAAATTACAGTTCTTCGACCCGGAATTGAATGAGAGCTATGTGCCATATGTTGTTGAAACCTCTATTGGGTTAGACCGCATGTTCCTGGCAATTCTAAGTAAATCCCTTCAGGAGGAAACCTTAGAAGATGGTAGCGTAAGAACAGTATTGAAATTGCCTGCCATTCTCGCACCAGTGAAAGCCGCCGTGCTACCGCTTGTAAAGAAAGACGGCTTGCCGGAGATCGCCCAGAAGATCATCGACGAGCTTCAATGGGATTACAATGTTATCTACGACGAAAAAGATGCCGTGGGACGACGGTACCGAAGACAGGATGCGGCGGGCACTCCATTTTGCATTACAGTAGATCATCAAAGTAAAGAAGATGGAACTGTTACTTTAAGGAATCGTGATACTATGGATCAGCAACGTATCTCCATAGAAGATGTGGCAAAACATCTGTCTAAGAGTATGTCATATAAGGAGTGGTTGTCCTAATAAAGAAGTAAAGATTAGTTCCGCATCTCAATTTCCACGATGGAAACCGGATTGGCTTTCTCGCAGCGGTTCATCATTCGCAAACCCTGGTAGGTTACCCAGACTTTAAGACCATCCTTTTTCATGCTTTCTTCCAGGTTTATAGGATCGAGCAAATTGTTGTTCTCCTCCATTTTTAAAACGTAGGGGCAATCTCCTTCAGCTTTCGAACTAACGATCACAGCTTTTTTATACCCGGCCTCCATCATTTTTTTGGCCTCCATGGCAGAAGCTTCGGTATCTGTAGATGCGTCTTCGGCAGTTGTTTTAGAAGTAGAATTACAGGAGATGACAAGAATAGTGGCTATTGCAAGGCATGTTTTTAATAAGGTCATATTTTGATGGTTTTAAATTCTTAGGATTGTTAAAATACAAATATTGCCTGATTTTACCTTGTTTTTGTGAGCTTCAATTTCCGAAAATACTGATTGTGAGCCGAATAATTTGTGTTATTTCTATTCAAACTGTATGGATAATTGAAATATTGATGTAATTTTAAAGACTTTAATCCAAATTTAACCAAAAAACTAGCGAGATGAAGTTTAAATTCTATTTTACATTGATACTGTGTTTTATGCTATCAATGACTATTAATGCGCAGGTGAACCAGATCGTTCCCAACGTACCACAAGGACCTGCTACTGTTGGAACATTCGATTCTATGATCTATGTTCCGTCTTTAGCATCCAGACAAGGAATGCTTACACCTCCGGATGAAACCGTGAGGGAAGCACAAGATAAAAGATCCCAGAATGCCCCGGGACTAATTGGCGATGATCCATTAAGTCAGGACGATGCCCTGGCCAGTAACCCTAACTCTGAAACACAATCAGTGAGAACTGCACCTCCTAGTTTGGTTTTCGATGCTTATGGCTCAGGTAGTAGCCCAACAGATCCTTCTATGGCGGTTGGACCGAACCACGTTTTCGTAACATACAATACAGCTTTTGTGATCTATGATAAGAGTGGTAATGTACTACAGTCACCAACTGCTCCAAACCCAGCTATCTTTCCTGGTGGTGGTTGTTGTGATTTAACTGTTTCTTACGATAAGGATGCAGACCGTTGGGTACTTTCCTTTTTAGGAGCCAGTACTTCTATAGCCGTTTCCGATGGACCCGATCCTATAAACGACGGCTGGTATGTGTACTCTCAGAGTTTTAACGACTATCAAAAACTATCCATCTGGAGCGATGGATACTACATGACACAAAATACACAGGGATCGCAAAAAGTATTTGCTCTGGAAAGAGACGAAATGCTTTTAGGAAATCCTGCTGCACAGATCGCATCTTTCAATCTGCCTGGAGTATTAGGAACCACGCCTTTCTTTAGCCCACAGTTCTTTAATGTGAGTGATGGAAATATGCCGGCAGCCGGTGGAGCAACCGTAGTATTCCTTCAGGATGATGCCTTCGGAGGTATTGCTACAGACCATATTAAATATTGGACAGTAGATATGGATTGGGGAACAATTGGAAACTCTACCATATCTGCAGCAACCGAAATTGCAACAACTCCGTTTATTAGTGTTTTTGATGGAGGGAACTTCTCCAATCTTACACAGCCTGGAGGGGGTGTAGCTATCGATGCCGTTCAGAATACTATAATGAACCAGGCACAGTTCAGAAAATTTGTAGGCCATAATTCGGCGATCTTCAATTTTGTTGTGGATACCGATGGTGGTGGAGGAGAATTAGCAGGTGTACGCTGGTACGAATTCCGCCAGCCTGCGGATAATATGCCCTGGACACTTTACCAGGAAGGTACTTATACATCTCCTGATGGCAAACATGCCTGGATGGGAAGTATGATCATGGATGACAATGGTAACATTGCTCTTGGTTATTCGGCTATGGCCGGACCTACCACTCCGAACCCAACAGATTTCAGGGTTGGATCCTATTATACCGGAAGATTTGATGGGGATCCGCTGGGAACAATGACGGTTATCGAAGAGGAAATTGGTGTTTCAACTGCCAATGTTCCGAATTTAAGATATTGTGATTACAATAAAATGACCATAGACCCTACGAGTGACGATGAGTTCTGGTTTATTAACGAATATATCAACGGCCCGAGAAGAGGTATTGTAGGAGTATTCCAGTTAACACCTCCTCAGCCAAATGATATTGGGATGTTAAGTATCGATCAACCGGTTAGCGGTCCGCTAACGGCTACTGAAGATATAGTGGTTTCTATTCGTAACTTCGGAAGTAACGATATAGTAAATCCTGAGGTTCAGTATACAATAGACGGAGGGACACCGGTAGTAGAGAACTACAGTGGGACTATAGTAGCCGGGACTACAGAATCGTTCACATTTTCTCAAACAGCAGACCTGTCCACACCTCAGACAGATTACGATATCGTAGCCAAGACTAATTTGCCAGGAGATAGTAATACTGGTAATGACACTGCAATGAAAACAGTAACTAATACAACTCTGGGAATTGCAGACAACGAGATCAATAATTCGGATCTTACCATCCTAACAAAAGCCAATAACCAGTTTGAGATCATTATGGTAACCGGTTTTGACGGTGTAGCCACAGTACAGGTTTATAACCAATTAGGTCAGCTTATCTCCACCAGTAGCGTTGAGAAGCAAGGTGATCGATATGTACATAATTTAGATATGTCTTCTGTGTCTTCAGGAGTGTATGTATTACAAATTGGTGATACATCAAGTAGTTCCTTTAGAACAGCCAAGATCGTTGTGAGATAAAAAACTCACATTATAGAACTAAAAAGGAGCGCTAATGACAGCGCTCCTTTTATTTTTACGTAATTTTTTTCATTGATCATTCCTCTTTTTTCTTCATTTCAACAATACTCACCGGATTCGCCTTGTCACATCTATTCATCATTCTAAGGCCATTGAATTTAAACCATACCTTCTCACCGTCTTTCATAAAACTCTTATCGAGGTTAATCGGGTCCAGCATATAGGAATGGTCTTCACTATCAACTTCGATCACATAGGCACAGTCTCCTTCTTTATCAGAGTAGACAATTGTCCCGCTAAAAAATCCTTCTTCGGTCATGTCATTAATTATTTCTGAATTGCTCGCGGCTTCTTCCGTTGTACTTTCCGTAATTGTCCTGGTGGTTGAACCACAGGAAATGAGGAATACGCCCAGGAAGGTCGAAAAAATCTTTAAAACTCTCATAACTTTCAATTTAAATGTTAATCACTCATTAGGTTGCAAATGGCATACCGATAAATTGAAGATGTATGAAATTTCTCAATCGAATCGCTATAATTTTATGATATAATCTATTCCTCCAATAGGCTAATAACGATTAAACGCTTGATAGATAGGGCCTTAAAACTGAAAAAAAAATGCGGTCATTTCGAGTTAAGATATTATTTTTAAGACTCTTTAACCAAAACTTAACAATATGAAACTAAAGTATTTCATTTTCGCTGTATTTGCGGCGGTATTTTCTTTTACCGGGTTTTCGCAAACCGAGAATGTAGAAACAAATGCAAATTACATTGGTACGGTTTCACATATGGAATATGTACCATCAATCGCCTCACGAAAAAGTGAACTTTTACCTGCCGATAATTCCGATAAGGAAGCATTGGACCGCAGGTCGATGGGAAACTCGGTAATTATTGGAAAAGATCCCCAAACTGTAGATGATCTGCTTGCTAGCAATCCCGATCCTGCAACCGGTTCTGTGCGTGTTGCCCCACCACTTCTTGTTTTTGATGCAGCTTCATCAAATTCTCAACCAACCGATCCATCTCTTGCAGTTGGGCCTAACCATGTATTCGTGGTTTTCAATACAGGTTTTACAATTTACGATAAGAACGGAAATCAATTACTAGGGCAGACCAGTCCTAACCCTGCTATTTTCCCTTCGGGAGGATGTTGTGACCTTACCGTTTCTTACGATAATGCCGCAGACAGATGGGTAGTATCATTCCTTGGAGCAGGTGCACAGATCGCCGTTTCCGATGGGCCGGACCCAATTAACGATGGTTGGTATGTTTATACTATTAGCCAGATCAACGACTACCAGAAACTCTCAATCTGGAGTGATGGATATTATATGACAGATAATACGGGTAGTGCCAATAAGGTATGGGCCCTGGAAAGAGCAGAAATGCTTAACGGAAACCCATCTGCTCAAATCCTTGGGTTCAATCTTCCGGGTATTCAAACCAGTGGTTTTTACAGCCCACAGGCATTCAATGTAAGTAATGATGACTTACCTGCACCGGGTGGTGCTCCTATTGTATATCTCCAGGATGATGCCTGGGGAGGTGTAGCAACAGACCACGTAAAGATGTGGCTTGTAGATGTAGATTGGGTAACCCCTGGTAACTCAACTATATCGGCTGCAACCGAATTTACTACTACTCCGTTTATTTCGGTGTTCGACGGTGGTAGTTTCTCAAACTTAACACAGCCGGGAGGTGGTATCGCAATTGATGCCCTTCAGGCTACGATCATGAATCAGGCGCAGTTCAGAAGATTTGGAACTCATAACTCGGCCGTTTTTAATTTTGTTGTAGATACAGACGCTACCGCTGGTGAACTTGCCGGAGTTCGCTGGTTCGAATTCAGACAAGCATCAGACGGAGCTCCATGGTCTTTATACCAGGAAGGAACGTATACTTCTCCAGATGGAAAACACGCCTGGCACGCAAGTATGATCATGGATTCTGCCGGAAATATCGGGATGGGATATTCCGGAATGGCAGGACCAACTACTCCTAATCCAACAGATTTTAGAGTAAGCTCCTATTATACCGGACGTTTTGATGGTGATCCACTTGGGACAATGACTGTTTTCGAAGAGCTTATTGCCGCTGGTAACCAAAATATACCTGGACTTCGTTACGGAGACTACAGTAAGATCGATATCGATCCATCCGATGATACTACTTTCTGGTTCATCAATGAATACATGAACAGCGGTAGAAAAGATGTGGTAGGTGCATTCCAATTGGTGCCACCACAACCAAACGATCTGGGAATGGTGAGTATAGATGCTCCTAACAACGGGATCTTAACCGCTACAGAAGATATTGTGGTTTCTATCAGAAACTTCGGAAGTAACGACATCACCAACCCTGATATCCAATACATCGTGGACGGTGGAACTCCTGTGGTTGAAACCTACACCGGAACTATTGTAGCCGGAACCGTAGAGTCTTATACTTTTGCAACTACTGCAGATCTTTCAGCTCCAGGTTCTCATACCATCGAAGCAAAGACAAATCTTCCTGGCGACTCCAATACCAATAACGACAGCACCATGAAAACAGTTTTCAATGGCCTGCTTTATTGCCAGCCATCGGCCGATTGTTCCTTTGGTGACGGATTCCAGTTGTTCTCGGTTGCCGAGATCAATAATCCTTCCGGATGTGAAGGGTACGGTGATTTCACCAGCCAGGTTGCAAACTTAGCTCCGGGAACAACTTACGACCTAACCGTTACAACTGGTTATGGCGATCAGTTCGTTTCAGTATGGATCGATTACAACGACGATGGTACTTTTACCGCCAACGAACTGGTGGTGGATAATTACGAAATTGCAGACGGACAGGCAGCAGGAACATATACCGAGACTTTCGATCTTGTAGTACCTGCAAATGCAACAACCGGATCGCACAGAATGCGTGCAAAGTCTAACTGGAATGCTCCGGTACCCGGCGATGCATGTACAACCACTCAATATGGTGAAACCGAAGATTACACTGCAAATGTGGGATCACTTGGTACCGGGGACAATGAGTTGGCCAATTCAGAGCTATTAGTGGTTACAAAACCAGGGAAGCAATTCGAGGTTACCTTGATCACTCCATTCGACGGCGTAGCTTCTATTAGAATATACAACCAGCTGGGACAAACCTTAGCTTTCAATAATCTTGAAAAGAAAGGCGACAGATATGTATATCAACTAGACATGTCTTATGCTGCAGACGGAGTTTATTTCATCCAAATGGGTGACAGAACATCCAGTTCTTATCAAACAGCGAAGATCATCGTAAGATAATTTTCATAAATATAAATTGAACAAAGAGCTCTCATCCGAGGGCTCTTTTTTATTAGAAATACGCCCGTAATTGTATACTTCCCGTATGGATGCTACTGGTGTTTTCACTTTTCCTTCCGAAATAAGAAAGATTAGCATCCAGGTATTTTGTGATCTTTTTCTGAAATAACAAATTCCAGGTAAAGTTGGTGCCCGGTTGCAAGCCTTCCAACATTTGGTAGGCCACAGGCGAAAATGCACTCCCCTGAAAATCATTATTTATATAGTTAAATTCACCGGTTATAGAGATCTTCTGCGCGTTGGTGTAAGCAAATGCCACTCCGGTTTTCTGCCTGTTGAGCCGTTCCATATCTCCCAGGAGGTTCTCTTCGTTCCCATACTCGTAAAATATATCAAAGCGAGTTTGTTTGTTCAGCAGATAGGATAATTTCGGATTTAAGGTGAAGTTATCCAGTTCGAAATTTCTGGAAGGGAAATTTTCGGAAGTACTGCTATTACTTCCGAAGGAACCCTTTAAAGTAATTAGCCAATCGGTCCAGACTTTGTGATTGAAATTAAATTGATGGCTTTCCAGATCATTCTGCTGAAGGCCCACAGAGAGCAGGTTATTTGCACTACTGGCGATATAGGTATAACTCGTGGTATAATGCTGTTTCCCTCGATTGAAAAAAAGCACATTTCTGAAATTAAGGGTAAGCCCAAGTTCGTCATCGCCACCATCCTTGAAGGGATTGATCTCAAAATCATCGTTAGTGCGACGGGTCTTTCTACTAATGAGATAAGAGGTCTGATTATGAAACTGGGAAAGAAATTTTTTAAAGCCTTCCTCCGAAGTCCATGCCTGGGGATTTAATGTTAGTAACTGGCTAAATTTATTCTCCCTGATCTTTACAAAAACCTGGTTAGGCAATAACACTCTTATATACTCTGCTTCATCCTGAAATTGAGCGATCTCAAATTCATCCAACTCCTGAACCCCGTTATTATTATAGTCTTTCCAAGTATAGACCCCCTGTCCGGGTTCTACCTTAAGATAGGTAAATTCCTGCTGTGCGATCACTCCACTATTGGATTCCAAAACCGTGTTCCAGCGAATTCCGCCTTTTAAAATTCGCTGATTATACTGAATTCGGGAAGTGAGAGAACGTTCGTCGTCTTCTCCTCCCTCCTCATCTTTCAGGTCGCGGTAATTGGCAAAGATTGATAATTGAGATTGGGCATTATTAATAACCCTGGATTTTAAATAATAGGTATTGGAAGAATTTACCCTGCTAAGCACCGTATTACGCACACTATCGTTTACCCGGTATTGATAGCCAATCTCGGCAAATACCTGGGTGCTGTCTCCTATGCCCACATAGGCCTCGTACGAACTGAAACGCTGACTTACCCCTGTTAGGCTATCATTCGCCACAGTGGAAACCTGATTGTCTTCCATATTAAACTTGCCCCCAACCCAGGACTTGTTCATGTCGTAAATGGCATGCGTGAACGATCGTACAAATTTCGAGTCGAGTGAATCACTCTTACTTTTTAAATAACTGCCCGATCCGTTTAGGCGTAATCTACCCGGACTAACCGCAACATTCAATACATGGCGGTTTCCATTGAAATTTTCAGAAAAATCCAGATTCTGATATTCATAGCTACCTCCACCAAGGTTGGGTTTAGATAATTCCAGACCTCCTATTACGAAACGTTGATCACCCATTGGATCTATAAGATTCCAGTCTCTGGCAAACTCGATATTGTACAATCTTTCAATGGTTCTGAAATCTTTATTTATAAAATCAAGAGAACCATAAGTGTTTATAGCCAGTGAGTCTGAAGTGGTGTACAGGTTTTGCTTTACTGCCAGCCTTCCGGCAAATCCGTCATTGTCTTCATCGTCGAGATTAGAGAATAGGTTAAGGTCATTTTGGCTACCGGAAATTTCGAAATCGGCTTTGGTCTTCTCCGAAGGTCTATAACTACCTGTAATTCCTGCTATCTGTAATTTCACAGGGGCGTTCAATCTAATTACAGGCTCATAATTACCCTGAGGGACACCATTGATGGGGGAGACATATTCGAAGATGCGGTTTATTGCGCTTTGATCACTCAACACGTAATTTCCCTGGTTTGGCCCCACCAGGCTAAATCGAACACTGAACAACTCATCTTCCGGATTCGTAGAAAATACAAAGATCTCTATCCCGTCCATCATCTCTTTTTTGTACAGGATCTTATTTTCTGAAAAAGTATCGGGTACTGCCGAGGGAGCATTCATCGCCTCCATATTATCTCCGGCAGCTTGCAAAATGGCAACCTGTTCTTCTGAAAGATTTTGTTGTAAGGGCTGGTTCTTGGCATCATTTTCCGAATAGACATAAACTCCCAGATCGAAAGTTTCGCTATTATAATTGCCCCCTCCATAACCTATGAACCGTGAGTAGTTCCTGTCTGTGAACTGGTATTCCACTACAATTCGCATATTAGCAGTGATAGGATATGTAGGATTGAATTTGATCTCTCCCGCATTATAATCGATCACATAATCCGCATTTTCACCACGCTTTAAGATGAGACCATTTACATATACACGTTCGCTGCCAGACACTATAAGGATAAATAATTCTCCGTTAGGCCCAACCAGTTTATACGGCCCCTGGTTGCCTTCCTGCCCGGTGAAAGTACTGCGTTGAAAAACACCTCTTACCAGAGCTCCTGAAGCATATGCACTCGTACTTGCACCACTCTCGTGATCCAATTTACCGGCAAGGGAGATGCCCTGTACTTTTTTCGAAAACCTGCCAAAATAGCTGTTGTTATTTTGCAGATCCACATCCCCGGCCCTAATATTCCAGTTGTCGCTAAAAAGTTCGATAAAGATCTGGTCGAATTCATCCAGGCTCTGCGAATATCCTCCTTCCTGGGTGGGAATGTTCGCATCCTGAATAGAAGCCCTAATGGAAACTTTATCGCTTAACCTTCCCGTGATCTGCAGGTCCAGCTCACTATTCACCACTGCGTTTTGGTTATTGCCTACCGTAACCCCTCTGGAGATGCTCCCGGTTGTATTTAGACCTTCGAAAGGGGTAAATTTATTACCCGTGTTTCCCTGTTGTAAAGAATACAATTTCTCTATAGAGCCCGTACTTTCTATAATGCTCTTGGGGTCGAAAACATAGTAATCGCGGGTGAGATAGTCCGGATAGCGAAGATAGTTTACCGTAATACTATCACTCTCAATGAGGATCGGGTCCGATAGTATTAGTAGCCCCAAATTAAACTCCATTCGATATTCCAGGGAATCAAGTTTTCGGCCGTCTCTTCCTAAAACTTCAAATCTCGTTGGATTAACGGCAACCGTATCTATGCGGATGGTATCGTTAACAGCTAGGCGTTTCGACTTATAGTTAGATGAAATGTCCTGTGCATTTCCGAAGAAAGTTGCGAATAGCACTAAAATGAACGGGATATACTTCATCATGTATACAACTTTGGCGAAGGCTATTTATTTTGTTGATTCTTTTTTGAAAACCTTTCGTGCAGTTGTTATGGTAAAAATACGATGTTATTTACTTTAGTGCTTCCGTAACGAGATCAAAACAATCCTTATGAAAATTATATCCTATAATGTTAATGGAATCCGTGCCGCTATGCGAAAGGGGCTAATGGACTGGTTGAAAGCAGCAAGCCCGGATGTGTTCTGTATCCAGGAAACCAAAGCGATGGAAGACCAGGTAGAAATAGCCGAGATCGAAGCAGCCGGATATCCGTATCATTATTGGTACAGTGCTCAGAAAAAAGGATATAGCGGGGTGGCTATTTTTTGTAAAGAGCAACCCGAGCAGGTAGTGTACGGAACCGGGATAGACTATATGGATTTTGAAGGTAGGAACCTGAGAGTAGACTATGACGGAGTTTCCATTATGAGTTTGTACTTACCCAGTGGGACTAATCTGGCGAGACTGGACCACAAGCTAACCTATATGGCCGATTTTCAGACGTATGTGGATGAATTGCGAAAAGAAGTTCCCAATCTGGTTATTTGCGGCGATTACAATATTTGTCATGAGGCCATCGATATACATGACCCGGTTAGAAATAAGAATGTATCGGGTTTCCTGCCGGTGGAGCGCGAATGGATAGGCAATTTTATCGATAGTGGATTTATAGATTCCTTCCGTTTCTTCAATAAAGAGCCCCATAACTACACTTGGTGGAGTTACCGGGCCAATGCCAGGGCCAATAATAAAGGCTGGCGTATCGACTACAACATGGTGGCCCAACCCTTACAAGAAAAAATGAAACGTGCCGTTATATTAGCAGACGCGTACCACAGTGATCATTGTCCGCATTTGCTGGAGTTATCACTATAAATGTCCTAAATTTTATTTGCTATGATTAAAAAGATTTTCTTCGGAATTATTCTATTCTCACTAACTGCCTCTTGTGTCTCATCGAAGATATACGAAGACCTTCAGGCGCGATACGACGCGCTAAAAGCTGAAAACGAATCCCTGATGTCGCGATTGGATGCGCAGAACGGGAAGGGAGAGGAATATTCGGTACAAAAGCTCAGGAAGGAGATCGACCGGTTAAATGCCGAGAACAGCAGGCTTAAAATGGATCTGGCGGCTGTGGAAAATAGCCTGGAACGCCTTCAGTCTTCATATGATGCTCTCGAGGCAAATAGTTCTTCGGCCCTAACAGAGAACCTGGAACGCAATCGCAAATTGCTGGAAGAATTGGAGGCGAAGGAAAAGCGACTTTCGGAAGAAGAGGCACGGTTAAAAGAACTTCAGAAACAATTATCAGACAGATCGGCGAGAGTAGACGAACTGGAAGGGATCATTGCAGCAAAGGATGCGAAGATGCGTGCCCTGAAGGAAGCAATTTCTGCTGCCCTGGTAAATTTTGAAGGGAATGGCCTCACCGTAGAACAACGCGACGGAAAGGTCTACGTATCTATGGAGAACAAACTGTTGTTCGATAGCGGAAGTTGGGCTGTTAATAGTAGAGGCCGTGAAGCTGTTGTCCAGCTTGGATTGGTGTTGGCCCAGAATAAAGAAATAGCAGTTTTAATTGAAGGCCATACCGATAATGTACCTTATGGCGGAAGTGGGAACATTACGGACAATTGGGATCTGTCTACCAAACGTGCAACCGCCATTGTCTCTATTCTTACCCAGAATTCGGGTATTCCTAAAGATAATCTAACGGCAGCCGGGAGAGGAGAATACGCGCCTGTGGCTCCAAATACTACTTCGGAAGGCAGGTCGAAAAACCGACGAATTGAGGTTATCCTTACCCCTAAGTTGGATGAGATCGCAAAATTACTAAACGATATTTAACAGGCCTTATCTCTGAACAAAGTTTAGGAAACCCTATTTATGAAATATACCAACCTACCCAATACAGACCTTCAGGTAAGCAAACTATGTTTAGGAAGCATGACCTGGGGTCGTCAAAATACCGAAGCCGAAGGCCACATTCAACTGGATTATGCGCTGGAAAAAGGAATAAATTTTATCGATACCGCCGAAATGTATGCGGTACCTTATTCTAATGAGACCCAGGGAAGTACCGAAAGGATAATTGGAAGCTGGTTGTCCAAGTCCGGAAAACGTGATAAGATCGTACTTGCTTCTAAAATTGCCGGGCCTTCACGCGGTTTTAAATTTATCCGGAACCCACTAAATTTTAGTAAACAGGCCATAGATGATGCACTGCATAAAAGTTTACAACGCCTACAGACAGATTATTTAGACCTGTACCAGCTTCACTGGCCGGAACGCGATGTAAATGTATTTGGTAAACGCGATTATGATCATAGGGGTAATGCAGAGTGGGAAGACAACATTGATACTATCCTGGAGAGCCTGGAAACCTATGTAAAAGAGGGTAAGATAAGATATGTGGGAGTTTCTAACGAAACTCCCTTCGGATTAATGCGATATATGGAAGAGCACAGAAAAGGGAAGCTTAAAATGGTGTCTACACAAAATTCTTATAATTTGTTGCAGAGGCGAGATGAAATTGGACTTTCCGAGGTGGTTCAAATGGAGAATATAGGCTATTTGGCGTACTCTCCATTAGCCTTTGGAGTGCTTAGTGGAAAATATCTCAATAAGGCAAAACCTGAGAATGCACGAGTAACCCTTTTCCCTAACTACAATCGATACAGCGGTGCCAGCTCCTTAAGAGCCACCGAAAAATATCAGGCTATTGCCCAAAAGTATGGTTTGAGTTTAGTGCAAATGGCACTCGCTTTTGTTACGGAAAGGCCCTTTGTTACTTCCAATATAATTGGTGCTACAAGTCTCGGTCAATTAAAGGAGAATATAGCAAGCATAGAGGTGTCACTTTCGGAAGAAATTTTGAAGGAAATAGACAAAGTACATAATGAAATGCCAAATCCTGCACCCTAATGTTCGGTTTTGCAGGAATATTCAGAAACCAAATACAATTTCGCCTTAAAAAATTGAGAGAGATTCAGATAGAATTCAGAATTTTCACTTACCTTTAGCCTTAGTAGCCACCAAATCAGATAGTTATGAAAAATCTTTACTTAATTATATTCATATTTATTGGATGCAGTCTAACTCAACTTCATGCTCAGGAGTATTTAGATCTTATTCATAATCCAACCGAAACCACCACTTTAGAAGAAGTTCAGCAGTTGGCCAACGCCTACTTTGAGAATAGGGATAGAGGCCGCGGAAGTGGTTATAAACAGTACAAACGATGGGAATATCACACCCAACGCATGGTCAATTCGGACGGCAGGTTGAAAAATTTTAGCAAGCTTACCTATGATGCGATCCAGCAATTAGAATCGATGACTATTCCCGAAAATATGATGCCTGCAAACTGGACCCCGATGGGGCCGTTAAGTTATTCTAATGGAAACAGCGGCTATAATGGAGGTTTGGGGCGCGTAAATGTGGTTGCATTTCATCCAACCAACGCTAATATCATCTACATAGGAGTTCCGGCCGGAGGAGTATGGAAAACCACAGATGGAGGATCCACATGGACCCCAATGTCGGATACCCTCGCAAGTATTGGAGTTTCCGGTATTGCGGTAGATCATGCCAATCCGAATACGGTTTACATACTAACTGGTGATGGAGATGGAGCCGACACCTATTCTATTGGTGTTATGAAATCGACCGATGGAGGTACAACCTGGAATACTACAGGACTCACCTGGGGAGTGACAAATTTTGTTAGAGGTTATAAACTAATAATGCATCCTTCCAACAGCAATATCATGATGGCTGTTACCAATGCCGGAATATACAGAACCACCGATGGTTGGGCTACTTCCAGTAATGTACAGGCAGGAAGTTTCAGGGATATTGAATTTAAACCCGGAAGTCCGGCAACGGTTTATGCCGTTACAACCAATACCTTTTATAAATCTACAGATACCGGAGCCAGCTGGGCTGTTACCGGAACAGGACTGCCAACTGGTGAAAACAGAGTTGCTCTGGCCGTGACGCCGGCTAATAGTAATTACGTGTATTATCTGGCAGGTCCAGGTGGATCCGGAGGAGGTGGAACCTATAACGGGATGTATCGCTCGACAGATTCGGGAGCTACTTTTTCTACCATGTCTACTACACCTAATATTCTTGGTAACGATGTAAATGGGGCCGGAACTTCAGATCAGTCCTGGTATGACCTGGCAATAGCTGTTAACCCTACCAATGCTAACAATACTATTACAGGTGGTGTGAACGTCTGGCGGTCTACCGATGGTGGTGCTTCCAATTCGTTGATAGCATACTGGTACTCCCCGGGTGCAAGTCAATACGTACATGCAGATATACACGATCTTGCTTATAACCCTGTTGACAATAAATTGTATTGTGGAAGTGACGGTGGTATTTCGGTAAGTTCAGATCATGGAGTTACCTGGACCAACATTTGGAACGGCCTGCAGATCATGCAATTCTATAAGATCTCGGGAGTGGAGGCAAACCAAAACCTGCTTCTTGGTGGAGCCCAGGACAATGGTTCGAATAAATATACCGGCTCCACTACAATTGAGCATATACTTGGGGGAGATGGGATGGATAATATGATCGATTACAACAACAATAACAATCTTTATTACAGCTTTCAAAATGGGGGCCTTCAAAGATCGACCAATGGCGGTACGACTTCGGTAGGCATACAACCCGGAGGATCTACCGGAGCCTGGGTTACTCCCTATGCCATGGATGCTAGCAATCCCAGTATTATCTATGGTGGTTATAGCGATGTATACAGAAGTACCAACATGGGTACTTCCTGGACAAACTTAGGATCGGACGGCCGTGGTGCGATAGCAGTTGGTATTAACGATCCTTCCAGATTGTATGCGGCTAACGGTAGTACCTTACAAACATCTGCCAATACAGGAGGATCCTGGACCACTATATCAGGTGCACTTCCTGCATTAACTATTACTTCCATAACGGTCGATCCGGCAAATGCCTCCAGGGTATGGGTTACCTTCGGAGGGTTCACTGCCGGGCAAAAAGTATACGAATCTACCGATGCCGGTAGTAACTGGACCAATATATCGGCCGGACTTCCTAATGCACCTGCTCTAAGTATTGCTTACGAAAATACCGGGGGTTCACCTATGGATGCAATTTATGTGGGAATGTCTGTGGGCGTTTATTATCGCTCCGATTCTACCGCATGGACGGCCTATAATACAGGCTTACCCAATGTTCCGGTTTACGACCTTGAAATAAATCATACAAATTCGAAAATAAGAGCTGGAACATACGGAAGAGGACTATGGGAGTCACCTCTTTTCAGCGCTCCTGTATGTGATATAGCTGCTGCTAATGCGACCACCACACCACCTTCCTGTCCCGGAGGAAGTGACGGTACGTTAACGGTTACTGCCTCATGTACGACCTGCGGTAGTATTCAGTACACAATAACTCCTACTTCTCCACCCGGCCCACCGATCGTGCAGGTTGGAAACGGAGTATTTACAAATTTACCGGCCAACTCCTACAATGTAACAGTAGAGGATACCTTAGATTCTTCATGTAATGACACCTACGTGAACAATCCGGTGGTAGTGCCGGCGGGAACCGATGGAATTGCACCTGCAATTGGTTGTCCTGCAGATGTAAATGTGGAATGTGGCAACGATACTTCTCCTGCAAGTACCGGTACGGCTACCGCGGCAGATAATTGTGACCCTAGTCCGTTGGTTACCTTTAGCGACAGTTCTGCGCCGGGATGTGGTTTAACAGAAGTTATTACACGTACATGGACGGCTACCGATGCCTCTGGTAATGCCGCCGTTTGTACACAGGTGATCACCGTAGTTGACACTACAAATCCTACTATTAGCTGCCCACCGGATGTTGTTGTAAATAATGACCCTGGAGTATGTGAAGCGATAGTGAATTATACCACACCAACGGGTACAGATGGCTGTGGAGGGGTAACTGTTACCCAGACCGCAGGTTTCTCATCCGGTAGTTTATTCCCGGTTGGAACAACTACCAATGCCTTTATAGTTACCGATGATTGCGGGAATGTATCCTCCTGCTCGTTCGATGTAATTGTGAACGATAATGAAAACCCTGTCGTAGTTTGTCCTCCGGATCAAACGGTAACTGCCGGTGCCGGAAACACTTATTTAGTGCCCGATTATCTCGCCACGGCCCAGGCCAATGCTAACGATAATTGTACGAGTCCGTTAACAAATACCTCTCAAAACCCTGCTGCGGGTACGATGTTAAGTCCGGGGGTATATACGGTAACTGTTATGGCTACAGATGCAGCCGGTAATACAGGAGCCTGTAGTTTCCAGTTAACGGTCGATCCAACCTTGGGAATTGAAGGACTAATGAATCCGGGTTCTATTGTGCTATACCTCAATCCTGCCAAAGATTTCGTGATCTTAAGTAACCCGGAACAGATCGCACTGGAAAAACTCGAGATATTTAATGTGCAGGGGCAATTGATTAAAACGATCGGTCTGTCGCAATCCGGAATTGAAAAGACTATAGATGTTTCTGAATTATCCAGCGGAAACTACCTGTTTGTAATTTATGCCGGATCGGAGCGAATTGTAAAACAGATCGTGAAAGAATAGGTTACCCAAAAAGATGATGAACCACATCATTCACTTTGGAAACCTTAATGATATTAATAGTATAGTTATCCTTCGGAAGTTTACAGTATTTTGATATTACTATGCTTCCGAAGCCTAACTTTTCGGCTTCATGAATTCGCTGTTCTACGCGGGTAACAGGCCTTACTTCTCCTGCAAGTCCAACTTCGGCTGCGAAGCAGACTGTTTTATCAATTGCAATGTCCACGTTAGAGGAAAGTACAGCCGCAATTACCGCCAGGTCGATCGCAGGGTCATCCACCGAGATCCCTCCTGTAATATTCAAAAAGACATCTTTGGCACCCAATTTAAATCCAGCTCTTTTCTCAAGGACTGCCAACAGCATATTAAGTCGTTTCACATTGAATCCTGTGGCAGATCGCTGTGGGGTACCATATACTGCCGAACTTACAAGAGCCTGAATTTCTATCATGAGCGGCCTCATCCCTTCAAGAGTGGCCGAAATTGCAGTTCCGCTTAGATTCTCCTCATTCCTGGAGATAAGGATCTCCGAGGGGTTATCTACCTCCCTTAAGCCACTTCCCTGCATTTCGTAAATACCTAGTTCGTTGGTACTGCCGAAGCGATTTTTGTTGGCGCGTAAAATTCGATAAACGTGATTTCTATCTCCTTCAAACTGAAGCACAGTATCTACCATATGCTCTAAGATCTTGGGTCCGGCAATATTACCGTCTTTGGTAATATGGCCGATAAGGATCACAGGGGTAGCAGTTTCTTTCGCAAATTTTATAAGTTCGGCGGTACATTCACGGATCTGTGAAATACTTCCGGCACTACTTTCTATATAATCTGTATGCAGGGTTTGGATAGAATCTACCACAACAATATCCGGCTCGATCTCGGCTATTTGCCTGAAGATATTTTGAGTTTTGGTTTCGGTAAGAATAAAGCAGCTTTCAGAGCCCGGATTGATACGTTCGGCCCGCATTTTAATCTGCTGGGCACTTTCTTCTCCCGAAACATATAGCGTTTTATAAGGCAACGCCAAAGCCACCTGTAACATAAGTGTGCTTTTACCAATGCCCGGCTCGCCACCCAGCAGTGTTAAAGATCCGGGTACAAGACCACCTCCTAGCACACGATCAAGTTCGTTGTTTGCTGTGTGCATACGCATTTCCGCATTCGCTGAAATATCGGCTATTTTCTGGGGTTTGGCAACGCGTTTTACGCCCGTGGTTTCTTCTGGTTTCCAACTGCTTTTTTCGGCTTTTTGGATCACCTCTTCGGCTATGGTATTCCACTCTTTACAAGAAGTGCATTGCCCCTGCCATTTGGCGTATTGAGATCCGCAATTCTGACAGAAAAAAGTTGTTTTTGTTTTAGCCATAGTACCTTCAGCAAAAATAGCGATAAAAATCCCTATCTTTCAGAAGCATAAATTATTTTTCCATTTACCCCGAATGAAATTCCTCTCTTTATTCCTGCTCCTAATCACCATTCCCGTCTTATCGCAATCTTCAAAATTAGACCATAGCATATTCGACCAAAATGACGGTCTCGAACTAGACCGAATATTGGCGATGGAATTCGATGATGAAGGCTTTCTTTGGCTGGGAGGAACAAATCAGGATGTGCGAAAGATAATTCTTAATGACAAGGAACTTGCGCTACAACGCTTCAATGGAAGCACCTTTCACACAATTCCGTTGCCCGTGGTACAGCCGCCTTTAACATTGGTGAGTCATATTTACAAAAGAGAGGACGGTTTGTTCTATGTGGTAGCACATTCTGAAGAAGAGCATCTGTACCTATTCGATCCGTTAAGTCTGGAATTCTCTGAAATTGAAATGGGTGATACTGATAAAGGGCTGGTAAGCTGTTCGAACGTATTCAGGTATAATGGTAAAGATTACCTCCTTACCCAGGAGGCCTCCACCATTACCCTTAATGTTCTCACCAAAGATGCCGTATTAGTACCACAATTTAGCTTTCAGAAAAAAGATCACAGATTCCTGTTAGAGTCTTCAACCAAATTTATACCGTTTGACGATTTTTGCCTAATTGGAGATGATAATTTCCCGCTTACATTATTGGATTGGGAAGGCAATGTGCTCAAAGAATTTCAACCCGAGACTTTCAGAGCGGATCGCGGTTCGAACGTGTCAAAATTTTGGTTAAAGGAAATTTTCACTTTCGGAAAAAAACAATATACCTTTCCCTATAAGAGCCAACAACTTCATAGTATCAATGTAAATTCACAAACCATCCAGCCGGAAAATGAGTTCGTGCCGGAAGATGAAAATATTAATACCGTGCAAGATGCACATGGAAATCACCTGATCGTTTCGGTGAGTGATGATGGTGTTATTAGTTTTTTTGAGACTTCGGAAGAAAGCCTGGAATTAAAAAACCGGATGGTCGCTTTCGATGGAAACCCCGCGGTAAAACTCATATCACAAGATCTAACAAAAGACCTTTGGATAGGGACCTCGAGCAACCAATTACACCATTTTAAATTTCCTTCCGAAAAGATCAGGAATTTTCTTATGGGCTCCTCCATACGAGCGATACATCATCTTGAAGGCTATAATTATTTGGTTGCAACCGAAGCTGATGGCTGGTATAAAATCAATACCGAAACTCAAGAGCAGAAACCATTTCCATTGAAAGAGGCGAATAAGGTTTTTATACCCAATTCTTCTCGTAATATGATACTGGAAGGGGACAGTTTGTGGAGTAATCATGGAGGTAGTGTGTTAAGAGTAAATATCCCTACTGGAGAAGCGAAGAGTTATAAGCATTTTCCCATCCTGTGTTTAGAAAAATTAAATGATTCGTTGCTGGTCTATGGTACGAAAGGATATAAATTAATGGGTTTTAATACTCATACCAGGGCCCACCTTGAATTGGCTGCCACAGATTCACTGGAGGTATACGATGTTTCTGTATCCCGCAACAAGGAGTTTATTATTGGAGGGACAGATGTAGGCCTTTTGGTATTTAATACCAAAACTTCGGAAGCAAGATTACTTGAGACTTCTTCCGGGCTTGAAGACGAATTTATTTTGATGGTAGACAGGGTTGTAGATTCTCAATTTTTATTAGGGACACGCTCTGGTAAACTAATACGATTTGATGCGGCTTCAGAAACTTTTGAAACAGTATATGAAGACCCTCTGAATGCGGGAATAGCAACTGTATTACAAGACGGTGATAGTTACTGGATCAACACTTTCAATGGACTCGTGGTTTATGATTCTAAAAACAACAGCAGTGTTAGATACTCTAAAAAAGATGGATTAAGTGACAATGAGGCAAACAGATATAGTGCTTTAAAGCGGGGTGATGAGATGCTGGTGGGTACGATCAACGGACTCAATTATTTTCGTCCTTCCCAATTAAAACCCAGGAAGATCGAGGCCAGTTTGGTATTACTGAAACTGAAGAATTACGATGGTGATCTAGGGGAGATCGTAGATAATTTTAACCGGGTTAAATTAGATCAGGAAAGGAAGATCGTGCTAACCGCTGAGAATAAATCTTTTGAGATCGACTTTTCACTTACCCATAATATCGATGCCATGCCTATTAGCTATCGCTATAGATTGGGCGATGATCCCTGGACAGATCTTGGGACACAGTCTTCCCTTCGTTTTCCCAATTTTGCAACCGGTAGATTCAACCTGGAGATCGAAGCATTGGATTTTTCGGGCAATAAGATCGGGGAGTCGTTGGAAATACCTATAATTTCGAAGGATTTTTTCTATAAGACCTGGTGGTTCTATTTGCTGGTACTCTTTCTTGCTTCGATTTTGTTCTTTTATCTTCTGAAACAGGCGAGCTTAAAGAGTCGTCTTCAGCAAAGATTCTCTGAAGCGCTAATGTTTTCGCAAGAGCGGGAGCGCACACGAATTGCCGGTGAATTACACGATAGTGTGGGACAGCAATTAACCCTCATCAAGAAGAAGGCACAAAATACCGATCATGACGAGATATCAGCCCTTACCCATAAAGCACTGGAAGAAGTGAGAAGTATTTCCAGGGGTCTATACCCGGCTGTTTTAAAACAACTGGGGCTCACAGAAAGTATTGAGCAATTGATATACGATCTTGATGAGGAAACCGATATGTTCTTTTCGGCCGATATCGATAATATAGACGATCTATTAAATGAAAAGGAATCGTTGAATTTCTATAGGTTCATACAGGAAAGTTTCAATAATATCGTAAAACATTCGCAGGCAACGTCGGTGGACGTAACTATAAAACGAAGATCAAGAGGTTTTTCTGCGAGAATAGAGGATAATGGGATAGGATTTTCGGTTTCAGAAAAAGAGAAACAAAATAGCCTTGGCCTTAAGACTTTGTCCGAACGCATTCGTATCTTGGGAGGATCTTTAACAATGGAGAGTACGCCCAATGGAGGTACACGAATCATAGCCGATATAAAATAGACCATGAGTAATCTAAAAATTCTTGTCGCCGATGATCATCCTATGCTGTTAAAAGGATTAACCGATGAATTGTCCAATAACGGTTACCATGTGCTGGAAGGTGCTGAAAATGGAGCACAGGCCTTAGAGATCATCCTAGATAAAGCACCTCAAATCGCTATCCTGGATATAGAGATGCCTATTCTTTCCGGCTTCGAAGTGATAAAAAAATGTCGTGAAGAAGATCTAAAAACCCGATTCATCATTTTAACCTCCCACAAGGAAAAGGCCTTTGTACACAAGGCAAAGAAGCTTAATATATCCGGTTATCTGCTAAAAGACGAGCCATTTAAAGAAATAGATGCCTGTATCCAGGCTGTGGCTAAAGGCGAAAATTATTTTAGTAAGGAATTTGATGAAATATTCAATACCCAGGTTTCGCCGGAGCTCGCGAAAATAAAATTCTTATCTCCTTCCGAACGAACTATCGTTAGACTCATCGCCCAGGAAAAGACCTCGAAAGAGATTGGAGAGCTGCTTAGTATTTCCTATCGAACGGTCCAGAAACATAGGGCCAATATCATCCAGAAACTCGATTTGCCTTCCGGTATGGACGCTCTCTCCCAATGGACCGAAGAGAATAAGGAACTCATTCTTTCCCTGTAAGAAAAGTACATAAGTACCCCTACTTAGTTTTAGACATTACGTACGTATTTTCTGGTATTTGCTGCGCCTATATATTTACCATAACCAATATAAATGCAATATGAGGGCCAGCTTATTTCTACTATTCTGCTTCATTTCGCTTACCATGTTCAGCCAGGATGATCCACCTGTGGCGGTATGCATGGATATCCCTTCCCTGGTTTTAGATGGCTCCGGAATGGCGACAATCGTAGGAAGCGATGTGGACGGAGGATCCTCGGATGATATGGGAACGATCACCCTTTCGGTGACACCAGATACCTTTAGTTGTGCAGATATTGGTCCCAATACCGTTACCCTTACAGTAACAGATTCGATAGGGCAGACAGATACCTGCACAGCCACAGTTACCGTAGTGGATACTACGGCACCTATGGCGCTGTGTCAAGATATAACCATTCAGCTTGATGGTAATGGAAATGCTTCCATCACTGCGCTGGATATTGATAATGGCTCTTCAGATAATTGTACGATCGCTTCGCTAAGTGTGAGTCCCAGTTCATTCAACTGCAGTAACCTGGGAGCAAATAGTGTTACCCTAACGGTGACCGATTCCAGCGGGAATAGCAGTAGTTGTGTGGCGACGGTAACCGTGGAAGACACAGACAGCTATCCGCCCGTAGCTGTTTGTCAGGATATCACAGTTCAACTGGATGCCACCGGCATGGTAACAATTACAGCCGATATGCTGGATGGAGGCTCCACAGATAATTGTGGGAATATGACCTTCTCTGCTTCCCAAACTACCTTCGATTGTAATGATGTGTATAACCCACCCCTGGCCAGCATGATCATTACAGGGATAATAGACGGGCCCTTAGCAGGGGGCACTCCTAAAGCCATAGAGGTTTATGTCACAGAAGATATTCCGGACCTCAGTTTATTTGGCCTTGGTATTGCGAATGATGGCGGGGGTTCTAACGGACAGGAATTTTCGTTTTCGGCAGGTACAGCTACCGCCGGGAGTTTCCTTTATATTGCTTCGGAAAGTACCAACTTCAATAACTTTTTTGGGTTTCTCCCAGACGAGACATCGGTGGCGATCGATGTAGACGGAAACGACGCAGTCGAATTATTTTTCAATGGAGGCGTGATCGATGTATTTGGGGATATTAATGCCAGCGGAACAGCTACGACCTGGGAGTATTTGGATGGTTGGGCGTACCGAAAGAATAATACCGGACCAAATGGTTCTACTTTTCAGGTCAACGACTGGTTTTTCAGTGGGATAAACATCCTGGATGGCGAAACTTCAAATGCCACCGCGTTGATACCTATGCCTATAGGAAATTACTCTTATACACCCTCCGGGACCGCGACACCTATCGCTGTAACACTTACTGTTACAGATGGGAATGGGGATAGCGATTCCTGCATAGCAAATGTCACCGTTGAAGATAATATTGCACCCACTGCCATCTGCCAGAACATCACTGTACAGCTAAACAGTATGGGCGAATTCTTTCTGGATCAACTCACCGATCCTTCTAATCCTTCTTCACCCACATACATCGAACTCATAGCCGGCGCCTCATCCGATAATTGTAGCGTGGCCACTTATACAGCAGAACCCAGTGCTTTCTTTTGTGCCGATATTGGCGTGAATAACATTGTGGTGACCGTTACAGATAGCTTCGGAAATCAGGCCGTTTGCTCATCTGCCCAGGTTACCGTAGAAGACAACATTGCACCGCAGATGATGTGCCAGGACATTACTGTACAACTGGATGTAAACGGAAATGCAACCATCAGCGTAGACGACATAGATAACGGAAGTTCGGATGCCTGCGGAATCGCCAGTCGATCCCTGGACATTAGTTCGTTTAGCTGTGCCGACATTGGTCCAAATACTGTTACTCTTACCATAACCGATAATAACGGAAATTCCAATACATGCACGGCCACCGTAACCGTAGAAGATACGATCCTGCCAGATGCCTTATGCCAGAACATTACGGTACAACTTGATGCTTCCGGGATGGTTACCATAGCAGCATCAGATATTGACGGCGGAAGTAATGCCGCCTGCGGAATTTCTTCCCTAACTGCAGATATCACCAATTTCGATTGCAGCAACCTGGGCGATAACCCGGTAGTACTTACAGTTACCGATAATAACGGGAATTCTAATACGTGTACGGCCATAGTGACCGTCCAGGATAATGTTGCCCCAACGGCGATAGGAATGGATATTACGGTTCAACTGGACAATAGTGGGAATGCAGTTATCTCCGGAAGCATGTTAGACAATGGCTCCACAGATAATTGTAATTCACTAACCTATACTGCCAATCCCGATTCCTTTAGTTGTACAGATGTTAGTGCTCCGGTTGCGGTAACATTCACCGTTACAGATGCTTCCGGAAACTCGTCATCGGACACAGTAATGGTTACCGTGGAAGATGTTGAGGCCCCGGTTGCCAACTGCCAGGATATCACCATACAATTGGATGCCAGTGGTAATGCAAGTATCACGCCTGCCGATGTGGATGGTGGAAGCACGGTTTCGTGTGGCAACGCCAGCCTAAGCATCGATAGAAATACCTTTAGTTGTGCAGATATTGGTGCAAATAATGTAGTACTTACGGTTACCAATGCCAGTGGTTTAACCAGCAATTGTATTGCCGTAGTTACGGTTACCGATGTGGTTGCTCCAACTGTTGTCTGTACCGATATTACAATTCAGCTGGATAACACTGGCTCTGCCACGATCACTGTAGACGATATAGATAATGGAAGCTCGGACGTATGTGGGATCGCCAATAGATCTTTGGATGTAAGTACGTTCAACTGCTCTAATATTGGGCCAAATAACGTAACGCTTACGGTCACAGACTCCAATGGAAACTCAGCGAGTTGTACTGCCGTAGTTACTGTGCAAGACCTGATAGCACCTATAGCGGTCTGCCAGAACATTACCCTACCTTTGAACGCTTCCGGGATGGCATCGATTACGGCTATGCAGGTTGATGGTGGTAGTAGTGATTTCTGCGGAATTGTTTCACGCTCTATAGACGTTTCTACCTTCGATTGTAGTGACCTGGGGGCTAATACGGTTGTACTTACGGTAATGGATGGCAGCGGAAATACAGACAGCTGTACAGCCGTTGTTATCGTGGAAGACGTAACGCCACCAAACGTGATCTGCCAGAATATCACTGTTCAGCTTGATGCTTCGGGAACGGTTACTATAAACCCGGCCGATCTGGATGATGGCAGTACAGATGCTTGTGGAATAGCCACATACTCTATTAGTAATAACTTCTTTAACTGTAATTCGATAGGCGCCAACAGTGTTATCCTAACCGTTACAGATACCAGTGGGAATAGCAGTACTTGCAATGCCATTGTGACCGTAGAAGATAATATAGCACCTAATGTTTCCTGCCAGGATATAACGGTCCAACTAGATGCTTCGGGAACCGCATTCATTAATCCGGCTAATGTGAATAGTGGTAGCTCTGATGCCTGCGGGATAGCTACCATAAATATTGATGTGAATTCATTCGATTGCAGCGATATTGGGACGAACAACGTTACCTTAACGGTAACAGACGTAAATGGAAATTCAAACAGTTGTGTTGCAGTGGTCACGGTGGTAGATACCATCGATCCCTTGATAAATTGTCCTTCAGATCAATCGGTTTCAATCCCCAATGGAAGCACGTACACCCTGCCAGACTATTTCGCCGGCGGATTAGCTACGGCTAGTGATAATTGTACTTCAACCGTTTCGGTATGGAGTCAGAATCCCGCACCAGGAACTTTACTGGATCCTGGAACTTATACGATCTCGGTAACAGTAGAAGACGACAATGGAAACAGTGATAGTTGCAATTTCGATCTAACCGTAGGGTTCGACTTGGGTTTACATGACCAGGAAATAGAAAATATAAAGTTATATCCCAATCCGGCCACCAGCAGCATCAGGCTTAGTAAAATAAGGGCGGTAGGTGTTAATAGTATTTCGCTTTACGATCTTTCGGGCCGACTTATAAAGGAGTTTCCGGTGTTACCGGGATCAGATAGCCAGGAATTGGATATTTCGGAAGTGGCCAGCAACGTATATCTGTTGCTTATAAAGACGGAATTCGGACTGGTGACAAAACAATTTATAAAAGAATGATTATTCAGAAAAAATTATGAAACGATCTGTATTAATAATATTGCTCTGCTTGCTAGTAGCAGGCCTGAATGCTCAGGAACTGGTACGATCAACGGTGGGCGTATCGGGTACATCCTCGCAGCTTAAAAGCGGGGATAAAACCTATACTGTGCAGCAAAGCGTTGGGCAGTCGAGTGTGATTGGACTCTACACTGCCAACAGCCTGGCCATACGACAGGGATTTATTCAGCCTCCCATAAAGATTTTAAGCACCGGAGGTGACTACGATGATCTAATCGATGCGATAATCTATCCAAATCCATTTACCAGTGATATTCGAATTGTTTTCAATGAGACTCTGGAAGGCGGGATCGATATCATAATTTATGATATGCTCGGCAGGGTGGTACACAACATGAACACCAGAGCCGGGAAGGAGATAAATCTAGACCTATCATTTTTAGCGAGCGCACAGTACGTGCTGCTTCTTACTTCAGAAAAAAGACAATTTAAGGCAAACATCTTGAAAAATTAATCCATGAAAAAAATCGCACTAATATTCGTCCTCTTTTTAGGTTTCAATGCCCATTCTCAAGGCCTTTACGTTGAGGTTGGGAAGGTAGATTCGAATTTCAAATTCACCAATTCAGAAGGAGAGGAACTTACCAACCTGCAGCATACTACACAAAATTATATGGAGGCAGGCTATCGCCGGCAGGTGTTTACCGAAGGATTTAATGTGGCATTGGGCCTCAATTATAACAGCTACGGATCTGTGGGTAGCGACAATTCCCTGAACAATTTCTTTGAATGGGATGCGGATTACCTGGGGATCGTCCTGGGGTTCGATTACGCATTGTTCGACATAGACAAGCTGGAATTTCATTTAAAAGCTACCGCCTCGCTAGAGTTTATGTTGCAAGGAACACAAACTATCAACAACCAGGTGATCAATTTAACCGATACCGAAGAATTTGACGACAATGCTATTTTCTTTCGTGGAGGTGCGGGCTTAAGCTACCCGCTTACCGAGACCAGCAGCATCTACTTACAGTATTTGTATGGTCAAAGCCTTGGAATGAACGACGACAACAACGGCAGCACGAGCCAGGAAGAATTAAAGATAAACACACATATGGTGGGAATTGGGATACGAATTGCAATTCCATCCAAAGACACCGATGTAGATAACAACGAAGAATCTGAAGAATAAAAGGCATATTATGAAAAAATTAAACCTACTATTCGTTTTATTGATCCTCTCTGTAACGGGGATGGCTCAAACCGATGGATTAAGCTATCAGGCGGTTATTTTAGATCCTGAAGCACAAGAGATCCCGGGACAGGATATTACCAACAATGTCCTGATCAATGCACCGCTCACAGTTAGATTCACCATCCTAAAGCGTGATGGAACGATATTGTACAAGGAAACTCAGGAAACACAAACCGATGGATTTGGGATGATCAACCTCATTATTGGGCAGGGCCAGCCCTCCAATGGACTGTTTACCGAAATAGAATGGGATGGTGTGCCAAAAAATCTTCAGGTGGATGTAAATCTGGATGGCAATTTTAAAATGCTAAATAAGGAGCCACTCACTTTCATTCCCTATGCTTTTCATCGTAATATTACTGCTACAGGCACGCTTAATGTAGATGGGGAGGTCTTGTTTGGAAATAACTTGGTGGTGGATGGCGAAACCCGATTAAATGACGCCTTATTTGTAAATAATGAGAGTTCGTCTGTTTTTTCCGGCACCCTGGTGGTGGCAGGAACTTCTACTTTGAATAATTCACTGTCTGTAACCAACGAGAGCCCTACTTTTTTAACCGGGACCCTAGATGTGGACGGCGCCACACGACTAAACAATACCTTAACAGTAGAAGAAGCTACTCAGCTTAACAGTACCTTGGATGTGGACGGTGCAACAACACTAAACAATTCACTTACCGTGACCAATGAAAGCCCAACCATCTTAACCGGGACTCTGATAGTGAATGGAATTACCGATTTTAACAATGCTGTAAACATCAACAATGGGAGCCCGTTAAATGTAACCGGCAACCTGAATGTTGACGGTGCCACTACGCTCAATGATGATCTCACGGTAAACGGAGATACTAATTTAAACAGTTCACTTAGTGTTAATAATAGTAGCCCCGCAGACTTGTCTGGTACCCTGAATGTAGATGGTGCAACCACCCTGGGAAGTAGTCTGCAAGTATCCGGACAAACCAATTTGGAAGATCTTTTAAATGTAAATAATCAAAGTCCTACAAATCTGTCTGGAAGTTTAACTGTAGATCTCCCAACAAATTTAAACAGCAGTCTGTCTGTAAATAACGGCGCGCCTACTTTTCTTTCCGGTACGCTTGAGGTATTAGGCGCTATAACTCTCAACAACAACTTAACCGTAAATGGAGTTACCAATTTAAATGATGCGTTATTTGTAAACAACGGAAGTTCCACGTTTCTATCGGGAGATCTTACTGTTACGCAAGCAACCTCGCTGGATGGCACTTTACTGGTGGAAGGAGCGTCCACCCTTAACTCGAATACTACGGTTGCCAATGCGTCTCCAACCTTACTTACAGGTACGCTGGAAGTAGATATGCCAACTACCTTGAACAATTCCCTGGACGTAACAAATGGAAGTGCAACCAATTTATCCGGTGTGCTGAACGTGGATGGAGAAACAACGTTGAAGAATAATGTTGAGGTGGCTAATCAAAGTGAAACACTCTTAACAGGCTTGTTGATGGTGGATGGAGAAACTACTTTAAATAATTCACTCGAAGTAACCGGCGGAAATAAGACCGAGCTTACAGGGGAGTTGGTGGTTGATGGAGTAACTTCCTTACAATCTGAACTGAAAGTTTTGAACCAGAGCGAAACTAATTTAAGTGGAGCGTTGAATGTTACGGGCGCGGCCAACTTTAGTGATATGGTAACAATTGCCGGTGAAACAACAATCAATAACAACCTCACAGTTACCGGTACGGCTTCGCTAGGAAGTATTTCTACCGAAACGATCGCCGTGGAAAGTAATAATCCCAATTATGTGGCGACCTTCACCAATACCAACGCCAATACGGGAGATGGGATACTTATTAAACTAGGAAGGAACCACGGTTTAAATGGGATAGCACCGCTACCAAATCCTTTGGTTGAAAACGGAGGAAATCCATTATATGCCCAGGCGATCGCTCTAATGAAGACACAGTTGTCTAGTCCGGGTAGCATTACACCTTCCGAGATTATTAGTGGCTTTGGAAGTAACGTTAACAATCTTAGGTCTGGTGCTGTGATCGCAGTAAACGATTTCGTTTTCAACCAGATCAACTCAACCTACGGGATCGCACCAGGAGCCGGAAATGGGAAAACTTTGCCCATTGTTACTTTCCCTTCCACCAATATACTACAAGGGGCAAATATCTTTGCAGGGGTTACCATACCTTTTGTGAACATAACCATTCCTAGAATAGATCTTCCCAGCATAAGCGTATTGCCGCAAAAAGCCGGACTACCTCCCGGGGTACTAAATCCTCCAATTCCGGATTTTATTCCGGGTCTGCCCATTTCGAATAATAATGGTGGGTTACCACCAGTAGATATCCCAGTTATCCCGATAACCGATGTGCCAATTTCACTTTCGAAGCAGAATGTGTACGTTTCTTTCAGGGACCAAAACGATCTTATAACCGGGGAAATAAGGGGGCAATCCATAAGCGATTTCTACGCCTCTACCATTTGTGACCCTGTTTACCTTATCAATGTACTTTCCTCATTTGTTGGGGTCGATCTGCTGGACGGACTTACTGCCGGAGCGGTTGAGATTACAAATCTTATAGATGCTTTTAATAAGATAGGAGTTGAGTACACTTCGGGGAATGGTGATTACGCCGAATGGCTCGAGAGAATTAATCCCGCCGAATATTTAACCGCAGGAGATATAGTGGCAGTAAAGGGAGGAAAGATCACCAAGGATCTCACCGATCTTGAACAGATTATGGTGGTATCGCACCGGCCGATCATTCTTGGGAATGTGCCGGAAGAAGGAAAGGAAGGCCTTGGAAACAACGTGGCTTTCATGGGGCAGGTACCAGTTAAAGTGATGGGGCCTGTTCATACCGGAGACTTTATAGTTGCACACCCGGAACTTTCGGGATACGGTGTAGCTATAGCTCTAAAGGATATGACAGCCGATGATTTTGTGAAGGCTGTAGGGCGTTCGTGGGAGGAAAATCTCAAAGAAGGTCCTAAAATGGTGAATACCGTAGTAGGAGTCCACAATGGAGATTGGGCAAATATTATGAAAAAACTGGAGGCCAAACAGCGAAATTACGAGCAAAAATTCAAGGCGATCGAAGCGCAGGTAAATATGCTGGAAGACAAAGCAGATGCTTTGCTATTAGAATCTAATAAGTAAAATAACAGCCATGAAAAGAATTCTATTCTTATTGTTAATATTCTCAGGATTTACGGCTATGTCTCAAACAGACGGGCTCGTTTACCAGGCGGTTATTTTAGATCCTGAAGCTCAACAGATCCCGGGTGCGGATATCACTGGAAACGTTCTACCCAATACAGATTTGCTAATTCGATTCACTATTAGTGGTGAAACAAATGGTATAGATTACCAGGAAATTCAGGAAGCGAGAACAGATAAATACGGCATGATAAAGGTGATCATCGGTCAAGGGGAGGCGGTAATGGGCGATTTCAACGAGATCGATTGGGATGGCAATGAAAAGAACCTTACGGTAGATATTAATCTCGATGGGAGCTACACTGCTTTAAGTAATCAACAATTACTGTTTATACCATACTCATATCATCGAAATATTACCGCTACAGGTTCTATGCAGATCGATGATGAAGTAAAATTTAAAAGTGATCTAACCGTAGACGGGACCACAAACTTAAATGGTAAACTGGGGGTGCATAACGGAAGTCCGGTTGCACTTAGCGGAACAATGGAAGTAGGTCTGGCAACCACCCTTCAGGACAGCTTGTTGGTTAACCAGACTTCTGCAACAAATTTGGGTGGAACCTTAAGAGTTGATAAGGAAGCTCAGTTAAATTCCACTCTCGAAGTTGGGGAGGACTCAAAACTTAAGAGTACGCTTGATGTAGTGGATGCTACTGTATTGAATGATCTTAAAGTGACCGGCCAAAATCCTACGCTGTTTACAGGCACATTAACGGTAGATGGAACAAGTAATTTTAATAGTGCGGTTAACATCAACAACGGAAATCCGCTAAATCTTTCGGGCGATCTTACTGTAGACGGCGAAGTACTTTTTAATGATGATTTAACGGTTGAAGGAGATACCAACCTCAATAGTTCGCTTTCGGTAAACAATACCAGTCCGGTTAATTTAAGCGGAACACTCAATACAAGTGGGCAAACCACCTTAAACGATATACTACTGGTAACCGGAGCGACCAATTTGGATAATTTGCTCAATGTAAACAACGCAAGCCCGACTTACTTATCGGGGGCACTAACTGTTGGACTTTCCACAAATTTGAACGATGCGTTAAACGTAAATTTTGAGAATCCCACCTTGCTCACAGGCTCACTGAATGTGAATGGAGAAATAGATTTTGGACAGGAATTAACCGTAAACGGAATCACCAATCTATTTGGCGATCTTTTTGTAAATAATGCAAGTATGACCGCATTATCCGGTAACCTGAATGTAGATGGGGCTACTCAGCTTCTTGGCACTATGGAAGTGGCAGATAACACCGTCTTTAATAATAACTTAACCGTGGCAAACCAATCGGATATGTTCCTTAGTGGAACCATAGAAGTTGATGGAGCCACCAGCCTTAATAATACCCTGGATGTATTGAACATGAGCGAAACCAACCTCAATGGCACCTTGGGAGTGGATGGTATAACAACCTTAATGAGCAATACAACTGTGGCTAATTCGGCGAACACGCTATTTACGGGAACCCTGGATGTAGACGGGCAGACCTCTATAAACAATATGCTTTTTGTAACTAATGCAAGTGATACTCACCTCACGGGATTGATAAATGTTGATGGCGTTACAAAACTGAACAACACCTTAAATGTTCAAAACAGCAGTGATAGTGATCTATCGGGAATACTGGATGTAACAGGAGCGGCCACATTCAATAATATAGTGGGGATAGCCGGATTTACTAATATTCAGAATAATTTAACCGTAACCGGACTTTCCGATATTAATACATTGCAAGCAGGATCTATTTCGATATCGGGAGATAGCACAGGTTTCCTTGCCAGCTTCAGCAACACCAATGATATAGACAATGGCGATGGAATTAAAATTACCCTTGGGAATAATCACGGTCGTTTTCTCAATGGAAACCTCATTAAGATCGATCAAACTTTAATTAGTAACGATCCGGGGGCACAAAATCCTCCTCCGGCGACAGATCCAACCTATGTAGCTGCCTTTAATTCCATTAAGCAGAAGTTCATGAACAATGTCCCTCAGTTTACTGTGAATGATGTTATTGCCTTTTTACCTACGTTCAGAAATTACTCTATAGCCAATATCAATAATCTGGTATTACAGGAGATCAATACGCAGTTCAACCTGCCAAAGACCTTACCTTCAATTACTTCACCAAGTTATCTGGTGGATCAGTTTCCGGCACCAGCTACGCCACAGATTCCATTGCCATTTGTTGCCTTTCCCGGTATAAATGGAATTTGTTCAGGGCAGTCTTGTTTTAGTGTATGTATCCCTCTGGCTGGCTGTGTAACGGTGTGTATCCCACCGGTAAATGTTTGTGTGCCGGACATCCCGCCGCTGGTCATTCCGGAGCTAACGGTCCCGGGCTTATCTTTGCAGCCAACGATCCCTAACTTTATGCCGTCTCTACCCTTCCTGCCGGAACCAACAATACCTGTGGTAGAAATTCCTAATATTCCTACGGTGAATATTAGCAGCACGCTTAGTTCCGAGAATAATTATTTCACTTTCCAGGATGTGAACGGAACTCAGACCGGTGCGGTAAGAGCGCAATCTTTGGAAGATTTTGCCAATAACACAGTGTTGGATGATATTTATGTGTTCAATGTTGCCAGTAATTTTATTGGGATAGATCTTGCCGACGGAATTTCCAGCGGAGCCTCGGCCATGGTTTCACTTATAAGCGAGTTTAACAAGTTAGGGGTGGAATTTGCCTCGGGTAACGGGGATTATTCAGAATGGCTGGAGAGAATAAATAAAGACGAATATTTAACTGCCGGAGACATAGTGGCGGTAAAAGGAGGAAAGATCACCAAAGATCTGAAGGATTACGAGCAGTTAATGATCGTGTCTCATCGCCCGATAGTGTTGGGGAACACCCCTGAAAAGGGAAAAGAACACTTGGGGAATACGGTGGCTTTTATTGGCCAGGTTCCGGCAAAGGTAATGGGGCCCGTTAGTAAAGGAGACTATATAGTAGCGAAGAGTAAATTTGATGGCTACGGGATCGCAGTGCATCCATCTGAAATGACCACGGAAGATTTTCTGATGGTCGTTGGCCGATCCTGGGATGAAAATCTGCATCAGGGACCAAAGATGGTCAATACAGTCGTGGGGCTTCAAAACGGAGATTTCAGCAATAGGGTAAATTTACTTCAGAAGCAACAAAAACAAATGGACAATGCGATCGAAACCCTGGAATCCAGATTGGAACGCATTAGCACGAATTTAAAACTTTCAGAAAAAAACAATAAGGATTATGCAAGTAAGGATTAGTACAACGTATTTATGGCTGTTTTCACTTCTTTTTTTCTTCGGAAATGGTTTTTCCCAGGAAACAGAGGGAGACTATACATTTACCGAAGCTCAACTGGCAATGCTGAAAAAGCAGGAGGTGGAAATTAACGCCTGGGTTGAAGAATTGCAGACCCCCGGAGTACGTATTGAAGGCTCCACCATGGTCTTCAGTAAAGAAGCGCAGAAACTTATAAAGGATGAAGCCTACCGCGCAAGTTGCTATGCAGAATCGGGCTATACTTTCAGGGATGTACAGCTTAGCCTTACGGCGAATGAGATTCAGAAAGCTTTCTGGCAAATGATCAATCTCTATCCGTCTCATAAGGAGGATGTATTGAAATATATTTACGCCTACGACAATGTATTTGAAACAGATAAAGTGGTGACCGCAGCCTTTTACACCTATGGATTTTTCGATCCTGCCATAACTAAAATTGAAAATGGTAAACCTGATGTATACAGGCCGGATCTGTTTGAAGGTCACTTAAAGAGTACACGCGAAATTGTTTCTTACATTCTATATTTCAGAAAACAGAATTCCACTAAACAAATGTAAATCGGGCCTAATTAACTAACCAGGTTTATCCCCGGTATTGCTATAAAGCGATCCGGGGTTTGTTTTTTAATATCCGAAATCCTCCTTGATCTTATCTGCCTTATCCAGCATAAGATCTACCGTAATGAAGTCTACTTCTTCCTTGTCGAATGCCCCCTGGAAGGTACGCATGGCTTTTTTGGGTTCTCCGGTCTCTTCATAAAATCTTGCCATGTAATAATCTCCCAGCACAGTATCCGGATATTGCCGTTGTGCAAGGGAGGCGATTTCCCTGAGAGATTCCCATTGTTTTTTCTTTTCTGCGGCAGTAGCAGTGGCAATGAAGTCGTTAATTCGAATAGGATTTGTGAGTCCGAAAAGATCTTCGATGGTTTTATACTTGTCCATGAGGTAGGTGTGCACCGGAGTTTCCAGTTTCATCACAACATCGGTAAATTCTTGCTTACTAATTGGTCTGTACACCGAGAATATTTTCTCCATAGCCGAAGGTATGGCTCTTGCAACCAGCGAATAATGGGTTGCGCCCTCAAAATTATCATAATAATACTTAAAGGTGTCAGACTCGAGGGGTTTCAAGGATTTATTGAGGTTTTCAGAGATCTCCATCAGGTCCTTGATATCATCGGTACCAGTAGCCAGGTAATAGAAGATCTTCGATTCTACAGAGGGGATCCTTTGTGGTAATCTTTCATCCATCATAGGAGCGAGATCCGGACTAAGGTTAATGTAGCCATTAAACAGGGGCGGGTCCTTAAAAAGGTAGTAATTAATGAAGTTTGCAGTGAAATCATGTCCAACGGCTATCACAAATTTAGCGGTTCGGTAATTTTCGTCTATATAAGGAATGAGTTCCAGGCCAAGGAACTCGAAAAAATCTGCCCCCTGGTCGGCAGGCATGAAGTTAGTATCATCGTAGCTACAATCGTCATAACGACTTTCTCCTTGCATCACCCCAACAACGATAGATTCGGGCATATCCTCCCAATATCCAAAATAATCTACATTCCCGGCAACCGGTTCGAACAAGTAGTTTGCATCCAGAACCACCACAATGGGATAGACCTTATCAGTATTGGTTTCGTAGTCGCGCGGCAATTGGATTTTCAGGCGGCGGGGAGCATCCAGTTTAAACGAATTGAATTCTTCGTAAATGATCTTAGATTGTCCGAAGGAAGTAAAAACGATCAGGACAGTAACAACCAGCGTAAGTATCTGTTTCATAAGAGGACTTTTTGGAGTTGAAAGATAGTAAATTTTGAAAATGCCGAACAAATTCTTAGATCTTGTTACGATTGTATAGTGGCAACAGTATAAAGGACAATACCCCGAAGAACAAAATAGAAATTATATTCGATGTCCAAACGATAACACCAAGGGCCAGCCCCACAGATTTTGCGATGCCAAAGATGAGCAGAATACCCATGATTGCTGCCGGGTAGGTGCCAAATCCGCTATTAGTAAAGGCAAATGTGAAACTTCCCACTACAAAAGTGATGATCACGATCCCAGCCGAAATGTCCGAGGTTTCTTCCAGTGCCAGGGTAGCCGTGTAAAAGGCAGCAATGTAAAGCCCCCAGATTATTAGGCTGTAAAGGATAAATAAGCCTTTTTTCTTCATTTTCACTATGCTAAATAGTCCTTCTTTTAGGCCGTCAACAAAAGCCTTTACTTTCATTGTAAAGGATCCCCTGGAATTTTTTAGATACAGAAGGAAAGCAGACCCCAGAAGGATTAGAGACCCCAGTGCGATTAGAATCTTTTTTAACGGGATGCTCTCGGTTATATAAGCATAAAGTGCATCAAATTGTAGAACTAAGGCTATTAAGGTGAAGACCAGGAGCAAAAACAGGTCGATCACCCGTTCGGTAATAATGGTTCCGAAGCCCTTATCGAATGGGACACCTTCATATTTGCTAAGTACAACCGCCCGGGAAACCTCACCACTTTTAGGAATAAAGATATTCATGAGATAGGCCACCGAAACGGCCATAAAATTATTTGCGATCCTGGGATGATACCCCATAGGTTCGAGCATAAAGTTCCAACGGTAGGCGCGAAGCAGATGACTTAAAACGCTCAGGAAAACGGAAAAGGCAACTATCCAGTAATTTGCCTCCTCAAAATGCCTGTAAGTTTGTTTAAGTTGCTCGGGTGTGAACAGATTGTATACATACCAGATGAGAAAAATACCCAACCCAAGGGGGATGGCGATCTGCAGAAATTTTGAAAGGGATTTATTCAAGTTATACAAGTAAATTGTTCTCCTCGTTTGGGAAAACAAGTGCTGGTTTGAACTTTTTGGCCTCCTCAACACTCATAATGGCATAGGTGATTAGAATAAGTACATCGCCGGGGGCAACTTTACGCGCTGCAGCACCATTGAGTGTTATTTCGCCGCTGTTCCGCTGGCCAGGTATAGCATAGGTTTCAAGTCGTTCACCATTGTTGTTGTTAACGATCTGAATTTTTTCTCCTTCCACAATATTCGCAGCATCCATAAGATCTTCATCTATGGTAATACTACCAATATAATTAAGGTCGGCACCAGTGACTTTAACTCTGTGAATTTTGGATTTTACTACATGTATTTGCATGCTGCAAAGATACTAATTATGATTTTAGAAAAATAAATTATGAAATCGGAAATTCTTCAGATCGATTTAGTCCCTGTGGATCAGTAAAGGGGAACATTGTCTATTAAACGCACGTTGCCACAGTGAACAGCTATAAATGCCCTATAATTGTTGGCTTTCATTTTGTGTTTCGCGGGTACAAGTGTTTGTTCGTTGGCGATCTCGAAATATTCCAATTTCAAATAGTCGTGATGCAAAAACTGTTCCTTTACAAATTCGTTGATCTTTTTTATGGAAGTGGTGGAAAATTTTCTCTTTACTTTCTGAAGCGTTTTATAGATAAAGGCGGCCTCTTCAAATTCTTTTTCTGAAAGCCTTTTATTTCGCGAACTCATGGCGAGTCCGTTCTTTTCGCGAACGATGGGGCAGCCAACGATCACTACCGGTATTTGTTGTAATTCTACCAGCTTGCGTACGATCTGCAATTGCTGAAAATCCTTTTCTCCGAAATATGCTTTGTCCGGCATTACAATTTCAAAAAGGATACTAAGTATGGTGCCAACCCCATCAAAATGTCCCTTTCGTTGCGCCCCTTCCATTTGGTGTTCCAGCCCGTCATATTTAAAGTGCTTCGATGCTACCTTCTCCCCATAGATATCTTCATTGCCTGGTACGTATAAAAGAATATCACCAGACACCTGTTGTAATAACTCCTTGTCGTTGTCAAGTAATCTCGGGTATTTTCTAAGATCTTCCTTATTGTCGAATTGAGTTGGATTTACATATATACTTACTACCACGCTGTCGTTTTCTTTTATGGCCTTTTCCACGAGGGAGAGATGACCGCGATGTAAGGCTCCCATGGTTGGAACAAAACCAATCTTTTTATTCTTTTTTCTTCGTGGAAGTAGGTCGGATGAAAGCGAATCTTTGTCGGTGTGTACGACCATAGGAATATATTAGAGCCAGTAAAATTAATATATTGACGCCAATCTTCATAAAATTTCGTAATTTTGCGTGTTTTTAAGAGCAACACCAATAAAGCAGCATTTTTCTGAAATTTCCTTGTTCGTACACGCTTACGGCATCAATCGTGATCTAAAGTACGGATAACCTGTAGAAAGTGCCATAAACAAAAGAATCAATGATGAAAGATAAGAGAGTCTTGTATGTGTCTTCTGAAGTAATACCTTATTTACCAGAGACCGAGATTTCTTCCATGTCGTTTGAAGCTCCTCGTATTGTGAACAACAATGGAGGGCAAATTCGAATTTTTATGCCGCGATACGGCAATATCAATGAGCGGCGACACCAATTGCACGAGGTTATTCGTCTGTCTGGGATGAATCTCATGATCAACGATCTGGATATGCCGCTAATTATAAAAGTTGCTTCCATTCCGAAGGAACGTATGCAGGTGTATTTTATCGATAATGACGAATATTTCAAAAGAAAGGCTACCTATACCGATGAGGATGGTAATTTCTTTGAAGACAACGATGAGCGTGCTATATTCTTTGCTAAGGGAGTGATAGAAACAGTTAAGAAACTCAACTGGTCACCGGATATCATTCATGTACACGGATGGCTGGCTTCTTTCCTGCCATTATATCTTCAGAAATATTATGAGAACGAACCTTTATTCGAAAATAGTAAAATAGTTACCTCGGTATACAATCAGGGCTTCGATGGAACGTTACAGGATAACGTTATGGATAAGATCAGGTTCGACGGAATTGCCGAGGAGCATATTGAACGTTTAAAGGAACCAAATTACGTGAACATGATGAAGATTGCAGTGGATAATTCGGATGCGATCATAGTTGGTTCCGAAGAAATTCCCGAAGAGCTTACCGCTTATCTTAACGATGTCAAAAAACCTGTGTTAAAGTATCATAAAATTGACGAGATAGAATCGGCATATATAGATTTTTACCAGTCTCAGGTATTGGGATAAATACAAGTATTTTTATGAAGATCAAATACACATTGCCAAAAGCATTGGCAATTTTCGCAATAATAATTGCCTTTGCCTCTTGCGAAGAAGACTTTAACACGATTGGAGTCGATATTATTGGCAACGAAACCTTTAAATCTAAATTTACCGATAGCCTTTCCGTCCTGGCCTACAGCCGAAAGTTACTTCCTGTACAAACCAATGGGCTGCCGGTATTTCAATTAGGTGTTTATAACGATCCGGTTTACGGTAAAAGAACGGTGAACTTCCTCAGCCAGGTTACCATGGATGTGAATGAACCCGATTTCGAGATTAACCCTAGGGCTGATAGCGTGGTACTTTTCCTGCCATTTTTCAGCACCCAGATCACAGACGATAATGATGTAATCACTTACGAACTCGATTCGGTTTACGGAAATTCTCCTATCGATATCAAGATATACGAGTCTAACTTCTTTCTACGGGACTTCGACCCAAATACCGGATTTCAGGAAGCTCAGAAATATTATGCCAATCAGCAGCAATTGTTCGAATCTTTTAAAGGAGAGCTTATTCATACCATCGAAGATTTTGTACCTAGTGACGAGCCTTTCAAAGTAAACGATACGATCTCATTCATACCCGGGTTGCGAGCAAAACTACCCACCGACTTTTTCCAGGAAAAGATCCTTAATATGAGCGGTTCGATCGAGTTGCTTAACAATAGTAATTTCAGGGATTATTTCCGTGGTTTGTATTTTCAGGTGGAATCTGATACAGATGATGGGAATTTATTCATGATCAACCTGGAGGAGGCCAGTCTTACGGTTTATTATGAATTTCAAACCGAAGGTGGAAATGTAATTGGGACCGGGCAAACCGGGGCAGATCCCGTTGAGCGATTCAACGGGGAATTTGCGATGTCCTTCGACGCCATTAGCGTGAATACCTACCAAAATACCTTGCCTGCGGATCTTGCTGAAGAACTTTCGAACCCTAATTTGGATGAAGGAGCCGAAACCCTCTATGTAAGAGGGGGTGATGGTATTATATCGGTGATCGAACTATTTGGACCCGATCTGGATGATAACGGGGTGGCAGACGAACTTGAAGACCTAAGGAACGAAGGATGGATCATTAATGAGGCAAATCTTATATTTTATGTAGATCAGGATAAAGTGACCGGGGGAGAGCTGGAACCGGAGCGACTTATCATTTACGATTTAAAGAATAGCTCCGTACTTGCAGACTTTACCTTGGATATAACCTCCAATCTCGACCCTGTTGACGCACTAAACGTACATCTTGGTCGCTTGGAACGTGGAAGTGACGATAATGGTAAATATTATAAACTTCGAATCACTAATCACTTGAGTAACCTTATCAACAAGGATTCTACAAACGTACCTTTGGGAGTTATCGTTACACAGAATGTATTGGAAACCGGTTTCCAGGATCTTGAAAATATTCAGGCGCCCGGTATCGAAGAAGTACCTGCCGCAAGTGTGGTATCACATGAAGGCACCGTTTTGCACGGTAACAGATCTAACGATCTTTCGAAAAGATTAAAGCTCCAAATTTATTATACCGAACCTGAATAAACTTAAATTTCTATGTGTGGTATCGTTGGTTATATTGGAAAAAGAGAAGCTTATCCTATCATTATTAACGGCCTGAAACGACTGGAATACCGCGGCTATGACAGTGCCGGGATTGCCTTGTTCGACGGCTCCGAAATTCAACTTTCCAAGACCAAAGGGAAGGTCTCCGATCTCGAAGAACGAATTGGGAGAGAGATCACTACCCATGGTAAATTAGGTATTGGCCATACACGGTGGGCAACCCACGGGGTTCCTAACGATATTAATTCTCACCCTCATTATTCTAACAGCGGGGATCTTGTGATCATACACAACGGGATCATCGAGAACTACGCTTCTATAAAGAAGGAGTTAGAAAATCGCGGTTATACGTTCAAATCGGATACAGACACAGAAGTACTTGTAAATCTCATTGAGGAGGTTAAAAAGAAGGAGAAGGTAAAACTTGGGAAGGCCGTACAGATCGCTTTAAACCAGGTTGTAGGAGCCTATGCCATCGCATTGTTCGACAGAAAGAAACCGGATGAGATCGTGGTAGCCAAGCTGGGAAGTCCCCTGGCAATTGGAATTGGTGAAGACGAATTTTTTGTTGCCAGCGATGCATCTCCGTTCATCGAATTCACCAATAATGCGATCTATCTTGAGGATGAAGAAATGGCGATCATTCGCCTTGGCAGAGAGGTAAGGGTTCGCAAGATCAAGGACGATAAATTAGTGGCTCCATATATTCAGGAACTGCAATTAAATCTGGAACAAATAGAAAAAGGCGGATACGAGCATTTTATGCTGAAGGAGATATATGAGCAGCCCACGGTTATTAAGGATACCTACAGAGGAAGGCTTTTGGCCGATCAGGGAATTGTAAAACTCGGCGGGCTGGAAGATCATATTGGAAAATTTAAAAATGCCAATCGTATCATTATAGTAGCCTGTGGAACTTCATGGCATGCCGGACTCGTTGCCGAATATATTTTCGAAGATCTTGCCCGTATCCCTGTGGAAGTGGAATACGCTTCCGAATTTAGATACAGAAATCCTATCATCAATGAAAAAGATGTGGTTATAGCGATTTCTCAAAGTGGTGAAACAGCCGATACACTCGCTGCTATAAAACTCGCAAAACAGAAAGGTGCCTTCGTATATGGAATTTGTAATGTAGTAGGATCTACCATTTCACGCGAAACACATAGTGGCACATACACCCACGCAGGACCGGAAATAGGTGTTGCCTCAACCAAGGCATTTACTACCCAGATCACCGTTCTTATGATGATCGCCTTGCGCATTGCAAAAGAAAAAGGAACGATCTCCGAGAGGGATTTCATGTTGCATTTAAGAGAGCTGGAAATGATCCCCGATCACGTGGCGGAGGCGCTCAAGAGTGATGAAAAGATTAAGGAGATCGCCGAAGTCTTTATGGATGCCTCGAATTTTCTTTACCTGGGAAGAGGTTACAATTTCCCGGTTGCACTTGAAGGTGCACTAAAACTAAAAGAGATATCCTATATACATGCCGAAGGATATCCCGCTGCCGAGATGAAACATGGCCCGATTGCCCTTATCGACGAGCAGATGCCGGTTGTAGTGATCGCAGTGAATAGTAACCATTACGAAAAAGTGGTGAGCAATATCGAGGAGATAAAAGCTCGTCATGGAAAGATCATCGCTGTCGTTACCGAAGGAGATACTACTGTTAAAAATCTGGCCGACTATATCATGGAAGTGCCAAAAACGCCTGAGGCGTTAAGTCCGCTTGTAACCACCATCCCATTACAATTATTGTCTTATCATATAGCAGTAATGTTAGGTAGAAATGTGGACCAGCCGAGAAACCTCGCAAAGTCGGTAACCGTAGAATAATTTGGTTAATAACCCAGCCGTATTCCTTTCCTAAATTCCTGAGTTTTTTGATACCTTTATTTTATGAAGGTAATCAACCTGATCTCGGGCCCCAGAAATATATCTACCGCATTGATGTATTCCTTTGCGCAACGAAAGGATTTTGTAGTAATAGACGAACCTTTTTATGGTTACTATTTAAAACATGCCAACCTGGCGATCAATCATCCTTCACATTTCGATATAATAGCCGCCATGGATTGTGAGGAGCACAATGTGGTTGAAAGCATTGAAGAGCTTGCCAAAACTCAACATGTGTTCATAAAAGGCATGGCTCATCATTTTCTTTCTGAAGAGCCAGCCTATCTCAAGAATTGGCAAAATGTTTTCTTAATAAGGCACCCCAGGAAATTGATAGCCTCCTTTGCAAAAGTTATTTCTAATCCAACACTGAATGACATAGGAATTAAGAAATCCTTCGAACTGGTAAAATACTTAGAGCAAAATAATAAGGACATAGTTGTGATCGATAGCGACGAGTTAATGATCCACCCGGAGAATTACCTGAGAGAATTATGTTGCATTCTCGATATTCCATTTTACAAATCCATGTTATCGTGGGAACAAGGGGGAATACCCGAAGACGGGATCTGGGCGAAACACTGGTATGCTAATGTTCATAAAACTACCGGTTTCAAAGTGCAACAGAAGAAGCCGGCACAGGTCCCGCCGCATTTGGGTCCGTTATTGGCCGAGGCACTTCCTTACTATGAAAGTCTTACACCCTATATCTTAAAAAACAAATAAACTATGCTTCAACAATTCGATCAGCGAAATGCAGATATCAAGGTATTTATAAAAGACAGGCTCTATCCCAGGTCCGAAGCAAAAGTTTCGGTTTTTGACAGCTCGGTACAGGGAGGCGATGCTGTATGGGAGGGGTTAAGGGTCTATCCGGAAGGAATAGTATGTCTTGAAAAACATCTGGAGCGATTACATCAATCTGCCAAGACCCTGGCATTTACAGATATTCCATCCAAATCTTTCATTAGGGATGCGATAAAACAGACGCTCGAAGCGAATAAAATGACAAACGATACCCATATCAGGCTTACATTAACTCGCGGGGAAAAGATAACAAGCGGGATGGATCCCAGATTAAACCAAAATGGTAGTTGCCTCATAGTTTTAGCCGAATGGAAACCCCTCGTATACGACAATGCCGGAGGAATAAAAGTAATAAGTAGTAGTCAGCGTAGAAATGGGCCGCAATACCTGGATAGTAAGATCCATCACAATAACCTGCTTAATAATATACTGGCGAAGATCCAGGCCAATATTGCAGGTAAGGACGCCGGACTTATGCTGGATGAGCGCGGTTTTGTTGCAGAGCTTAATGGAAGTAACTTGTTTATGGTGAAAGGGGAAGCGGTCTTTACCCCGTACGCCAATGCCTGTTTACCCGGTATTACCAGGGATACGGTGATCTCATTATGCAAGCGGCATAGTATTGCTATCTATGAATCAGACCTCTCTCTTTCTCAATTTATTAATGCAGATGGTGTTTTTGCCACTGGTACAATGGGGGAACTAACGCCTGTGATCGAAATAGACGGAAGGCCCATTTCGAGCCAAAATGAGCTAATGAAAAAGATTATGAACATTTTTAGTGAAACGATCCGAAATTTATGCGAACCCCTGGCATAAGAATGGCTAATATTATGTGAATGAATATATTATGCATGAATAATAGTTTTCCATATTATTAAATTGGAGAGTTTTAAATATAAAATCGTTAAAAAAACCCCTGTTTTCTTAAGAACATGCTAAATTTATCTATATATTTAGCCGAATTTACTAATTAACATTTTACTAATATGAAGGCAATTATAGCTTTATTTTGCTTGTGTTTGAGTACAATTACTTTTGCGCAAACCGATATCAGCGGTAAGGTGGTCGATGAATCTGCGGAACCCATTTTGGGAGCCAATGTTATTGTTGTTGGAACCGGAACGGGTACCGCAACAGATTTCGACGGAAATTTTACCCTCAGAGTGGACCAGTCTCCGCCATTTACCGTACAGATTTCGAGCATTGGTTTCGAATCTCAAAATGTCGAAATAACAACCAATAACCAGGTTGTAAATATCACCCTTGCCGAGGGGTCTGTATTGGATGAAGTTGTGATCTCGGCTTCAAGAACTCCCGAACGTATCTTTGAATCTCCGGTAACAGTGGAAAGATTTGATATTCAGGATATCAAATACACTGCAAGTGCAGATTTTTACGACGGTATCGAACAAATAAAAGGAGTAGATATCAACACCAGTAGTTTAACGTTCAAATCGGTGAATACGAGAGGTTTCGCCACTATCGCAAATGAGCGTTTTGTACAGCTGGTAGACGGAATGGATAACAGTTCTCCGGCTCTTAACTTCGTTTTGGGTAACCTTTTAGGAATGACCGAATTAGATGTTAATAGTATTGAACTACTTCCCGGGGCATCTTCGGCACTTTATGGGGCCAACGCCTTTAACGGGATCTTGTTCATGACGAGTAAAAATCCTTTCGACCACCAGGGAATCAGTGCCTATTATAAGCGTGGGATAACCTCACAGATCGCCGCAGGTGATAACGAATTCTATGACATGGGGATTCGGGCAGCACATGCCTTTTCGCCAAAATTTGCTGGTAAAGTGAACCTGGCTATCATGAATGGAACAGATTGGTTCGCGACCAATGAAGTGGACGCAGTAAATCCTGGTAGAACGAGAGAACATCCTGGATATGACGGGTTAAATGTTTACGGGGATGAAGTTGCGACCAACATTAGAGGAGTTGGGGTGACCCTGGCAAACTTGGGCTTGATTCCTCCGGGCGCCGAAAATCTTCTACCTAATGACATCGTTAGTAGAACAGGTTATTCAGAAAGAGACTTAACAAACTATAATGCGGAAAGTGTAAAATTTGATGCTGCCCTACATTTCAGGCCTTGGGAAAATGACTTCGAGATCATATATGTGGGGAAAGTTGGTGTTGGTTCTACTATCTATCAAGGTGGACAGAGATACGAGATCAAGAATTTTTTCCTTCAGCAGCATAAACTCGAAGTAAAAAGTGATAATTTCTTTATCCGAGGTTATATAACCGACGAAAATGCCGGAGATTCCAATAATATGGGTCTATCTGGGGTGAATGTAAACCGTGCCTGGAAAGACGACTCAACCTGGTTTGGGGAGTATGCTGGAGCCTATATTCAAGCAACTCTAGGAGGGGCTAATTCGGAAATGGCGCACGCTATTGCAAGACAAACCGCCGAAACGGGACGTCTTATACCCGGTACTCCGGAATTCGAAAGAGTTCTAGCACGTGTTAAGGCAGATGCAGATGTGAATACGGGATCCAAACTTCAGGATCAAACACAGCTTTACCATGCCGATGCGAATTACAATTTCAGTCACATCACTAGTGATTTTGCGGATATTCAGGTTGGGGGATCATACAGAAAATACAGGTTGAATTCTTCAGGTACTATCTTTACCGATGGTGACGGACCTATTACATATTCGGAAGTGGGTGCCTATACTCAAATTCAGAAGAAACTAGCCGATGATCGTTTAAAATTAACAGGATCTGTGCGTTACGACAAATCCGAATTATTTGATGGTCAATTCACTCCCAGGATAGCTTTAGGTTATACGGCCGGTGCAAATAGAAACCACAACATACGGGTTTCTTATCAGTCTGCCTTTAGAAACCCAACTACCCAGGATCTATTTATAGGCCTTGATATAGGAAGAGCGATCCTTGTAGGTTCTGCCGAAAGCAATCTGGACAGAGATGTTCGAACTTTTCCATTAAGTGGAGGAGGTCAGCAGGCTACGGGATCCAGTACGGCAACTATAGCAGGACGAGCCGCTTATGAAAACTCGTTTTCGGCCAGCTCTGTAACAAACGGTACTCCGGAAGTGGCTAATATCAACCTGGTGAAACCAGAAGAAGCAGATGTGTACGAAATAGGATATCGTGGAAAGATCTTCAATTTTATTATTGATGCCAGCGCACACTACAGTCAGTATACCAATTTTATTTCCAATGAAAATGTTATCGTACCCTTGTACGGAACAGCAGGAGATGGATCACTATCATTACTGGCTCTACAAAATGGTGATTTCAAGGTATACCAAACGTATACTAATGCCGACGTAGATGTGAAAGGCTTTGGAGGTTCTATTGGTGTTAGTACTAAGATCATTCAGAAGATCAATCTGGGTGTGAACTATACTTATGCAGAACAGGATTTCGATCAGGCCGGGAATCCGGATTTCAGAACAAATTTCAATACTCCTATGCACAAAGTAAAGGCTTCGTTAAGATATACGGATCTTTTCCCAAATTTTGGATTTGGTGTTAATGCAAGATGGAGTGATGAGTATTTCTGGCAAGCTGGTTTTGGTGATGGGATCGTTCCCTCATATACCGTCTTGGATGCACAGGTGAACTACAAGATTCCTAAGTTGAAAACCATGTTGAAAATTGGAGCCACTAATTTGTTAAACGACGAGTATTTTACCGCGTTTGGGGCACCAAATATTGGGGCACAGTACTATGCTTCTCTTATTATTAACAACCTTTAAAATTTAGTCTATGAAAAATTTATATAAAAATAGATTTCTGCTGCTTCCGGTACTGGGAATGTTACTCCTTGCCGGTTGTGAGAATGACGATATCCCGGTTGTTGAAGAAGAACCGGTAGTGCCTTTGGTGGCCGGATCGGCAAATGTCTCGAATTATGTTGCCGTGGGGAATTCACTTACCGCTGGATTCACAGACGGAGCATTGTTTATACTGGGGCAGGAAAACTCTTTCCCTAACCTGTTGTCGCAAAAATTTGCAATGATAGGCGGAGGTGCTTTCACACAACCATTAATGAACGATAACATAGGTGGCGCCTTACTGGGTGGGGTACAGATCCTCAATCCACGATTATATTTCGATGGCGCAGGGCCCGCTCCTCTCAATCAGACTCCAACCACAGAGATATCAAATATTCAGGCCGGACCCTATAATAATATGGGAGTACCCGGAGCTAAAAGTTTCCATCTCCTTGCCAATGGATATGGTAATTTAGCCGGGGTGCAGGCAGGTTTGGCTAATCCGTACTTTGTACGAATGGCCTCAAATCCTAATGCTTCTATGCTGGAGGATGCTGCCTCTCAAAATGCATCATTCTATTCATTGTGGATAGGAAATAATGATGTTTTAAGCTACGCCACTTCAGGTGGTGCCGGAACAGATCAAACCGGGAATCCGGATCCTTCTACCTACGGGCCAAATGATATTACAGATCCTACTGCTTTTGCCGGGATCTATAATGCTATACTCGGGACTTTGGCCGGGAACGGTGCACAGGGAGTCGTGCTCAACATTCCTTATGTATACACCATTCCTTACTTTACTACGGTACCCTATAATCCTGTACCGGTTGATGCTGCAACAGCAGCGTTGGTGAATGGTGGATATGCACCTTACAATGCCGGATTACAACAAGCGCTTGGAGCAGGGTTGATCTCACCAGAAGAAGCTGCTGCGAGGACGATTAATTTCGTAGAAGGACAAAATGCGGTAGTGATAGAAGATGAGTATCTCACCGATCTCTCAGGATTGGGACTGCCTAACTACAGGCAGGCAACAGCAGAGGATCTACCTACCTTGCTAAGTGCTTCCTTTATTGGTACACTTGTAGGAGGAAATCCAACCCTTATAAACGGAGTTACAGTTCCTTTATCAGATCAGTGGGTACTAACTGCAGATGAAGTTGCAGAAGTTACGGTGGCAACCGATGCGTTCAACGCTGTAATTGCTTCCGCTGCTAGTTCAAATGGGGCAATACTTATAGACGCCAATGCGCTTATGCAGCAGATCTTCGATACCGGAATCTCTTTCGATGAATTCGAACTGAACGGTAGTCTTGTCTTTGGTGGTACTTTCTCCCTGGATGGAGTTCATCCAACAGCAAGAGGAAATGCTTTCGTTGCCAACCAGATCCTGTTAGCCATGGATCAGGCCTTCGGAACAAATTTCGAAGCCGCCGGTGAGTTATTTAAGGCAGCCGACTTTACCACTCTTTACCCCGAGATGTTACCGTAAGCATTTCAGAATAATAAATAGCAAGGCCCTTTCAGAAAAAAACTGGAAGGGCTTTTTTAATTTCCGATTTCATTCACCATGTAAGAATTCAAAAGAATAGTGCCCGAACCGTAACATCTTCAGCTCTGCTAAAAAATTAGTGAAATCGATTGCATTTTTAGGTTAGAAAAAACTATCTTTGCACCGTTCTAAAACAGGGTGTTAAGAGCACCCTTATATAACTAAAAAATAAACCTTTAGATAATGTCACAGATTACAGGAAAAGTTGCTCAGATCATCGGCCCGGTAGTAGACGTACAGTTTGCCAGTGGTGATGAACTTCCGAAGATTTACGATTCACTTGAAGTTGATAACAATGGTACCACTCTGGTACTGGAAGTACAATCACATATTGGTGAGAACACAGTGCGAACTATCTCCATGGATTCTACCGATGGACTAAGCCGTGGTGTTGATGCTATTTCAACAGGAGCGCCTATCCAGATGCCAATTGGTGAAGAAGTTTACGGACGCCTGTTCAACGTAATTGGTGATGCTATCGATGGTATTGGAAACTTGCCTAAAGCGGGCAAGGACGGTCTTCCAATTCACCGCGAAGCTCCTAAATTTGAGGATCTGTCTACATCTACCGAAGTATTATTTACCGGGATCAAGGTAATCGACCTTATCGAGCCTTATGCAAAAGGTGGGAAGATTGGTCTCTTTGGTGGAGCGGGAGTAGGTAAAACTGTACTTATCCAGGAATTGATCAACAATATTGCCAAAGGACACGGGGGTCTTTCTGTATTCGCAGGAGTAGGAGAAAGAACTCGTGAAGGAAATGACCTGCTTCGTGAGATGCTGGAATCCGGTATTATAAAATACGGAGACGATTTCCTTCATTCTATGGAACAAGGAGGTTGGGACCTTTCTAAGGTAGATAAAACTGCCATGAAAGAGAGTAAAGCTACTTTCGTATTCGGACAGATGAACGAACCTCCCGGAGCGCGTGCGCGTGTTGCATTATCCGGACTAACTATTGCAGAGTACTTCCGTGATGGGGCCGGAGACGGACAAGGGAAAGACGTACTTTTCTTCGTAGATAATATATTCCGATTTACCCAGGCAGGTTCAGAGGTGTCTGCACTTCTAGGACGTATGCCTTCTGCGGTAGGATACCAACCTACACTGGCTACCGAGATGGGTGCGATGCAGGAACGAATTACTTCTACTAAAAAAGGATCTATTACATCGGTTCAGGCGGTTTATGTACCTGCGGATGACTTAACAGACCCTGCACCGGCAACAACGTTTGCCCACCTGGATGCAACAACAGTACTTTCGCGTAAGATCGCCGAGCTGGGAATCTATCCGGCCGTAGATCCACTGGATTCTACATCGCGAATCTTAACAGCCGACATTCTTGGTAAAGAGCATTACGATTGTGCGCAACGTGTAAAGGAGTTGCTACAACGATATAAAGAACTACAGGATATTATTGCTATCCTTGGGATGGAAGAACTTTCTGAAGAAGATAAAATGGCTGTGGGACGTGCGCGTCGGGTTCAGAGATTCCTTTCTCAACCTTTCCATGTGGCAGAACAGTTTACAGGAATACCTGGAGTATTAGTAGATATTAAAGATACGATCAAAGGATTTAATATGATCATGGATGGTGAATTGGATCATCTTCCTGAAGCCGCATTCAACCTTAAAGGAACAATTGAAGAGGCAATAGAAGCTGGTGAAAAGATGCTAGCCGAAGCCTAAACTGAACTTTGAATATTTAGAGATATGTACCTAGAAATCGTAACACCGGAAGCATCGTTAGTATCGGGAGAGGTTGAGTCTGTAACCGTACCAGGTGTTGAAGGTCCTTTCCAAATGCTGAACAATCACGCCCCTATAGTTTCATTACTTGATGCCGGGAAAGTGAAGTTCAGAGGGAATCCTACTATTGCCGAAGGATATGAGAATAAGTTCGTAAAGGAACCTGATGGGAAATGGTCTTTAGAGATCAATAGCGGTACAGTAGAACTTAATAATAATAAAGTGATCGTACTGGCAGACTAATTTGCCAATCTAAACATCAACAAACCTGATCCCAAATTCCACCTAGGAGTTTGGGATTTTTCTTTGGATTTCTTCGTTTGGGATGACTAGCCATTCTCACAAAACCAGAATTTTGCTGATCCCTAAAGTTGTAGTGCCTGGGCACCTTAATCATAATTTATCGAAGCAGGATAAGATCCCATTCGTGGCCATCTGAGACATAAGTAGAAATTTTCCTGAATCCGATCGCGTAATGCGCTTCCATGGATCTTGTGTTCTTACTATCTACTTCGGTAATAACACAATCAAACTCTGGACGGATACCCTTTAGCATCTCTTCGTATAGTCTTCTGAATATTCCCTGTTTCCTGTAATTCTTATCAATACAAATTTGTCCCATCACTATAAAATCGGTTCCCGTGTATCTTTTTTTTATTTCTGAAAACATGGGTCGCAATATGGGGATTTCATCGCCAAATTTAGGATGCATACTAAGCGCATATCCTATTACTTGGTTGTTATCTACTGCTATAAAATGTTTACAGGCAGTATTCATCTGTTCTAGAAGCTCGAAATCGTGCTCCACAGTCACAAATCCTTCTGTTTTCTTTATTTCTGAAGGTATTGAAGCGGGTAGATTTCGTTGTTGTAAATGTAGGATCTGATCTAACTCTGCCCGCGATTCAGCTCTTTTAAAATGCACCATTAATCAAGGATTAAGTCTATAGATATAACAAATATAAATTAAGATAGTTCAATATTACATCTATGTACAAACACTTCTGTAGGCCAGACATGTGAGGAAATGGATAAACTTATAGACTTTGCCTATGTTATTTGATAATATACGTATTGGCTAATGTAAGAAAATCCTGCTCTTGCTTATGTGCCCATTGCTTGTCGTATCCAAATTCTTCGGCCATAATTTCAGACACTTTTTTAGTGGCAGACATCGCGGCTCTAGCGTCCAATAGAAGCAAACGAATTCTTCTTCCCAGGAAATCTTCAACAGTGCGGGCCATTTCAAACTTGATACTCCAGACTATCTGCCCAACAGTATATGGATATTCCGGATGTATTTTGTCCTTATATTCGGGTTTTGAGGCTTCGAACCTGAGATATTTTTCAACCTCCGAACCATAAATAAAAAGGTGGTCATGTCTAATTTCTTCAGCAGGTTTCACGTTTCCGTGTATTGCAATATCCTTTGTTACCGTCCTGCTATTGCGAAACCCATAGGTCTTAATAACTTTATCCACCACGTCTTCTGCCATTCTCCGATAGGTGGTCCATTTACCTCCTATAATACTAACTAGTTGACCACTAACAATTATCTTATGACTGCGGGAAACTTCTTTGGTTTTAACCTCATCTCCCTTCGGCTTGACAAGAGGCCGTAGACCCGAAAAGATCGATAGGACGTCTTTTCGGCTTGCTTTTTTGCTGAGGTGAAGGTTGATGGTCTCCAAAATAAAATCGATCTCGGTCTCCTGTGCCCGGGGTTCGATCTTCGGCTTTTTTATAAGAGTGTCGGTTGTTCCGGCGATTACTTTATCGTGCCAGGGAATAACGAACAGCACACGCCCGTCGGAGGTTTTAGGAATCATTATCGCTTTATCGCTGTTTAGAAATGAACGATCCAGAACCAAATGAATACCCTGGCTGGGGACAACTGTTTTCTTGTGGTTGGGATCCTGCATTTTCAGGATCTTGTCCGTAAAGATCCCGGTTGCATTTATCACAACTTTTGCTTTTACCGAATATCTCCTGTCTGTTTCGGTATTTACAACTGTTACCCCACATACTTTACCCTCATCATTCTTGAGCAGGCTGGTAACTTTCATATAATTTAAGGCAGTACCTCCGTGTTCTATGGCAGTTTGCGCCAGATTAAGCGCGAGTCTGGCATCATCGAATTGTCCGTCGAAATAAGAAACTCCACTTACAAGCTTATCTCTTTTTAGGGTTGGTAAGTAAGATTGTATTTTGTCTTTATTAACCCGCCTGGAACTTCCCAGGCTTAATTTTTTAGAAAGTAGATCGTAAAATTTAAGTCCGATCACATAATAATATCCTCCCCACCAGGTGAAGTTTGGGATAATAAATTCCTGTTTCTTAAATAAGTGGCGTGCGTTACGAGCCAGCAAGCCCCTTTCTTCAAGAGCCTCAATCACCAACTTTATATTTCCCTGGGCCAGATAACGTACTCCCCCGTGCAGCAGCTTGGTGCTCTTACTGGAAGTTCCTTTGGCAAAATCGTATTGTTCTAAAAGAAGCGTTTTAAACCCTCTCGTTACTGCATCTACCGCTATACCTAAACCGCTGGCTCCACCTCCAATGATAATAAGGTCCCATTCTTCAACTGTTTCCAGCTGCAATAACATTTTATCTCGGTTTGTCAAGGTAGGTTAGCGTTTTAGTGCAATTTCATTTAAAGCTAGACAAAAAATAAGGATAAAAAAAAGGGTTAGTAACCCGTTGATGACAGGAGGGTAGTTTTTGATAAAAATGAAGCATTTGTGAGTGCGAGATTGTATTTTTGAACCATGGATAAATTGCCTGAAAAACTACTTAAAAAACTACAAAAAAGGGAAGAAGGGAATGCGCTCAGGCAATTGAATATTACTCATGGTTTAACCGATTTTTCCTCTAATGATTACCTGGGGTTTGCATCCAGTAAATCCATTTCAGACAGAGCATACGAACTTCTAAATGAATATGGCGAACATTTAAATGGTTCAACGGGGTCCCGGCTGTTGACGGGCAATAGCCGGTTGATTGAGGATACAGAAAGGAGTATCGCAAAATTTCATGACAGCCCTTCCGCTCTTATATTCAATAGCGGTTATGCCGCCAATCTTGGTGTTATAAGCTGCATTCCACAAAGAGGAGATGTAATTCTTTACGATGAACTCATTCATGCCTCCATACGAGAAGGAATAGTTCTCAGCCATACAACGGCTACGAAATTTGCACATAACGATCTGCAGGATCTAGAGAAAAAGCTAAACCTAATTACTAGAGAGCCCCAGCGGGAATGTTATGTGATCACAGAATCTGTTTTTTCCATGGATGGGGATCTACCAGACCTGCAGGCCCTGGTAACTTTGTGCAAGGAATATAACTGCAGACTTATAATCGATGAAGCACATGCCATTGGTATAACGCAAAAAGGAATTGTAGTAAGTGAAGGGCTAACAAACCAGGTTTTTGCCAGGGTGGTTACCTTCGGAAAGGCCCTTGGTTGCCATGGAGCCGTGGTGTTGGGTTCGGAGGATCTCAGGGCGTATTTGGTGAATTTTGCAAGAAGCTTCATTTATAGTACAGCCTTGTCCCCACATAGCGTGGCCACGATCAAAGCAGCCTATGAACATCTTGATTCTGAAATAGGATTAGAAAATATTCAGAGATTAAATAGTAATATAGCTATATTACGTTCATACATTGAAAAATATAATATCTTGGAGCGATTTTTACCAAGTGATAGCGCCATTCAGGCTATGCTTGTTCCGGGAAATGAGAAGGTAAAGGCCATTTCGGAGCGATTATATAAAAATGGGTTTGATGTTCGTCCTATAATGTCGCCCACTGTACCACCCACGAAAGGACGATTACGTATTTGCCTTCATTCTTTTAATACCGAAGCCGAAATAGATAGTTTAATTAAGTTATTGGCACAAATAACCCTATGAAAACAAACTACTTTATAACAGGAATTTCTACAGAAGTTGGTAAAACCGTAGTTTCAGCCGTAGTAACAGAAGCTCTGCAAGCCGATTACTGGAAACCCATTCAGGCCGGGGACCTTAACGATACCGACACCCATAAAGTTAGGCGATGGATCTCAAATAAGAGATCTGTTATACATAGTTCGGCCTTTAACCTTAGCACACCAATGAGCCCGCATGCAGCTGCAGAAATAGATAAGATCAAGCTCAAAACATTGGAAACAAAAAGGCCGGTAACCAAAAATTCGCTTGTGATTGAAGGCGCGGGCGGACTTCTGGTCCCGATCAATGCTAAAGAAACGATCATGGATCTTATAAAAAAGGAAGATAAGGTCATCCTGGTTTCGCGACATTATCTTGGGAGTATTAACCATACTTTGTTATCTGTAGAAGCTTTAAAGGCGCATGGGAAGAGTGTCTTCGGAATTATTTTCATTGGCGATGAACACCCTTCTACTGAAAGTATCATTGTAAAAATGACAGGAATAACCGTCCTGGGCAGGATCTCCATAGAACCGTATATAGACCGGAATGTGATAAGTGAATATGCAGAGATTTTTAAGCCTGTTATAGAAAAAGAACTGTAATGAAGTTAAGCGAAAAAGATATTGAAAATATATGGCACCCGCTTACCCAGCATCGAACGGCCGGGCCGCCGTTAGTGATTGCCAGGGCGAAAGGATCCTCCCTCTTCGATGAGGACGGAAACGAATATATAGATGGGATCGCATCGTGGTATACTGCCATGTACGGACATTGTAACGACACCATCGTAGATGCTGTCACGGCTCAAATGAAACAACTTGACCAGATAGTTTTTACAGGGTTTACCCATGAGCCAGCCGTGCGATTATCCGGGAAGCTTCTGAGGATCCTGCCCGAGAACCAGGCTAAGATATTTTTTAACGACAATGGGTCCACTTCGGTAGAGGCGGCTATCAAAATGGCGTTGCAATTTCATCACAATAAAAAGGATAAGCGAGATACCATCATTGCTTTCGAAAATGGATTTCATGGCGATACTTTCGGAGCTATGAGCGCCTCGGGGCTATCTGTTTACAATGGTCCTTTCGAAGATTTCTTTCTGAAAGTAAAGCGTATTCCGGTGCCGATGGACCATAATGAGGAGGAGGTGATCGAGCAATTAAAAGGAATAATTATAAACAATGCCTGTGCGGCTTTTGTGTATGAACCTTTAGTGCAGGGAGCGGCAGGAATGAAGATATTTTCGGCAAATGGACTTGAAAAATTACTTCAGCTTTGCAAAGAGCATGGGGTGCTATGTATAGCCGATGAAGTGATGACCGGTTTTGGTAAAACAGCTAAGAATTTTGCTTCAGAATATATTAAAACTAAACCCGACATTATCTGTCTTAGCAAGGCTCTAACCGCTGGTTTGGTACCTATGGGGATCACAAGCTGTTCGCTCGAGGTTTTCGATGCGTTTCTCGATGATGATCTGGCAAAGGGATTTTTTCACGCGCATACCTACAGCGCGAATCCACCCGCTTGTGCCGCCGCCATAGCGGGGATAGATCTATTGCTTTCCGAAGAAATCCAGGAGGGAATATCTGCGATTAGTAAAGCACATATAGCATTTGCCGAACGTATCAAGAACCATAAAAAAGTTGAGGATGTGCGATATCTGGGGGTTATTCTGGCCGTAGATCTAAAGGTTGAAACCTCTAGGTACGGGAAACTTCGAAATGAACTTTACAACCATTTTATGAAATCGGGGGTTTACCTCAGGCCTTTAGGGAATACCGTCTATGTACTGCCCCCTTACGTGATCACGTCCGGGCAACTTGATAAAATTTACCAGGCCATTTTAGATAGTCTGGAGCTAATCGATTAAAGGTGTCTCTTTCTGTAAATCGCTGATGATATCAGATTCAGAAATTAATTCCTTCATCATCTCATAGGTCTGAATTTCGTTTCAAAATGTTATTCAATTTTCTTGTGATCGGGGTGGTTTAAGTAAGGCTTAAAACCTATTTTTGCTTCAAAATATTAAAAATTGCAACAACCCATTTCTATTTCCGGGATTAGCTCTGTATCGGCCCTGGGTTCTTCTTCTGAAGCAGTTTGGAACAGCTATATTCTGGGCGCACCCTTGTTTAAGAAAAAGAGAATAGGAGAAGCCCAATACTGGATCTCCGAGATCGATATAAATACCGAAAACTTACTTGATGCCTTAAAACGAGATCAACTCGCTTACCGTAAACTGGACCGTAGCGTGCTCCTCGCACTACTTTGCACCAAAGCCGGTTTAAATCCTGAAAACCACTCTGGAAATATAGGGATCAACATAGGGTCTTCGAGAGGGGCGACCTCACTATTTGAAAGTTATCATAAAGAATTCCTGGAGAACGGATCGGTCTCGGCATTTACATCCCCAACTACTACCCTGGGAAATATTTCGTCCTGGGTGGGACAGGAATTAGGAATAGATGGTTTTGCTTCGGGGCATTCGGTTACCTGTTCAACTGCTCTCCACGGCGTGCTGAATGGGATAGCCTGGTTACAGGCTGGGATGGCGGATACCTTTATCTCAGGCGGAAGTGAGGCTGCGTTAACCCCTTTTACCTTAGCGCAGATGCAGGCTCTAAAATTGTATACTACTTCCGAAAACTCCATGGCCTGTGAGTCGATGCGATTTCAGAAGAAAAAAAACAGTATGGTCCTGGGAGAAGGAGCTGCCGTTGCAATACTGGAGAGAGATATTTCTGATAAAAGCAAGGCTGTGATCACGGGTTATGGGTGTGCCACCGAGGCTTTGTCACACAATAGCTCCATTACAGAGAATGCTACCTGCTTCCAGAGATCGATGAAAATGGCACTCGACAATGCAAGACTCGAAACGGTGGATGCTGTAATCTTACACGCACCCGGTACCGTGAAAGGCGATCTGGCGGAGAAGAATGCAATTGATGCCGTATTTGGCCGGACACTACCTTTATTGACTTCCAATAAATGGATGCTTGGACATACTTTTGGTGCTTCCGGCATGATGAGCCTGGAGATGGCCGTGCTGATGATCGCACATAACACCTTTGTTGAAAACCCGTTTTATGAAAATGCTCGCCACCTCCCTGAAGTATTGAAAACAGTGATGGTAAACGCAGTTGGCTTTGGAGGAAATGCTGTTAGTATTATTATTTCCAAACCTTAATTTTAATGTATCAATTTGGCTATTTTTGAATTTATGAGCGACCTGAAACACAATTGGACAAAAGAAGAGATACTCGAAATTTATAACAAACCCCTGATGGAATTGCTTTACGATGCAGCGACTATCCATCGGAAACATCACGATCCAAACCAGGTTCAGGTCTCTACCCTGCTCTCTATTAAAACAGGTGGTTGCCCTGAAGATTGTGGCTATTGCCCGCAAGCGGCCCGGTATCATACCGATATTGAAGGGAACGACCTCATGACCGTACAGCATGTAAAAGCCCAGGCATTACGCGCCAAGGCATCCGGTAGTTCCAGAGTGTGTATGGGAGCGGCCTGGAGAAATGTGAAGGATGGAGAAGAATTTGATCGTGTGTTGGAAATGGTCCGCACGATCAATAAGCTTGAAATGGAGGTGTGCTGTACACTGGGAATGCTCACCGAAAATCAGGCAAAGCGTCTGGCAGAGGCAGGTTTGTATGCATATAATCACAACCTCGACACCTCTGAAGATTATTACAAAGACGTGATCTCTACACGTGCATTCGAAGACAGACTTGAAACCATTGATAATGTTCGTAAAACTAATGTCACAGTTTGTAGTGGAGGTATTATTGGTATGGGGGAAAGCGTAGAAGACAGAGCCGGCATGCTGGTCGCATTGGCAACCCTCGATCCCCAGCCGGAATCGGTTCCCATTAATGCGTTGGTAGCTGTAGAAGGAACTCCAATGGAGGATATGGAGCCGGTTAGTATTTGGGAGATGATTAGAATGGTGGCTACTACCAGGATAGTTATGCCAATGACCCAGGTACGTCTTTCGGCCGGGCGAACTGAAATGAGCAGGGAAGGACAGGCCATGTGTTTCTTTGCGGGTGCCAATTCGATCTTCGCAGGAGACAAATTGCTTACAACGCCAAATCCCGATGTAAACGAGGATATGGAAATGTTTAGACAACTTGGGTTACAACCCCAGGCTCCTTTTGTAAAAAAAGCACAGCCTGCAACTGTGGAAGCAGCCGATTCTGCTTTATCTCCCCAGGGAGAAAATCCCAAATGGTCCAGGCCGGGACATAAGATCGAGCGCAACGAAGAGGCCAAGTTGAAAGCCAGAGCCAAATAATAAATTGTGAGGCTGACACACGAGCTAAGACAATTTTTATTTTTCACAGGCGTTTTACCAAAAGATAAAGCAACAAATCTCACATGAAAAAGATCGTATTAGTGGCCATCACTCTATTGGCCGTAATTTCCTGTAAACAAGACGACGACTCCAATAACAATTGTGTAGAACCATTGTCGGTAGTAGCCACCCAGATCAATTCTGAATCGGCACTTATCGAATGGGATCCTGGCAATGAAACCGCCTTCGAAATTGAATATGGTCTAAACGGATTCTCACCGGGTACCGGGACGGTAGCCCAGACCTCACAAGTTAGTTATTTTATTGATGGGTTAAATCCGTTAACAACCTACCAGGCCTATGTTCGTTCTAATTGTGGAAGTGATGGATTTAGTAATTATATATCTACCAGTTTCACAACTCTGGAGCCTGTAAATCCGTGTAATACACCTACAGATCTCTTCCTAATAGAAGTTACTTCAAACTCTGTCACCTTCGGCTGGTCTGAGAATAACGAGACCGCATGGGAGATCGAATACGGTCCTAGTGGGTTCACTCTAGGAACTGGAACTGTGATACAAACATCCCAGAGTAATTTACAGGTTACCGGTTTACAGCCTGCTACTACTTACGAGTTTTATGTAAGAGCCAATTGTGGTGCCGATGGATTTAGTGAATATTCAGATCAGTTGGTAGTTACCACAAATCCGTAGTTTTAATAGTTAAATAGAATAAAAAGCCCTGTTATGCAGGGCTTTACTTTTATATGTAAGGTTTACGTTAAGTTTTGTAATTTTGTTTTCTTTATTCTGAAATATGGAATTAACGCAGATCGATCGGGTAGCTACTATTACCAGAGAAGATTTTCTGAAAAAATACTTCAAGCCTCAAAAACCGGTGATCATCGAGCGGTTTATTGAAGATTGGCCTGCGTACCACAAATGGAATCTTGATTATATGGCCGAAGTCGCCGGGGAGAAACAAGTTCCATTATACGATGACCGGCCTGTCGATTATAAAGACGGGTTTAACGAGCCTCACGCTCGGATGAAAATGCGCGATTATATCGCTCTTTTAAAAAGAGAACCTACCAAATACAGGATCTTCTTATGGAATATCCTCAAGGAGGTTCCGCAACTTCAGGAAGATTATAAATGGCCGGATTTTGGCCTACGTTTAATGAAGGGCCTGCCGATGTTATTTTTTGGAGGAGAGAACAGTTATACCTTTATGCATTACGATATCGACCTTGCCAATATCTTTCATTTTCATTTCCACGGTAAGAAGCAGGTAATTTTGTTCGATCAGGACCAGAATGATTATCTCTACAAGATCCCGCACTCTCTTATCACCAGGGAGGACATAAATTTTGCCGATCCCGACCTGGAAAAGTGGCCGGCTTTAAAAATGGCCAAAGGATTTATTGGTAATTTAGAACATGGGAACGTGTTGTATATGCCTGAAGGCTATTGGCATTATATGCGCTATATCACTCCGGGATTCTCAATGAGTTTAAGGGCAATTGCCAGAAACCCGAAGAATCTTGGGAAAGCCATTTATAACGTACTTGTAATGAGACATTACGATAATTTTATGCGCCGAATGAAAGGGCAGGCGTGGATCGACGGGAAGAATGCCAAAGCGATCGAACGTACGCATAGGAAATTGGGGATCGAGGTATAATCTTCGGTGGCTGTGTGGTAATACCCTATTGAGGCCAAGATGATTTCTTAACGCTTATTTGAGTATCACTTTTTGATGAACCGAATTGTATGTGTAAGGTCTTCTAAGAATAATTTGATGAAATAGGTACCACTATCGAGCTTGCCGACCTCAATGCCACTATCGGTTGATTTCCCGGAAGAAACCAATCTTCCATTCACATCAAAGATCTCGTAATTAAACTCTACATTAATAGACCTGATCATGAGAATATGCTCGACTGGATTAGGATATACTTTAATTTCTTCAAGGTAAGCATCTCCTATACTTAGCCATGGCGTAGTAGAGTAATGAGGTCCGAATCCATTAAAAGAGACCAGTTCTAGTTTAGTGCTAGACAGGAATTGAATAGGATAGGGTTGAAAGTCCGGTAATTCAAGCCAGGAGAAGAAATCATTATCAAGATCTGTATGCGACTGATACTGACATTGATTGAATGTTCGTTGAAACTGGATAACTTCCAGTGTATTCTCAACAGGGTCGAACTCAAAAATACCACTACAGGTATTGCACGCACCGGTTCCTTGAAAACTCAGATCACTTTGTATAACAAGAAGAGGATTGAAAGGAGGTTGTACACTAATAGGCGTAAATCCTACCAGGTCCCCTTCAGACCCGATATAGTACCAACTATTAAAAAGCTCGGAAGGTGGGTCTTGTCCATTCACACCAAAACTAAGAAAACAAAAAAGGAATATATAAAGTATACTTTTCATAGTCAGGCAATTATAATTTAAAGTTACATTTATTTTTGAATTGCAACAACCTGATAAAACTATACTTCCAGTGATGAAGTGTTTCTACAAAATTAGGATTCTAGTTCTCTCAATTTGTCCCAGATCAAGTTGGTCTCCCATCCCCGGTATAGCAGGTAATCTGCAAATTTTTTCTTTTTTTTCTGAATATTGGTCTCGGTGGCTAATTGCGCCCATCTTTTTTCCGACAATTCATGAAAAGCGACATAATATTCGGATTCCGGGATCTCTTTTAAGGCAAGTTTAATGTTGTATTGCGAGATATCGCGTGCTTTTAACTCACGAACGATTCTTTGTTTCCCCCATTTCTTTATTCGGAATTTGCCTCTTGCGAAGGTTGTGGAATACCTAGTTTCGTTGAGGTAGTTATGCGTGATCAAATGGTGAATTATAAGATCTATAGCCTCCGGGATCATCCTCATTTCAATCAACTTCTGCTGAACTTCCTTATGGCAGCGTTCACGGTAGGCGCAGTAGCGTTCCATCCTGGCTTTTGCTTCGTCTAAGGTGTAGGTTCTATAAGATCTCATTAGCGCAAATATAGTTACAAATGCGGGTCATTTCTACATAGTCATCTTTATGGGGAAAGTGTATAATTGTTAGGAGGGAGATGAGTTATAGAAATTGATCAGGGCGCAGGAACTCTTGTAAAATAAAAAACCCTCCTGAAGTAAATTCAGAAGGGTTTTTTGGGTTATTTGATCTGATTACCATCTTTATCTAAAAAATGATATTCGAGGTACGTGTAAGCATCTCTTGGTTGAATGTTCACCCATTTTTTGTGCTTCATGAACCATTTGGTTCGCACAGATGGAAAACCTTTTGTTAAAAAGGCTGCTATAAAAGGATGCGTGTTCAACGTGATCTTTTTATAGTCTTTTTTAAATAATCGCTCCAGTTCTTCAGTAATTTTTTGAACCACGAGAATTGGCGCTTCAATTTCACCGTTATCGCCCGTATTAGGGTTCTCTTCGGCGGTCTTGATATTCATTTCCGGCCTAACTCGTTGGCGGGTTATTTGTATTAACCCAAATTTACTGGGGGGTAGGATCTTGTGTTTTGCTCTATCGTCCTTCATTTCATCTCGAAGGTGATTGAAGAGTTTTTTACGGTTTGTAGCGTTTCCCATATCTATGAAATCCACTACAATAATTCCTCCCATATCCCTTAAGCGTAATTGTCTTGCGACTTCGGAGGCGGCAATTAAATTTACTTCCAGCGCTGTTTCTTCCTGGTTCTTGGATTTATTACTACGGTTACCACTATTTACGTCTATTACGTGCATGGCTTCCGTGTGTTCAATTACCAGATAGGCGCCTTTACTGCCTGATACTGTTTTCCCGAAAGAAGTCTTTATTTGTCTTTCGATCCCGAATTTTTCAAAAATTGGAACCTTGGAGTCATAAAGTTTAACAATATTTTCCTGCTTAGGTGCAATCTCCTGCACATAATCTTTTATTTGCAAGTAAAGCGTTTCATCATCAATATGTATGGCCGAGAATGAATCGTTAAAGATATCTCGTAATATCGATGCGCCACGATCTAGCTCACTGAGCACCTTACTAGGGTGGTGCGCCCTTTGTAGCTTTTTACACATCGCCATCCAGCGATCTGTGAGATTTTGTAAATCTCTGTCCAGTTCGGCTACTTTTCTGCCCTCTGCTACGGTTCGTATAATAACGCCAAAACCTTTAGGTCTAATACTCTTGATGAGTCTTATTAACCTGTCCTTTTCTTCTTTGGATTCTATCTTTTGAGAAACAGAAACTCTATCGGAAAACGGAACCAATACGATATATCTCCCGGCTATGGAAAGCTCGGAGCTAATACGCGGTCCCTTGGTGGAAATGGGTTCTTTTACAATTTGTACCAGAATAGATTGATTGGATTTGAGGGCATTGTTAATACCTCCATTTTTATCAATCTCTTTTTCAAATGGGAAATCTTTTAAAGAATACTCTTTAAGTCTACCTGTGCTTACACGTTTTACAAATTTCAGCAAAGAGAGGACTTTAGGCCCCAGGTCGTGATAATGTAAAAAGGCATCTTTTTCATACCCCACATTAACGAACGCGGCATTGAGTCCGGGAACAGTTTTACGAATTTTTGCAAGATAAATATCTCCCACAGCGAATTTCGTATCTTCTTCCTCTTTGTGTAATTCGATTAGTTTTCCATCTTTTAAAAGGGCAAAATCAACTTCTTGTGAACTGGATCTAATAAATAATTCGTAGCTCACTTGTAATTAATTTTTATCCATCACACCTTTTACAGTGTGACAAATGGATTAAACAATAATTTATCACAGGTTTTTAACCCGTCGAAACTGATCGAATTCGAATTAAACTCGATACAATTTCATTTTCAAAGAACGTTTTCAATATTATTCTAAACGAAAAAAGTAGCGTGAAACTACTTTTTCTTGTGGCGGTTAGCGCGTCTGCGCTTTTTACGCTTATGCGTAGCAACCTTATGTCTTTTTCTTTTTTTACCGCTCGGCATATATTAAATTCTTTTAAGCATGCCCGTTTAGGACTTACTGGTTATTATTATTTTACTTCAACATTCGATTTAACTCCTTCTACAAAGATTTTTGCAGGTTTGAAGGCAGGAATGTTGTGCGCAGGGATTTTAATTGTTGTGTTCTTAGAGATGTTTCTACCTGTCTTTTCGGCTCTTTTCTTAATAATAAAGCTTCCAAAGCCTCTTAGGTATACGTTGTCTCCACTTTCTAATGAACTTTTTACTTCTTCCATAAAGGTCTCAACAGTAGCTTGAACATCACCTTTTTCCATTCCTAATTTTTCTGAAATTTTAGCTACGATATCTGCTTTCGTCATTCTTTTATTTTTTAATTATACTAAGTTTGGTTTCTAATTTTAGAGGTGGCAAATATAACAATTTTAAAATCAATAATTCAAATGGTAAACAGTTAAAATATAAATAGATAACTGCTACTTTTGTGAAATGCCCAAAATTACAACTTCTTTTTCCAATAGCCTCATATTCTGGTATTTACAGAATAAACGTGATCTACCATGGCGAAATGAAATCCAGCCATACCGAATATGGCTGTCTGAAATTATCCTACAACAAACACGTGTAGCTCAGGGGCTTCCGTATTATTTGAGGTTTATAAAGGCATTTCCTTCGATCTTTGACCTTGCAAATGCCACCGAGGAACAAGTTTTAAAATTATGGCAGGGACTAGGCTATTATTCACGCGCAAGAAACCTCCATATAACGGCAAAGGAAATTGCGTTTCAGCGTGATGGGAAATTTCCGGAAACATATAAAGATCTGCTAGCTTTAAAAGGAGTAGGTGATTACACGGCCAGTGCGATTGCCTCTATTTGTTTTAACGAACCTAGCGCTGTGGTAGATGGGAACGTTTATCGGGTCCTTTCAAGGGTTTTCGGTATTGAAACCGCCATTAACAGCAGCAAAGGGATTAAAGAATTTAAATTACTGGCCCAGGAATTGATCGATAGGGATCGCCCGGGGACTTATAACCAGGCCATCATGGAATTCGGGGCACGTTACTGTGTTCCTCAAAATCCAAATTGTAGTGAATGTATCTTTGCCAACCAATGTGAGGCCTTACGACAACGAAAGGTTAACATGCTGCCGGTAAAAATTCGGAAACAAAAGATCAAAGAGCGACATTTCAATTATCTGGTGATGATTTCGGAAGAAGATCAAGCCACTTTACTCAAGCAAAGGAAAGATAAAGGGATCTGGCAAAATCTGTATGAGTTTCCATTGATCGAAACTACTTCCGAAGTAAGCTGGAACGAAATAAACGACAGTGAAGCCTTTAAGAACTTTTCCGAAGTAAATAAAATTGAAGAAGTGATCCTTTATAATGAAAAACCGGTTATTCATAAACTATCGCATCAACATCTTTACACTAAATTCTGGGTGATGAAAAGTAGTGCTCAGATAGAAAAACCTGTGCCTATTTCAGAATTAAGAAACTACCCGGTGCCCGTTTTGATAGAAAACTTTATTTCAGAATTTAGCCCTTTTCAAAACTGAAAAATACCTATCTTTAACTTAAATAAACCCACACCTATAATACCATAATTATGAGCGGAACATTGAACAAAGTTATGCTGATCGGGCATACAGGAGATGAAATAAAAATGCATTATTTTGAAGGAGGTGGGAGTATTGGAAGATTCCCGCTGGCCACTAACGAAACCTACACGAACCGCACCACAGGAGAACGAGTGTCCAATACGGAGTGGCACAATATTGTGATGCGAAACAAGGCTGCCGAGATCTGCGAAAAGTATCTGAAAAAAGGGGATAAGATTTATATAGAAGGCCGCCTTAAGACCCGTAAATGGCAGGACGACCAGGGGCGGGATCGTTACAGCACCGAAATACAATGTACAGAGTTTACGTTCTTAACCCCAAAAGGTGAAGGTGGGGCTATGCCACCGGATTCTTCTTCGGCTCCGGCCAAAGAACAAGTCCATACATCTCAACCCCAGGTTGAAGAGCCTATTGGAGAAGAGGATGATGATCTTCCTTTCTAATGTCGAACCAATAACCCTGTCTTGGATATAGAGCCTCCCAGTTTACTTTTTATAGCTTTAATAAACTTCACCCACGTTGTTAGCATCATTTTATTACTGGTGTTGCTTTTGTGTTCGGCGTTGATCTCGGGTGCTGAGGTAGCGTTCTTTTCCCTGTCGCCAACAGATTTTGAAGTAAACGACGAAAAATCACCTTCGAAAAAACTGGCAATTGTTCAGCGATTGTTATTACGCCCCAAAAAATTACTGGCCACTATCCTTATCGCCAATAACACTATCAACATCGCTATTGTACTGTTGTTTGAATCGTTGAGCTCTGTATGGTTTGAAAATTGGGATTATTCGCTCAATCTGTATTTTTTCGAAATTAGTGCTGTTTTTCTTCTGAAGATCGGGCTTGCCACATTCCTTATTCTATTGTTTGGAGAGATACTTCCGAAGGTCTATGCCAGCCGCAACAAACTATATTTTTCTGCGCTTATGGCGTATCCTCTTAACGTGCTCGACAAATTGTTCTCGCCCTTAAGCCTTCCCATGCGATCGGCTACTATCTACATCGAGAATCGTTTTGGGAAACAAAAATCGGGCTTTAGCGTAGACCAACTGTCTCAGGCACTCGAATTAACCGATGAACACGATACCACCCAGGAGGAACAAAAAATACTTCAGGGGATCGTCACTTTTGGGAACACAGACACAAAACAGGTGATGAAACCACGGATGGAGATATTTGCCCTTAATGAGGCAATGAGCTATGAGGAGATCATGCCGGAGATCATCGAGAATGGCTATTCGCGAATACCGGTATATAAGGACAGTATAGATACGATCACCGGGATCTTATACGTGAAAGACCTGATGCCTCATATAGAAAAGAAGAAGTTGCAATGGACCAAATTGAAACGGGAAGCATACTTTGTGCCGGAGAATAAAAAACTAGATGATCTCCTTAACGAGTTTAAGGATATGAAAATGCACCTGGCCATTGTAGTTGATGAATATGGAGGCACCAGTGGTCTTATCTCACTTGAGGACATCATCGAGGAGATCGTGGGGGAGATAAGCGATGAGTTTGATGATGAAGACCTGGTTTTCTCGAAACTGGACGATAACACCTTTGTGTTTGAAGGGAGGACACCTCTAAAAGATTTCTATAAAGTGATCCAGCTGGAGGATACTACCATATTTGATGATGCGAAAGGAGAGGCCGAGACACTTGCAGGGTTCTTGCTGGAGATATCTAAAGGTTTCCCGAAGAAGGACGAAGTACTAAAATTTTACAATTATACGTTTATTATTGAAGCCTTCGATAACAAGCGAATTAAACAAATAAAACTGTCTATAAATCCTTAGTATGCGAACTGTTCTAATCTTAGTTGCCCTTATCTGTTTCGCATCCTGTAAAGATGAGGTGATCGTAAAGCCTTCAGCGATGATAAGATTAGAATATCCTACTCCTGTTTACCATGAGATCTCGACAGATTGTCCGTATGCTTTTGAGAAGAACTCACAGGCGGTACTTCAGAAAAAGAAAAACTGCTGGATGAATTTGGAGTACCCCGACATGAAGGCCACGGTGTATTTAACATATCAGCAAATAAGGAATAATAACCTGGATTCGTTATTGCGGGATGCCCAGAAACTAACTTACGACCACACCATCAAGGCAGAGACCATCCTGGAACAACCACGGGTCGATTCGGTAAATCGGGTCTTTGGAATGTTCTATATGATAAACGGTGATGCTGCTACCCAGTCTCAATTTTACGTAACCGATAGTCTTGATCATTTTATCACAGGCTCACTTTATTTTGAAAGTAAGCCTAATTTCGATTCCCTTTATCCAGCGGTGATCTATTTAAGGGAAGATATCAGGCATATCATGGAAACCATTCACTGGCGGAATTGAGCTTTATTATTTACTAAATTATACAATTTCAACGGCGAGTATTCGTGATATTTACCGACTTTTGTTACGTCCAAACTAGCTATGGGTAACAACAGTTTAAAATGGATATATCTGGTTATTCTATCCCTTATCTGGGGAAGCTCTTTTATACTTATAAAAAAGGGGCTTGTAGGACTTACAGATATACAGGTGGGTGCATTGCGGATCGTCCTTACGTCCATTATCCTGTTTAGTGTTGGCTTTAAAAGCATCAGAACCTTAAAGAAAACCGAATGGAAATGGGTGGCCATTACTGGCTTTATAGGGTCATTCTTCCCTCCTTTCTTTTTCGCAATTGCCCAAAACCATATTGATAGTGCGGTGGCCTCTATCCTCAATTCGCTTACTCCTTTGAGTACTGTAGTAGTAGGAATGATGTTTTTACGCATGAAAAACACATGGTTGCAGATCCTGGGAGTTATTATTGGATTGCTTGGGACACTCATTCTGCTCATGGCAGGTGCGGAGATCAATCCAAATCAAAACTATTGGTTTAGTATCCTCGTGATAATTGCTACTATTGGCTATGCCTTTAATGTGAATCTTATTAAGAAGTATCTAAGTCATGCCAACGCCTTGGCCATTACTACGGGTAATTTTATCTGGATATTTCTGCCAGCACTTATTTTGCTTATCTGGTCAGGTTTTTTTGAGACGATCTTCAATTCACCCGAAATGCAACTCGCTTCTGTATACATTGCTATTTTATCTCTAGTAGGAACTGCGATAGCAAAAGTTTTGTTTAACAGGATGATCCAGATCTCCAGTCCGGTTTTTTCATCATCGGTCACTTATACCATGCCAATAGTAGCCGTAGGCTGGGGTGTCCTGGACGGAGAATCTTTTGGATTAATCCAGATTTTTGCTGCCGGGATTATTTTATTAGGGGTGTACCTTTCCAATAAACGACGGGGCGCACGTTAATAAATCGAAAAATGTCTGGTATTTTCCCATTTTTTCCCGAAATTTAATTGCATCTAAATTATCTAATTATGGGAAAAGTCTATACAACCTACGGAATTGGAACGGCCATTTTACTTATCGCTTACTTCCTGCTAACAAAGTTGATAGGCTTGCATCAGTATCCTATATTGAGTGCAGCGAACGGGGTTATCATTGGCGGCGGCATCTTTTTTGCCTTAAAGAAATTTAAAGCTGTCAATACAGATTTCCAATACCAGGATGGATTTCAGCTGGGCTTGTTCACGGGCGGCTTGGCCACCATAATCTTCTCCAGTTTTATGGCGCTATACATCTTTATGATAGATACACAGTTCGCGAAAGCAGTGCTGGATTCCTGGAATCTTAATTTCAACAAGGGATCTCTAATTCTCATTATTTCACTTGTAATAATGGGCTTCTCTACCACTTTTATCTTAACCCTTTCCTTTATGCAATTGCTGAAAGAATCGTGGAACCAGAAAAGGCAGTAAATACGCAGGTTTATTTTCGGTAAACAATTTGTAGATTAATTATTTAGAATTATATTTGCACCCCTCTTAGACGATGTATTCGCTAATGGGGACAAGCCTCCTTAACAGTTAGGAGGTAATTAAAAACAAATTAATTTAATCGATACGCTATGTATGCAATTGTAGAGATAGCAGGGCAGCAATTTAAAGTTGCGAAAGACCAGAAGGTCTTTGTAAATCGTTTATCCACTGAAGAAGGTGATAAAGTGTCTTTCGACAATGTCCTTCTTATTGGTGACGGTGACAAAGTAACCGTTGGCGCCCCGGCTATAAACGGCGCTCAAGTAGGAGCAAAAGTCGTTAAGCACCTTAAAGGTGATAAAGTAATCGTTTTCAAGAAGAAGCGTAGAAAAGGTTACAGGGTAAAAAATGGTCACAGACAATCTCTTTCTGAAATAGTTATTGAAAGCATTGTGGCTTCCGGAGCCAAGAAAGCGGCACCGGCTAAGAAAGCAACGCCAAAAGCTGAAACCAAAAAAGCCGAACCTAAAAAACCTGCTGCAAAAGCTGCAGCACCAAAAGCAGAGCCAAAAGCGAAAGCTCCAGCTCCAAAAGCTGCACCAAAGAAAGCTGCTGCTAAAAAAGATGACCTGAAGAAGATCGAAGGAATTGGTCCTAAGATCGCTTCTACATTGGCTGAAGCCGGTATAGCGACATATGCGGATCTTGCAAAGGCGAAGCCCGCAAAGATATCCGAGATCATTGCTGATGTTCGTGGAAATCACGTCCCTGACACATGGCCGGAGCAAGCCAAACTCGCTGCCGACGGTAAGTGGGATGAGCTAAAAGCATTACAAGATAAATTAGACGGAGGAAAAAAATAATCCTTCAGGTATAACAAGATAAACCCTTTCAATTATGGCACATAAAAAAGGAGTAGGTAGTTCGAAGAACGGACGCGAATCAGAATCGAAACGATTAGGCGTAAAGATCTTTGGTGGTCAGGCAGCAATTGCCGGTAACATCATCGTACGCCAACGAGGTATGGAACACCACCCGGCCGAAAACGTATATGCAGGTAAAGACTTTACTTTACACGCTAAGGTAGACGGTACCGTGAAATTTACTAAGAAGAAGAACAATAAGTCTTATGTTAGTATTGTTCCTAACGCAGAGGCATAGATCTTCCTTAGATAGAAATTAAAAACCCCAACCGAACCGGTTGGGGTTTTTTATGTCCGTTAATTTTCTAGGACTTAATATGTGCCCGACAGGATCTGTATTCCGTCTACCAACCACCAGATGCCAAGTCCACCTGCAGTGACTATAAACAAAATGTTCCAGCCAACGGGGCTGCCAAGATACCAACGGTGTCCAGCTGCCCAACCCAGGAAAAACCATAATAGTATAGAAACGAGCATGTCGTCTCCCACTGCTGCAGAGGCAGCCGGAGATTCCAGGACTACTTCATCTGCATTAGTGTTGGTTATTTCTGTATCGGCCGATGCGGTTCGCGGTACCGGAAAAGATGCATAAGACAATTGAACTGTCATGAGCACAAAAAGCAAAGAAAAAATAATTTTTAACTTCATAAACGATTGGATTATAGTTATACTTGTGTCTTCATAAATATACCTTTTATAATGCGGTTTTCCTTGAGTTTTTCCCTTATCTTTTTTCTAAACATTGTAAATATCTGGGGCCAAGAAGATTACGAATACCTGGGTGTTATTCAACTAAACGACTCTTCCTTTATTTCATACAAGATCGCTTTTAATGAAGAAAACGGATTGCTAAGGGGATATTCTGTTACAGATATGGGAGGGTCTCATGAAACCAAATCTTTTATCAGTGGATATTATGAGGCTGAAAATGACAAGATCGATTTTTACGAAAGCGGGATCCTTTATACCAAGTCGCCATATACCAGAGATGATTTTTGTTATGTGCATTTTGAAGGGCAGCTAAAAAAACTGGATGATCGTCAAGGGATTGAAGGTAATTTTAAAGGCCTTTACAACAATGGAGAGACTTGTATAGACGGCAGTATCAATTTACTGAACTTCAGAAAAGTACTAAAAAAGGCCAAAAAACTGGATCGCAAGATAGATCGTACTGTATTAGTAAGTAAGGAAAAAAGGGATAAGATCAACCTGGTGCGAGACCTGGACAGTCTCAATATGAATATAGTAAGGAAGAATGAAACCTTAAATATCTTTACTTCAAACGATACGGTAGAACTGGTGCTATTCGATGCCGGAAAGGAAGATAATGACCGCATCTCACTTTATGTAAATGATGAGGTACTTTGGGAGGACTATGCGGCTATGCGTGCCGAACGGAGGGAGCGTATTCCCCTGGAAAGCGAAGCCACTGCCATTAAGATCGTTGCTTTGAACAACGGAACCATTGGTGAAAACACTATAAAATTCCATATCATTCTGGAGGAAACCGTTGTGGAAAGCCTTACCAACCTGAAGGCCGGGGAAGAAGCGACCTTCATAATCAGGAAAAAATAAACCCCCATCTTTCAATGAGGGTTTTTATGATATATGCTGAATAGGTATTTACAGAATCAGCTATAGTATAACACAGAATTACAACTAGTACCTGTAGTATTCAGGCTTATAGGGCCCTTCTACTTTAACACCTATATATTCCGCTTGTTCTTCACGAAGTTCGGTTAATTCTACTCCGATCTTCTCGAGGTGTAATTTCGCAACTTTTTCGTCCAGGTGCTTCGGAAGCATATAAACCTTATTCTCGTATTTATCGCTGTTCTTCCAAAGTTCGATCTGAGCCAGGGTCTGGTTTGTAAACGAATTACTCATCACAAAACTAGGGTGTCCCGTAGCACAGCCCAGGTTCACTAGTCGGCCCTCGGCCAATAGGATGATGTCTTTACCATTTACGTTATACTTATCTACCTGAGGCTTGATCTCCACTTTTTCGTGATTTTTGTTTAACCAGGCTACATCGATCTCATTATCGAAATGCCCAATGTTACACACGATCGCCTTGTCTTTCATCGCTTCAAAATGTTTGCCCTGGATAATATCTTTATTTCCTGTGGTAGTGATAAAGATATCGGCTTTTTCAACTACTGTTTCCAGACGTTTTACTTCAAAACCGTCCATCGCAGCCTGTAACGCACAAATAGGATCGATCTCGGTTACGGTAACTATAGATCCGGCGCCACGGAAAGAAGCAGCTGTTCCTTTACCTACATCTCCATAACCACAAACCACTACGCGCTTACCAGCCAGCATCACATCGGTAGCACGACGGATCGCATCTACGGCACTCTCTTTACATCCGTATTTATTATCGAATTTAGATTTGGTAACACTATCGTTCACATTGATGGCCGGCATAACTAAAGTGCCATTTTTCATACGGTCGTATAATCTGTGAACACCTGTGGTTGTTTCTTCGGAAAGACCTTTGATCCCCGGAGCGAGTTCCGGATATTTATCGAATACCATGTTGGTAAGATCTCCACCGTCGTCAAGTATCATGTTTAGCGGCTTGCGCTCCTCACCAAAGAACAAGGTTTGTTCTATACACCAGTTGAATTCCTCTTCGGTCATTCCCTTCCAGGCATAAACCGGGATACCTGCGGCGGCAATTGCAGCAGCAGCCTGGTCCTGTGTGGAGAAAATATTACAGGAACTCCAGGTAACTTCGGCTCCTAATTCTATTAGCGTTTCAATGAGAACGGCAGTTTGTATGGTCATGTGTAAACAACCTGCAATACGAGCTCCTTTAAGAGGTTGCTCATCTTTATACTCTTCACGCAGAGACATAAGACCCGGCATTTCTGCTTCGGCCAATTCGATTTCTTTGCGTCCCCATTCCGCCAGGGAAATATCTTTTACTTTGTAGGCTACGTACGGCATTGTTTTCGTTGACATATTAGTATCTTTGATTTAATCAATTTTTCTTCCGAAGTATTTCGGTTTGCAAAAATACGTAATATCCGTTACATATTTATGCCACTTTACAAAACAATAACAGTTAATGAGCAGACTAAAGTTCTCATTTGGAAGATAGAAGAAACCTTCGAACAGCTTTCCAATGGGATCGATCTTACCCAAAATTGCCGTGAAAGGGTAGATGGCATGAAAAGTGACCTTCACCGTCGCGGATTTATGAGTATACGGCACTTACTGGCCGAAGAAGGCTATACAGATCATGATCTGTATTACGATGATAACGGTAAGCCGCATCTTTCGGATGATAAGCATATCTCCATTACCCATTCGTTTATTTTCTCAGGAATTATTATAAGTACTGCGGAAGTGGGTATCGATATAGAAAAACAACGCCATAAGATCCTGAAGATCGCTCACAAATTCACTCCTATCGAGGAATACCGTACGCTGGCTAACGAGGATGCGATCATGCGAAAACTAACCATGGTTTGGGGTGCTAAGGAAAGTCTTTATAAGAGCTTTGCAATGCCCGGGCTTAGTTTTTTACAACATATATACGTGGAGGATTTCAGTTTTGACGATATGGCGACTACCGCAAGTGTTTGTTTTAATGGTAAGCAAGAGACTTATAATGTGTGGATGGATGAATTTGAAGGTTTCACCTGCGCTTATGCTTTAATTTCGGAGGCCGACTAATGAAATATCAAAATGTTTACTCCGCGATTTTGGACGCAGTGTCCTTACGGAAAAAGCTGCTGGCAATTTTGGTCGACCCCGATAAGTTCGATCTGGATCGGGTTCCTGAATTCCTTCGGAACCTACCACCCAGGACCACCCATATATTTGTAGGGGGTAGTTCTGTTCCTTTTGGTCTTACCGAAAAGGTAGTTGAGGCCATGAAGCTGTATACTGCCAAACCCATCGTTTTGTTCCCGGGAGATGTGAGTCAGATCACCGCCGCGGCCGATGCATTATTATTTCTTACGTTGTTTTCGGGGGATAATCCCGAATATCTGGTAGGACAACAGGTAAAGGCCGTAAAAATACTACGCCCTCTAGATCTGGAGGTAATACCCACTGGTTATTTACTTATTGACGGGGGCATCCATTCGGCTGTTGCTGCGGTTACCAAAACTCGACCTATTCCACAGGAAGAAGTTCGTCGAATTGTTGATACTTCGGTGGCAGCTCGACTTTCAGGCAAAAAGTTAATATATCTCGAAGCGGGAAGTGGAGCACGCAATATGGTAAAACCTGAAATTATTTCCGAAGTAAAAAAAGAAATTAACCTGCCGCTCATCGTGGGCGGAGGTATCCGAACCGAAGAACAACTGGAGGCAGCCTATAATGCAGGCGCAGATATGGTTGTTATGGGCACGGCCTTCGAGAAAACCCAGGAATAAAATAGTGATGGAGAAAATAATTGATTTCTTTCTGGAACCATATTATTCCCGGGCAACCTATCTTATCATTCTGGAAGCGATCGCTTTTGTTTTCGGGATCGCCAGTGTGATCTACGCCAAAAACCGAAACATCCTTGTCTACCCAACCGGGCTTATTGCCACCACGATCACTGTGTATCTGTTCCTGTACGACGAACTCATGGGCGATATGATGATGAATTTCTATTATTCTGTGATGAGTATCTATGGCTGGTGGAACTGGGCGAGAAAAAAGAATGGCAGTCCCGTAGTTCCGGTTTCGCGTACCAATAAAAAGGAAAAATTTATCGGCTTTGGGATGTTCGTCCTTACCATGTTGGTTACCTATATAGTCTACAAGGCCTATGGCAGCGTTATAGAGTTCACCAATTATATAGATATTTTTACTTCAGGCCTTTTCTTTACCGCTATGTGGTTTATGGCGAACAAGAAACTTGAGAACTGGACCTTATGGATTATTGCCGATATCATTACTGTACCGCTATATGCTTATAGAGGATGGGGGATGCTTTCATTACAATACCTTATTTTTACCATCCTTGCCGTTCAAGGATATATCGCATGGAAGAAACACTTAAACAACACCCTTCAAACTGCATAAAGATAGTTCTGTTTGGCCCCGAATCTACGGGGAAAACAACATTGGCCAGGGAACTAGCCGCTCATTTTGGCACAGAGTGGGTTCCCGAATATATGCGCGAATACGCACAGGCGAAATGGGATGAACGTAAGGAGAAGGTTGATCTCGATGACCTTCTGCCCATGGCAGCCGGACAAATGGCGATGGAAAACCTTAGGTCCCGAACGGCGAAACAATTTCTTTTTTGTGATACAGATCTTAGGGAATTGAAGGTCTACTCTCAATATTATTTTGATGGCTATTGCCCGGAAGAAATAATAAATGCAGTAAAGATCAATCATTACGATCTTTATTTGCTTACCGATATCGATACCCCCTGGGAAGCAGACGATTTACGTGACCGGCCTCAAGATAGAATCACCTTATTTCGTATTTTTGAAAACGAATTAAAGGAGAACAGCCTACCTTACGCGCTTATAAGCGGCAATAAGGCTGAGCGATTGAAAAAAGCCATTGAACTAACCGAAAAACTAGAAGGCCGGTAATGCTAACTAAAAAGGATCTTCAACAAATAAAGGAGCACGGCCTTTCCCTGCAATCAATTTACAATCAATTAGAGACCTTCTCCCTGGGGATTCCGGCGGTGGATATAGTAACAGCCGCTTCGGTAGGCAATGGTATAGAGGTAATTCCCGAAAGCAGTCATCAGAAACTTGTAGATCTGTACGAAACATCCAAAGACAAGCTCGACATCGTAAAATTTGTTCCTGCCTCAGGGGCGGCTACGCGAATGTTCGATTTCCTGCACAAATTCCTGGAAGAATACGATCCCGAAACCGAAACCCTGAACAAATACCTGAAACGAGTTCCTTCGTTCGCCCTGGAAACCTTTATGGATCACATGAAGGAATTCGCTTTTATAAATGATGTACGGCGTAAGATAAGAGAGCACTATCCGGATTATAAGAAGAGCAATAAAGGGCAGCGAATGTACTGGCTGGTGAAGATGATGCTGGAACCGGAAGGGCTTAATTTTTCGGATCTTCCCAAGGGGCTTATTCCGTTTCATAAATACGCAAAATATTACACCACTGCCTTCGAGGAACAATTATATGAAGCTGCTTTCTATGCGGCGACTCGTGATGATGCGTATTTGCATTTTACTTTTTCTGAAAAGCATGTGCCATATTTTAAGGAGGAATTCGAAACGGTACGAAACAGGGTGAGTAAAAAAACAAAGACCGAATTCCATATTTCCTATTCATTTCAGAAACCCGAAACAGATACCATCGCAGTAACACTGGACAATGTACCCTTGCGTGATGCAGATAATAACGTGGTATTTCGGCCTTCCGGGCATGGGGCACTGCTTTCAAATTTAAATGAGGTAGACTCTGATATTATATTTATAAAGAATATCGACAATGTAGTGGCCGAAGAATATGTGGAGAATATCTCATATTATAAAAAGCTGCTTGCAGGTAAATTACTTTGGCTTCAGAAGAAAGTTTTCGGATATCTGAATATACTCGAACAAGAAGAGGTTGAAGAATCCACCGTTAAGGATATTAGAAGTTTTCTGTGGAATGAATTAAGCATAAAGGATATACCGATGGATCAGGATAAACTGTTCATGGTTCTTAACAGGCCCATTCGTGTATGTGGTGTTGTAAAGAATACAGGGGCTCCGGGTGGCGGTCCTTTTTGGGTAAAAGACCAGGACGAAACCATAAGCCTCCAGATCGTGGAGAAATCTCAGATCGATATGGAGAATCCTCATATGCAATCCATAGTAAACGACGCAACGCATTTCAACCCGGTAGATATAGTATGCGGGGTACGTGACTTTCGTGGTAAAAAATTCGATCTTATGTTATTTAGCGATCCTCGTAGCGGGATCATCACTAAAAAAACGGTGGGCGGTGTTACCGTAAAAGCGTTGGAACTTCCTGGATTATGGAATGGGGGAATGGCAAAATGGAATACGGCTTTTGTTGAGGTTCCCCTGGATACCTTCAATCCGGTTAAATCTGTGAACGACCTGCTAAACAGAGAACATCGTCCCAACGCCTGATGGATGCAGAGCAACTCATAAAAGAACTTCAGTTTAAGGCGGTGCGTAGTAGTGGGCCGGGGGGACAACACGTAAATAAGACTTCCTCTAAGGTGGAAGCGCATTTTCATCTGGAGCAATCGGAAGCACTTTCGGAAGAAGAAAAGATCCGTATCGCAAAAAAACTGGAAAACAGGATCAATACAGACGGGTTTATAGTTATGCAATGCGGAGAAACCAGATCTCAGCATCGAAACAAGGCGCTGGTAATCGATAGACTGCTCTCCTTGTTAACGGAGAACCTGAAAGTAAAAAAGAAACGCAAAAAATCTAAACCTTCCCGGGCAGCCATCGAAAAACGACTCAAAAAAAAGAAACAACAAGCGATGAAAAAGTCGAATAGGAAACCTCCCAATATTGAATAATTGCCTAAATTTGCATTACATCTCTAAGGGGTGCTTTTCCCGAGTTAGGTTTTAAATTTTATAAAATATAATTCTGGTAAGGCTGAGATCATACCCGTTGAACCTGGGCAGGTAATGCTGCCGAGGGAATAAGAACCGGTAACGGTTCTTTCAATGTACCCCTGTTAGATCAAAGATCTAATGGGTTTTTTTATGTTTAATAATCAGCAAGAATAACAGCCCCTTTTATTCGTATAAAAAATCTTACGAATGAAATTGTTATTTTCAATTGGTCTTTTTGCAGCAGGGTCCTTCACACTATTTGCTCAGCAAATCACGATCGATTCTACTAAAGTTGAAAGCCTGGACGAGGTCTTGATCGAAGCAGTTCGGGTTAAGGAGGATGCTCCCATCACTCAGTCTAATGTGAAAAAGGAAGAGCTTAATAAGCGCAACCTTGGGCAGGATATACCTATCTTGCTCAACTACCTTCCTTCTGTTGTAACAGCCAGTGATGCCGGAGCCGGGGTGGGTTATACCTACATCCGGGTTAGGGGAAGTGACGCTTCGCGCGTTAATGTTACACTAAACGGGATTCCCTTCAATGATGCCGAAAGTCAGGGTACCTTTTGGGTTAATTTACCCGATTTTGCCTCTTCGGTTCAAAGCCTGCAACTTCAGAGAGGGGTTGGGACTTCAACAAATGGTTCCGGGGCGTTTGGTGCAAGTTTGAATATTTTAACCGATGGTATTTCTGAAAATGCCTTTGCCGAACTGGCTAATTCTTTCGGTTCCTACAACACTAGAAAACACACCTTACGTTTTAGTACGGGACTGCTGAACGAACATTTCGAAGTCTCAGGAAGACTTTCCAATATTGTTTCCGACGGGTACATAGATCGTGCTACTTCCGATCTCAAATCTTATTTCCTTCAGGGGACTTATACCGATTCAAATACCTTGCTGAGACTAATCACTTTTGGTGGGCGGGAAGAGACCTACCAGGCTTACTTCGGAATAGATGCCGAAACTCTTGCCAACGACCGAACCTTTAATCCGGCCGGCTTGTACACAGACGCGAATGGGGATGTTCGTTTTTATGATAACGAGGTAGATAATTACGCCCAGGATCATTATCAGCTTTTATGGAACCAGCGATATAACAATAACTGGAGTTCTAACCTTGCGCTTAATTACACCTATGGCCGGGGTTATTTTGAGCAGTTTAAAGAAGATGCCGACCTGGAATTTCACGGGATCGGAACTTTAGAAATAGGAGATGAGATCATAGAAACTTCAGACCTTATTCGCAGACGATGGCTGGAGAATGATTTTTATGCCGTGAATGCGAACGTAAGTTATAAAGAAAGTGACCTTGAGATGACTGCCGGAGCTTTTTACAGTCATTACGACGGGGATCATTTTGGAGAAGTGATCTGGGCAAGATTTGCGGGAAATTCACAAATTCGCGACCGATATTATAATGGGAATGGAACGAAGAATGAGTTCTCGGTCTTTTCTAAAGCCAGCTGGCAATTTAATGACACATGGGAGTTTTTTGCCGATCTTCAGGGGCGGTTTATAGATTATAAGACAACCGGGCTTACATCGGATAAGGTGCCATTGGAAATTTCGGAAACATATAGCTTTTTTAATCCGAAAGCCGGGGTTTCCTACCAACTGAACCAAAATAACCAGTTGTACGTTTCTTATGGAAGAGCCAACCGTGAGCCTAGAAGAAGCGATTTCGAACAAGGAATTTTTACACCCGAAAGTTTAAACGACTTTGAACTGGGCTGGCGTCTAAATCGAGAAAAGACCAGGATAAGCACCAATGTATATTTTATGGATTACAGGGATCAGTTAGTATTAACCGGAGCCATAGACGATGTAGGTGCACCTATCCGTGCTACCAGTGGTAAGAGCTATCGGCTGGGGCTGGAAGTGGATGCAGAATTCATCCTCACGGAGAAATTAAAACTTCGCCCAAATATAGCCCTAAGTACTAATAAAAATATAGATTTTGTAACCTCCAGAGACGGGGTCTTAGTAAATTTGGGGAATACCAATATTTCCTTTTCTCCAGAAATTGTTGCAGCAAATAGTATAGAATATACTCCTGTAAAAAATCTACAGCTCGCGTTTTTATCTAAGTACGTAGGGGAACAGTATATGGGCAATACCGAAAGTGAAGTGTCTAAACTGGACGCTTATTTTATTAACGATTTTAATATTAGCTACCGTATGGAAAATGTACCGTTGGCAAGGGAAATAGTTATTACCGGACTGGTAAATAACCTGTTCAATGTAGAATATGTGGCCAATGGGTATTATTTCACCTACGATGACGATTTTAGTAATCCCGGAACCATAACAACCATCGAAGGAGCAGGGTTTTACCCACAGGCAACAACAAATTTCCTACTTGGAGCTACAATTTTGTTCTAATTGGTGATCTGTAAATTGTCTCCGGTGCGCACAGCCCGGTACTGCTGCATTGGATAAGCATTGGTGTTGGTCTTGTGCTGGCCAGTAACAATGTCGTATTCGTTGGCGTCTGCTTCGCAGGGACAACTGGCAATAATCCCTTCTATGGTCATTTTAGAGCAGCTACTGGGCACGTGATTGGGGTCACTTAGATCGGATGCGGTGTAGAGGTCGTTATTTACGTTATAGATCACTATCCCCTTGATCCCCTGCTGGTTAATTATAATGCTATTTCCCGGAAATTTTAGCGGATTATACTGTGGAAGATTAAGATTGAGATTAAGACTTACCACCGGATCTGTTAAATATGGATTATTATCGAGAACTCCTCCATCATCACTTTTACAGGACGCCAGTAAAATCAACGCGCACAGCGCGATTAGCTTTATTTTCATCAATAGCAAATTTTAATTTTACAAAGTACAAAAAATCGGTAAAAACTATTTTTTAGTATCTTTGACAAACAAAATCCCGTCGTGTATGGGATTTTTTGTGTTTTAGTTAAAACGATGAAGTTATGAGTAAAGTATCATATTATACTGCGGAAGGACTAAAAAAATTAAGAGACGAACTTAATCAGTTAAAGGATGTAGAGAGGCCAAAGGCCTCCCAGGCCATTGCAGATGCCCGCGATAAAGGAGATTTGAGTGAGAATGCCGAATACGATGCCGCTAAGGAAGCACAGGGATTGCTGGAGATGAGAATCTCCAAAATGGAAGAAATCCTGGCCAATGCGCGACTAATAGACGAATCTGTACTGGATACTTCGAAAGTATTGGTACATTCGAAAGTGAAAATAAAGAACCAGGCCAATGGAATGGAAATGACCTATAAGCTGGTAGCTCAGAGTGAGGCCGATCTGAAAACTGGAAAGATTTCGGTGGATTCACCTATTGGAAAGGGTCTTTTAGGAAAAAAAGTGGGAGATACGGCCGAGATCGTAGTTCCTAACGGTACTTTAAAATTCGATATACTAGAAATTAGCCGCGAATAATATGGCATCATTATTTACCAGGATAATCAATGGTGAGATTCCCTGCTACAAAGTGGCAGAGGATGATAATTTTATAGCTTTCCTGGATATTAACCCCAATACCAAAGGCCATACGCTTTGTGTTCCGAAGAAGGAAGTTGATAAACTATTCGATCTGGACGAAGCTACTTACACCGGTTTGATGCAGTTTTCTTACAAAGTAGCCGGAGCACTTGAAAAGACAGTACCTTGTAAGCGAATTGGTATGGCGGTAGTAGGCCTTGAAGTTCCTCACGTACATGTTCATTTAATCCCTATCAATGCCATGAAGGATATGACCTTTCAGCATAAAACCGAGGTAAGTGCTGAAGAAATGGCTTCACTTGCTGCCCGGATCGGGGAGAATCTTTAGTTTATTTCAGAAAGTATATTAACGCAGCAATAAGAATCGCATCTATCAGGATGATGATATAAGCCAATGGCTTTAGTTTGAGGCCCGAGGGTTTTGGACTGGCTAATTTTCTATTGTATTCAAAGATACGCTCCAGGTCTTCGGTCCAGCTCACCGGATAAATAGTGGTGTCACACTTTTTGCAGTGCATGACCGAGTCGATCTCCTTAGCGGCTTTACTATAAAATCTGTTTTCTTTCTCTAATTGAGTGAAAGTAAGCTCTAAACCATTCTTATCGTAGCATTCCGGGCAGTTATTATTGAGTTTAGCAGTATGTAGAGTATGGGTTGTTTCGGTCATTTATCGAACAATTTTTAACAAGATCTCCATCGTTGTGCCTTCCCCTAGCGAGCTTTTTAAAACCCTGATCTTTCCACGGTGATATTCTTCAATAATTCGCCTTACAAGGGAGAGCCCAAGGCCCCAGCCCCTGGTTTTGGTTGTATACCCGGGATTGAAAACCTTACGGAAGTTCCTTTTCTGAATTCCTTTACCAGTATCTGAAATCAACAGACGAGCGTACTTTGAGGTGGCTTCAATGCTAATTGTCACTCTTCCTTTGCCCTTCATAGCGTCGATGGCATTTTTAACCATGTTTTCGATGGTCCAGCCGTATAATTGCGAATTTAGTTGGACGTAAACAGGATTTACGGGTAAATGAAGTTCGAATTCGATGAGTTTGGAGGTTCTACTCTTGAGATAGTCGAAGGATTGTCTCGTTTCGGAAACAATATCCATCTTAGTTAGCGTTGGGGTGGAGCCAATTTTAGAGAATCGTTCGGTTATGGTTTTCAGCCGGTCTACATCCTTTTCCATTTCGGCGATATAGCTGGCATTTACATTTTCCTGTTTCAAAATCTCTGTCCATCCAACCAGGGAGGAGAGCGGGGTACCAATCTGGTGTGCGGTTTCCTTGGCCATTCCGGCCCAGAGTTTATTTTGTTCAGAGGATTTGGAGGTTTGAAAAAAGAAGTACAGCGCCGTAAAGAACAGTAGGATAATCAAGATGAGCGCTATAGGATAATACTTTAACTTATTGATAATAGGCGAATTACCATAATAAATGGTTTGAAGCACTTCATCTTTGAAACGTATTTCGATGGGTTTGTATTCTGAAGTAAACTGCTGGGCCAGTTGTTTTCTACTGGCGCGTAACTTATCGGGATCTGTCTCCTTCTCCACGATATTCCGAACGTCGTACGTATCTTCTTTATGGCTGTACACCACCATAGGTGTGGTGCTGTTACTTTGTAATACCTGAAGCACAATATTGCTTATGTCTTCGTCTTCATTGAGATCGGTTTGCTCAAATTCATTCTGGGCAGCTGCCCAGATCTGCATTTTACTGCGTTCGTTATCCTTCAGCTGGTTAAAGAACACATAGGTATTCCAAAGGATCAATGAGATGATAAAAATGGATAGAAAAACGAAGAACCAACGAAGGAGCGCCTTTTTATTCTGCATACTTTTTTATTTCTTCTCCAGATACCCGGAAGGTCGGGATGAAGTTCGATAAATATAAAGCAAATATGTTAATATTATTGTGTGCACAAATTTTTAGAAGCATCGCGGTTTGGGTACATTTGTAAGCTATGATCACGATCGATCCCAGGGAAATACCTACACCAAAGTTACACGGTTATTTGCTAGGAGCAGTTTCGCCCCGACCCATTTGCTTTGCAAGCACTGTGGATAAGGAGGGGTTGGTGAATTTATCACCCTACAGTTTCTTTAATGTTTTTAGCGCTAATCCTCCGGTGATGATCTTTTCTCCTGCGAGGAGGGTTCGGGATAATACGACCAAGCATACGCTTGAGAATGTTCATCAAACCCGGGAGGTGGTTATTAACATTGTGAGTTACGATATGGTGCAGCAGATGTCGCTTTCCTCTACCGAATATCCCAAGGAGGTGAACGAGTTTGTAAAGGCTGGTTTTACTGAAATTGCTTCGGAAGTGGTAAAACCTCCACGAGTAAAGGAATCTCCCGTACAGTTTGAGTGTAAAGTAAAGGAGATAGTAGCTCTGGGAAATGAAGGAGGAGCAGGCAACCTGGTGATCTGTGAGGTGGTAAAATTACACCTTAATGAAAATATACTGGACGAAAACGGGCGAATAGATCCCCTAAAGATCGATACCGTTGCCCGAATGGGAGGCAACTGGTACAGCAGGGCAAAATCAGGCCTGTTTGAAGTTGAGAAACCCTTAACAACCCTGGGAATTGGTGTGGACGCCTTACCCGAGGGAATTCGGTTCAGTAAAGTACTAAGTGGGAACGACCTGGGGATGCTGGCGAACGTAGAACAATTACCGGAAGGCGTGGATGCCACCTTGGCGCCTTCAGAAGAAATTCAGAAAAAAGCAAAAAAGAAACTCCTCATTGGTGATGTTAAAGCAGCCTGGAGTATATTAACCGAATAAGAATCACAATTAATAAAAACGATGGAAGTACAGGGAAAAATTAAAATGATAGATGAGACCAAGACCTATGGGAACAATGGTTTCAGGAAACGAGAACTGGTTGTTACTACCGAGGAGCAATACCCGCAACATATTATGATAGAGTTTGTTCAGGATAAGACCGATCTGCTCAACAACTTTAAAGTGGGACAGAATGTAAAAGTAAGTATAAACTTGCGTGGAAGAGAATGGGTGAACCCTCAGGGCGAGACCAAGTATTTTAATTCCATACAGGGATGGCGTATTGAGAATCTCGAGCAGGCCGTATCTGGAGATATGCCGCCTTTACCGCCGGAAGATGCTTTCGAACCCGCAACCGATTTTAATGAAGAGGATCACGATGATCTGCCGTTCTAATGATAGTTTTAAAATAAGTTAGGATCCCGCTATAGAATTGCAATGTATATTCTATAGCGGGATTCTTTTTAAATCAGGAAAATGAGCATCACCAGAGCCATAGAAACGATATTCAAACGGTTTTTACCATCTCCCTTCGCTATTGCGATCATCCTATCGGTAGTAACCATGGTGCTGGCATTCTTCTTCACTGAAGCACCTAAAGACGAAAATCATTTTCTCGCTATTCTCTCCTGGTGGGAAAATGGAATATGGAACAACGACCTGCTGGTATTTGCCTACCAGATGATGCTCATCCTGGTCCTTGGCCACACGCTGGTGCTTAGCAAGCCGGTAAACGGCCTGATACGCAGGCTTACTAACCTGGTAAATTCCACCCAAAGCGCTGTATTGCTTATTAGTTCTACCACCATGCTGGTTTCATTCTTTAACTGGGGCCTGGGGTTGATCTTTGGTGCGATCATGGCTCGCAAAGTGGCCGATGCAGCCCAGGAAAGAGGATTCCCGATAAATTATCCGCTTGTAGGCGCATCGGGTTATGTGGGGTTTATGATCTGGCATGGTGGAATGAGTGGATCTGCGCCTTTAAAAGTGGCAGAAAGCGGTCACCTGGCCAGCTTGATGTCTGGAGTGGGAGATTCTGCCCTGGCTGCGCAACTCCCGGATGTGGTTTCTTTTAGTGAGACTATTTTCAGTGGTTTCAATCTTACCCTCTTTATGGTTATTTTGGTAATAGTTCCCCTTTTTCTGTATTTCCTGGGGAAGAAATCAACGGCCACAACGATCAACCTTCCGGTTTACAAAGGGGCCATTTATGAAAGTTCAGACGGGAAAGGAGCAGAACGTATCGATCGCTCCCCGGTTTTTGGTATTGCTTTTGGGCTTCTTGTCATGATCGCATTTATCTACCAGTATTTCGATGCCCTAACTCATAATATCATCACGCCCAATATGCTTAATTTCTTCATGTTTGGCCTGGCTCTGCTGCTGCATGGTAGTTTCAGAAGTTTTTTAAATGCGCTTGAAGAAGCTATAAAAGGGGTAGCAGGGATATTGATACAATTCCCTCTGTACTTTGGTATAATGGGTATTATGCGGGACAGCGGGATGATCGTGCAAATTTCCGATTTCTTCGTGTCTATCGCCAATGAAACCACCCTTCCCTTATTCACTTTTTTCAGTGCAGGGTTGGTTAATATTTTCGTTCCCAGTGGCGGTGGTCAGTGGGCTGTACAGGGCCCGGTGGTGATAGAATCTGCCTTAAAACTTGGGGTGCCACTACCAAAGGCAATCATGGCACTTGCCTATGGGGATCAGTTAACAAATATGATGCAACCTTTCTGGGCCTTACCACTACTGGGAATTACCAGGTTGAAGGCAAAGGAGATTTTACCTTACACTCTAATTGTAATGCTTCTTGGAGGCCTGGTATACCTGGCCGGACTATTAATCATCTAGACCCCGGAAAACTTATGTATTTTCTTACCGAAAAATTATGGTTTCCCGATGTTTCTGAAGCCGATAGTGACGGATTACTTGCTGTGGGCGGGGATCTTTCGGTGGAAAGGCTGAAACTCGCGTATCGCTCGGGGATCTTTCCCTGGTATGGAGATGCCCAACCCATAATGTGGTGGTCTCCCAATCCTAGGATGCTGTTGTTTCCCGATAAGTTACACGTCTCGAAGAATCTTCAGAAGAAAATAAATAAAGGCATCTTTACAGTCACTTTTAATAATAATTTTTCTGAAGTAATCCGCCAATGCGCAAACGTACCCAGGCCAGACCAGGGAGGAACCTGGATCACCGAAGACATGGAAACAGCATACATCAATCTCCATCAAGTAGGTAATGCTAGCTCTGTGGAGGTATGGTTGGATGGAAACATGGTGGGTGGCCTCTATGGGGTTGATCTGCCGGAAAAAAGGATATTTTGCGGGGAAAGTATGTTTAGTGGTGTGAGTGATGCTTCTAAGATCGCGCTCTATCACCTGGTGGAAGATCTAAGGCAGAAAGAATATAAATTCATTGATTGCCAGATGTATACAGATCACCTCGCAAGAATGGGTGCTGAAGAGGTGTCCAGAGAACGTTTTATGGCTTATTTATTCGAAACATGATTTTTGTCAAATTAGGTGGAACGGAATTCACTACTTTAGCTTAGTATTCTAATTACTAGTTTTGGAATTTTTAGAAACTTTCAAACAATGGATGGTAGATCATCCTACTTCGGCGGCCATAATAAAATACCTGCTATGGGTTTTATTTATTGTGGGGCTGTTGCAGTTCTTCAGACGAGTTCTTCGTCGAAATTTACCCGATTCCAACACGAGATATAAATCGCAGAAAGGAGTGGAAGTGATTGGGTATATAATACTCATTATTCTTAGCCTTTCCTACTTCACGGGAAATATTAAAGATTTCACACTCGCGATAGGTTTGCTCACGGCAGGGATTACTATAACGCTTCAAGAATTGATCTTAAGTATTGCGGGTTCCATGTATATTTTCTTCGTGAAGGTTTACAAGCCCGGAGATCGAATCGAAATCAATGGCATCAAGGGAGATGTTATAGACATTGATAGTATTTACACTACCATGATGGAAATTGGGGAATGGGTTAGTAGTGATAATTACAGTGGCCGGATCGTGAAATTAAGTAATGCTTTCGTGTTTCGTGGCCCTATCTATAATTATTCACGCGATTTTCCCTTTATCTGGGATGAATTCGATATCCCGGTGAGATATGGTTCAGATACTGAACTTGCAAAAGAGATCATCATGAAAATAGCCGCCGGGAACCTATCAGATTATGTAAACGCTTCGAAGAATGAGTGGAAGACAATAGTAGAGCGCTATTACATAGAGGATGCCAGGGTGGAACCTTCGCTAGCCATTACATTAACCGATAACTGGATCCAGTTCAATCTACGATATATAGTGGATTATAAAAGAAGAAGATTGACCAAGCATCTGTTAAACGATCTAATCATATCCGAAATTGAAAAGACAGGCGGTAAAGTACAGTTGGCTTCCGCTACAGTTGAGATCGTACGTATCCCAACCATACAGGTTGATAAAAATGCATAACGATTTATAAATCAGGGAAAAAGCCAGTTATAGTTGACTGCTTCAGTATAGGTTTCATTGTTTCGTTCTCAAATAGAATCACTTCTTTTTTTTGTATCTTTCGCCAGCTTATTTTAAGACTTTACAATTTAATATCACTCTAATGAAGCGTTTTTACCCCATTTTTATTCTCTCCATTCTTTTCGGTTTATTTTCAATAGTTGGACATTCTCAGCAAAATGAGGTGTTACCGGCAGGATTAACCGAAGGCGAAAGACAGATCATTGCCCAGTATTCCTTCAGCGGTAACAGGATGACTCCTCCGCCTACAGGCCCGGTTCGCGCGGCTGCCGAATGGGAAGAGGTTGAATACCTGCTCATCACCTGGCAACCCAATTTTCCGAACATATTAAGGCAGATCGTGGAAGCTGCCGTACAGGAGTGTAAGGTGATTATCACCACTCAGAACGAAGCTTCTGTGTCTAATTATTTAACTTCCAATGGAGTAGATCTCACCAATGTCATCTTTATGGACGAGCCATGGGACAGTATCTGGATTCGGGATTATGCCGGAAACACGATCTATTCAGACGATGTAGGGGAACGCGCATTAACAGACTGGATCTATAATCGTCCGAGACCTCAGGATAATGTGATGCCATCGGCACATGCAGCCTTAACAGGTATTCCTATCTATATTACCGATACCGCTCCCAACGATCTTGTAAATACGGGAGGTAATTATATGTCGGATGGGTTAGGTAACGCCTTTGCTTCAGAGCTGGTATTAAATGAAAATGCAGCCGGAAATCCGTACGGGGTTTCTGCTAAAACTGAAGCCCAGATAGACGACATTATGATGGATTATATGGGGATAAGCAATTATATTAAAATGACCCCTTTGCCTTACGATGTTATTAATCACATCGACATGCATATGAAATTACTTGATGAAGAAACCTTGCTAGTGAGTAAGTATCCCGAAGGTGTAGCAGATGGGCCACAGATAGCAGCTAATATTGAATATGTGCTAAATAATTTTCAATCGGCTTTTGGTACTCCTTACCGTGTAAAATGGATTGATGCACCTCCAAGTACTAGTGGAGCCTACCCGGATAATGGTGGATACTATCGTAATTTTACGAACGCGATCTTTATAAATAAAACCATCCTGATCCCGTTCTATCGTCCTGAAGTTGATGGCCCTGCATTGGCCCAATGGCAGGAGATGATGCCGGGTTACAATATTGTGGGGATAGACGTAGACAATTCGGGTGAGAATCTTATTGCTCTTGTAGGCGCTATTCATTGTATTACACACACTATCGGTGTTGCCGATCCGCTGTGGATCGTGCATCAACCGGTTTATCAGGCCGATATCAATACAGACGTAACCCTGGATGCAATGGTAAAACACATCTCCGGTGTTAGTGCCGTGGACGTGATGTGGCGCGAAGAAGGTACAACCACCTGGAATGAGACTGCCATGAGTAATGTTTCCGGTGATAACTGGACCACCGATCTTTCTATTGGCAATACTAATGTAGAATACTTTATCGAAGCTGAGGCTAACTCGGGGAAGGTATTATCACGGCCTATAGTAGCGCCTGATGGTTACTGGACCATCAATACCGAGGTTTTGGGAACTGGCGACCTAATGACAAACAGAATTTCGGCTCCTTATCCTAACCCTACTATGGATGCGGTTTCCTTCAACCTTAACAACATCCCGGGAACTATTAATGTTAGCGTTTACAATATGCTGGGACAGCAGTTAATGACCGAGCAACTGGAAAAGGGGAACGGAGTCTTTACCTTAAATCTCAACCCACAATGGAAGGGAACCCTTTTCGTTAGTTTTGAAGGAGAATTTGGTAGCAGCACCAAGAAAGTGATCAAATTGTAATATTTAAAACTTACCGTGAAAGCCGCAATTTTTTGCGGCTTTTTCTGTTTATATGTGTGGAAATATCGGCTTGGGAGCAGTGTTTCGACGATTTTATTTGGTTTTTATGCAGATAATGAGCATCTTAGCTTCCGAATTTTCTTACGCCCCACAGCATGAAAAGACATTTATTACTTATCCCAGTACTTATCGTATGCTTTGCGACGAGTGGTTATTCACAATCTTCTACAGATGTTAATAAGGATGTAGATCGTACTGCCGTTTACGAACAAGTGGTGAAAGAAGGATATGGAACCCCCACTATCTACAAAGAGTTGGGGAATGGCCATTATTTTAAAGGAAATTACGCCGAAGCCAAGAAATGGTTCGAAAAGTTATTTGAAACAGAAACTCTGAAAGATCCTATGCTGAAGTTTCGTTACAAACAAACGCTGAAAGCTTTGAAGCTTGATATCGAGACCAATACCTATCTAAATCCGGCTGTAGCAGGGTCTAACTAGCCTTTTAGCTTATTTACTTCATTATATCTGAAACAATCCACAACATGGTCGTTTACCATGCCCGTGGCCTGCATATGGGCGTAAACAACAGTAGTTCCTACAAACTTAAAGCCGCGTTTCTTCAAATCGGCACTAATTTCGTCACTTAGAGGCGTATTCGCAGGAATGTCGTTCATGCTCCTGCATTGGTTCACAATAGGGGTGTGGTCTACAAAATTCCAGATATAATCACTGAAACTGCCAAATTCCTTCTGAACCTCCATAAAAGCAATGGCATTGGTAACTGTAGCTTTTACTTTTAGCTTATTTCGGATGATACCGGCGTCCTGAAGCAAGGATTCGATCTTCTTTTCATCGTACTTCGCCACTTTCTTATAATCGAAGTTGTTAAAAGCCTTTCTGAAATTTTCCCGTTTTCTAAGTACGGTTATCCAGCTTAGTCCTGCTTGAAAGGTCTCCAGAATAAGGAACTCGAACAACAAATGATCGTCCTTAACAGGAACACCCCATTCGGTGTCGTGATAGGCAACGTACAACGGATCTTCTCCACACCATGCACATCTTGTCTTCGTCATAATTGTGGTATTTTTGTGTAAGGAAAGGTAGTAAGTTTTTAAAACTATTCCGACTTATTTCCTATGGAAAAAATCATGCAAATAACACCAAAATACAAAGAGGAACTTGTTCGTGAAAAACTAAAAGTTGCCTTTACTTATCAAACTTATAGAAATGAAGTATCTGAGATGGCAGCTAATGGGCTTAGCTCAGGTTTCCCGCTAACCGAAGCGAACGCAGATCACACTCGCCTGAACGACGCAAGAATGCGGCGACTCGATAAAACCATACGAGTACCGGAGAAGATCGAAGCGAGGTTTAAGGACTTTGAGGGCGATCAAACCTGGCTGGTGATCACCGAGAGCTGGTGTGGAGATTCTGCCCAGTCGATCCCGGCTATGAATAAACTCGCAGCTTTGACAGCCAACATCGATCTAAAATTAATTTATAGGGATACACATCCGGAGCTAATGGACGCCTTTCTAACGAATGGAGCGCGCTCTATCCCTAAATTAATAGCTATTGATAACCCAAGTGGAAAGATATTGAACGAATGGGGCCCCAGGCCTTCAACCGCTACCACAATGGCAGAAAACTACAAGGCAGAGCATGGGACGCTAACTCCTTCGTTTAAACAGGATCTTCAGATTTGGTATAATAAAGATAAGGCCCAAACCACCTTACAGGATCTGGCAGAACTGATTTAATTACTGTTGCCCCGGGAAGTTATAAGTGATGGTTCCTTTCTGATTTTCAACCGAAGGAGCCGTAGTAAAACGTGCTTTTTCGGCGTACATGATCGCACTTTCTACCAGGCAACCATTCTGGGTAGTGGAAGCTCTTTTGTTGAAATGGGTTTTGGTAACTTTACCCAGGGCGTTAACCTGTATATCGATAACAACAATACCACCCCGGTCGCAGGTATACACCGGGTTAGGAATATACAGTCCACCCCTGTTCACCAGGTCGAAACTAATGGTTGTATTGCGGTTCCCGGAACCCGACTCTCTTTTTTTCTTCTTTTTCTTTTTCAGAGCGGTTTCCCGCGTTTCCTTAATCTTTTCCCTGGCTTTTCTTATACCTTCTTCTGAAACGAATTCCGAATCGTTTATCGCTTCGTCCAAAGCTGCCAGTGTTTCGTCTATTTGATTTTCGGAAGTTTCTAGCTCTGAAATGAACTTTTCTGCCTCATTAAATGCCTTATTCGTTTCGATATTGCGTTTTTCGGCGGCAGTTAACTGCGCCAACTCTTCTTCGGGAGTGGTTATTTCATCTGAATATTCAACGTCGTAAGAAGAATCGTCTACCGGGAAGCCGGCTCCTAATTTGGCCGAATAAAGGATAAGGAATAAGCAGCCAAAGATAAGTGACGTGAGTAAGAAGGCACGGTATGAATAATCAATTTTCATGGGGCAAATGGTACAACAATGATACAAAAATATTTGAAATGGTCTTAGAAACCAGAAGTTTAAGAGCTTTTTAACTTGTTATACCAGCTTCAAAATCTTCAATAGAAAGCGCATTTTCAACTTTAAATTCTCCAATACTGGTACGTCTCAGTTTTGATAGATGCGATCCGGAACCTACAGCTTTTCCCAGATCATTGGCCAGGGTACGGATATATGTGCCTTTACTGCACACCACCCTAAAATGAATGTATGGTTTAGAAAACCCGGTTATTTCGAATTCGGATATATGCACAGTACGAGTTGGAATTTCAACCTCCTTACCTTCCCGCGCATACTCATAGAGTCGTTTCCCATCTTTCTTTAGTGCCGAAAAAACCGGTGGCCGTTGTTCAATGTCACCGATAAAGCCCAGTACAGCCTCATTAACCATTTCCTCGGTCACCTGCGAATAATCGAATTCCTGGTCGAAGTTGGTTTCTAGATCGTAACTGGGAGTGGTAGCTCCCAGGGTTATGGTACCCGTGTATTCTTTTTCCTGCCCCTGATATTCTTCGATCTTTTTAGTAAACTTCCCAGTGCAGATTATCAGGAGACCGGTTGCAAGTGGATCCAGGGTTCCGGCATGACCCACCTTGATCTTTTTTATGCCGTACTTTTCTCTAATTAGCCATCTTAACTTGTTCACCACCTGGAAAGATGTCCAATCGAGAGGTTTATCAATCAAGATCACGTGGCCGTTTATATAGTCTTCGGCTGTCATTAAGCGAGATAAAAACTGGTTATTATGGCAATAATACCCACTATTAAACAGTAGATCGCAAAATAAGAGAGTTTACTTTTACGTACCAGGGTGATCATCCATGTACAGGCTATCAAGCCACAAATAAAAGCGGCAATAAAGCCTACTCCCAGGATGGTAAAGTCTGCACTCTCTGAAGAAAGATCACCACTCCAGATGTCCTTGGCGATCTTCCCAAAAATAAGAGGTACAACCATAAGAAAGGAAAAACGCGCCGCCTTGCTTTTATCGTTTCCCAGTAATACCGAAGTAGAGATGGTAGCCCCACTTCGCGAGATCCCGGGCAGCATGGCAATTGCCTGGGCGATCCCTATCACAAAAGCGTTGCTGTTCGAAACTTTTTTACCTGTGTTTTTTGCACGGTCTGCCAGCCATAATAGTACGGCCGTTACTATAAGCATGGCACCCACAAATGCGATGTTTCCACCAAAAAATGCCTCCAGTTCTTCTTCAAAAAGTACGCCTACTATTACGGCCGGAAGCATGGAAATAATGATCTTAAGCGAAAATTTCGTCTCCTCGTTCCATTTAAATTTCAGCAGGCCGCTAAGGATTTCCCATACATCTTTGCGGAAAACCACTATGGTACTAAGTGCGGTGGCGAAATGTAGGACCACGGTAAAGAGAAGGCTTTCCTCCGGAACAGATGTATCTCCCAGGATCGCTTTCCCCAATTCGAGATGTCCACTGGAAGAAACGGGTAGAAATTCGGTGAAACCCTGTACAACGCCAAGGATAATAGCGTCCCAAATGTTCATGGGTTATTTCTCTTGGTTCGGATTCAACAGGATGGCATACACTTCAAACCCAAAACCAATAAGGATAAGTGCAGGAGCCAGGCGTATGCGTCGCCAGTTGTAGATCTCCGGATTGAAAACATTAGGATCGTCGCTACCGCCACCCGCCATAAGGATGAATCCCAGGGTGATAAATGCCAATCCGATAAGCATGAACTTATAATTTTTTTTCTCGAAAATGAAGCTGTGAACCTTCGCTGCTTCTTTGCGTTTTTTCTCTCCCATGATTATTTGAATTCAGTAAAGATAATTTCGTCATCCATGGCTAATTGCGCAATATGATTGGAAGTTCCTGTTATCACTTTAGCCAGGTGCAAGGTAACTTTTTTATTTAAAACTGTTTCTTCCAGTTCGGAGAGGGTATAGCCTTGTTCTAACCCTCTGTTTATGTAGTAAAAATCTCCATTTTCTTCGGCAAAGACTATATCCAGGGTACCGCCTTCATAGATCCTGGTCACCACGATTTCTTTTACATCGCAATCCTCGGGTTTTGGATTCTGAATAATACAGCTTGAGAAAAGCAGTGGGAGTACAAGTAATATGGTTATTTTCTTAATAGTACAATTCATCGGTACGTAAATTTAAAAAACGTTGAGTAGCGAAAAATGTACTGATCCAGGTGATGATCAGCCCCATCAGAAAAATAAACACAAACAGCGACACAATTAAAGTGCGGTCTCTTGTTAATCCTAATTCGGGGAAGGTTTTGTTGAGATAATATAATACCAATGCCATACCTCCCATGGCCAGGACAGAACCTAACATCCCTAATCGAACACTTTTCCATATAAAAGGACGCCTTATAAACTGTTTGGTTGCGCCCACCATCTGCATTGTTTTAATGGTAAAACGTTTGGCATATACCGAAAGACGGATAGAACTATTTATAAGAAGGATGGCTATAATAAGGAAAACTGCTGCTATTATAAGCACCCAGAAACTAATGCGTTTTACATTTTGCGTAAGCTTCTCGATAAGGGGTTTATCATACCCTATGTCGTCTACAAATGGTTTGCTTTTTAATTCGGCAATGATCTCCTCAACTTTTTCGGGAGTGACGAAATCTGCATTCAGGCGTACATCTATGTTGTTCAATAATGGATTATCACCCAGGTAATCGACATAATCCTCTCCAATTTCGGCCATGTGAATTTCGGCGGCTTCTTCCTTGGACACATAGTTTGCAGAACGCGTATAATCTGCCATTTGTAAACTTTGCTTCAATTGGTTGATTTCAACCTCCTTGGCTGTGTCCTTCAGAAAAATAACTATAGGAACCTGTTCCTTAAAATGATCTGCCACCCGTTTCGAATTCAACACAAGTAGCCCCAATATCCCTAATAGGAATAGCACCAGGGAGATGCTAATCACTACCGAGAAATAAGAAGAGATTAAACGTCTTTTTTGATACTTTTCGAATGCTGTAGCCATACATTAAGCCTTATCGACCGTAAAAATACAATGAATTTCAGTTCAATTACCTACTAACGAAGAAAGTTTCAACAATCTTATAAATAGGCTTACTTTTGATAGATAAATTTAAGAGCGATCAAGTTTAAACTTCTTCAGGAATTGAAAATTTCGCGGCCCGGATTGTGGTTTCCAACTGTCTGGATCTATCTGGTTCCTTTTAGTTTTGCCACCCAGTTCTGGAACCAAACTGTATTTTGGATCGGACTCTTCTTCGTTACCTTTCCTTTAAATTATCTTGTCTACGGCCTGAACGATTTTAACGATACCAAGGCCGATGCCTTCAATAAAAGGAAGGGAAATTTCCTCTTTGGAGCACGTTTTTCGAAAGAACAACTAAGAGGAACTCCGCTAAAGATAACCTTAGTGGTACTGCCGTTTATCATCTTATTTACCTTTCTGGCTGGATATAAGATGTTCTTGTTACTTCTCTTTATGGTTGCCATCAATGTACTATATAATTTCAGGCCCTTTCGCTTAAAGGAAAGGCCGCCCTTCGAGATCATTATCCAGATTGGATATGTATTTACTGCTTTGTTCAGTGTGCTTCTCAACCGGATTGAAATGATCCCCTGGCAAACACTTGTCTACCTGTGTCTCTTTGCTTTTCAGGCGCATCTGGCGGGGGAGATCATGGACATAGAACCCGATAGACAAGGAGGAAAAAGAACAACTGCCACCGTTATTGGCAGGGTTCCATCCAAATTGATCATGCTAGGTTTGCTTCTCTCCGAAGTATACATCCTTTATTATTGGTTTAACGATCATGTGCTCTCAGCTTTTCTTGCTGTATTTTCCATCTGGCTGGTGATCGATCTGTTGTTTCTATTCCGGGCGAAGCCGTATTCGGTGTTTCAGATGAAACTTTTTGGAATCGCCATGAACGTTTCGGCTATTTTATCCATGTTGTGGATACTGTATTCGGGAAACCTCTTACAGCCTAATTTTTAAGGCGAAACGGGCGTACTTCTGCTTAGAAATCTTAAATTTGCTCCTTCGCACTAAAACAAATTATGAGTCAGTATCATTTTAACGATATCGAAGCCAAATGGCAGCAATTCTGGGCCGAAAATAAGACCTTCAAAGCCGAAAATAAAAGTGATAAGCCAAAGTACTATGTGCTTGATATGTTTCCCTATCCTTCTGGAGCGGGGCTGCATGTAGGGCATCCGCTAGGCTATATTGCCAGCGATGTTTATGCCAGGTACAAGCGCCATAAGGGTTATAATGTACTGCATCCTATGGGATACGATAGTTTTGGTTTACCTGCCGAACAATATGCAATTCAAACCGGGCAGCACCCCGCCGAAACCACCTTGGTGAATATAGAAGGAGGCGTGGATAAAAGCGGTACCACCATCAAAGGCTACAGAAAGCAGTTGGATAAGATAGGATTTTCGTTCGACTGGAGCCGGGAGGTACGCACCTCCGATCCCAAATATTATAAATGGACCCAGTGGATCTTTATTCAGTTATTCGAAAGCTGGTATGATAAGGATGCCGATAAGGCAAAAGATATAAATGAACTTATCTCTATATTTTCTTCGGAAGGGAATACACAGGTAAATGCCGCTTGCGATGATGATGTAGATATGTTTACTGCAGACGAATGGAATTCATTCACTTCAGAAGAAAAACAACGAATACTCCTTAAATACAGGCTCACCTACCTGGCCGAAACCGAGGTAAACTGGTGCCCCGAACTGGGGACTGTACTGGCCAACGATGAGGTAGTGAACGGGGTTTCGGAACGAGGGGGCTTTCCCGTTATCCGAAAAAAAATGATGCAGTGGAGTATGCGGATCACCGCTTACGCACAGCGCCTGCTGGATGGTTTGGAAACGATCGACTGGCCACAGCCGCTAAAGGATTCGCAAACAAACTGGATAGGCCGCTCCGAAGGTGCCATGGTCTCTTTCAATCTACAAGGATTTGAAGACACGATAGAGGTCTTCACTACACGCCCAGATACCATCTTTGGCGTGAGTTTTATGACGCTTGCCCCGGAACATGAACTGGTGGCTAAAATTACTTCCGAAGCACAAAAAGAAGAAGTGAAAGCCTATGTGGAAGCTACTGCCAGGCGTAGTGAGCGGGAACGTATGGCCGACGTAAAAACTATCTCGGGAGTATTCACCGGAGCCTATGCGGTACATCCTTTCAGTGGGGAGAAGATCCCTGTATGGATTGGGGATTATGTGCTAGCCGGTTATGGTACAGGAGCCGTGATGGCGGTACCTTGCGGAGATCAGCGGGATTACGATTTTGCCAAACATTACAAGCTTCCCATCCCCAATATCTTTGATGGGGTCGATATTTCCGAAGAGGCCTTTGCCGATAAGGAAAATACGGTGATCGCAAACAGCGATTTCCTTGACGGTCTCACCTACAAGGAGGCCACAAGTAAGGTGATTGAAGCCTTGGAAGCAAAAGGAGCCGGATATGGAAAGGTGAATTACCGCCTGCGCGATGCTGTATTTTCTAGGCAACGTTATTGGGGCGAACCCTTCCCGGTTTATTATAAAGACGAACTCCCACAGATGATAGAAACCGAACATCTGCCTTTAGTCCTTCCCGAAGTAGAGAAGTACTTGCCCACCGAGGATGGTGATCCACCCTTGGGGCGTGCCGATGTATGGGCGTGGGATACAGCCGGGAAAGCGGTGGTAAGTAATGAGCTTATAGATCACAAAACAGTATTTCCTCTCGAATTGAATACTATGCCTGGCTGGGCAGGAAGCAGCTGTTATATGTTCCGTTATATGGATCCGCATAACGAGCAAGAGTTTGCCAGTAAGGCGGCTTTAGATTACTGGAAGAACGTAGATCTATACATTGGGGGTAGTGAGCATGCTACCGGGCATTTGTTGTACAGCCGTTTTTGGACCAAGTTCATGTACGATCGTGGCCAACTGCCGGTGGAGGAACACGCAAAAAAGCTCATCAACCAGGGGATGATCCTGGGGGAGAGCGCTTTTGTTTATCGAGTTGAAGGCGAAAACACTCTTGTTACGGAGAGTAAAAGGAATGATTTATCTGTTCAGCCAATACACGCAGATGTATCCATAGTAAATCTATCAAACGAACTAGACATAGAAGCCTTTAAAAATTGGCGACCTGAATTTGAGAATGCCAAATTCATCACCGAAGATGACGGGACGTTTAAAGTGGGCCGGGAGGTAGAGAAAATGTCCAAGTCCAAGTACAATGTAGTTAACCCCGACGATATCTGTAATCGTTATGGAGCCGATACCCTGCGAATGTACGAGATGTTCCTTGGTCCGCTGGAACAGGCCAAGCCCTGGAGTACAGCCGGGATCACGGGAGTACACAGCTTCCTTAAGAAACTATGGAAGTTGTATCACAGTGGTGCTGAAGGGAGTTTCAATGTAAGCGAAGATGCAGCGACGAGCGACAATTTAAAGACCCTACATAAAACCATTAAAAAAGTAGAAGAAGATATTGAGAACTTTAGTTTTAATACCTCGGTTTCTACTTTTATGATCGCAGTAAACGAACTCACTGCCCAGAAGTGTGCCTCGCGGGAAATATTAGAACCTTTACTAATTCTCATCTCACCATATGCACCTCATATAGCGGAGGAATTATGGAGTAAACTGGGGCATAGTGAAAGTATTTCAACAGCCGAGTTCCCTAAGTTCGACCAAAGCTACCTGGTGGAGAGCACAAAGGAGTATCCGGTTTCGTTCAATGGCAAGATGCGATTTAAGATGGAGTTGCCACTGGATATGAGTAAAGATGACATCGAGGCTGCCGTAATGGCACATGAGCGGACAGCCCATTATTTGGAGGGTAGAACGCCAAAGAAGGTGATTGTTGTGCCCGGGAAGATCATCAATATAGTAGGCTAAAATTTAGCACACTTTTTGCTAATAAGATTGTATATTAAAACAGTAAAAAATTTATAAGCTATGATGGGATATTATATACTCGCGGGTGCGATCTTTTTAGTGAGCATGTATGTGAGTAACCGCTTAAAGAGTAAATTTAGAAAGTACTCTAAAGTGCATTTGCAAAATGGAATGAGTGGAAAGGAGATTGCCGAAAAGATGTTAAGTGATAATGGTATTTACGACGTTGAGGTAGTTTCTACCCCGGGGATGCTAACAGACCATTATAACCCGAAAACTAAAACAGTTAACCTTAGTGAAGGGGTGTATATGCAACGTAATGCTGCCGCTGCTGCGGTCGCAGCTCATGAATGTGGCCATGCTGTACAGCATGCTACGGCATATGGTTGGTTGCAAATGCGTTCGTCCATAGTACCTATGGTAGGAGTAGCCAGTAAGCTGTCTAATTTCGTGATCATGGCCGGGCTTGTACTTACCTTTTCCGGGCTTGCGTTTGGGAATTGGGTGTTTTTAATTGGAATAGGTTTGTTTGCTATGACAACCGTGTTTTCGTTTATCACCCTGCCTGTAGAATACGATGCCAGTAACAGGGCATTGGCCTGGCTTCAGAATAACAATATGGTAAATGAGCAGGAATATGCCGGTGCGAAGGATGCGCTTAAATGGGCCGCCAGAACCTATGTGGTAGCTGCCCTGGGATCGTTGGCTACTTTGCTGTATTTTATAAGCATCTTCCTGGGAGGAAGGGACTAACAAGATATAATTCACAAACCCGCTTTCGAGCGGGTTTTTTTTATCCCCCTATGTTATCCGGATTATAACCCAGGTAATCTGTAAAGTTTTCTTTAAAATTAATTCCGAAGCTTTCCAATTCTCTAAGGATGGGCTCGTAAATTTCCCGGGCGATGGGCCTTAGCACTCCTGGAGTTGTAATTTCTTTATTCAATATTTTAAGGGCCGCTATGGCCACCGGTAGCCCAACGGTTTTCGCCATGGCAGTATAGGTTTGGTCTTCGCCCTTAACTACCATATTACTATCGATCTGTTTCTTAACGCCATCCAACTCGTACCCAAACTTATGGTACATTACGATCATATCCTTGTCGTGTTCTTTCAAGGTCCATTTATCCATTAATATCTTCTGAAGCGCCTGAGCCGGGGTCGCATCTTTGAGTCCGATCTTTTTGTCCTTATTGAAAATATCAAGTTCGAGTAATTTGTTCCACATTAGGTCATCCTGATCGATCTTTAGGTTGTGGCGTAGTTTAAGTTCTACCGAATCGGTTGGCGAATATGGAAGGAAGAGATTTACAAACTGGCGATAGGAAAGCTCTTCCGAATTAGGAATGATATAACTATCGTCTGTCATTCCCAATTGTACAAAGCTATTCCAGGCTTTACTGAAACCAACCCGTCGGATGGTCCCTCTATATAAGGTAAGTATATCTTCAAGGCCGTAAATGCTTCTGTATTTTAGTGAGTTTCGGTTGGCGTAGGCTTCAAATCGACCATACCCTTCAATTTCCAGGAATTCGGTTCTTCGGAAAAGTCTGTGATACGGGATGTACTTATATGTTCCTTCCTGAATGAACTCTGCAGCACCTCCCTGTCCCGCAAGCACCACGTTTCTCGGGTTCCAGGTGAACTTGTAGTTCCACAGATTATCGTCACTCTCGGGAGCTACCAATCCGCCGGTAAACGACTCGAACATCAGCATTTTTCCTCCGTTATCCCTTATACGGTCTATAACCTGCATGGCGCTCATGTGATCTATCCCTGGATCCACCCCGATCTCATTCATAAATACCAGCCCTTTGGATTCTACTTTATTATGCAAGCTCTGCATTTCGTCGCTCACATAAGAGGCGGTAACCATATGAATTCCAAATTCTAAACAATCCCGGGCCACTTCTATATGGTAACGAGCCGGTAACATGGAAATCACCAGGTCGCTGTTTTGTACGGCATCACGACGTTCCTGTTCATTGTGAACATCCAATACCTCGGCCACGGCATTGGGGTGCCCGGCGGCCAATTTCTTTGCATTATTGATAGAAATATCACCTATAGTGAGGAAAAGTTCTTCTTCCTGCGATTTATTTAATAAATATTGAACTAAGCTGGTTGCCGAACGGCCGGCACCTATAATTAATATGTTTCGCATCTAACGGTTTTTCGTAATTTTAGGGACTTCGTTTTTCAAGGACGAATGTACTAAAATGTAATATCTATCATGATACAATTTGATAAAAAAATCACGGTCACAGCCTCCTTTTTAGCCGCTTTAACTATTGGTATTGGGGCCTTTGGAGCACACGGACTTGAGAAACTGGTTGAAGGTGATGCGCTTGCGAGTTTCGAAACGGGGGTGAGATATCAGATGTATCATGCAATTGCACTGCTTATTTTGGGATTTGCTACCGTGATCCCTGCCCGTATTCGTAAATGGGTGTTCTGGTTATTTCTGGGTGGGATTGTCCTCTTTTCGGGATCGATCTACCTACTCGCACTTCGCACTTTGTTTCCGTTCGATCTTTCATTTTTGGGGCCTGTTACCCCGGTTGGGGGGTTACTATTGATTCTGGGGTGGCTTCGACTGGGATTTGGTTTGTTAACAATTAACAGGGGATAATTATCTTAATCTTACGGTCTATCTGTTACGATTTTGTTATTTTTGTAGCCTACAACAACAACATAATAATGATCGATCACAATCATATTTCGAAATCGATTTCGTTGGAAAATTACGGAATCGCCGATGCGAGAGTTAAGTATCAATTATCTTCTGAAAAACTTCACAGTGAAACATTAAGAAAAGGCCAGGGTACGGAGGCAGATTCCGGAGCTTTGGCGGTTAATACAGGTGAATTTACCGGAAGATCACCACAAGACAGATTTATTGTAAAAGACGACATCACCCGTGACAGGGTATGGTGGGGAAAGATCAACATTCCATTCGATCCTGATAAATTTGATGCCCTGTACGATAAGATCACCTCCTATTTATCTGGTAAAGACGTTTACGTGCGCGATTGTTACGCATGTGCCGATCCTAATTACCGTACTAATATCAGGGTGATCAACGAATATCCCTGGAGCAACCTATTTGTATTCAATATGTTCCTTCGCCCTGAAGAGGACGAACTGGAAGGATTTGATCCTGAATGGACCGTAGTGAACGCACCCGGGTTTATGGCCGATCCGGAAGTGGACGGTACCCGCCAGCATAATTTCGCCATTTTAAACTTTACGAGAAAAATTGCTATCGTTGGTGGAACGGGGTATACCGGAGAGATTAAAAAAGGGATCTTTTCAGCCTTGAATTTCGAACTTCCTGTATTTAAGAAGACTTTGCCGATGCACTGTTCTGCCAATGTAGGTAACGACGGTGAAACGGCGATCTTTTTCGGGCTTTCCGGAACAGGAAAAACAACTTTATCTGCAGATCCGGATCGAAGATTAATTGGGGATGATGAACACGGCTGGACAGCAGAGAATACGGTCTTTAATTTTGAAGGTGGATGTTACGCCAAGGTTATCGATCTCACCGAAGAGAACGAACCCGATATCTACAGGGCAATAAAACCTGGTGCCATCCTCGAAAATGTGATCATGGATGAAAACGGGAAAGTAGATTTTTCGGACACTTCGATCACTCAAAATACTCGAGTTAGCTACCCTATATATCATATTGACAATATTCAGGTCCCTTCTATAGGGCATAATCCGAAGAATATTTTCTTTCTAACGGCCGATGCCTTCGGGGTGCTACCTCCTATCTCTAAACTTACACCCGGACAAGCTGCCTACCACTTTATAAGTGGTTATACAGCAAAAGTTGCGGGTACCGAAGAAGGGATCGATGAGCCGTTACCAAGCTTTTCAGCTTGCTTTGGAGCTCCATTCATGCCCTTACACCCTACAAAATACGCCGAAATGCTAAGCGCTAAAATGAAGGATGCAGGGGTAGACGTTTGGTTGGTGAATACCGGTTGGACCGGAGGACCTTATGGAACCGGGAAACGTATGAAATTGAAATATACCAGGGCTATGATCACTGCTGCCCTGGAAGGTAAACTTGCTAATGTGAACTACCATGTTCACCCTATTTTTGGATTGAACATCCCGCAGGAATGTCCTAACGTGCCATCCCAAGTTCTAAATCCAAGAGATACCTGGGCCGATAAGGAGGCCTATGATAGAAAAGCAAAACAGCTGGCCCAGTCCTTTAAGAATAACTTCGAAAAATTTGCCGAATACGCAAATGAAGAGATCATGGCCGGGGCACCTATCGCTGAGTAGTTACATAGTTAACATAAAAAAACGCGCTGGTTTCCCAGCGCGTTTTTTTTTATCGATAGGTGTTATTTCTTATTTACCTCTTTTATGTATTTTTCGAGGGCCATGGTCATACTCGGCGTTTCCGGTGTTGGCGCCTTGATGTCTACCCGCAGGCCATTATCGGTAGCTGCCTGGATGGTAGTATTACCAAAAACAGCGATACGCGTATTGTTTTGTTCGAAATCGGGGAAATTCTCCAAAAGAGATTGTATACCACTAGGACTAAAGAATACAAGGATGTCGTAATATACGTTACGCAGATCGGACAGATCGCTCACTACAGTCTTGTAAAATGTAGCTTTCTTCCAGTTTACCGCCAACTCATCCAATATAGTGGGAACTTCCGGTTTTAGTTTATCGGAAGAAGGCAATAGGAATTTTTCTGTTTTGTATTTCTTGATCAGAGGGGTTAACTCCTGGAACGTGCGTTTTCCAACATAGATCTTTCTCTTTCGGTAGACCACATATTTCTGAAGATAATAGGCAACAGCCTCACTCTGGCAGAAATATTTCATGGTATCGGGAACCTTAAAACGCATCTCATCTGCAATACGGAAGAAATGATCTACCGCATTACGACTGGTAAGAATAATGGCCGTGTAGTTTACAAGGTCGACCTTTTGCGAACGGACCTCTTTACTGGAAACACCTTCTACATGAATAAAAGGCCTGAAATCAATTTTCACCTTTTGTTTTTCGATCAAATCGAAATACGGTGAATTTTCAACTTTAGGCTCCGGCTGTGATACCAAAATAGTCTTCACTTTCATAGGCTACACTTTTAAAGTTCACCACCATCTATAAATACTTTGTAAAGAATAAAATAGGGTGAAATTTCAAGTGCGCAAAGATACAAAATAAAATAGAAGAAATTTCTAAAAATAAGTTTTCCATTTGTTTTATAACTATAAAACATACTCACAGCGTTCAACAATATCAAAATTCCGAAGAAAACAAGCAGCACCAGCAAGCTTGGTTGAAATATGTAGAAAAACACCAGATTTCCAAGGAAAATAGCCATTGCGAGTAAATTCCTGTACGTGATCTTCTCATATAAATACTGGTTAATATAAGATTCCAGTGAAAAAACGGTGCTGATTATCTTTTCCAGGTAATATTTAACAAGTACAAAACCTGCATAGGCCGTACAAATTTGAACAAAGATCCACCTGTTACCGCTTATTATGTCTGGGTTTGTGGTGCTAATCAATAGGTAAATGAATAATGAAACCGAGATGATCTGAGCGATAAAGAGAATAATATTAAAAGGATGTTGAATTTCGTTATTCTTACCCTGTACCAGGAAATACTTATTGGTTATAGGAAGCAAGATAAACTCCTGAAATCGCTGAGGATAGAAATATTTCGTTATGGTATACAGGACCACACATCCCACTAATAAAAAAGTGATCCAATCCTGCGAAATGATATCTCGTGTAATATATTCCAAGTGTTCTCCTTTGGCAGTAAAGTTAGCGGTTTTTACCCTTCGGAAAAAGTATTCTAATGGCTATAAATGCGCAGTTTATTTTCATAAAAAGAGGTACATTTGCCGAAAATACAACCTATGTCGAATGCCCTTGTGGTAATACCTACATATAACGAAAAAGAGAACATAGAGCGGCTGATCCGCAATATTTTTTCTCTTCAGCGTGCATTCGATATTTTGGTGGTAGATGATAACTCGCCCGATGAGACCGCAGTTGCAGTAAAAAACCTTCAACAGGAATTCGAGGATCGTTTGTACATCCTTGAAAGAAGCGGGAAATTGGGGTTGGGAACGGCATATATAGCGGGATTTCGTTGGGCATTGAAAAGGGACTATGCATATATTTTCGAAATGGATGCCGATTTCTCGCATAATCCCAACGATCTTATAAGACTGTACAATGCATGTGATAGAGAAGGCTTCGATCTCGCTATTGGTTCGCGTTATGTGAGAGGGGTGAATGTTGTTAATTGGCCCATGAGCAGGGTATTACTGTCATGGTTAGCCTCTAAATATGTACGCTTCATCACCGGAATGAAGATCTACGATACCACAGCCGGTTTCGTTTGTTATCGCAGACATGTATTGGAAAAGATCAAACTCGATAAGATCCGCTTTGTAGGTTACGCGTTCCAGATCGAAATGAAATTCAAGGCCTATTTGGCAAAATGTAAAATTATAGAGGTACCGGTGGTTTTTACCGATCGTACCAGGGGGGAATCGAAGATGAGCGGTGGAATAATTTCTGAAGCCATCTTTGGAGTAATAAAAATGAAATTCAGGAGTTTATTCGGTAGTTCAGATTTTAACGAGATTTAATGAGCACAATTCTTATAAAGAACGCCAACATTGTTAATGAAGGCAAAATAATCCAGGGTGATGTAATGGTTGAAGGAGACCGCATTGCCGAAGTTGGAGGGAGTATTAGTGTGAAATCTGCAGACACCAGGGTGATCGATGCAGACGGACAATTCCTTATTCCTGGAATTATAGACGACCAGGTCCATTTCCGTGAACCCGGTCTTACCCATAAGGCCACTATCGAGACAGAGTCGAAAGCAGCGATAGCGGGAGGGATCACCACCTTTATCGAAATGCCAAATACCGTCCCGCAGGCAACTACTATAGACCTGCTGGAAGAAAAATTTGCCATAGCCGCAAAATCGTCATGGGCTAATTATTCGTTTATGTTTGGTGGCACAAATGATAATCTGGATGAGATCCTGAAGGTGGATAAAACAAAGGTCGCCGGCCTGAAACTGTTTCTTGGATCTTCAACAGGAAATATGCTGGTAGACAACCCCAAGGTTTTGGAAGAGATCTTCAGCAAGACCGATTTACTTATCTCGGTACACTGTGAAGACGAGGCGACCATTAAAAAGAACATGGCCGAATACAGGAAGATGTACGGCGATGATATCCCCGTAGAATTCCATCCGAAGATCCGCAGTGAAGAGGCCTGTTACCTATCTTCCTCCCGAGCTATTGCCCTGGCAAAGAAGACAGGAGCACGTTTGCATGTGTTTCATCTTTCAACAGCCAGGGAAACCGAACTCTTCGACAAGAAGAAACCGCTTGCAGAGAAGAAGATCACTGCCGAGGTATGTATACACCATCTGTGGTTTTCGGAAGAAGATTACGCGGCCAAAGGGACCCGGATCAAGTGGAACCCCGCGGTTAAAACTGCCAAGGACAGGGAAGGACTTTTGAAAGCTTTGAACGACGGGCGTATTGATGTGATCGCAACAGATCACGCACCTCATACCCTGGACGAGAAAAATAATAATTACGTTAACGCTCCTTCGGGAGGACCTTTGGTTCAACATGCGCTTGCAGCCCTATTTGAAATGTATCATAACGGGAAATTAAGCCTGGAGACCATAGTTCAGAAAACTGCACATAACCCGGCTATCCTCTTTGAGATCAAGGATAGGGGATTTATACGTAAGGGGTATAAGGCCGATCTTGTGCTTGTAGACAGCAATTCACCCTGGACGGTTTCCAGGGAGAACATACTTTATAAATGTGGCTGGTCTCCATTCGAGGGCCGAACTTTCAGATCGAGGGTAACACATACCATCGTGAACGGTTGCCTGGCCTACGAAAACCTGAAGTTTCCTAACAGAAGTAAAGGCGAACGAATTATCTTTAATCGCTGATGTTGAGAATTTGTACAGTTATATCGTTGTTAATGCTCATGGGATGCCAGCATGTTGAAAGGCCGGAAAAGCCGGACGACCTCATTGCCAGGGATAAGATGGTGGATATACTTACCGATGTCTATTTAAGCAATGCAGCGAAGAGTGTGAACAATAAGGTTATTAGGCAGAAAGGGATTAAACTGGATTCTTTTATTTATACGAAATACGATATAGACAGCGTACAGTTTGTGAGGAGTCATAATTGGTATAACGCAGACCTCGACACCTACAAGGAGATCTTTGTTGAGATCGAACAACGTCTCGTCGAAATGCAGCGTAGGACAGACAGCCTTAATTTTAAGCCTAAGAGTAAGATCCAGCAAAAACAGGATAGTTTACGAAAAGCCAGGGAATTGATCGAGCCTGCATCTTCTGAAGAGTGATCATTTACGAAAATTCTCTCCTATTCTTGCCAGCGTTTCATCGGCGGGAGTATACTTAAAATCCAGGTGTCGCGTAATCTTCGCTCCATCGTAATACGATTCTTTATACATCGAATTTACCGTCGCCTTTAACAATCGCCTCCTGCTTCCCGTTAGTTTTGCGCTAAGCCAGTCCAGGCGTCGAACAAGATCCAATTTCCATTTAGGAATAAATTTGGATGGCGGTTTTACCTCAAGTGAGGCCGCAAGTTTGGAGAGAAGCTCCTTATATCTTAAATTTTCCCCTGCCAGTATAAACTGCTCATTTCTTATCTCACTCTCCATTAGCATGATCATGGCCTTCACTACATCCTGTACGTCCACAATGGCCACTCCTCCCGAGGTGTAATATTTCGTTTCTTTCGCCACCATGTTCACTATCACTCCGCTTCCCGAACGCCAGTACCCCGACCCCATGATCAGGGCCGGATTCAATATCACCGCGTCCACCCCTTCCTGGGTGCCACGCCAAACCTCCATTTCTGCTCCGTATTTGGTGATGGCATATACGCTGTTGTTAGCCTCGGGATTCCATGCTACCTGCTCATCGATAAGGGATCCGTCTGTAGTACTTCCAAGCGTAGCTATGGAACTTACGTGGCACAGTTTGGAAACCTTATGTTCTATACAAAGATTTACAATATTAGCGGTGCCTTCGATATTGGATTTTTTTAGTTTCTGAAAATGCCTGGGGTTAAAACTAATATATGCCGCCGAATGATAGACTTGTGTTACTCCCTCGAATGCCTTTTTTAGCGCGGAGATATCGGTAACATCGGCCTCCATCCATTCGATCGAATTATAAAGGAAATCCGGATCTTCGGTATAAAATTTAAAAACCTCGCGTACCGATTCAAGCTTGCTGCTCTTTCGGTGGATAGCACGAACTGCTACTCCTTTTTTCAGAAGAAAATATAATAAATGCGAACCTACCAAGCCGGTACCTCCGGTAACTAGAACCATTTTATAAAAATAGTCTTTTTTGAAGTATTCTTTTATCTTTTGGGGGTTCAACCTATATTTGCTGAAACTTTAAAAATGGCGTTGAAGAACTTTGTAGAAGAACTTAGCTGGCGGGGTATGATCCATGATGTGATGCCCGAGACCGAGGAACATCTTATGGAACAAATGCGTTCTGCTTATATTGGTTTCGACCCAACTGCAGATTCGTTACACATTGGTAACCTTGTGCCCATTATGATGCTGGCATTTTTTCAACGTACAGGACATAAACCTGTGGCACTGGTTGGAGGAGCGACGGGCATGATTGGTGATCCTTCGGGCAAATCGAGTGAACGAAATCTCCTGGATGAAGCAACCTTACGCCATAACCAGGAATGTGTTAGAGAACAGCTGTCACAATTTCTGGATTTTTCCTCCGGGAAGGAGAATGAGGCGGTGATGGTGAACAATTACGACTGGATGAAGGAGATAAGCTTTCTGGATTTTATTCGTGATGTAGGCAAGCATATCACGGTTAATTATATGATGGCAAAAGATTCTGTAAAGAACAGGATAAAGGGAGAGGAAACCGAAGGCATGTCCTTTACCGAATTCACCTACCAGTTGGTACAGGGCTACGATTTCCTGCATCTTTTCAGAAACTATAACTGCACCCTGCAAATGGGTGGCAGCGACCAGTGGGGAAATATCACCACCGGAACCGAACTTATAAGACGTATTGGCGGAGGAAAGGGTTATGCACTCACCTGTCCGCTAATCACCAAGAGTGATGGCAGCAAATTTGGTAAGAGTGAAGGGGGTAATGTATGGCTGGACGCGAATCGGACCTCGCCATATAAATTCTATCAATACTGGCTGAACACCAGCGATGAAGACGCCGAAAAATATATAAAGATCTTTACCTTCCTCGACAAGCAGACCATCGAAGCACTTGTTGAAGAACATCGGGCGGCGCCACATATGAGATTGCTTCAGAAGCGATTGGCTGAAGAAGTGACCACTACAGTACATGGGGAAGTAGAATATGGCAATGCCGTGAAGGCTTCCGAGATCCTTTTTGGGAGATCTACTTCCGAAGATCTTAAGTCCCTTAATGAGTCTACCTTTCTTGATGTATTCGATGGGGTAACGCAGGCCGAGGTAACCGCTGCGGATATTTCGGAGGGACTGGATATCGTTTCTGCATTAGCCGAACGAACAGGCTTTCTGAAATCTAACGGCGAAGCCAGGCGAGCTCTCAAGGAGAATTCGATTTCAGTAAACAAAGAAAAAGTAAAGGACGATTATACATTAACTTCCGAAGACCTTATCAACGATCAATTCATCCTCCTGCAAAGAGGAAAGAAGAATTACTTCATCATCAAAGTTGTATAATGAACGAAGCCCCCAAAGCAAAAGAGTGTTCGAGGGCTTCAAAATTAACTAACCAACCAATAATGAATCTATCTTTTTCATAGCTTCATTGTCTTGGAATATTGGTCGGTCCAGGCCTTTAAACCTTACAACATCCTTACAGATAATTTGTTAGCTCTGGATAAGGGATGAGAGCGCTTATCAATAGCGCGATACTCTCCTTTACAATTAGGGTTATACTCAGCAGAATGGTCACTACCAGTATAGCTACCGAAACATTATTTCGCTGGATCTCCCTAAATTCGTTAATGCCTTTGGTTAACATTGAAAAGAGCAGAAAAGCCGTTGCATTTATAAAGACCGCCATAATAAAACCAATGGCCAGGTATAGGCCCGAATACGAAATGATGGTAGTGGTATCGACAGTCTCGGTTTGAGTGGTACTTAGCCGGATCACATTGGTGATGGAAGGCAGAATTTCGCTTAAGATAAGCCCTATGGACAGGATGATGCCCGAAGTGAAAATAGTAAATGCCATGTTATCGCCTCGTAGATCGGCGCTGCGAAAGAAAAGCAATTTCAGGATCTTAAAAGACACAAAGATTATCGCCACGGTGATCCCGATAGATATTAAAATTTCTAGAATTGCGAGTGTGAACAGTTTGGTATTCATCGTTACTTATTTACTGGTTAAAACGACATCCCAATAAGAAATATCGCTATAGGTTGCCGGGATGTTTCCGGCTGCATAATATTTCGCCGTGGTTTCCCACAACATATATTTTTTACCGTTGTATATCTTAGCTAGTCCCGATGCAGGAAGGTTGATCCCCAGGATAGAATGGCGGTAAAAATCGCTGTTCAGGATCGCCACATCGTACCCAAACGATTTCAATACGGAGTATATCATAACGGTACGAGTATCGCAGTCGCCTTTCAGATTGCCCATGAACGAGACCGGATTTTGTATGCCATAGGCGATATTTCCTATACAACAGTCGGGACATTTTTGCAGTAGTTCCCGTATAGATTCTTCGTAGTTATGTGGTGCCAGGCAGGCTTCCTGGAATACAAAGGAATAAGGGATGTCTTGTATACATGAAACGACCATCTCTGCGAATTCCATTCGGTTTAATTTTTTTTCTTTCTGAATAATTCTGAAACTATCCATAATGATATCGAGGGCAGGCCGGTCTGTTCGTTCGATATAATCGTACAGGTCTCCCCAGAAATTTCCACTTCTACCCGGTTGATAGCCAGAAATATGATCCCGCAACCTGGTGTAATCCTTCACCCGAACGGTTAGGGTGGTATTGAAATCGTTACCGAAGTTATCACGCCAAACTCGATTTGAAGCATACACCTCGACAGAATCTGTCCCTTCAAGTCTGTAGGTTTTCTTAACAAATTCTTCTACTTTAAAAGCAGTGCTTTCACTTCGAGGTTGTAACAGCGTGAACAGAAAACTTAAGCCGGCAGTAAGTATACCCAGGATCACCACGGTGATCACGATTCCGGTTATAATTCCTTTTAACCGGGGTTTGCCTACCAGTTTTAAGGCGATGAAAATAGCGCCCCCTATCGAAATGAACAGGGTGATCAACACAGGCGGATCCAGGGAAACGGTAATCACTCCAAAGGAGATGATAAGTACGATCATCATAACGATTAGCCACAGGCAACCGTTAGCTCGCTTTTCGGGGGTTAGATTCATTAAATGACCATTAGATTACATCCTCTTATATCGCTGGTATCAAATCTACCTAAAATTTCAAAATTACCTTGTGCATCTACTTTGCCTAGGTCCTGTGTTGCGATAAACGAACAGGAATAGCGGTTGGCAAGGTCGATCACGTTAACACCTCCCGTTTTATTTTGAACATAACTCAATGCATCCTCCGTATCGCGGGTGAGGATCTTCATCCAGGGGGGGCAGCTAAAGAGTCCGTCGCCCTTACTGTAGGCCTGTGAGAGGAGTTCGGTCATGCCGTATTCACTATATATTCGAGAAACCCCGAAACCCATTTTCAAGATGTGATGTAATTCTTCCCTAATCATTTCCTTCCGCCGGCCTTTCATGCCGCCGGTTTCCATAACGAAGGTGTTTTTAAGTTCGAACCTGTGGTTTTCAACTAGATCGAGCAGGGCGTATGACACCCCGATCAGTAAGGTTTGCTGCCCTTTTTCTTCCAGATCAAGCAGGGTTTCTCTCAGCTCGTTTATGTTGTGCAAGTAAAATCCGCTATTCGGATTTGCAGTTTTATTAATGAGGGTGTCTACCATATAGATAAGTGAAGACCCTTTTTGTTCCAGGTAGGAAGGCAAGAGCGCTAAAATGGAAAGGTCCTTCAAATTGCCGAAATTCATCTCGAAAGCTTTCAGAAAACTTTGGCTGTATAAACTGAGATCGGCCACGTAATGCTTACTCCTGTTAGCTCCGGTAGTGCCGCTACTATAGAAGATGATCTCTTCTTTCTTACCAGAAGCTATGATCGGTTCCCGTTTAAAAAATTCGATGGGTAGGAAGGGAATATCGGTTAGTTTGCTAACCGCTTTTACATCGGTACCCAGGGCATCGCAGAAATTTCGGTATAAAGGAACATTCTCGTATTGAAACAGGAAGGTGTCTAACGCCAGGTCAATGAATTCTTCCTGATCCTTGATATTGAAAATATGAGATGCAGACATGTTAAAGTTAACGATGAGCACTTCAAAAATAAACAAATATTAAACGGAAGTGCCAGACATTTTCAAATTGTTCGAACCGCACTGCATGTTACTTTATTGTTAACAATTACCTCAGGAGATATAGCAAAATGAATTAATAGTATCTTTATCTTTTGATAACACAGGACTCGAGAATGAAGAAAAGAGATACGCGTATTTTGTTAGTAGATGACGAACCGGATATCCTGGAGATCATCGGTTATAATCTCTCCTCGGAAGGCTATCAGATAAGCACTGCCGAAAATGGAGTAGAAGCAATTGCGAAGGCCAAGAAACATAGACCCCATTTGATCGTTCTGGATGTAATGATGCCCGAAATGGATGGTATAGAAGCATGTGAAAAGATTCGTGCTATCCCCGAACTATCCGAAACCGTTATTACCTTTCTTACTGCCCGCGGGGAGGATTATTCGCAGGTAGCGGGATTCGAGGCGGGAGCAGACGATTATATTACCAAGCCCATAAAACCAAAGGTTTTAATCAGCAAGGTAAAAGCACTTTTAAGGCGATTTAAAGAAGATTCGGAGGCAGAAAGTACCGTGAAAATTGGTAACTTGACCATCAACAGGGAGGAATACAAGATCCTGAAAGGAAAACAGGAGATCATTCTCCCCAGAAAAGAATTCGAATTGCTTGCCCTATTAGCTTCCAGGCCCGGTAAAGTATTTAAACGAGAGGATATATTAGACAGGGTATGGGGTAATGAAGTGGTTGTAGGCGGCCGAACCATCGATGTGCATATTAGAAAATTGCGCGAGAAGATCGGGGATGAACGTTTTAAAACTGTGAAAGGGGTTGGCTATAAGTTTGTAGTCTAATGTCCACGAATTTTAAGAAGGCCTATAAATTTGCCGGGTATACATCGGCTGCTATCACTGTTGTTCTCACACTCAGCCTGGGTGTGTTTTTTTATGCAACGAATTCCCTTAATATTTATATCCTTATCGGTTTCGCAATTTTGTGTTACCTCAGTTCTTTTTTTATCATTCAATACCGGGTGGAACGATTTATCTATAAGCGTATCAAGAAAATATACGACGATGTTTCCTTACTAGAGGCTTCTTCATTTAGCAAGAATCAGATCACCACAGATATGGCCACCCTAACCAAAGAGGTAGAACGATTTGCCCAGGACAAAAAACTGGAGATCGAAGGCCTGAAGATCAGGGAGAATTACAGAAAAGAATTTATTGGAAACATTTCGCACGAACTCAAAACACCCCTGTTTACGGTACAAGGATACATTCTCACCTTGCTAGACGGCGCCATGAAGGACAAAAGTGTTCGAAAAAAATATCTGGTGAATGCCAACAAAGGGGTTGAACGACTCATTTACATAGTGAAGGATCTCGATATGATCACTAAGCTGGAAGTTGGGGATCTTAATATTTACAAAGAGGAGCACAACATTATAGAATTGGTTCAAAATGTATTCGACCTTTTGGAAATGAAGGCTGCCAAGAAGAAGATCGAACTTGCTTTTGATAAGCCCTACCCTGAAAAGATCATGGTTATGGCAGACAGGGAACGAATTCAGCAGGTGTTGTCCAACCTGATCGTTAATTCCATAAAATACGGAAGAGAAGGCGGAACTACCGAAGTAAGTATAGAGGATCTTATAAAGAACAAAGTCATAGTACGGATCTCCGATAATGGAGAGGGAATAGCACGGGAGCATATTCCCAGGATATTCGAGCGTTTTTTCAGGGTAGATAAAAGTGGATCCAGACGGGAAGGCGGCAGCGGTTTAGGACTAGCCATTGTGAAACATATTATTGAAGCCCACGCCGAGAAGATCTATGTTGAGAGTCAGTTAGGAATAGGCTCCGAATTCTCATTCACGCTCGAAAAGGCGAAATAAATGTTCGAGGTTTTTATTGCTTTCATACCCTTGCAAGCCTTTATAGCCGGACACCATATCCAGTTTTGCCAGCTCGAATTCTTCCTGTTTACAAAAGGGAACCACATTTTTTGAAGCAAGTCGTTCTGCAAGATATTGCTGTTCGTACTGCCCGGGTGTGGGGATAAAGAAGGCTTTCTTACCCATTACAGCCAGATCCATAATGGTGGTGTATCCAGACCTGCAAATTACGAGATCACTTTCATTGATAAGTTTTTCCAGCTCTTTTGAAGGTAAAAAGTTTATTACAGTTAGATTAGAGTCTTCCTGTTTACGGACCACTTCCTCTACAACTCCGCGTACAATAACTACCTTTTTACCAGAACCCCGAAAGATTTTTATAAGCTTTTCTTCCAGTATACTACGCTGAGGTTCGGGCCCCGAAAGCAAACAAAGCACGGCGTATTTTATCGGGAGCTGCTGAGGCTTCATTCTGCTAAGAGGACCAATATACTTCACCGGGATACGATGTTTCTTTAGATGGCCTAATTTCCCGCTTAAACTCCCGGGGCCGTCTAAATCTGGCACCCAACATTCGTTAAATTTCATAATTATACGTTGGTGGGCCTTACTGCTTAGCCAGGACGTGCTCCCCGAGAGTACATTTAACTGATGCGTTATAAACACCGACGGCACCTTTTTAGAATTAATTCCCAAGCGGTTATCACTAATAATACCATCGATCTTCCCTTCCTTAACCAGGCCGATTATAAATTTTTTTTCTTCTAAAATGGTTTTTCGTATTTGAGGCAATGTAAAGAGCAGTTTCAATTTAAGGAAAACGCCTTTTCGTGTATATTGAATGTTATAGGGGGGTAATTCTAAACATTCCAATTGGGGAAATTCAATTTTTAAAAGAGCCAGGGCGGCACCATCTGAAGCTAGAGTTACACGATAACCGCTATCCAGTAGGGCATGGATAATAGGAATGCAGCGTGTTGCGTGTCCAAGACCCCAGTGTAACGGGGCGACCAGGATGTTTTTCTTTTGCTTCAACAGGGAGTGATTGCCAGAGTGTTCGTTCACCTTTAAAAACAAAAGTACTCATAATAATTACAGGCTTTAATTCCTTAATTTTACCGAAAACACAAAAAACGTCACTTTTGGGAAGTAAGAATAAATTAAAACGATTCAGGGAGAATGAAACCTTTTCCAATGTGATCCAACCGGAACGCGGCGAAATACTATCCAACACCTTTGATCTAAAGGGAAAATGGGGCAAACAATTTTTTAAGAATGAACACCCCATTGTCCTGGAACTTGGATGTGGTAAGGGCGAATATACCGTAAACCTGGCGAAGAAGTATCCCGAAAAAAACTTCATTGGTGTAGACATAAAAGGTGCCAGGCTATGGCGGGGCGCCAAAACAGCCTTGGACGACGGATTACCAAATGTTGGATTTTTACGAACCCAGATAGAATTATTAGACCATATCTTTGGGCAGCACGAAGTAGATGAGATATGGATCACCTTTCCAGACCCGCAGATCAAGTACAAACGGACAAAGCACAGGCTTACCAACGCGAAGTTCCTCGAACTTTACAAATTGATCCTGATCCCGGAGGGCATTATTCATTTAAAAACCGATAGTGAGTTTATGCATGGGTATACACTGGGTCTTTTACACGGTCTGGGACATGAGGTTTTATATGCACATCACGACGTTTACGGTAACGACTATACGCCGGAAGAAGTAACCTCCATCAAGACATATTATGAAAGCCAGTATCTAGAAGAAGGAAAAAAAATCACCTACATCCGGTTTAAATTGAAATAGCTTTTATAATTTAACCCAACCAACCATTTATTAATGACCCTAGTAACAAATTTCCTCATTGGTTTTCTGGCAGCTTTTGTAGGGGTGATCCCCCCTGGTCTCCTTAATATGTCGGCTGCAAAGATCAGTATGAAGGAGGGCCGCAAAAAGGGGCTGTTATTTTCCATTGGTGTATGCGTTACGGTGATGTTACAAACCTATGTTGCCCTTATTTTTGCAAGATTTCTCGACAAGCATCCCGAATATGTGGATATGTTACAAAAGGTGGCCCTGGGAATCTTTATTTGTATTACCATTTACTTTTTCTTTATTGCCAAGGATACACGCAGGCCTCTACCGGAGGATATGAACCGATCTAAGACGAATCGTTATTTCGCAGGCATGTTGCTGGCGGTTCTCAATTTATTACCCTTGCCTTATTGGGTCTATATTAGTATCACATTTGCAGGTTTTGGGTGGTTCACTTTCGAACAACCCGGGATCTGGGCTGCTGTTCTGGCTTCGGGGATGGGTACTTTCGCCATGTTGGTTGTATATGTGCAGTTCTTCAGAAGAAAAGAAGAACCAAAAAAGCGTAAATGGAACATGAATTATATAATTGGCTTTATCACCGCCGTTATTTCAGTGATCACCTTCATTAAGATCTTAAACGACTTTTAACATGAAATCTGAAGGCTTCTTCACACAGGTTTACCAGGTGGCTAAACAGATACCTTACGGGCGTGTTACCTCCTACGGAGCCATCGCAAGGTACCTGGGCGCGGCAGGAAGTGCACGTATGGTTGGCTGGGCGATGAATGCTTCCCACAATGATCCAGACATCCCGGCACATCGGGTTGTTAACCGCAAAGGATTGCTTACGGGGAAACATCATTTTGACGGGACAAACCTTATGCAGCAATTGCTGGAAAGTGAAGGAGTAGAGGTTGAGGACAACCAGATCCTTAATTTCGACACCCTGTTTTGGGATCCGGGAAAAGAGCTTTAGTGGGTTCTGTACGACTGCAGGTCGTGAAATAAAAAGACTTTAATTCTGCCATAAAGCAAATCGATATCAACCCTTTATTTTACAAACTTTAAGGCGTATATTTGCACTTTAGAATTAATCTAAATTAGTTGATACAGAACAGTATGAGTTTTAAGAAACAAGATATACTAAATGCACTGGAATCGGTTACCATAGCTGGCGAAGGAAAGAATATGGTGGAGAGTGGTGCCGTACGGAATGTTATGACCTTTGCCGATGAGGTAGTGGTGGATATTGTTATGTCCACTCCTGCCATGCACATTAAGAAACGGGCAGAAGCCGATATCATTAAAACTATAAAAGAAAAGGTTTCGGAAGAAGCCAAAGTACAGGTAAATATCAAAGTGGAAGCCCAGGCCAAGGCAAATCCGAACCTCATCAAAGGAAAGCCTATTCCCGGGATTCAGAATATTGTAGCCATTGCCTCGGGTAAAGGAGGTGTGGGAAAATCTACAGTAACTGCAAATCTAGCTGTAAGCCTTTCTAAAATGGGATTCAAAGTGGGGGTACTTGATGCCGACATTTACGGCCCTTCTATCCCAATTATGTTCGATGTGGCCGAAGCTCGCCCTTTATCGGTAGAAATAGACGGCAAGAGTAAGATGAAACCCATTGAAAATTATGGCGTGAAAGTATTATCCATAGGGTTTTTTACCAAGCCAGACCAGGCAGTGATCTGGAGAGGTCCTATGGCGGCGAAAGCACTTAATCAGCTTATTTTCGATGCCGCCTGGGGAGAGTTGGATTTTATGCTAATCGATCTACCTCCCGGTACGGGTGATATTCATTTGAGTATCATGCAATCCCTTCCTATCACAGGAGCGGTAGTAGTAAGCACGCCACAGAACGTAGCACTTGCCGATGCCCGTAAAGGGGTGGCAATGTTTCAGCAGGAAAGTATACAAGTTCCCGTATTGGGCATCATAGAGAATATGGCCTATTTTACTCCGGCCGAACTACCGGAAAATAAATATTATATCTTCGGAAAAGAAGGCGCAAAGAATTTAGCCGAGGATCTTAAAGTGCCGTTCCTGGGAGAGATCCCGTTGGAACAGAGCATTCGTGAAGCCGGCGATGTAGGACACCCGGCAGCATTGCAGGTGGCAACCTCTACCGAAACCGCCTTCGAGGAAGTAACACGCAGAGTGGTGGAAGAGACTGTTAGAAGAAATGAAGATCTTCCTCCAACCGAAGCAATTAAGATAACAACTATGGCCGGATGTAGTGCCGTAAAGAAATAAAGATGACAGATAAGGAATTACAAGTAAAGATCGAATTAGCCCTGGATGAGATCCGTCCCTTTCTTCAAAGTGACGGTGGGGATATTTCTTTGGTTTCTATCGATAATGGAAAAATTGTGAAGGTACAATTGGAAGGAGCTTGTGTGGGATGTAGTGTGAACCAGATGACCCTGAAAAGTGGTGTGGAGATGACCATTAAAAAACATGCACCTCAGATAGAAACCGTACTGAGTGTATAAATGAGAACTGTCATTTTTTGAAAGATATAAAGCGAATAAGTTTGCGCTTCAAATCGAACGATTTTTTTTATGATCAATACTGATATTTTAATAATAGGAGCTGGCCCCACGGGGCTTTTCACCGTTTTTGAAGCAGGACTACTAAAACTTAAATGTCATCTTATCGATGCGCTGCCACAGGCAGGAGGACAATGCTCCGAGATCTATCCAAAAAAGCCTATTTACGACATACCTGCCTTTCCCGAAATTCTCGCGGGGGAACTGGTGGATAACCTGATGAAACAAATAGAACCTTTCCAGCCCGGATTTACATTAGGTGAAAGAGCAGAGACTATAGATAAACAGGAAGACGGCACCTTTATAGTAACTACAAATAAGGGAACAAAGCACCGGGCTCCTGTGGTGGCAATTGCTGGTGGCTTAGGAAGTTTCGAGCCAAGAAAGCCTCCTATTGCCAATATCGTAAAATATGAAGATCACGGGGTAGAGTATATTATTCGTGATCCCGAAATGTACCGAGATAAAGATGTAGTGATTGCCGGCGGTGGTGATTCTGCACTGGATTGGAGCATTTTCTTAACAGATGTGGCAAAAAGCGTGACTCTAATTCACAGGAGAAATGAATTCCGTGGAGCTTTAGATAGTGTAGAGAAAGTTCAGGAATTAAAAAACCTTGGTAAAATAGAGCTTATCACTCCGGCAGAAGTGGTGGATATAATCGGTACGGAAAAAGTAGAAGCTGTTTCTGTAAAAAGAAATGGCGAGATCTTTAATAGGCCCTGTGATCACTTTATACCTCTTTTTGGTCTTGCTCCAAAATTAGGGCCTATAGCAGACTGGGGACTTGAAATAGAAAAGAACGCCATTAAAGTGGATAACTCCCTGGACTACCAAACCAATATTCCTGGTATCTACGCCATTGGAGATGTGAATACCTACCCTGGAAAACTCAAGCTGATCTTGTGTGGTTTTCACGAAGCGACCCTAATGTGTCAAAGTGCCTATCAGCGAATTCATCCCGATAAGCGCTATGTTATGAAATACACAACCGTGGGTGGGGTTGAAGGTTTCGACGGAAGTAAGAAGGAGGCCCCCAAGGCTGTTGTAAAAGCCATAGAATAATGCAGGACATAAAAATTACCATAATCGACCGGGAAGGAGAAGAACACCTGGTCGATGCTCCCACCGATATGAATATGAACGTGATGGAGATAGTTAGATCCTACGAGCTTGCTCCTGAAGGTACCATAGGCGTTTGCGGAGGTATGGCTATGTGTGCTTCCTGCCAGTGCTATGTATTGAGCAACCATGAGCTACCCGAAAAAAGTGATGAAGAAGAGGCCATGCTCGCCGAAGCGTTTTACGTGCAAGATAATAGCAGATTAGGCTGCCAGATTAGGATCACACCTCAATTAGAAGGTTTAAAAGTACAGCTGGCCCCTGAAAGTTAATTGGTCTTATAGGAAATAAGCTTTTTTGGTCCTTCCAATAACTTCCTGTTCACCTTTAAAGTGCCGTCTTCTGTAGTGGTTATGTGCCACTTTATAAGCGAGATCTCCCCTTTTTCTATCTCAATTCCTGTGATACTACGGGGGTGCACACAGCTGCCATCGTTAAAGAAAGCGATCTCTCCCGGTTCGGGGAAACGAGGTCTATGGGTATGGCCTGTGATGGTGAAGATATTGTCGTTCTCTATGATCCAGTTCTTGGTACGCCGTTCAACTTTCTTTAATTCCCTGTAGTTCTTTGCCGGACTCGTTGGGTCTCCAATCCCGAAGATCTGCAATTGTCTCCATAAGGCCCGAACCATAAATCGATTGAATTTCCAAAACGCATAGTTCATTAGATCCGCCTGATGACCATGAAGCATAAATATTTCCTGCCCTGTGTTGCTGTGTTCCAGGATAAGGCCTTCTGTGAATTTAATTCCCGGAAACAAAGGCACATCCTTCCCGGTTATCTTATCGAAATAGCTATGCAGGTGTTTTTCAACATAGCGTTCGTTTTTATACACCATATCATGATTGCCAAGCAAGCGGTAGAGGCGGCATTCCCGATAGAATTGCATCATCAGGATGTACACATTCTTATGAGCCTCGAAGATGGATTTAAATTCCAGGTTTTCCCATAATTCGTCTCCATCCCCTAGTTCGCAATAGGTAAATCCTTCGTTATAATAATGTAATAAGGCGTGATAGTATGTGTTTCGGTTATTGGCAAAATCGTCTGCAAAACTGTTGTCTCCGCGATGACAATCGCTAAAGATTATAAATTTGGAAGAATCGTCGAAGGGGATTCGAGGAGCTTCTCGGTAAGCCCTCGCAAAGCGTTTTCGGGATGACATGCGATTTCTTTTGCTAAAGATACAATTTGAAACTGCTTTCGCAAACCTTAAAAAAATGGCTCCCGAAGAGGAGCCATTCAGAAACAATAATCTATTATTATTTAAAGGCATTATGCCCTGTAATATCCAATCCGGTAATAAGTAGGTGAATATCATGTGTCCCTTCGTAGGTGATCACACTTTCCAGGTTCATCATATGTCGCATAATGCTGTATTCTCCGGTAATTCCCATACCTCCTAGGATTTGTCTGGCTTCACGTGCAATTTTTATGGCCATATCCACATTATTGCGTTTCGCCATAGAGATTTGAGCCGAAGTTGCTCTGTCTTCATTTTTTAGCTGTCCTAATCTGTACGCCAGCAATTGTGCTTTTGTGATCTCCGTGATCATTTCTGCCAGTTTCTTTTGCTGTAGCTGAAAGGCTGCAATAGGTTTTCCAAATTGTATTCTCTCCTTGGCGTAGCGAAGGGCGGTGTCGTAACAATCCATAGCCGCACCAATTACACCCCAGGCAATGCCATAACGGGCAGAGTCGAGACAGCCAAGTGGGGCTCCCAATCCGGATTTGTTTGGTAAAAGGTTTTCCTTAGGAACCTTAACATCCTGGAAGATAAGTTCGCCGGTTGCCGATGCACGAAGCGACCATTTATTGTGAGTTTCCGGGGTGCTGAAGCCTTCCATGCCGCGTTCTACTATAAGTCCGTGAATTCGTCCTTCTTCACTTTTAGCCCACACCACCGCTACATCACAGAAAGGCGAGTTGGAGATCCATAGCTTAGCACCGTTAAGCAGGTAATGATCACCTTTATCTTTAAAGTTGGTAACCATCCCGCCGGGGTTACTCCCGTGGTCCGGCTCCGTGAGACCAAATGATCCCATCCATTCTCCTGTAGCAAGTTTAGGCAGGAACTTTTTTCGTTGCTCTTCTGTACCGTATTTCCAGATAGGATACATAACAAGCGACGATTGTACCGAAGCCGTCGAACGAACACCGCTATCCCCACGTTCTATTTCCTGCATGATGATCCCATAAGAGATCTGGTCCAGGCCGGAACCTCCGTATTCCTCAGGAATGTAGGGGCCAAAGGCACCAATTTCTGCAAGACCGGGAATGATAGATTTAGGAAATTCGGCTTTTTGAGCTGCTTCTTCGATGATTGGAGAAACATCCCGCTTCACCCAATCGCGGGCTGCGCTACGAATAAGTTTGTGTTCCTCGGTTAAAAGGTCGTCTAAATTATAATAATCGGGAGATTCGAAAAGATCGGGTTTCATGGAATGAAATTTTGGTCTACAAATGTAAAAATAGCGGGGGGATTGTCCTACATTTTCAGATAAAAATCCTTCACTAGTTGTATATAGGATTGGGTGTAGTTGTGCCGGCCATTTTCGATAGTGAGTTGCTCTGTTACCGGCGATCTGTATTTTTCCCGGCCAAATTCCATAAGGATTCTTTTTACTTCTGAATTTGGTGTGCCACGAACTTCGCAGATACGCTTAGGGTGTAGCCCGTGCTGCGCGGCAATACGCACAACGTTTTCATGTTCTTTCTTCGGAACAATAACCGAAAAAGTACCTTTTAAAGATAGTAGCTGGATAGCACAGAGAAATAAATGTTCGAACGGAAGGGTGTCTGTAAATCTCGCCTGGTCTCGGGCCGGATCGTTCGTTTTATATTCATCGGTATAAAAAGGTGGGTTAGATACGATGAGATCATATTTTAGATCCATTTCTGCTGCGAATTCCTGAACAGATGCGTGGTAACAGAAGAGCCTGTCATTCCATGGGGAGGCTTCGAAGTTCTCTGAACACTGCTTGTAAGCATCGGGGTCCAGTTCGATGGCGTCTATGGTCTCTGCTACACTACGTTGTGCCAATTGCAGAGCGATCACTCCGGTACCGCTACCAATGTCCAGGATGCTCTCCGGGTGGGTTTCGAGAGAGGTCCATGCGCCCAATAGCACACCATCTGTACCTATTTTCATGGCACAGCGATCCTGTTCTACCACAAATTGTTTGAATTGAAAGGCGGTGCTCATTACAGGTAGATATCGATGAGGCCTTCGGGTGCCTGGATGTGGATGGTTTTGGCCTTTCGATCTACCTTATCGATTATTTCATCCGAAATAGGGATGAGGATCTGCTTCCCGTCACGTTCTATCTCGAAAAGAGCTTGAGCTGTGCTGTCATTAACTCCCGAAATCGTTCCTACCGGTCCGAAGTTTACATCGTTTACCGAGAAACCAATGATCTCGTGATAGTAGAATGTATTTCCGCTTAGCTGTGGTAACAGGTTCAGGGGGAGGTAAAGTTCTGAACCTAAAAGAGAATCTGCATCCTCTTCGCTGTCCACTTCTTCAAATTTTACTCTAAGGAGTTCGCTTTTATGTAGGGAAAGAGAGTCAATAAAAAATGGAATCAGGTTTTTGTGTTTTTCAACAAAAACCGATTCCATTTCAAGAAATTGTTTGGGCTCGTCTGTATCTAATTTTACAAGTAACTCGCCCTTAAAGCTATATTTTTTAACGATTTTGCCAACGAAGAAACAGTCCTTCTTTTGCATCGTTTAAAGCTTATTCTTCTTCTTTTGCAGCTTCTTCGGTAGTTTCGGCAGTAGCTTCAGTAGCCTCTTCCGTAACTTCTTCTACGGCTTCGGTAGTTTCTTCAGCCGCTGCTTCCACAGCTTCAGGAGTTTCTTCAACTGCCTCTTCGGTAGCTTCTGCTTCTTCTGCAACCGCTACACGAGCTTCGTTCACTGCTTTTTCAGCAGCAAGTGCTTCGGCTTTAGCTTTTGCTTGCGCATCGGCAAGATTAGAGCGTTTAGCCTCAACGGCTTTCGCTTTCTCTTCCAGCCAGTTGTTGAATTTCTCTTCGGCTTGTTCTTCGGTAATAGCACCCTTACGAACACCTACTGCAAGGTGTTTTTTCAGCATAGCCCCTTTGTAAGAAAGGATAGCTCTTGCTGTATCGGTTGGTTGTGCCCCGTTTTGAAGCCATTGTACTGCACCATCAATGTCGAGATTGATCTCTGCGGGGTTGACATTAGGATTGTAAGCACCTAATTTCTCAAGGTATTTACCATCTCTTTTCGCGCGGCTGTCGGCCGCTACGATCCAGTAAAAAGGTTTCCCTTTCTTACCGTGTCTTTGTAATCTGATCTTTACAGGCATATAGTAATTAAATTGTGGGGTACGCGACCCCGGTTATAATTAAGGACGGCAAAGATACTATATTTATTAGTTGAAATACAAAAGATTAAACTTTTCTTTTATATTTGTCGGGAACCTATTTACCCAAATAACCATGAAACGGATTATTTTAACAATATTCGCAGCAGTAGCCTTCTTAGGCTGTGAAGACACCCAGTTGAATTCACCTGCGATGCAGGGATCGCTGGACGATGTCTTTTTCAAGGCGACCGATGCCCGGGGAGCTGAGACTCCTGGAGGTAATGGCATTATATTACAAGGCCTTACAGCCGATGAGGTCCTTACCCTGCGAGTACCTTCTACAGAATTGGGAACGTATACAATCGAAGACAGTCCTAATGTTTATGCATCATTTCAGGATTTCAATGGCCGGTTGTACCATACAGATCCCGATGGAGAAGGTGTAATAGTGATAAATAATAATAATACCGCCCAAAGAACCCTTAGTGGAACTTTTCGCTTTATTGCCTATATCCCGGGAGTAGACACGCTATACGCCCAAAGAGGAGTGTTTTACGAAGTTCCTTATGATCTTGGCTTCGAGATACCAGATCCCGGCCTGGGAACCGGAACCCTGTTCGCACGAGTAGATGGTGAGGATTTTCTTCCACCCGATGTTGTAGGGTCCAGGGACGAAATTAGTATTCGTATACAAGGTATCAGTGGATCCGAAATGATCGATCTTAATATAGCGGTAGATGCCGGTACTGGAAATTACGATATAACCCTTGATGGGTTTTCTGGAAAGTATACAGATCCGGAGGGTGTTACCCAGGACGCCAGCAGTGGAAATATAACTGTAATAGAGCATGATATACAAGGACGAATTATAAGAGGTACATTTTCTTTTCTCACCATGGATCATGTGATATCCCAGGGGCAGTTCAACGTTACCTACTAACCGATAAAAACCTATTAAAAACCGGACAACTAGTCCGGTTTTTTTGTTTATAAGTGCATCAAACTGTTTACAACTTTACTTCGCTTTAAGCGCTTAAAATTCTATTTTTACCATATCATTTCTCGCCGAGACTTTTCGGCGTTCCATTGGCTAAGTATTTATGTTTATAATCTTCGACACAGAGACCACCGGGCTTCCTAAGCGCTATGATGCACCATTAAGTGACAGTGATAACTGGCCACGCTGTATACAACTCGCCTGGCAGTTGCACGACCCTATGGGAAATCTTCTGGAGAGCGGGGATTATCTGGTACAACCCAGGGGATTCAATATCCCATACGACTCCGAAAAGATTCATGGTATTTCTACAGATCTTGCCATGGAAAATGGAAAACCACTGGAGGAAGTAGTTAACCACTTTCTGGAGGCAGTCGCAAAGGCGAAATTCCTTGTGGGACAAAATGTGGATTTCGATCTCAATATCATGGGAGCCGAATTCTACCGTTTAGGGGTGGAGAATCCTTTTCCCAATATGCCGGTACTGGACACCTGTAGCGAAACAACGGCTCAGCTTTGCCAGTTACCCGGAGGTAGGGGCGGAAAGTTCAAATTGCCTACGCTAACCGAGTTACATCAGTTTCTGTTCGATCAACCTTTTGCCGAGGCCCATAACGCCACTGCCGATGTGGAAGCTACAGCACGTTGCTTTTTCGAATTGGTACGCAGACAGATCTTCACAGTAGAAGAACTGGATGTGCAACCGGATTATTTTGAAAGGTTTGTGGAGGAGAACCCGGGCACCATCGAATTGATAGGTTTAAAACATATCAACCTGAAAAAGGCTTCGGAAGCCATTAGAAAGAAACAACAGGCAGCGGCAGAGCCCGCCGAGATAACTTCCGAAGAGATAGATGAGAATATCGCTGTACTGGAGGAGACCAGCTTTGCTCATTTACACAATCATTCGCAGTTTTCCATACTGCAGTCCACCTCCTCTACCCAGGACCTGGTGAAGGCAGCAGTAGCAGATAAGATGCCTGCGGTTGCTCTTACCGATAGCGGTAATATGATGGGGGCCTTTCATTTTGTAAAGGCAGTGAACGATTATAACAAATCTTTGGCCAGGGACGAACAGCATAAAGCCTTAAAGGCCGTTCTGGGGTGCGAGTTCTTTGTATGTGAAGACCACACCAATAAATCTCATAAAGACAACGGCTACCAGATAGTATTTCTGGCGAAGAATAAGAACGGCTACCACAACCTGGCGAAAATGGCTTCCATTGCTTATACCGATGGTTTTTATTATGTCCCCAGAATAGATAAGAAAGTGGTGGAAACCTATAATGAAGACATCATCGTCCTTACCGGTAGTTTGTACGGAGAGGTGCCTTCGAAGGTCCTCAATATTGGTGAAAAACAGGCCGAAGAAGCCTTGCTTTGGTGGAAAGAGCAGTTTGGGGACGACCTCTATATGGAGATCATGCGTCACGGACAGGAGGACGAACGCAGGGTAAACGAAACTTTGATCGCCCTGGCGAAGAAGCACGACGTTAAACTTGTAGCCTGCAACAACACTTACTACATCAATAAAGAAGATGCCAATGCTCATGATATCTTGTTGTGTGTGAAGGATGGTGAGAAACAGGCTACGCCCATTGGCCGGGGCCGGGGCTATAGATATGGCCTTCCAAACCAGGAGTATTATTTTAAGTCGCAGGACGAAATGAAGCGACTGTTCGAGGATCTTCCCGAAGCTATTAGTAATATCGCTGAAGTGATCGAAAAAATTGAGCCTTTCACACTCATGAGAGATGTGTTACTACCCAATTTCGATATCCCGGAGGAGTTTTATGATAAAGCCGATGCCGATGGCGGAAAGAGAGGGGAGAATGCTTACTTGCGACATCTTACTTATGAAGGAGCAAAAAAGCGATATAACGAACTCACCGATGAGATTAGACAGCGCTTGGATTTCGAGCTGGAAGTAATAGCAAATACAGGGTATCCGGGTTATTTTCTAATTGTACAGGATTTTATTGCTGAAGCGCGTAAAATGGGCGTTTCGGTGGGGCCAGGCCGTGGATCGGCGGCCGGAAGTGCTGTGGCCTATTGCCTTGGAATAACGAATATTGATCCAATTGAGTACGATCTGCTATTTGAGCGCTTCCTGAATCCGGACCGGGTGAGTATGCCCGATATCGATATAGATTTTGACGATGAGGGAAGGAGTAAGGTTATGGACTATGTGATCGAAAAATACGGTTCGAACCAGGTGGCGCAGATCATCACCTACGGAACCATGGCGGCGAAGTCGTCTATACGCGATACTGCCCGAGTACTGGACCTGCCTCTTAACGACGCAGACCGCATTGCCAAGCTCATCCCTAATATGACCAAGCTGAACAGGATCTTTGGATTGAGTGATCAGGAGCTGCGAGCAAAGTTTAGAAGTGACGAACTCCCAAAGGTGAACGAACTACTTAACCTGGCTGAAGGAGAAGACCTGGAAGCCGAAACCATCAAGCAGGCAAAGGTACTGGAGGGATCGGTGCGGAATACCGGAATACATGCCTGTGGGGTAATAATCACGCCCGACAATATTACCAATTATGTGCCTATAGCGACGGCAAAGGACTCCGATCTGTACGTCACCCAATTCGATAACTCGGTGGTGGAGAGTGCCGGATTGCTGAAAATGGATTTCCTGGGCTTAAAGACCCTTACCCTGATAAAGGATACGGTTAAGATCGTAAAACACAAACACGGCATAGAGCTGGATCCCGATAATTTCCCGCTGGATGATGAAAAGACCTACCAGTTGTTCCAGAGAGGGGAGACAGTAGGTATCTTCCAGTACGAATCTGTTGGGATGCAAAAACATATGAAGGAACTCAAACCAACGGTGTTTGCAGATCTTATTGCCATGAACGCCTTATACAGGCCCGGTCCCATGGAATACATCCCTAGTTTTATTAGGAGGAAACACGGGGAAGAAGAGATAAGTTACGACCTGCCCGCTATGGAAGAATACCTGAAGGAGACCTACGGAATTACGGTCTACCAGGAGCAGGTGATGTTGCTCTCTCAAAAGCTGGCTAATTTTACCAAGGGTGAAGCCGATGTCTTGCGAAAGGCCATGGGGAAAAAGCAAAAGGCGGTACTGGACAAGATGAAGCCAAAATTCGTCGAGCAGGCAGCAGCCAACGGTCATGATCCGGAAATTCTGGAAAAGATATGGAAGGACTGGGAAGCCTTTGCCAGTTATGCCTTCAACAAGTCGCATTCTACCTGCTATGCCTGGATAGCGTACCAGACAGCCTATCTCAAGGCCCATTATCCAGCCGAATATATGGCGGCTGTGCTTTCCAACAATATGAACGACATAAAACAGGTAACTTTCTTTATGGAAGAATGTAAGCGGATGGGGCTTGAAGTTTTGGGCCCCGATGTGAATGAATCCTTTTACAAGTTTACTGTAAACGACCAGGGCGCGATACGCTTTGGGATGGGAGCCATAAAAGGAGTTGGAGGAAACGCGGTGGCCACTATAGTGGAGAACCGAAAAGACGGTAAATACAAAAGCATTTTCGATCTCGCGAAGAGGATCGACCTGAGGGCTGCCAATAAAAAAGCCTTCGAAAATCTGGTGCTGGCCGGGGGCTTTGATAGTTTCGATACCCACAGGGCGCAGTATATGCATACAGATGGGGATGGGGTGATGTTCTTTGAAAAGGTATTGCGATACGCGGCACGATACCAGGAAACTCAGAATTCGTCTCAGGTTAGTTTATTTGGCGATGCCAGCGAGGTGCAAATACCTGAACCCGAAGTACCACCCTGTGAGGAATGGGGTACTATGAAAAAGCTCAAGCAAGAGAAAGAAGTGGTTGGGATCTATATTTCCGGACATCCGCTGGATGATTTCAAGACAGAGATAGAGAGTTTCTGTAGTTGTAAGGTGAGTGATTTTAACGATCTGGAGCGGTTTGTAAACCGTGAATTAACCTTTGGTGGAGTGGTGAGCGAAGTACAGCACAGGGAGAGTAAGGCGGGGAAAGGCTGGGCTATATTTACCGTGGAAGATTACGAAGATAGTTTCGAGTTTAAGATCTTTGGAGAGGAATACCTCAAGTACAGGCATTTGCTCATCCCAAATTCGTTTATCTATGCCCGGGTTTACGTGAGAGAAGGATGGGTGAACAGAGAAACCGGAAAGAAGGGAGAACCTAGATTGCAATATAGCAATATACAGTTGTTACATGATGTAATGGGGCTTCAGGCGAAGAAATTAACGCTTCAGATCCCTATAGAGGAGTTAAAAGAGGATAAAATAAAAGAATTAAAGGATCTGCTGAAAATGCATAAAGGGGATAAGCAGTTGCATATTACCATGTACGATGTAGAAGAAAAGGTAAAACTGAATATGCCCAGCAGGAAACAGAAGGTGGAGATAAGCAAGGAATTGCTTGTTGAGCTGAAGGAAATGGAGCTGAAATACAAACTGAATTGATCCTACCGTGATACCAGAGTGATCGTGGGAATGTGCATTTCGGGCAGGGATTGAAGCGGCATCCCCTGTAGTGTCGCAGAAATAGAGCGAAGTTCATTTCAACACTACTACAGGGATATAGCGGAAAGCCCAGCCGTGTAGTAGACCGCAGCTCACTACACGGGCCCGCATAATAATAAATGCTAATACAGGCATTAACTAAAGTAATGTTATGGTTGTAAGGAATGCTTTAAAAAATGACTACTTTTGCGTAACATATTAAAATTAAGACAATGGCTTTAGAAATAACCGATGCAACTTTTGATGAAACCGTATTAAAAAGTGATAAGCCCGTAGTGGTAGACTTTTGGGCGGCATGGTGCGGACCTTGTAGAATGGTTGGCCCGATCATCGATCAAATAAGTGAAGAATACGAAGGCAAAGCAGTGGTTGGAAAGGTAGATGTGGATGCGAACCAGGAATTTGCTGCGAAATACGGGGTACGTAATATCCCAACCGTATTAGTTTTCAATAAAGGAGAATTAGTAGGACGCCAGGTTGGTGTGGCACCAAAGAACGTGTATACCGAGGCAATTGATTCTTTGTTGAACTAAACAAGAACTTAAATTATTGATAAAGGCTTGGCGTAATGTCAGGCCTTTTTTTATCTTAGTGAGATTGAAAATTTAAGATTTTCGCAATCGAATTAACCCCGCCAGGCTGCGGGGTCTCACAATTAATTAATCATCCGGGGTCGCGCGCAGCCAAACCCTTTCACCTTTAAAATTATGTACCCTTGTAACTGCGCCGGAGGGACATTTTACGGTTATGGAAAGAATAAATAAAGTACAGGACCAGATAGACAACCAATTATTGAGCGAACGCAAAGTTTTTCTTTGGGGCATGGTGGACGACGAAAGCGCCAAGCACGTGGTAGACCGTTTGCTGTACCTGGACTCGCTTAATCACGACGAGATCAAATTGTATATCAATAGTCCGGGTGGATATGTTACTTCCGGATTCTCTATGTACGACACCATTAAAGGAATAAAGAGTCCCGTATCTACCATTTGCACAGGATTGTGTGCTTCTATGGGGAGCATTTTGTTATCGGCGGGGGAGAAAGGGAAGCGATTTATTCAACCCCATGCCAGGGTGATGATCCATCAGCCCAGTGGAGGTGCCCGCGGACCTGCCAGTGATATTGAGATCACTGCCCAGGAGATCCTGAAGACCAAAGAGCTAAGTGCGAAGATCCTGGCCGACAATTGCGGTCAGGAGTTCGAAAAAGTATTAAAAGATTTTAACCGCGATCACTGGATGGGTGCCGAAGAGAGTGTAGCGTACGGTATTGTAGACGGGATTATAGAGTGAATGGTGAATCGTGAGTAGTGAATTGTTAAAGGTTCATTCTATTTCCACAGTGCAATTTTGTTTGAATGAATTGGGCTTTGGTGCTTGACATTTGAGATTTTTTATTTGAGATGAATTTAGAAAAAGAAATAAACGAGATTACCGGGTTTAAGAATCTGGAGTTGCTCGCTACCCAGGTAGTGGAGGGGTTTATTTCCGGGCTACATAAGAGTCCGTTTCACGGTTTCTCTGCCGAATTTGCCGAACATAAGATCTACAACACAGGTGAGAGCACCAAGCATATCGACTGGAAACTATATGCGAAGACGGACAAGCTTTACACCAAACGCTACGAAGAAGAGACCAATTTACGTTGTCATTTGGTCATGGATAACAGCAGTTCCATGCATTATCCGAAAGTGAAGGAATTTAGTATTACTTCCCTGAATAAGATTGGTTTTTCGGCCCTGGCAGCTGCGGCCATCATGAATTTGCTAAAACGGCAGCGGGATGCGGTTGGGATGAGTATATACAGCGATGAATACGAATTCTATGCCTCTGAAAAAGGCAGTGAGCGCCACCACCAGATGTTGTTAGGGAAATTGAATGAGGCGATTGTACGGCCTAAAGAATCGAAGCAGACCCGCACCTATGCTCATTTGCACCTGATAGCCGAAAAATTGAAACGCCGATCGTTGGTATTTCTGTTTACCGATATGTTTCAGAGTGATCTGGAGGAAAAGAAATTGTTCGAGGCGCTTCAGCATTTAAAGTACAACAAACATGAAGTAGTTTTGTTCCACACCTATGATAAGGAGAAGGAACTGAAGTTTGATTTTAGTAATCGTCCCAAGCGGTTTGTGGATGTGGAGACCGGGGAGCATGTAAATTTATATGCCGATAATATAAAAGAAAGTTACGAGGCGGCCGTGGCCGGATTTTTTAATGAGTTGCAGCTGAAATGCGGGCAGTATGGTATAAAGTATGTGCGAGCCGATATCAATGAAGGGTTTAACAAGATCCTTACTACCTATTTGGTGGAGCGATCGAAGTTTGGGTAAAGCCTGGGGTTTTGCTTTTTTCCTATTGCAGTTTTTTTCTTCATTTTCATTATTCACGCGTTAATATTGTTTTAGGAATTCATGAATGCTTCGCATTTGACATGCCGTATTAAATAATTTCTTTACATATTTCTTCTTTTTTGCATTGCCCAAAAAAGAAGCAAAAAAGTCTAGCGCTGCACCAACGTTTCCTAAAATTACTACTTCATCTCCACTACGCTTGCTGACCTCGGTGGCAAGCCACCTCAAACAGCACCAAGCGCTTCACGTTCCGATTCATTGAATTTTAAGGAATCGCCGCTGAGGCGCAATTACTGACGTACTAAGTATATTTTTATTTACTATTCACTATTCACCACTCACTTCTCACTCCCTCACTGCTCAATAAAAAATAGCAATAAACAATAATAAATAGCTCAACTATAAATTCTTCTCACCAATCAATTCTCACTACCACAATCCTTTCCAAAAAAATTATATCTTTACAGTTCTCCCCCCTTATAACGTTATACTAAACATACTGATATCCGGTGATTATTTATTGTATTTAATCTAAATTTTGTTGCATATGATTAGTTACCTGCAAGCTGAAAAAATATCGTGAAACAAACCGACTTTATAGCTGAATTGGAATTTTTGACTACTGAAAAAAGTGGTCGAAAAAGTCCTGCTCATTCAGGTTATCGTCCTCATATTGAATTTGACAACTATCCAGAATTTTTGACTTCTGGACAGCAAACTTATATTGGACAAGAAATTGCGGAATTAGGAACAACAGTAAAAGCGGAAATTGCAATTTTAGGAACTGAATATTTTACAAACCGTCTTTATAACAATATGGAATTCAAATTTTGCGAAGGAAGTAGGATTATTGGTTTTGGTAAAATAATTGAGATTGTAAATCCTAATTTGGAATTGGAATCAACGACTAACCCAAAAGCAATAAATCTGAATTTATATCCTGCTGACATAATCAAACGACTTGAATCTGATTACGGAAAAAACTCTGGAGAAGCGAAAAGAAGAATTCAAGAGTTAATTAAATCCAATAAAGAATTTAGAAGTCACAGAATAGTTCGAGCACTAATATTTTCTGGAAATAAAGATATAAATCATCTAAAGAAAATGATTGAACTGACTCAAACTGATTGGAGAGACTTGCTTATGAATGCAGAATACGAATATCCAGAAAAAAGAGTTCGGGATTTTAACAACGAATTTGGGAATGAAAAAATATAAAAGCCAGCAGGTAACAACGCATACCGCAAATGGCTGTGTTTATAGGTAGTTTGGCGATTTGCATTTATAAAATTGATATCTTTAACTAAACAAATTAACCTAGCGTCTCGGCCTGGCTTCTGATTCGCACACCCAGTAGTAGCCTCCGGCACTACGGGTTTCCCACTTTTGCTCCGCAAAATGAATCACTCCGGATCACAGCCGCCAACCGCCACTAGCGTTATACAGGAACGTTGGCAAACATATTATGAAAATGGTAAAATATACTACCTTGAACTTCCTGTCTAAATATTATAGGAACAACAGTAATTTTATAAAGTCTTTAAAAAACAATGAAATATATCATGCGTCGTTGGACCAATTGAATGATCCTTTTGAAAGTATAATTACATTCAAGGAGATAAAGAACAAAAATGTACTTTATGTGGACCATCCAATAAAAAAAAGTAGGATCATAAGAGTAGGAGAAAAAGAAAATAAAGAATTCTCGCAAATTAAGAATGAATTAAAATCATACTATAAAAAAAATATTGGAATTGCCTGTTTCACCATGAACCCTCTCAATCAATTAATGTGGAGTCATTATGCAGGAAACCATACAGGTGTTTGTCTAGTATTCAATAGCCTAAAAGACTGGAGTTATTTTAGAAATGTTAATCAAGTTAATTACAACACAGAAGAAATCGAAGTAGAATATTTAACAGAGTTTGATCCAGAAGGGCAACTTGAGTTGCTTAAAAAATTTGTATTCAATAAATCGATAGAATGGAAGTATGAACAGGAAATGAGACGAATGCTTCCTTATTACGGAAGCTACAAATTTAAGGTAGAAGCTTTATCCATGATAATATTTGGTTCAAGGATGAAGGCGACTGAAAAAGAAAAAATAATCAAAATTGCAAAAATAAAATACCCCAATGTTGGTTTTTTTGAAATTGGAATAGATGAAAATGATAAAAAATTGAAAATCTTCGATTTCTATTCTCATGAAGAATTGGAGTTTAAAATATCTGCTGATTTTAATACGATGACGAATCTAAATGGCGAATATATATGCATTGCTAAAGAGGGACTTGAGTGTGGATGTCCTGAATGTTCTGGAAACTAACTGGAATACGTTTGCCAACAACGTATATAATCCATGGCTCAAATCGTGCCATAACAAAGTCTCCCCTATTATTGTAAATTAGTCATTCGGATAAAGCCGAACATGCGGCTCTGCCGCGGCTTCTGATTCGCACGCTGCGCTTCCCACTTTTGCTTCGCAAAATGTTTCGCGCCGAATCAGCCGCCCAGCTCCCGCCGAGGTTATAGACGGGGGCGTTAGGTGGCATTTGAAATGACACGCTGTCAGTAAATTACTCTTGGCACAACTATTGACTTCTTCTCGAAAGATCTTTGAAAATATTATTGAATTAGACTTTAGGTTCACTCATAAACCTATCGTCAGGATTGCCCTAGAACACCTTTTGGCAATACTTCTTCGCACGACTATCGTGTTGGGGCTGTATTTATCCTTAAGGGGTTCTGTGTCTAACTTGTAAGGAGCTGTCGTACGGACATTTTGTCTTCCTAAAGGCCTTTGCAACACAAGAATTGATGACTCGAACTTTATTATACAAAATATCTTCTCCAGAAAATTTACTGGCAGCTTGGGGAAAACTCAACAAGGCAAATAAATCCTCCCAAGGATTAGATGATGTAACCATCCAAGATTTTGCTGACAACCTTGAAGACAAAATTTCTTCTATTTCTAAAAGACTTAGAGATGGTAAATATAGTTTTCATAAAAACAGAGCCGTACTGATTCCAAAAGGGAATGGTAAGTTTAGACCATTGCAAGTTCCAATCATTGCAGACAGATTGGTATTAAAAGCAATTGCTATAGAATTAGAAAGCCAGTTCAAAACAACAATAAATAAAAGCGAGGGGGTGAGCTTCGCATATCAGAAAAAACTTGGCGTAAAAAACGCTATTGATGCAATAAAGCAGCACTATGATGAAGGAAGTGATGTTGTACTTGAAGCCGATTTAAAAAATTTCTTTGGTGAAGTAGACAAGAATGAACTTCTCGAAAAGCAAATATTTCCAGGACTCGAAGATGATAGTCTTAACGACCTAATCACTTCTGCGCTCAGCCAAGAAATCGGTGGCTTGGATAAAATTAAGCAGCATCAACGCAAATATTTTGAAGATTTGAATAGCGGTATTCCTCAAGGAAATCCTTTGTCTCCGTTATTATCCAATATATACCTGTCTCCGTTCGATATTCACATGAAGAAAAAGGGATATAATTTGGTTCGCTACGCAGATGACTTCATCGTTTTATGCAAATCCGTTCGTGAGTGTGAAGAAGCATTTGAAGAATGTGAAAATATTTTAAATCAACTTGATTTGAGAATACATCCTTTGGAGGAAAATGATAAAACCAAAATTGCAGATTTAAAGAAAGAAAAAATCAACTTTTTGTCCATTACATTTGATGGACATAGCTTCTACCCATCGGAAGAAAATGTCAGTCGTTTTAAAAGCAAAATAAGAGATATTTGTAATGGAAAAATTAATTACAATGTCCTAAGTCTTATGAGTAAAATATCAAACGTTTATGACGGTTGGATTTCAGCATTTTATTACACAGAGGTCGAGAGGTACGAAGAGGAAATTGATTATTATCTAGACCGCCAGATTCTTTTAGCTTTGAGTAAATTTGATTGGAAATTTACACCATCATCCAAGGGAAAATTACCTCCAAAATTTAGGCATGATCGAGAAAGTCCTGACTGCTTGTCTAAAAAGCAAAGGCAAAAATCAGGGATTCCTTTATGTTCAGATCTATTAATAAAGAAAAGAAATAAAAACGCCACCTAACAACGCACAACTAAAATAGCTGTGTTTATAGATTTCTAGTCGATTGACATTCATAAAATTAAAATCTTTAACTAAGTAAAGAGCCTAGCGGCTCTGTCAGGCTTCCCACTTTTGCTCTGTAAAATGCATCACTCAGTATCAGGCGTCCCACTGCTACCGAGATTATAGTCAAAGAAGCTCGACACGTATTAAAGTTACTCCGTGAAATACGAAGAAAGATTAATCAAATATGTAAAGAATACAGATGGCTATTTATTTAATGAATGGCATGAGGAAATCGCCTCTTTTAGTGATTTATCAAATAGAGCGGTGGAATTCTATGCAGAAAAATCAATTTCTGGAAAAATAACTGCACTTTTTATCTATCATCAATTATCACTTGAAATTTTAAAATTATTGATCATATACTGTAATTTTCATGAACAAATAAGTCTATTTCCATCTAAGAAAAATTTTAAAAAACTTAATTCCGGATCTTCATTTTCGGAAGTTATCGCGGTTTTAAAGAATAAAATTCAGTTTAATGGAAAGTCTGAAATAATAAAAAAAGTTACATATTTGAACAAAATAAGAAACCAATTCGGACATAATATTTTGACTGAATGGTGGAATCCTGAGTTTGAAAATCTGTTAGACAATTTGCCGGATTGGTATAATTCTTTTTTTGATACTTATGGAACGAGTTTGCGAGACATAATTACAAAAATCAACGAAACAAAAAAAAGACCAGAGATTCAAAATCTGTTGAATAAGAAAAGTAGTTTTCGTCATATCTAATCCAGATCCGTATCAATCCACCCCAAAAACTTCCCACAAAAAATACTATCTTAGAAATATCAATAAATTACCATCCGGCAGTTTGTATGAATACGGTCTCGTTGCCACATCGCCAACCACCAAAAAAGAATACGCACTAATGACCTATTACGAGAAAGAACTTCATAGAATTCGTGCTATCGTCTATGCCAACGAAGCACAAATAAATACCGTCATTGGTGTTCGCAACTATATCGCTACTAATTACGAGCTCGATGTAAACCTGGATATGTTGTCCCATATTCAGTTTGTTTCTAAGTTTCACCTTATCCGGCTGTTCAAAAAATACTACGGCCTCACGCCTAGACAGTACCTCATCGACAAACGCATAGAGAGATCCAAAGCTCATTTGGCAGCGGGAATGACCGTTACCGGGACCTGCTTTGCCGTGGGATTTGAAAGTTTAGGCTCCTTTAGCTCCTTATTTAAAAGGAAAACAGGACTATCCCCTGCGAAATATAGAAAGGAGCAACTTTCAAGAAGCAAAAGTGAATGAGATGTCTCAAATTTGAGGTGTAATCAAAACATAATAAGATGAAAGTAACACTCATAAGTATTCCGGTTCGGGATCAGGAAAAGGCCCTAAAGTTCTATACAGAAAAACTTGGATTTTTAAAGAAGAAAGACGTACCCCTGGAAGGCGGCAACCGATGGATCACCCTGGTCTCAAAAGAGGCACAGGACGGCCCTGAATTATTACTGGAACCGGCTCCGCTTCATTTCGAACCGTCCAAAGTCTACCAGGAGGCGCTTATGGAAGCGGGAATCCCATACACCCAGTTCGACGTCACAAACCTGGATGCCGAATATGAGCAATTAACTAAAAATGGGGTGGAATTTAGCATGAAACCAACCGTGATGGGAACCGTGAAAGTCGCCGTCTTTAACGATACCTGCGGCAATAATATGCAACTGGTGGAAGAGTTGTAGCGTACAACCCTGCCCGGAATACCTTTAGCTATCCCAAAGGAGTGGCTAGAACTATAATTATCAACTTATGGATTGGATCTATCAATTAAAAGACCCGCTTTGGGAAACCTTAGTGGCCAGTGTACTTATTTTTGTAGTTGTTATCGTACTCACCAGGATCATTGGGTTGCGGTCTTTTGCAAAATTTACGGCTTACGATTTTGCCTTTACGATCGCAATTGGTAGCATAATTTCCTCCACCTTAACCTCCTCCACCACCATTGCACATGGCTCGGTGGCGATCGCGAGTCTTTTAGTCCTTACTTTTATATTCTCATATCTGCAACGAATATTTCCCGCGCTGAAATCGGTTATATCAAACAAACCACTTCTTCTTATGGACGGAAGTGAGATCCTTCACAAGAACTTAAAATATGCCCGAATTGATAAAGCACAATTAATAGCTAAACTGCGTGAAGCGAATGTGCTGGATTTTAACCAGGTTGAAGCGGTAGTATTAGAATCTACAGGCGATATTTCGGTGCTGCACAAGTCCAGCCCCGAAATGAAATTACATAAGGATCTACTCGAAGGGGTGAGGGAAAAACCGTAGTTCATAAATTCTGCTACTCATCTTCGTCTTTAAGCCTGTAGAAAATTTGGCTAACGCACAAAACTCCCCTACCTTTATCTTATGGCTAAACGATATGGAGAAAATACATCCCTGGGTGATGTTCTAAAAGAATTTATCCAGGCCAATCGGCTGCAGTCGGGCCTTGACAAGGTAACGGTAAAAGACGCATGGCAGGCAGTGATGGGCGAGGCTATTTCAAAATACACCAGTTCGGTTAAACTGGAACGGGATACACTTTACGTGAATTTAACTTCCTCGGTCCTCAGGGAGGAATTAAGCTACGGAAAAACCAAGATCGTCTCACTGCTTAACGAAGCTCTGGGGAAAGAACTCATTACCAAGATCGTGCTTCGCTAGAAGAATGTAACCAAACTGTTCCCTATCTCACTACAACACCAATTTGTTTAATTTGGCCTTCCTTTTGTGCCAAACCTTTATAAAATAAAAACGCCTCTCCGGGGAAAGGCGCTTCTGCTTGTATTTTTTTCTTTTTCTTCTGAAATAATTCTGCTACGCTTCTAGCTGCTTCGATTCCCGAAACTTATTAGAAGCACCACCAGAAAGTAGAAGTATTAAAAGGTATCTCTACCGGCAAAGTGGAAGGCTCCTTCGATAGCAGCGTTCTCGTCACTGTCACTTCCGTGTACAGCATTTTCACCTATAGAGGCAGCATATAGTTTTCTAATAGTTCCTTCGGCAGCTTCCGCAGGATTTGTAGCACCAATAAGCGTACGGAAATCCTCTACAGCATTGTCTTTTTCAAGGATGGCTGCAACGATAGGGCCGCGTGTCATATACTCAACCAATTCTCCGAAGAACGGACGCTCTTTATGGATGGCGTAGAATTCCTTGGCATCGTCGGTGGTCATTTGCGTTAATTTCATCGCAACGATCTTAAAACCGGCTGCATTTATTTTTTCAAGAATAGCCCCAATATGTCCTTTTTCAACGGCATCGGGCTTTAACATAGTAAACGTTCTGTCTGTTCTCATATTTTTTTTGAATTTCGGTGCAAACCTACGTTTTTTGAAAACAGCATACAAGCGATTAACGTTCATTTAATATTGCTGGGTGAACCGCTCGTAAATGAAGTTGTCCTCCCCTCTCAATTCGAAGGTTACCTGCTTTTTGGTGAAGTCGAATAACAGTAATCCGAAATTAAGTCGTTTTACCACATTGCTCACCCTATATTCATTGGCTTCGGTGGCATAAGTGATCCATGTATGTGTCATCCCGCTGGAGGTAAAATCTACCAGGGGATATCCCAGCCCGGCTTCAGCATCCACAGAGATCTCCCCTAAATGTCGGTCGCCACTCAAAATAATTATATTCGGCGCTTTGGCCGTTTTAAGGAGTTCTCTCATCCTTTTTACTTCTGAAGGGAAATTGTACCACTTCTCCCAACCGTGTTCCTTGCTTAAAAACTGTATACTGCTTACAATTAGAGTGAAATCTGCGCTGTCGTCCTTCAATTCTTCTTCCAGCCAGGCCCACTGGGCTTCCCCGAGCAAGGTGCCGTCGTGATCTTCGGGCCAGGGCTCGTAGCTCCTTTTCGGATTAGTACTTTTATTGAGTTTTGTGCGGAAATACCGGGTGTCCAGGGAGATCAGTTTTATAGCTCCTCTCTCTGTGTTATATATCTCCGAAAAATAGACGCCTTCCCGGTTTCGTCGCTCATCGTCTTTATTTACGCCTAAGAAATCCAGGAAGATCGTTTTAGCCTCCTGTTTTTTCTCCCATTCGGTACCGGCGTCGTTCTTTCCGTAATCATGATCGTCCCAGGTTCCGGTAATGATTGTTTTGCCCGCTAATTGCATGTAGCCGGGATGTGAAAGTACTTTGTCGTAATCGGCTTTCATTTTTGCCATATCGTTGGTATCGGCATATACGTTATCGCCTCCCCAGATAAACAGATCGGGTGCTGTCTCGAGGATGGGTTCCCACAGCGGCTGGGGTCGATCCTGATCGCTGCAACTGGCAAAAACCAGGGTGTAATCGGCCACAGGTTTGGCCCGGTTCTCTTTTTCGGGGGTTTCTTTATTTTTTTCTTCTGAAGGGTTTCCGCAGCAAACCAATAGTAAGCATGGAAGGATATAAAGCAAGGATTTCATGAAAAACGTGTTGCGATTTAGGTCAAATTTAAGCAATTTGGCTATGACATTCGTTTTAAGAAATTGTATCTTAGCCCCCTATGAATGAGGCCATCACTGCCAGTGCCAAAGCACTGCTCGCCACACCCAAAAATATAGTCGTAGTAGGACATAAGAATCCGGATGGAGATGCCGTGGGCTCTTGTCTGGCACTTGCCAATACCCTAAACGCCATGGGCCACGAGGCACAGGTGATCATGCCTAACGATTTCCCCGATTTTCTGAAATGGCTACCAGACTGCGAGCAGGTACTCATCTTCGATAAGGAGGTTGAAAAAAGTACCCGCTTTATTAACGACGCCGAACTCATCTTCACCCTGGATTTTAACGCCCTGGACCGTACCGGCGATATGGAACAACCTCTTAGTGAGGCCACGGCAGATTTTATCCTGATCGATCATCACCAGCAACCGGATGATTATGCGGCGGTTATCTATAGCGATACGGCCATGAGTTCCACCTGCGAGATGGTGTTCCATTTTATCGATGCTCTCGGGAAGCTCGACCTCATCACTGCCGACACGGCAACTTTATTGTATGCGGGCATTATGACCGATACCGGTTCGTTTCGGTATCCGGCTACTTCGGCTACCACGCACAGGGTTATCGCCCACCTTATAGAATGCGGGGTGAATAACTCCGAAATTCATCAGAATATCTACGATACCAACACCCCCGACCGTATCGCACTACTGGGAGTGGCACTTCAGAATATGAAGATCCTACCCGAATACAGAACGGCTTACATCACCTTATCCCAGCAGGAGCTGGACGACAATAATTTTAAAAAAGGAGATACCGAAGGATTTGTAAACTACGCTCTTTCTGTTTCCGGGGTGGTTTTCGCCCTTATCTTTATCGAGAACAAACAGGAGCAGATCGTAAAGATCTCCTTGCGTAGTAAAGGCTCCTTCTCGGTGAACGAATTTGCCAGAAAATATTTCAATGGCGGAGGCCACACCAATGCCGCCGGGGGAAGAAGCAGCTTACCTCTGGATAAGACCATTACTGAATTTATTAGTATATTGCCGTCCCACAAAAAAGAACTTACCGATGAATTTTAGATCTGCATTACTACTCGTTCTCGGTTGTATTTTCTTCGTTTCCTGCAAAAGCCCGGAAGCAAGAAAACCTGTACAGCAAAGTTCGGGAAGCTTTATCAAAGAATCTGCTAAGCGAAATAAGGTACTTTACAAGAAAGAGGAGGCGCGTATCGCCAGTATAATGGAGGCCAATCCGGAGCATGATTATTTATCTTCCGATCGCGGTTTCTGGTACTACTATAATGTAAAGGATAGCCTGGACGTTCCCACACCCGATTTTGGCGACGTGGTTACTTTTACCTACAATATTCAGTCCCTGGAAGGAGAGCCTATACTTACCGAAAGCGAGACAGGGCTACAAACCTATAAGATAGACCAGTCTAACCAGGATCTTATCTCCGGGTTGCGCGACGGTGTAAAACTGATGAAGGTGGGAGAACAGGTAACTTTCCTGTTTCCTTCCTATAAAGCTTATGGTTACTACGGTCTTGAAGATAAATTAGGAACCAATGTCCCTGTTAGGAGTACAGTAACCCTTAAATCTATTCAACAATCACAATAAACTAAAAATAAAAATGAGAAAACTATCACTGTTATTGATCCTGTTATTATCGGCAACTGTTTTTACAGCTTGCGAGGATAAATATCCGGACCTTCCGGAAGGTGTATATGCAGAATTTGTTACTAACAAAGGAACTTTCGTTGCAAAACTTTACAACGATCGAACTCCCATCACTACGGCCAACTTCGTTTCGCTGGCAGAGGGAACCAATAAGATGGTAGATTCCATCCACCTTGGGAAGCCTTATTACAACGGTTTGATCTTTCACCGTGTGATCAAGGATTTTATGATCCAGGGGGGAGACCCTAATGGTGATGGCTCGGGTAATCCGGGGTACCGTTTTCCCGATGAGTTTGTAGACAGCCTGAAACACGACCGTAAAGGAATTCTTTCTATGGCCAACTCGGGCCCTGCTACGAATGGGAGTCAGTTTTTTATCACCCTGAAAGAAACACCCTGGCTTGATGGCAAGCACACCGTGTTTGGAGAAGTGGTGATAGGACAGGAAATTGTAGACTCCATCGGTGTAACCCCTACAGAGAAACCCGGCGATAAACCGGTTGAGGATGTCGTTATGCAAGAAGTGAATATCATAAAACGCGGCAATGTGTCCGTTTTGGACTTTGCAGAGGAATTAAAGAAGATCGAAGCCGAACAAGAGGCGAAGAGACAGGCTCTTGAGCGTCTGGCTATCGATAAGGCGGTTTCCTTCGTGAATATGAAAATGGAAGCAGATTCTACGGAGTCCGGACTTAAATACGCATATCAGGAAAGAGGTGACGGTCCTAAACCTAAAGATGGGCAGGACATGTTGATCAATTACACCGGATACTATACTAACGGGCAAATGTTCAATACCAGCTTACTTGAAGTGGCCGAGTTATACGATAATGTGAAACCGGCTAAAAGAGACCGAGGACAATACGTGCCTATCGTTACCAATACTAACGATCCCCGCTTGATCCCGGGATTCCGTGAAGCCTTACAGATTATGCGTGTTGGCGATAAAATGACCATCTTCATTCCTTCTCACTTAGGATATGGAGAAGCAGGAAACAGGCCATATATCCCGCCAAATACAGACCTTATCTTCGAAGTGGAATTTTTGGAAATTCCAACAGGAGAATAATAAAGAAAAAGCCCGATCGAATCGGGCTTTTTTTATGCAGTTTTTTCAGGAATATTTGCGAGGATCTCCTTCACGAATTCCCAGAATTTTCCTGTGGAAGAAATGCTGGCTCGCTCATCGGGGGAATGTGCCCCTTTGATCGTTGGCCCGAAGGAAATCATATCCATACCCGGATAATTCTGCCCCAGAATACCACATTCCAGCCCAGCATGGCAAGCCGCGACATTGGCTTTTTCGCCATTCATCTTTGTGTAAAGACCGTCAAGCACCTTTAGGATCGGGCTATCCATGTTGGGTGCCCATCCCGGGTAATCTCCCGTAAAGGTTACTTTGTATCCTGCCAGCGTGAACGTGCTTTTTAAGGTATTGGCCAGATCTGCTTTAGAAGATTCTACCGAAGACCGGGTAAGACATTCTATCTTGATCTGCCCTTCATGAACCGCCACTTTTGCAATATTATTGGAGGTTTCTACCAGGTCTTCTATGGCGGGGCTCATCCTGTACACCCCGTTATGAGCAGCTTGTGAGGCATGTACCAATTTATTTTTCGCTTCAGAATTCATCCTTAATCCGGGAACCGCAGTTTCTACAGCCGCGATGGATAATTCGGGTTCGAGCAGTTTATATTCTTCGGAAATTGCCTTGCTCATACCATCGAAAGCTTCCTTAAAGTCTTCGTCTGAAGCAGGATCTACAACCACCGTTGCCACACTTTCGCGAGGGATGGCATTCCGAAGGCTACCTCCGCGGATCTCCGCAATTTCCATGAGATCTAAAGTGGCATACAACAGCCTGTTCATCATTTTATTGGCGTTCCCCAACCCTTTTATGATATCCATGCCACTATGTCCGCCCTGCAAGCCTTTTACGGTGATCTTATAGGCTTTAAAAGTCGAAGGGACTTCTTCTTCCTTATACTCTCCCATGGCCGTCACATCCACACCACCTGCACAACCTACCCCGATCTCATCGTCTTCCTCGGTGTCCAGGTTAAGCAGGATCTCTCCTTTTAGCATACCTCCTTTTAATTCCATGGCTCCGGTCATCCCGGTTTCTTCGTCTATAGTGAAAAGTGCCTCCAGGTCCGGGTGAGGGATAGTATCGCTTTCAAGAATTGCCATGATGGTGGCTACTCCCAGGCCATTATCGGCACCAAGGGTAGTTCCCTTAGCCCTTACCCAATCGCCGTCTACGTACATTTCTATTCCCTGGGTTTCGAAATCGAATTGCGTATCGTTGTTCTTCTGATGCACCATGTCCAGGTGCGACTGCATCACTATGGCCTTACGGTTCTCCATGCCGGGGGTGGCTGGTTTCCGTATGATGACATTTCCAATATGATCAACTATTGTCTCCAGTCCCAGGTCTTCACCAAATTTCTTCATGAAGGCGATCACGCGCTCTTCTTTTTTTGAAGGCCGTGGCACGGCATTCAGATCGGCGAAATTTCTCCAGACTGCTTTGGGTTCGAGATTTCGAATGGCTTCGTTCATAGATTTCAGAATTAAAGCACAAAATTAAACTATTCGCCTAGTGCTAAAAAATTATTGATAAGAGAATTCTTTGTAAGTTTGAAATATGCACCGAAAAAGAACGCGCCTCATCCTTGCCCTGCTACTTCCCGTTCAGGTTCTTCTTTTGCAGATACTGAAAAACTTCCCGCATTTTGTCGAAACGTATTACAGTCAGGGTCTGTACCCGGTCATCTCCAAAATATCTCGCTATGTATTTGGATGGGTCCCCTTTTCGGTTGGCGATCTGTTCTACTTACTTATTGCGATCCTCGCCATAAGGTGGTTATACAAAAATGTAAGGCGCCTTAAATACGAAGCCGTGCGATTCTTTATTGATATAGTAGCAACGGTCTCCTTGGTTTATTTTGTTTTTCATCTGCTTTGGGGTCTGAATTATTATCGCGTTCCGCTGCATCAAACCCTGGATCTGGACCGCGACTACACCACCGAAGAACTAGTAAATACCACCAAACGATTAATCGCGAAGTCCAATGAGCTCCATAGGCAACTTGGTTATCCGGACAGCGTGAAGATCGATCTGCCCTATACCCAGCGGGAGGTCTTTAAAAAGTCTTTGGATGGTTTTATCAGGCTGGCCGAGGAATATCCCGACCTGGCCTATAGCCCAAAAAGCATAAAGAAAAGTGGCTGGAGCCTTGGCCTCACCTATATGGGTTATAGCGGGTATTACAATCCGTTCTCCGGGGAAGCCCAGGTAAATAATTTAATCAAAACCTATAAGTTCCCGGTGGTAAGTTGTCATGAGGAGGCACATCAAATAGGATTCGCCGCCGAGAACGAAGCCAATTTCATTGCTACGCTGGCAACCATTAATAACAGCGATCCGTACATACAGTATAGCGGCTATATTTTTGCTTTGCGGTACTGTGTTAACGAGATTGCCAGAAGGGATAAGGACACCTACCATGAGCTACTTGAAACCATCAATCCGGGGATCCTGGCAAGCTACAAGGAAATGCGAGACTTCTGGGAAAAATATAAGAATCCTTTTGAGGACTTCTCCAAAGGTTTTTGGGATCAGTTTCTGAAAGCAAATAACCAGTCCAGGGGGATCATGAGCTATAGCTATATGGTTGCCCTTGTGGTTAATTATTTTGAAGACAAACCATTTTAAAATTATTTGTGCTGTTAAAGGAAGGTTAAGAATTTACATCTTCCTTTCACCTTCCTTATATTTAGATTCTTTTTTAAAAAACAACCAAATGAAAAAACTCGCACTAGTTGTAGTGGTGTTTTTTAGCTTTTCCTTTGCTTTCGCGCAGGATTATTTTCCGAAGAACGACGGGGTAAAAGAAAAAAATACCAATTACACGGCTTTTACCAATGCCAAAATTTACATCACTCCTACACAAATTGTTGAAAATGGTACCCTACTTATCCGCGATGGAAAAGTAGTGGCGTCCGGCAAATCTGTTACCATCCCAAAAAATACGATAGTGATCGATCTGGAGGGCAAACATATTTACCCATCCTTCATCGATCCGTACACCGGTTTTGGTGTGGAGAAGCCCAAACGGGCACAGGGTCAAGGAAGGTCGCCGCAATACGACGCCTCAAGAAAGGGCTTCTACTGGAATGACCATATCATGCCCGAGAATAAGGCAATTTCGAAATTCGAGTATGACAAGAAAAAAGCTTCCGATTTCAGGAAGGCTGGTTTTGGGGTTGTGAATACTCATATAATGGACGGTATTGCAAGAGGAACCGGAGTGCTGGTGGCGCTTAATGACGAGGACGATGCAGCAACGAGAATTCTGGACGATGCCTCGGCTCAATTCTTTTCTTTCAGTAAGAGTGTGACCAGCAGGCAATCCTACCCTTCTTCCCTCATGGGATCCATGGCCTTGCTTAGGCAACTACACTGGGATCTGGATTGGTATGCCAAAGGCAACACCAATACAAAGGATCGCTCTTTGGATGCGCTTCTGGCAAACAAAGGACTCCCCGCAATCATAGAAGCCGGTAATAAATCTAACGATCTTCGTGCAGACAAGATCAGCGATCAATTCAACCTCAACTATATTATTGTAGGCGGTGGAGACGAATACGAGTTGATCGATGAGATCAAGGCCACAAATGCACAATATATCATTCCGCTTAATTTCCCCGATGCTTATGATGTAAGCGATCCTTTCGCTGCCAAATACATCTCCCTGGAAGATATGCGAAACTGGAACCAGGCGCCGGTGAACCCGAAAGCGCTTTCAGATAAGGGTGTGACCTTTGCACTTACTACCCACGAATTGAAATCTCCTTCCGAATTACAAGGAAAAATGAAGAAGGCCTTCGAGTATGGTTTCGATAAGACCCAGGCCCTGAAAGCCCTCACAACTATCCCTGCGCAATTACTGGGCAAAAGTGATAAATTAGGAAGCTTACAGCCCGGACGCTATGCCAATTTCCTGATCACTTCGGGAGATGTTTTCGACGGGGAGACAACCATGTACGAAAACTGGGTACAGGGAAGAAAACACGTTATAACCGATATGGGACAAAAGGATATTCGTGGAAAGTATTCGTTAAATGCCGGAGGAAAGACCTACGAATTGAATATTAGCGGAGCTGCAGGAAAGCCCAAGGCGGAAGTGAAATTAGGAGAGACGAAATTCCCGGCAAAACTTGAGTATTCAGACAATTGGGTGGTGCTTTCGTTCAAGGATGAAGAAAAGGGAGAATCCTTCAGGTCCACGGCCATTATTCCGAATACCGGAAATAATATCTCCGGTAAAATGGTATTGCCAACAGGTCTGGAAACCAGCTTCACTGCAGTTAGGACGGGAGATGCGGAGGCTTCAGAAAAGAAAGATAAAGAGAAGGAGAGCACTGTAGAGATGGTACCGGTTACCTTCCCAAATGTAGGGTATGGTTTTAAAAGTAAACCTCAGCCTCAAAATATTTTGTTTAAGAACGCCACAGTATGGACCAGCGAAACCGCCGGAGTACTTCCCAATACGGATGTACTGGTGAAGAATGGTAAAATAAGTAAAGTAGGAAAGAATCTAAGTGCCGCCGGCGCAACGGTTGTAGATGCTACCGGGAAACACCTAACGGCAGGTATCATTGATGAACACTCGCACATAGCGGCATTGTCCATCAACGAGTCGGGGCATAATTCTTCGGCAGAGGTTTCTATAGAAGATGTGGTCGATCCCGAGGATATAGATATCTATCGAAACCTGGCAGGTGGAGTAACCTCCATACAGGTGTTACATGGTTCGGCCAACCCTATAGGCGGGCGCTCTGCCATCCTCAAACTTAAATGGGGTGAGAACGCAGAAAACCTGATCTACGATAATAGTCCGAAGTTCATAAAATTCGCCTTGGGTGAGAACGTAAAACAGTCTAACTGGCAAAGTTTCAGCAGGTTCCCACAAACCAGAATGGGTGTTGAACAGTTGTATGTGAACTATTTCAACAGGGCAAAGGAATACGATGCAAAAAAGAAGAGCGGACAGCCATTTCGCTATGATGAGGAGATGGAAGTCCTGGCAGAGATCCTTAACGGAGAGCGTTTTATTAGCTGTCACTCTTATGTACAGAGTGAGATCAATATGCTGATGAAAGTAGCCGAGAAATTCAATTTTCGGGTAAACACCTTTACCCACATCCTGGAGGGTTATAAGGTTGCCGATAAGATGGCTGCCCATGGCGTGGGTGGATCTACCTTTAGCGACTGGTGGGCTTACAAATACGAAGTGAACGATGCCATCCCTTATAACGCGGCTATCATGGCCAGCCAGGGAGTTACGGTTGCTATAAACAGTGATGATGGGGAAATGTCCCGCAGATTAAACCAGGAAGCTGCTAAAAGTGTTAAATACGGAGGTATGAGCGAGGAGGAAGCCTGGAAGATGGTGACCATCAACCCGGCAAAATTGCTTCACCTGGACGACCGCACCGGTAGTATAAAAGAAGGAAAGGATGCCGATCTGGTATTATGGTCCGATCACCCGCTGTCGGTCTACGCCAAAGCCGAAAAGACCATGATAGACGGTACGGTATATTTTGATATTGAAAAAGACAAGGCACAGCGACAGGCTATTCAGGCAGAACGTGCCAAGCTTATTAATATGATGCTTGCCGAAAAAAACGGTGGTGGGAAAACCCAGGCTCCCCGTGGCAAGGAAAAGATCCGATTTGAATGTGAAACCATAAACTAATCCAACCATGAAAGCAATAAAACAAATTTTAATAGTGATAGCTGTGAGTGTTGGATTACAATCCTATGCTCAACAAACTCCTGCGCCGGCACAGAGCGGTGCAATAACCATTAAAGGTGCCACCGCCCATATAGGTGACGGAACCGTAATAGATAACAGTGTTATCGTTTTTGAGAACGGAAGTATTACCGCTATTGGTGGTTCCGGTACACCTTCTAAAGGTAGGGTTATCGATGCAACGGGAAAACATGTTTATCCCGGCTTTATCGCCCCGGCCAAGTCGTTAGGGCTTATAGAAGTTAATCAGGTACGAGCCAGTAATGATGAGGATGAGATAGGTGAATTTATTCCCAATGTGAGATCCCTTATCGCTTATAATGCCGAGAGTAAGGTCGTGGAAAGTATGCGTCCTAACGGCGTGCTGATAGGCCAGGCAACACCTCAGGGAGGTAGAATTTCGGGAACTTCCTCCATCGTTCAGTTCGACGCATGGAATTGGGAAGATGCTGCGGTAAAAGTAGACGACGGCGTCCATATGAACTGGCCCGGAAGTTACAGTCGAGGCAGATGGTGGCTGGGAGAGTCCAGGGACTGGAAACCCAATAAGGACTACAGCAAAGACCTGGAAGAGATAAAACTTTACCTCAGGAATGCCAAAGCTTATAATGCTGCCGGTGATACATCCAAAAATGAAGGCTTTGAGGCCATGAAGGGATTGTTCGACGGGAGTAAGAAGTTGTATATATATACCCAGGGTGAAAAAGAAATGATCGATGCGGTAACCCTCACCAAAGGAGAAGGCGTTAAAGATGTTGTGATCGTTGGTGGGTACGAAGCGTACAAGATCATCCCTTTTCTTAAACAACACAATATCCCTGTCTTGGTAAGACAAACCCATTCTCTACCCTATAGAGCCGATGACGATTATGACCTTCCGTATAAGTTACCGAAGATTTTGGTTGATGGCGGATTGCTGGTAGGATTACAAAATGCCAGTATGTCTAATTTCCAGACCAGGAATTTACCTTTCTATGCCGGACAACTGGTGGGACAGGGAATGGACAAAGAAACAGCCTTGAAGCTAATTAGCGGGAACACCGCCAAGATCCTTGGGATAGACAATAAATACGGAACCCTGGAAGTGGGTAAAAGCGCCACGCTCTTTATTAGTGAGGGCGACGCCCTGGATATGCGAACCAATATTCTTTCACATGCCTTTATCGACGGACGTGAGCTGTCGCTGGAAACGCATCAGACAGAACTCTGGAAAAGATATATGGGAAAATACTCCGGGAAATAACGATCAATTTAATAGAGAAAGCAGCCTCAGGGCTGCTTTTTCATTTTATATATTTTTTCTGAAATCGGACAAAGTAGGTATATTTATTCCTCTCCAATACCCATTATATGAGAAATTTTATCCATTTCGCAACCGCAGCCTTATTGATAGTAAGCTGTACCTCAAAAAAAGAAGAAACTTCCTTTACACAAAGTACTTCAGACAGCCCGTTCATTGAAGGTAAGAAATCCTATTTAGGTTCACCTTATGTAACGGCCGGAGACCGGGTTTATATGGTAGGGCATCAGGATGGAACCTTCCCTGAGATTGGCTGGCACATCAAAGGAGAAATGGGTGGCATTTGGGATCATCCCATTAAGTTGATGGATGGGTTCCAACTAGACCTGATCCTGGATGGAGAAACTGTTTCTCTGGAGAAAGCAGATCGTTTTATTAATTATCCCTTCGGAAATAAACACATCTATAATTTAGAATCTCACGGATTGCAAGTTGAAAGATTTCAATTTGTTCCGGATGAGAAGGAAGTAGTGATCGTTCAATTCAGCATAAAGAACCATAGCGAAACAGATAAGAAAGGAACGCTGAAATTTATAGGGTCAACAGATCTAAGACCTACCTGGCTTGGCGAACGAACCAAGATGATCGATTCCCGCGATATTGATTTCGACCCGGAGTCTGATGTGTGGGTTGTAAAAGACAGTTTAAATTCGTGGTATACGATGTTTGGTGCCGACAGGCCCAGTGACTCGAAGGAAAGACACAGTTCGGAATATGAGGGCAATGGGTTTAAAGCATCCTTAAACTATGACATCAGTGTAAAAGCGGGAGCCACAGAAACTATTCAATTTGCTATCGCCGGCGCCTATGATCTCGACGGATCAAATACAGCTAAAGAAAGGATCTATGCAAATTACCTGGATATCATGGAGGATCCCGACACCTGGATCCCAAAATATCTGGCAGAAAAGAAGGCACGTTACGAGGATTTGGCTGGTAGAACTAAATTAACCATCCCCGACAAGGACATAGAACAGGCATTTGAGTGGGTGAAATACAATTGCGATTGGCTGGTACGCACCGTTCCTGAAATAGGATCGGGTATTGGTGCGGGAATCCCAGATTATCCCTGGTGGTTTGGGGTTGATAGTGAATACGCCCTGCAAGGATATATGGCTATTGGCCAGCGGGAACCGGTCTACAATACTATAAAACTGCTGGATAGCGTGTCTGAAGCCGTTAACGGTAACGGTCGTATTATTCATGAGATGTCTACCAACGGCGCTGTCTTTAACCCCGGAAATATTAATGAAACGCCACAATTTGCCAGCTTGATCTGGAAAGTGTACCAGTGGAATGGAGAGAAAGAGTTTCTTCAGAAATATTACCCCACCATTAAAAAGGGATTGGAATGGTTGATGACCGAAAAGGACGCCGACGGAAACTTATTTCCGGATGGTTTCGGGATGATGGAAATTCACGGCATGGATAGCGAAATGATCGACGTAGCTGCCTATACCTATAAGGCATTTAAGGATGCTTCGTTCATCGCCGATGCCCTGGGTGATTACCAAATGGCGCAGCAGTATTACGAGACTGCCGAAAAACTGGCGGCGAAGATCAACACCCAATTTTGGAGCGAAGAATTTAACTCTTACGCCGATTTCATTGGCACCGATAAACAGGCGCTGAAACTTATCGAGGATGCCATCGTACGTGCAGACACCCTTAATAAACCCTGGGCTGTGGAAGAGTTAAAGCAAACGAGAGAGGCGATTTTAAAAAATCCGTCGGCCACTCCCCGGCCCTTTGTACTCCACCATAACTGGGTGGTGAACACTCCCATGGAGGTAGGCCTTGCCAGCCCGGACAAAGCCCAAAAAGCACTTGCCACCGCCGAAAACTATGTAAACCCGTTTGGGGTATTCGTTACCGGGATCGACAGGGACGAGTCGGCTGGGTCTGATGACGGCTCGTTTAAAGGAAGTAAGATATTTTCGTATACCGGGGCGGTAATGACCTTACCTACCGGCGTACAGATCGTTGCCGAAAATAACTACGGCAGACCCGATATGGCGCTTAATTATCTCAAAAGAATGACCCGAACTTTCAGCTATGCCTTACCCGGAAGCATCTACGAAGTCTCTCCGGATTACGGTATGGTAACACAAGCCTGGAACGTTTACGGATTTGCAGTTCCTGTGGTCGAGCAATTCTTCGGTATCACACCCAACGCGGCCCATAAAAAAGTGACCATTCGTCCGCAGATGCCATCCATCTGGAAAAACGCCTCCCTGGAAAACGTTCTGGTTGGTGACAATGAGATCTCCATATACTTTTCAGAAAAAGAAGGTATGCAAACCGTAGAGATCTCTCAAACCAAAGACAGCTGGCAGGTCGAATTCCAATTTCCCGAAGGGGCTACAAAGATCTCCTCACAAACAGAAGGAATTGAAGTAAACACCAATGAGGAAACCGGAGTTTCGGTGGTGAAATCTAATCTTAAAAATTTTCGGGTTGCCTATCAGCCTGAGTGATCATCTCCTATGAGGATATTTACAACTTTATTGGTTTGCCTCCTGCTGTACAGCTGCAATGAGCCTGAGCATGTACCTCAGGGAAGCGTCCTTACCAAGTCGCTGAAATCGGTGATCCTCAGCAGGGAGATCGGGTATAATATGTATCTACCTGCTTCCTATAACGAAGATCAACCATTGCTAGATATTATCTACTTGCTACATGGCCATGGAGGTGATCATCACGACTGGTTTGAGGAAGAAGAGGGAAACGTAGCCCATTTGCTGGATTCGCTTATTGCGGACGGTGCTATCCCACCAATGGCAGCCGTTAGTATTAATGCCGGTAATTCGTGGTATGTGGACAGCAAGGAAAAGATGGAGCGTTTTTACCTGGATGAATTCTTGCCTCATTTTGAAAAATCTGTTGGATACAAACATAAAATGGGCAACCGCAACATGGCAGGGAATTCGGCGGGTGGCTATGGTGCTTTGCGATTTTCGCTACATCGGTCCGAACTTTTTAATAGTGTGATCCTTTTGAGTCCGGCAGCATACGAACCTTTACCACCTGCGATCTCATCTTCCAGAAAAGTGGAAGCCTTCGCTTTCAACGGAAAGTTTAGTGATTCGCTCTGGCGATCCTATTCGTACACTAAACGTATTGACGAGTTACTGTTGGCAAACAGGAAACCACAATTTCATATTTCGGTTGGCGACGATGATAATTACAATATAGTTCCGGTAGTTACGAGCCTTCAGCAATTATTTCTGAAAAATGGAGTTTCCTGCGAGTTGAGGGTAACTAATGGAGGCCATGACTGGCAAACCTGGCGAAAGAATTTTTCGGAGGCGCTGGCCGAAATTTATAAGTCTAAAACCGCGTCTGCTAATTAGTAAGAACCTTTGCTTCAGACGGAACTTTAAAGACTGATGCATTTAGCACAGTCTCGGTGAGCGTTACTTTTTCGAACTTTACGTTATTTCGAGCCTGCACCGGCTTACCATTTTCTATGGTGTACCAGGTAAGAGTCTTTGGAAGTTTTACCCCATTCACATCCTGCCATTCGCTGTATTTGATATACTTCCAGGTATCGCTCTTCTCATTTTCATGGTAGGTAACCGTATAGCCAAGCCAGGCCATTTCGTAAGTTTCGGGATGATAGTAAAGTACATATTCATCTTTGGGAGAAGTTCCCACGCCCTCTTTGTAACTAATTTTAATTCCCTCATAAACTTCACCGTCCAGTTCGGTCGATTTCACCTCGTGGTATTCTATGCCGGGATCGGCCAATACAAATGGCATCGCATAGAAATAGAACATTAGGTTGTAATAGAAAACAGGATCGCCCTTATAAGCATTCTCCTTGTTTTCATGAAACCAGACATCCTCACCATTAAATCCCATCGACCAATTGGGTGCTTCGATCTTCGTTTTTCGGTCGGGTAAGGAGATCGTATGAGTTTCGGTTCCGGTTCTGCTGGTGATCTCAAAACAAAGGTTATTCATTTGATCCCAGCGATCGAGTCCGCCGTGAACTTTAAAAACTTCTTTCAGCGAAACCGGATACTTCAACATCCTTGCGGTGTCTTCAGAAATTGGTATGGTATCGTGAATTACAGGTTGTGGATCTTTCGTTTCCTCCTTACATGCAAATAACAGGGAAGAGGCTACAATAAGCAGGATTATATTTTTCATTCTAAACAGGTTTGTCAAGTTAAAAATAAGAAAGCTAAGTTTAACCGAATAATTTTTTTGAAACCTTTATGATTTATTGTAGAAATTCTAGAATACACTAAAAAGTAAAAGTATTTTACTACTGATAATGCTTTAGGGGCAATTAAAATACTTATTACCTTTACCGCATGATAAAATCTATCTCCAGCCTTCAAAATCCACTGGTAAAACAAGTGAACCAATTACTCGAAAAATCGAGGGAGCGAAGAAGCACAGGGCAATTTGTGATTGAGGGCAGAAGGGAGATCGAGCTGGCTCTAAAGGGTGGTTATCAATTACAGACCATCATGATCTGTCCGGATATTTTTTCTGAAAATGCTTCGGAAATAAATTTCCCTGAAAAACAGCATATAGAGATAAGTCCGGAAGTATATCAGAAACTGGCCTACAGAAAGACGACCGAAGGCATTCTGGCAATCGCCGAAAGTAAAGAACTCTCGCTGGATGCATTAAGTATAAAAAATGAGAATCCGCTAATTCTCGTCGCCGAGGCTCCCGAAAAGCCCGGTAATATAGGTGCCTTGCTTCGAACCGCAGATGCGGCAAACCTGGATGCCGTGATCATTGCAAATCCGCGTACCGATATGTATAATCCTAATATAATAAGAAGCAGTGTTGGCTGTATCTTTACTCGCGCTATTGCAACCGGTTCCACGGAAGAGATCATCCAATTCCTCAAAGAGAAGGACATAGCTATCTACTCTGCTGCTCTGCAGGCTTCCAAACCCTTTTACAACTGTGACTATAGAGGACCCACCGCCCTGGTGGTAGGCACAGAGGCCGCTGGTTTGTCTCAAAATTGGCTGGATTCGAGCACACAGAATATTGTGATCCCTATGGAAGGAGATATAGACAGCATGAACGTGTCCGTAGCAGCGGGAATCCTTATATTTGAAGCCAAACGACAACGAAATCTCAACAATTAAGATGTTATTGTATGTAGTTAAATATCAATTACAAACCTGCCTCTGAGATAATAAAAATCAATTTTTCAAAACCCATTCCTTTGACACCGCAAACTTTATTCTACATTATTATTGGGATCATTGTCCTTAATTTCATCATCGATAAAATTCTGGATCACCTCAATGCGCAACATTTCAACGACGAGCTACCGGCGGAGATCGCCGATGTGTACGATGAAAAGGAATATAAACGGTCTCAGCAATATAAAAAGGAACGCTACCGCTTTTCGCTGCTCTCCTCTTCCATTTCCATGATCGCCACCCTGCTTTTCTTCTTCCTGGACGGTTTTGCATATGTAGACGACCTCGCGAGGTCTTACACAGATAATTCCATTTTGATCGCACTAATATTCTTTGGGGTAATTGGAATGGCGGCGAGTATATTAAGCCTACCCTTCAGTTACTACAGCACATTTGTGATAGAAGAAAAATACGGCTTTAATAAAACCACAGTAAAAACCTTTGTCCTGGATAAAATTAAGGGACTATTCATGGCGGCGGTAATTGGTGGCCTGCTTATGGCAGTGATCGTTTGGTTCTACGAATGGGCCGGAGAGGCATTCTGGCTGTATACCTGGGGTGTAGTAACCGTGTTTTCGGTGTTTATGAATATGTTCTACGCCAGGCTTATCGTGCCTATTTTCAATAAGCAAAAACCCCTGGAAGCCGGGGAGCTGAGATCCAGGATCGAGGCGTATGCGAAGACAGTGGGCTTTACCCTGGATAAGATCTTTGTAATAGATGGCTCGAAGCGAAGTACAAAAGCCAATGCCTATTTTTCAGGCTTCGGAAGTGAAAAAAGAGTAACCCTATACGATACCTTGATCAACGATCTGGAAGATGAAGAGATCGTAGCGGTTCTTGCCCACGAAGTGGGACATTATAAGAAAAAGCATATAGTGATCAACCTGCTGGCCTCCATCCTCACTACGGGGTTTACCCTTTGGGTGCTGTCTGTTTTTGTGGGAAATCCGTTACTTTCGGAAGCCCTTGATGTAAGCGAGCCTTCTTTCCATATAGGTTTGATTGCCTTCGGGATACTTTTTACCCCAATTTCGGAACTCACGGGATTACTTATGAATTATTTATCCCGGAAATTTGAATACCAGGCGGATAACTATGCCAAAACGACATATAATGGTACTCCCCTAATTTTGGCATTAAAAAAATTATCACGAAACAGCTTAAGTAACCTAACCCCGCATCCGGCCTACGTTTTCGTGCATTACTCACATCCTACTCTTTTACAGCGTTTTCGGAATTTAAAAAAATAAAAACGAAGACGCCGTCCATGGGTCCGGGCACAAAATTTGTTGGTACTTACAAACCAATATTGTACATTTAATTTATGACTGAGGAAGTACTGGAAGCGGAAAAAAAGGAGCTCACCAAACAATACAAAGAACTGCTGAAGATCAGTTATCGAACGCTCACAGCGGCCGATAAACGACTGATCCGTTCGGCATTCGATGTTGCCGTTGATGCCCATAAGGACCAACGACGAAAATCTGGAGAGGCTTACATATTCCACCCATTAGCGGTAGCAAAGATCGTTGCTTCCGAGATTGGGCTGGACGCTACTTCTATTGCCGCTGCCCTGCTTCACGATGTGGTGGAAGACACCGAGTATTCGCTGGCAGATATTGAACAGTTATTTGGAGAGACCGTTGCTCGCATAGTAGACGGACTCACCAAAATATCTCAAATTCCATACGATAAGGACGTATCGCTGCAGGCCGAGAATTTCAGGAAAATGCTGCTCACCCTCAATGAGGATATTCGTGTGATCATTATCAAGATCGCCGATAGACTACACAACATGCAGACCATGGACTCCATGCCTGAGCAGAAACAAGTTAAAATTGCGTCGGAAACACTTTATATCTATGCCCCACTGGCTCATCGCATAGGCCTGTACAACATCAAGACCGAGTTAGAGGATCTGGGATTGAAGTACACCGAACCGGAGGTATACAATGATATTCTAAGTAAGATCAAGGAAAGCAAGGAACAACAGGACGCCTATATCAACGATTTCACCAAGGTGATCAAGGATTCCCTGGATGCCGAAAAATTAAAATACGAGATCAAAGGGAGGCCGAAATCCATATTCTCTATCCGTCGTAAAATGCTGGCACAGAATGTTAGTTTCGACGAAGTCTACGATAAATTCGCGGTTAGGATCATTTATAAAAGTGATGCCGATAATGAAAAGTTCATTGCCTGGAAGATCTATTCGATAGTAACAGACCATTTCAGACCTAATCCCACACGTTTAAGAGATTGGATCTCATCACCAAAATCCACAGGCTACGAAGCCCTGCATATCACAGTAATGGGGCCACAGGGACGCTGGGTAGAAGTTCAGATACGATCGGAGCGAATGAATGAGATAGCCGAAAAAGGATACGCCGCGCATTATAAGTACAAGACCAATGAGAAGGAAGATATTGGCCTGGAAGACTGGTTGAACAAACTACAGGAATCCCTGGAGAATTCGGAAGTGAATGCCGTGGATTTTGTAGAGGACTTCAAATTGAATCTCTATGCTAAGGAGATCTTTGTCTTTTCACCAAAAGGAGATCTGTACTCCCTTCCCAAGGGTGCAACTGCCCTCGACTTCGCCTTTCACATACACACCGAAGTTGGATTGCATACTCGGGGAGCAAAGGTTAACGGGAAGCTGGTACCCTTAAGTCATGTGTTAAAAAGCGGAGACCAGGTGGAGATCATGACCTCCGAGAAGTCGAAACCAACAGCAAACTGGCTTAATTACGCTACCACAGGCCGTGCACGATCGAAGATCAAATCTTCTCTGAAGGAAGAGAAAAAAGAGATCGCTGCCGAAGGAAAAGTTGTACTGGCCAGAAAATTGAAATCACTTAAGATCACCCTGGACGAGAAGACGGTAAATCAACTGGTAGTCTATTTCAAACTAAAAACCAGTCTGGACCTTTTCTATCGTGTAGGTGCAGGGATCATCGACAATAAAAAATTAAAAGACTTTGCGGCATCACGCTCTAATGCTTTTGTCTCCTTCTTTAAAAACCGAATGCGAAAACCCGGACACCCGGATGATGTCGACAAGCAGGAAATAACCGAAAAGTTCGATCAGCTGGTATTTGGAAAAGAGGAGGACAAACTGGAGTATAAGATGGCGAATTGCTGTAATCCAATTCCCGGAGATGATGTATTTGGTTTTCTTACCGTGAACGAGGGTATCAAGGTTCATAAGCAGAACTGCCCGAATGCCCTGCAGCTACAAAGTAACTACGGCTACCGAATCATGCCGGCGAAGTGGATCGATTCCACCCAGAGTGATTTCAGGGCCGAACTCAAGATCACCGGAATCGACACGATTGGCCTGGTGAACGAAGTAACCAAAGTGATATCGAACAATCTCAATATCAATATGAAGAGTGTTCATTTCGACAGCAACGATGGTATCTTCAACGGAAAAATTATAGTGGTGGTTAAGAACAAGAATATTCTTAATAATCTCGTTGAAAAAATAAAAAATATAAACGGAATTGATAAAGTTACCAGAGCATAAATAACTACCTTTGCTCCTTTGATATGACTGCAAAAACGGATCAAAATAATCAGGCGATCGTCAAGAATGTTTTTACGGGGTTTCTCGAGGAAAAAGGACATCGTAAAACACCGGAGCGCTTCGCAATTCTTCAGGAGATCTATGATCATAACGATCACTTCGATATTGAATCCCTGTATATCAATATGAAGAACAAGAACTACCGTGTAAGCAGAGCCACCCTTTATAATACCATAGAATTATTACTGGAATGTGGCCTGGTGCGTAAACATCAGTTCGGGCAGAATCAGGCTCATTATGAGAAATCGTATTTCGACAAACAACACGATCATGTGATCCTCTCAAACGGGGAAGTGATAGAGTTTTGCGACCCGAGGATTCAGTCTATCAAAAAAACCATCGAAGAAGTTTTCGATATCGAAATAACCAACCATTCACTCTATTTCTACGGAAATAGAAAAACTTCCGGCAGCAAAAGCACGAGTAGTCGGGAAAATTCATAATACTTATGGCAGTAGATCTACTACTAGGATTACAATGGGGTGACGAAGGAAAAGGAAAGATCGTCGACGTACTTACCAAAAACTATGATATCATTGCACGCTTTCAGGGAGGCCCAAATGCCGGCCATACCCTCGAATTCGACGGGATCAAGCATGTGCTTCACACTATTCCCAGCGGTATTTTTCACGAAAATGCGATCAACCTGGTGGGTAACGGAGTTGTGATAGACCCTGTGATCTTCAGAAAAGAACTCAATAACCTCGACAAATTCAACCTCGATTACAAATGCAAACTGCTAATCTCCAGGAAAGCGCACCTTATCCTGCCAACGCACCGACTTCTCGATGCCGCAAGTGAAGCATCCAAAGGAAAGGCGAAGATTGGTTCCACCCTTAAAGGAATAGGCCCTACTTACATGGACAAAACAGGTAGGAACGGAATCCGGGTGGGTGACCTTGAGATGGAGAACTGGCAGGAGAAATATCGTGCACTTGCCAATAAGCACGAGGCGATGATCGATTTCTACAAAGCCGAGATCCAGTATGATCTTGCCGATATGGAAAGAGAATTCTTCGATGCCGTTGAGAGACTTAAAGAATTAACCTTTATTGATAGCGAAGAATACCTCTACCAGGCCCAACGAGCCGGGAAATCTATTCTGGCAGAAGGCGCCCAGGGTTCGTTACTGGATATCGACTTCGGAACCTATCCGTATGTAACTTCGTCCAATACTACGGCAGCAGGAGCATGTACAGGCCTTGGTGTGGCCCCTGGCGATATAAAAGAGGTGTTTGGGATCTTTAAAGCCTATGCAACTCGCGTTGGGAGTGGCCCCTTCCCTACCGAACTATTTGACGATTACGGCAAGACCATGGCAAAGGTTGGGAACGAATTTGGTGCTACCACCGGACGTCCGCGACGGTGCGGCTGGCTGGACCTTGTGGCCTTGAAATACGCCGTTCGGGTTAATGGAGTTACTCAATTAATGATGATGAAAGGCGATGTTCTGAGTGGATTTGACAAATTGAAGGTCTGCACCGCCTATCATTATAAAGGCACTAAAATTGAGCATCTACCGTATAATATCGAGGCAGAGAATATCACTCCCATTTATTCTGAAATGAAAGGATGGGCTGAAGATCTCACAAAGATGAGCAGTACTTCAGAATTTCCTGCCGCCCTAAACGATTATATAGAATTCCTTGAAAAAGAGCTCGAGGTGCCTATAAAGATCGTATCGGTTGGTCCGGACAGAACACAAACGATTCACCGCTAACTCAATATTTGTTGGTATTTTCGTTAGTGTTATAAAGAATCTTTGTTGAAAATATCAAACTACATATTCCTTTTCTTTTTTCTCTTCGGAATTTATTGTTTCGGACAGGATGATCCCGGAAAAACTAAAGTCTCGGTACAGTCCGGCTATCTTGAAAAGAAACCCGAATTTCCCGATGCTATCATCTACACCAAGGACAATTCCGGGCAGGTGTATATTGTGCACGAAGGCGTAGAGATGTGGTGCGACCAGGCCTTTGTTTACCTGAAAGACAATTTTGTAAAAGCCTACGGAAAAGTACGCATCATGCAGGGAGATACCGTTTCCATGCGAAGTAAATACGCCGAATATAACGGTAATACGCAATTTGCCTTCGCCAGTGGCGAGGTAGTCCTTACCGAACCCAAAACCACCTTGCGTACAGACACCTTGTATTTCGACCGTATAAAACAGCAGGCCTTTTACCGCTCTGGCGGTACCGTACGTGATACGGCCAGCACCCTAACCAGCCGGATAGGACGCTACTATGCCGCGACCAAGAAATATCAATTCCTCTCTGGGGTGAAGATCGTTAACCCAAAATATACCGTAAACAGCGAACAACTCGATTTTTATTCCGAAACAGGAGGTGCCTATCTGTATGGCGAATCCACCATTGTATCTAAAACGAGTACGGTATACTGTGAAAGAGGATATTATAACACCAGAACGGATAAAGGGTATTTTGTAAAGAACTCGAGGGTCTACTATAATAATCGGATCCTTTATGGGGATAGCATTTATTTCGACCGAAACACAAGTTTTGCTTCAGCTACCAACAACATAAAAGTTCTGGATACGATCAACCGCAGTGTGATACGCGGACATTATGCCGAAGTATTTAGAGAGAAAGATTCGGTCTTTATCACCAAAAGAGCGGTGGCTGTCACGCTACGAGATAACGATTCGGTGTATGTACACGCCGATACCCTAAGGGTAACCGGAAAGCCAGACCACAGGGTGATAAAAGGCTTTTACAGGGCGAGAATGTTTAAACGAGGTCTGCCTCCGGACGCGCCAACTAGCGGAAAATGCGATTCGATCTTTGTGGATCAGAAGGCGGGGATCACCAAACTACTACGAAACCCTATACTCTGGTCCGGTGAAAACCAGATGACCGGAGATACCATCCATATCCTGTCTAATACCGAAACCGAGAAACTGGATACTTTGAAGGTTTTCAATAATGCGTTTCTTGTACAAAAGGACAGTGCAGGTTACAACCAGGTAAAAGGAGAACGCCTTATAGGTTTGTTCACCAACAACGAACTGGACACAGTGAATATCATTAAGAATACAGAGGTAATTTATTTTTCCAGAAACGATAAACAGCAACTGGTGGGAATAAACAATACAGTTTCCAGTTCTATACAGATGTACCTGGAACAGCAGCAAATAACCGGGATCAAGTTTATAAAACAGGCCAAGGGAAAGGTATACCCTCCCTCCCAGTTCCCGGAAAATGCGAGAATATTACCCGGATTTATCTGGCGTGGTGATGAAAGACTCATGAAAGTGCAGGATCTGTTTAAAGGGAAGCCGGCACCTGTGCTTCCGAAGATACAGGGCATTCCCTTGCCCGAAGACGAAGGTGAATTCTTCGATGATATCCCGGAAGAAGAGATCGATCTGCCCGAGGCCTCAAAACTAAAGGCCAGCGATCTTCAAAACCGCCAAGATGATCCGAAACCCGAAACCCGAAAGGAAAATAAAGAAAAGGACGATGGCGAAGGCTAATCTTGAAGCAGACTTTTTCAAACACCAGGCGCAGACCACCCCCCATCCGCTTGCGATGGTAGTGTCTCACGCCGAAGGTAGCTATATCTTCGATGAAGACGGAAATGCGCACCTCGATTTCGTAGCCGGTGTTTCTGCTTGCAGCCTTGGTCACAGACACCCATCGGTGATCCATGCGGTTAAAGAACAATTGGACAAATACCTGCATGTGATGGTCTATGGCGAATATGTTCAGGAGAACGCCGTCCAACTAGCTAAGTTACTCGCAAGCCATTTACCCAAGCCACTGGAAACCACTTATCTTGTTAACAGCGGTACCGAAGCCATCGATGGCGCCATTAAACTGGCGAGGCGTGTTACAGGCAGATCGGGTATTATCTTTGCAGACAAGGCGTATCACGGAAATACCTATGGCGCCCTGAGCGTGATGGGAAACAAAGAACGCAAACTACCTTTCGCACCCCTTCTGCCCGATTGTCATGCCATTTCCTTCAATAGTGAAGAAGACCTCGACAAAATAAACAGTAACACAGCCGCTGTTATACTGGAAACCATACAGGGAGCGGCAGGTTTTATAGAACCCGATCCAGGCTACTTACGAAAAGTTAAACAACGGTGTGAAACCGAAGGTGCCCTATTGATACTGGATGAGATTCAGCCCGGATTTGGCCGTACCGGAAAACTATTTGGCTTCGAACATTACCAGGTGATCCCGGATATACTGGTGATGGGTAAAGGTATGGGAGGTGGGCTTCCTATAGGCGCATTTACCGCATCATATGCCCATATGTCGTTGTTAAAAGACAACCCTAAGTTAGGACATATCACTACTTTTGGTGGAAACCCGGTGATCGCCGCTGCGGCGCTAGCAACCTTAAAAGAGATCACCCAAAGCGACCTCATGCGGGAGGCTTTACGAAAGGAACAATTGTTCCGGGCGTTACTTATTCATCCATTGATAAAAGAAATTCGCGGGAAAGGCCTAATGCTGGCGATCATGGTGGAAAATGCCTCGATCGCAAATGAGATCATACTGGGTTGTAAAGAGGCCGGACTCATACTTTTCTGGCTTTTATTTGAGTCTTGTGCGATTAGGATTACACCACCGCTAACCATTTCAGAAGAGGAAATAAGAAAAGGCTGCGCCATAATTGCAGCCGTAATGGACAAGGTTAGTGAAAAAACTTAATGACGTAACTAGTTGTTTTACAGTATGTTATATCCTAAAAATTCTGTTAATAAGCTTGTTAACAACAAACACGGCATAACTATTGAACACCTCTTTACATTACTATCTTTAAAATAGAAGAATCCGTTAATCAGTTGTGTATGAACTCTAGCCCTGACGAGTATAACAATTTCTCTCTTTCCCGCTTCGAATCCATGCTGAAGACCAATAACGTACTTTTCTTTGACTCTGGTGAGTTCGAAGAGATCATTCAGCATTATCTTGAAAACGGTAAGATCGCCCTTGCCAAGAAAGCAGTGAAGCTTGGCCTGGAGCAACATCCTACATCTACAAACCTGAAATTATTCCAGGTTGAAATGTTCATTTTTGAGAACGAACTGGACACTGCCGAGGAGTTACTGGACTCTTTAGAGCCTCTGGAACAATCCAATGAGGAGATCTATATTCAGAAAGCAAACATCCTATCCCGAAGGGATGAACATAAGAAAGCTATCCGGCTTTTACATAAGGCGCTTGAAATCACCTCCGATGAGGCAGACGTATTGTCACTTATTGGTATGGAATACCTCTTTATAGAAGACTTTGAAAATGCCAAACAAAATTTTATGAGGTGTTTAGAACAGGATGAGGAGGATTATTCGGCCCTGTATAACATTATTTATTGTTTCGATTATCTGGAGCAACATGAAGCTGCGATCGATTACCTGAATGACTATCTCAATAAGAATCCTTATTGCGAAGTAGCATGGCACCAGGTGGGTAAGCAGTATACAAATCTTGAAGAATTTAACAAGGCTCTGGCCGCCTTCGATTTTGCCATTATTAGTGACGATAGTTTTATTGGGGCATACCTTGAAAAAGGTAAAGTACTTGAAAAACTACGCAGGTATACCGAGGCGATCGAAAGTTATACCATTACCCTGGGGCTGGACGAACCTACTTCCTTTGCCTTATTGCGAATTGGAAAATGTTACGAAAAACTGGGGAATAGTGAGCTCGCCTTAAAATTCTACAACAAATGTGTGGAAGAAGATGCCTTGTTGGACAAAGGCTGGATCGCGATAACCGATTTTTATTACAAGAAGAAAAATTATCAGAAGGCACTTTACTACATTGATAAAGCGATCAATATAGACAGTGAGAACGTTCTGTATTGGAAACGATATGCGAAGATCAATAACAGACTAAACCTCTTTGAAGAAGCCGAGCATGGCTTTAGAAGAAGTATAGAGCTGGGTAATTACGAACTGGAGACCTGGTTGGCCCGCGCCGATATATTATTGCAATTGGGCGAATTTGAAGCTGCCATCAATAACCTGCATCAGGCCGCCGAGTTCTATCCGGAGTCTGCCGAGATCGAATATCGTCTGGCAGGCGTACATTATCTGCTGAACGAAGATGATAAAGGACGATATCATCTTAAGAATGCTCTTAAATTCGAACCGGAATATGCCATGATAATTGAGGAGATCTTTCCTTCTATCTACGATCGTAAATCGGTTAGGGAATTAATTAAAAATCAACAGAATCCTTCACTTTAAATTACGTAATTTTGGCTGAAATGCCTGTGCTATGCCTACACGTAATTTTCTTCAATATCTGTTAGTTACCGCTAAAGGCGTTGCCATGGGCGCTGCAGATGTAGTTCCGGGTGTATCCGGAGGAACTATTGCCTTTATCAGCGGGATATACGAAGAGCTGATAGAGACCATTCATAAACTCGACCTTGGGTTCTTCAAATTGTGGAAAAAGAGCGGATTTAAAACCGCGTGGAACACCTATAATCTAACTTTTTTACTGGCATTGTTCTCCGGGGTAATAGTAAGCATACTGTCCCTGGCAAAGTTAATTACCTGGTTGCTGGCAGATCATCCAATACTGGTGTGGTCTTTCTTCTTCGGTCTGGTGGTTGCCAGTATATTATTTGTGGGAAAACAAATAACGCAATGGAATTTTAAAACGGTGGTGGCTATAGTCCTGGCAGCTGGTCTGGCATTGTTCATTACACTTGCCAAACCCATAGGTTCACCAGAGAGCTCCTGGTTCTTATTTGTTGCCGGTTTTATTGCGATCATCGCGATGATCCTTCCAGGGATAAGCGGAGCATTTATACTCCTGCTATTGGGTGCTTATTCGCCTGTGATAGCTACCCTGGCACAATTAAGTGAAGGTATAGCCTCGCTAAATTGGAGTATGATTGGGAATGCCTCCATGAAACTGGGGATCTTTGCGCTGGGAGCCATAATAGGATTGAAAGTATTCTCCCGAACGCTAAACTGGATGTTCAAACATTATAAAAATCTCACCCTGGCAGTACTCACCGGCTTTATGATAGGTGCACTCAATAAAATATGGCCATGGAAGGAGGTCTTGCAATACAGGACCAACCACAAAGGTGTTGAAGTTCCCTTCATAGAGGAAAGTGTTCTACCCACTGCTTACGATGGCGATCCAAAACTTCTGATAGCCATACTCTTTATAGTAATTGGCTTTCTCACAATATTCATACTCGAACGTATTTCAGTAAATAAAAAAGTTAGCTGATATGGCTCAAAAACGTTCGATTGGAGATAAATTCTGGTTGGTTATGAAAGGGCTGGCTATGGGAGCCGCCAATAAGGTTCCGGGGGTGTCCGGAGGGCTTTTGGCCTTCGTCGCCGGCTTCTATGAAGAATTTATCTATTCGCTACAGAAAGTGAATCGCAAGGCGTTCAAATTATTAATAAACGGACGCTTTAAAAGTTTCTTCCAGTATATAAACGGTCAATTTTTGGGCTTGTTGATCCTGGGAATGGTTATTAGCTACTTCAGTGTTTCCAAATTACTCGACTACCTGATCGTACACTACGAATTATTTGTTTGGAGTGCTTTCTTTGGAATGATCATTGGCTCCATTTATTTTATAGCCAAGGATTTTGGAGAATGGAACAGAAAATACCTGGGCTATCTGCTCTGCGGAATTTTAGCTGGCGTAAGTATTAGTTTCCTGGAGCCTGCCACACAAAACGGGAACCTTATTTTTGTATTCTTTTGCGGGATAATTGGTGTCTCCGGAATGACCCTCCCGGGACTTTCCGGGTCCTTCATTTTAATTTTACTAGGGAATTATGTCTTACTTCTGGTAGATGCAGTAAATGCGTTATTCGATACCATGGCCGAAATCTTTAGAGGAGACCTTAGTTTCTGGTCGGATCCTGTCCGTATACAATTGCTCAAGGTGTTACTGGTTTTTGCACTGGGATCACTTACCGGCCTGGTGTCTCTTTCACATCTGCTTGCCTACGTACTAAAGAGATACAAGAAAGCTACCTATGCAGTGATCATTGGTTTTATTGCCGGGTCCCTGGGAGTTGTATGGCCATGGAAACTAAAACAATTTGAATACGACGCCAATGGCAATATCATGTACGATGCTAATGGTGCAGAAATATTAAAGGGGTACGAAAGATATTGGCCATCAGAATTTTCGTTCGAAACCCTTTGGGCTATTTTCTTTATCATTGTAGGCATATTAATCGTACTAAGTTTAGACTGGTACCAAAAACATAGGACTCCTCACTATGGCTAAATATGGCTTGATTGGAAAGGATCTAAGTCATTCCTTTTCCAAAACATTTTTTACTTATAAGTTTGAACAGGAAAACCGTAGGGATTCTTATCACAACTTCGAATTAGAAAGTCTCGAAGAATTTCCTCAGCTTATCAAAAATACCGAAGGACTGAAAGGGCTTAATGTTACCATCCCCTATAAGGAAGCCATCATCCCATATCTGTATAAGCTGGATAAGGAGGCCGAAAAAATTGGCGCTGTCAATACCATTAAATTTAGAAAAGACGGAAAATTAATAGGGTACAATACAGATCATTATGGTTTTGCCAAGGCCCTGGCAGATTTTTTCCCTATCAAAGAAAAAACTGCGCTGATCCTTGGAACCGGTGGAGCCTCGAAAGCGGTACAGTACGTGCTGGATGCCATGGAATTTGATTACGAAGTCGTGTCGAGAAAACCTACTGTAGACAGTATTGGTTATGATTCCTTGAGCCGGGATGTCATGACAGATCACCTTCTAATTGTTAATTGCACGCCGCTTGGAACCAGCCCCAATGTGAACGACTGCCCAAAGATCCCCTATCAATATCTCACCAAGGATCACGTATTGTTCGACCTTATTTACAACCCCAGGGAAACCGAATTTATGAAAAGAGGATTTGTAAAAGGAGCCAGGGTGATCAATGGACTTAAAATGCTGGAAAACCAGGCAAAAAAATCCTGGCGGATCTGGAAATCGTAAAAATCTGTCTTTTTACTTCAAAATAAGATAGGCTACTTTGCCGTTTGCATAGTAGTTAGTATCTTACCATTCCTTACTCGAACCTCAACATTGAAAGAAATGTCCGACAAAAAATTGCAAGAAGAAAAACTTTCCGATAAATCTTCGGAACCTTCCGAAAAAAAAACAGTCGTTCCAGAAAATATTTCGGAAGGAGTAGATGCTAGTGCTGCTGAAACGCCCTCAGGCGATTCGGAAGAGGTGGCTGTGGATGTTTCAGAAGGAAAAAAGAAAGAGGAACTCATTGCTAAAGAAACGAATGACGATGCTTCAGAAGAAATACAAGTAGAAGAAGCGGACGCACCTCAAGCAGATACGGTCACTTCCGAAGAAAAAAAAGAAGACAAACCCGAACAGGAGGTAGTAAAAGCCAACACCCCCAAGGATACGGATGAGGAGGAAAATGAAGAAGAAGAAGAAGAAGAGGTGAGTTCATCTGATGATGAGCATGAAGAAGAAACACAGGAAGTGGAAGAGGAAAAAGATTACCATTCCCTTTCGAAAAAGGAGCTCGTTGCGGAGTTGAAAGAATTGCTAAATTCGAAACCGGTTCAGCAAATAAAGAATGAAGTTGAAGAGATTCGGTCTGAATTCAATGCGAAATTCAACGAAGAACTGGAACACGAAAAGGAAGAGTTCCTCGCTAATGGTGGTAATATTATAGATTTCCATTATACCACGCCGCTAAAAAAAGAATTTAACTCACTCTATTTCGATTATAAGGAAAAACGAAATCACTATTACAGATCGCTAAAAAAAGATCTCTCGGCCAATCTCGAAAGACGACAGGAACTCATAGAGGAATTAAAAGGCCTGCTCAATGCCGAGGAGAATATAAATACTACGTACAAACATTTTAAGGATATACAGGAGCGCTGGCACACGGCCGGCCCCATCCCCAGGGATAAGTACAATCTTATCTGGAACACCTATCATCATCACGTTGAGAATTTCTACGATTTTCTTCATCTGAACCGGGAATTCCGGGATCTGGATTTTAAACATAACCTGGAGCAGAAACTTAAACTCATCACCCGGGCCGAAGAATTACAACAGGAAGAAGATATTAATAAAGCCTTCAGGGAGTTACAGATGCTACATAAGATGTGGAAGGAAGAAATTGGTCCTGTAGCCAAAGAATACCGGGAAGAGGTTTGGGAGAAGTTTAGTGCGGCTACCAAGGTCATCCACGATAAGCGTTTCGAATATCTGAAGGAAATGGAATCCACCTTCGAGGATAATCTCGAGGCGAAAAAGAAGATCGTTGAACAAATCACAGAGGTAACTGCTGCTACCAAACCCAGCCATCAGAACTGGCAGAATGCTATAAAGAAGGTACAGGCCCTAAGAGATCAGTACTTTGAGATAGGGAAAGTACCACGGCTAAACAACAAGGAGATATGGAATGCCTTTAAAGAATCTACACGAAATTTTAATAAGGCTAAGAATAATTTCTATAAGAACCAGAAAAAAGAGCAATACACTAATCTGGAAAAAAAGCGTGAACTTATAAAGATCGCCCAGGAAAACAAGGATAGCGACGACTTCGAAGTGGTTACTCCTTTAATGAAAAAGATACAGGCAGATTGGAAGAAAGTGGGTCATGTGCCCAGAAAAGACAGTGATAAGATCTGGAAAGAGTTTAAAGAGGCTTGTAATTATTATTTCGATAGACTTCACAGTGTGAAGAACGAAGCGAATAAAGAAGAGGTTGAGCATTTGGAGACCAAAACCAAAATGCTTGAAGAGATCAAAAACCTCAAGCTTAGCGGCAGCAAGGATGAAGACCTGAAACTGATAAAAGAGAAGATCGGCGAATGGAAGAAGGTGGGAAGGGTTCCGTTTAAGAAAAAATCCATAGAGCAGCAGTTCAATAAAGAACTGGATACATTATTTGGCAAGATGGACCTCAACAAAAAGGAGGCTGAAATGATCAAATTTGAGAACAAGCTCAATTCGATGGTTTCCCAGGAAGACGAGAGAAAGTTGAAGAACGAACATTTCTTTATTTCCAAGAAGATCGATGAGACCAAAGATGAGATCAGGCAGTTGGAAAACAATCTTGGGTTCTTCCAGCATGTGGACGATTCGAATCCGCTGGTTATGGAAGTCCACCAAAATATCGCCAGGCACAAGGAACAACTGGAAGTTTGGAAGGCAAAACTTAAACGTATCAAGAAAGTAAGAAACTCCTGATCATGACCCCCTGCCTGCTTTGCCATAGTGAAAGTACGGCTTCCTTTTTCGAGGGTAACACTCAATCATTTTATTCCTGTTCTCAGTGTGGCACCGTTTTTCGCCACCCGTCCAATTTCATTTCGGCTTCGGAAGAAAAGGCCCGATACCTCACCCATAATAATGATGTGAACGATCCCAGGTACCGGCAATTTGTGTCCCCTATTACCGAAAGAGTAATGGAAGATTTTAATTCTACTAGCCTCGGACTGGATTTTGGAGCGGGCACCGGCCCGGTGATCACCGAGATGCTTTCCAACAAGGGTTACCGTTTAAATCTTTACGATCCATTTTTTCATCCCGATGTAAGTGTACTGAATGAGACCTACGATTTTATTGTATGTTGTGAAGTAATAGAACATTTTAAAAAGCCACAAAAGGAATTTAGCCTGTTGAAACGTCTACTCAAACCGGATGGAAAGCTTTATTGTATGACCCACCTGCTGTGTGAGCCCCGGGATTTCGGGAACTGGTATTACAAGGACGATCCTACTCATGTTATTTTTTATATGGAAGAAAATCTTAGGTGGATACGAGATAACTTCGGTTTTTCGGAAGTAAAGATCGATGAAAGATTAATTGTCTTCTCGAGGTAGGAAGTTCGGGCTTTTGGTAGAAATCTACGCTGCTCAAATCTTTTTCGCTTCCTCCCAATAGACATCCATTTCGGCGAGGGTCATTTCTTTGAGAGGTTTTCCCAGTTCCTTGGATTTGTTCTCCAGGTATTGAAATCGTTTGATGAATTTTTTATTGGTACGTTCCAGGGCATTCTCAGGATCTACTTTTAAGAAACGGGCATAATTGATCATCGAGAAAAGGACGTCTCCAAACTCCTGTTCAATTCGTGGTCTGTTTCCCTCTCCCACTTCGTGTTGCAGTTCTTCCAGTTCTTCTTTTAGTTTTTCGAAAACCTGCTCCGGCTCTTCCCAATCGAAACCTACCCCGGCCACCTTATCCTGGATGCGATTGGCTTTCACCAATGCAGGTAGAGACACCGGTACGCCTTCTAACACGCTTTTCTTCCCTTCTTTAAGTTTGAGATTTTCCCAGTTTTGTTTCACTTCCTCTTCATTGGCCACACTAATATCTCCGTAGATATGTGGGTGTCTGGAAATGAGTTTTTCACAAATATCGTTGGCTACATCGGCTATGTCGAAATCTCTGGTTTCACTACCTATTTTAGCGTAGAAAACAATGTGGAGTAAAAGATCTCCCAGTTCTTTTTTTACTTCGGAAAGGTCCTGATCCAGGATGGCATCGCCAAGTTCGTAGGTTTCTTCGATAGTGAGATGCCGAAGGCTTTCCATGGTTTGTTTTTTATCCCATGGGCATTGTTCGCGCAACTCGTCCATGATGGTGAGCAGGCGATCGAAAGCCTTAAGCTGTTGTTCTCTGGAATTCATGAAAACAAAGCTACTTTAAAAGGTCTTCAGAAATAAAAAGAGTTATTAAAAGAGATTAACAACCGGAAATGTCTATTCTTCTTCCGAAGAATCTGCCTCAGTAAACTGAGTGATCCCGTGTTTTTGCAGCAAATTGTACCACTGCACCACCTTTTTGATATCGCTGGCATACACACGGTCCTCGTCGTAATCCGGCAGTACTTCAAAGAAGTATTCTTCCAGCTCGTCCTTCGATGCCTTGTGGTTGATAGCCGGTCCGCCATTCTCTTTTTCAGAGATCTTGGAGAAGACTTCTCGCAGAGGAACCTCTTCTGTAAGAGTGTAGATCGCTATTTCTGATAACAGGCTTACATTATGCCGACCGCTTACACTTATCTTCTTGCCATCGATAAGGGATTCTGCTAAAAAGCCACTACGTGTCTGGGTCTTCAACTCATATAGCCCCGGCTTTCCTGAAATAGATAAAATCTTCTCTAAACTCATAATGTAATTTGCTGTTTTCGGCGGCAAATATCCTGTGTAAGTTTTAGTTTTGCAAGAGCATTAACGTTTCTTTTTCGCCATAGGGAACTTCATACGGTAAGATACATCGATCTTCCCTTTCGAAATGTTGGCCAATCTGCCTTTGATAAGTCGTTTTTTAAGTGGTGAGAGCTTATCGGTAAACAGAATTCCTTCTATATGGTCGTATTCATGCTGAATGATCCTGGCTACAATACCATCGAAGGTCTCTTTATGTTTTTTAAAGTTCTCATCCTGGTACTCAATGGTGATCTGCGGCTTTCTAAAAACATCCTCGTTAATATCGGGTATACTAAGACACCCTTCGTTAAAGGCCCATTCGTCCCCTGTTTCATCAACGATCTTAGCGTTGATAAAAACCTTTTTAAAAGTAGACACAAATTCTCTTTCGTCTTCGGTAAGATCGTCGTCATCCTCAAAAGGTGTAGCGTCTACAATGAACAGACGTATGGGCAAACCTACCTGAGGAGCGGCAAGCCCAATACCTCTGGCACCATACATGGTCTCGAACATATTCTCCAATAGCTCGTCCAGTTTTGGATAATCCTCGTTGATCTCTTTGGCTTTTTGTCTTAACACAGGATCGCCGTATGCCACTATGGGTAAAATCATAATCTTATTGCTTATATAAATATTCCTGAAGGATGATGGTGGCACTGATCTCATCGAGCAAGGCTTTATCCCGACGCTTTTTCTTTTTCAAACCACCGTCGATCATAGATTGAAAAGCCTGCTTACTGCTATACCGCTCATCTACACGTTGTACCTCCATAGCGGGGAATTTATTAGTAAAAGCCGTGAGAAATTCTTTGATGTTCTCTTCTACGTCACTATGAGTACCATCCTTCTGTTTGGGCTCGCCCACCAAGACAAGATCAACTATTTCTTTTTGGAAATAATTCTCTAAAAAAGACATTAATTCTTCGGTTGAAACGGTAGTTAGACCGGAGGCGATGATGCGTAATTCGTCCGTCACCGCTATCCCGGTTCGCTTTGTTCCATAGTCTAATGCCAGTATGCGTCCCATTCAGTGCGCAAAAATACCGATTTGTTAAATAGTATGCTAAAAATTACATCCAATTTAACCACAGGGCTTATCTTTGTGGAAATTAAAAAGACCCATGAAAGAGCTTAAGGAACGCATTGAAAAAGCCTGGGATGACCGCTCCCTCCTCAACGAAACAGATACCAAAAATGCCATTCGCGAAGTAGTGAACTTCTGCGATGCAGGTAAATTGAGATGTGCCGAACCAACGGCCGATGGCTGGCAGGTAAACGAGTGGGTGAAAAAGGCGATCGTACTTTATTTTCCTATTGAAAAAATGGAGACTTCCGAAGCCGGGATCTTCGAATATCATGATAAGATCCCGTTGAAAACGGGCTATAAGGAAAAAGGAGTTCGGGTAGTTCCCAATGCAGTGGCACGACATGGCGCCTATATATCTAAAGGTGTGATCCTTATGCCAAGCTATGTGAATATTGGAGCCTATGTAGACGAAGGGACCATGGTAGATACCTGGGCTACAGTAGGTAGCTGCGCGCAGATTGGTAAGAATGTTCACCTCAGTGGTGGTGTGGGTATTGGCGGTGTTTTAGAGCCCTTACAGGCGGCGCCCGTAATCATCGAGGATAATTGCTTTATCGGTTCCCGTTGTATTGTTGTAGAGGGAGTTCGGGTGGAGACGGAAGCAGTTTTAGGAGCAAACGTGGTACTTACCGCCTCTACAAAGATCATCGATGTTACCGGAGATGAACCTGTTGAGATGAAAGGACGTGTTCCGGCAAGATCTGTGGTGATCCCCGGGAGTTATGTCAAGAAATTTCCGGCGGGAGAATACAATGTGCCTTGTGCCCTTATCATCGGTACCCGAAAAGCAAGCACCAATAAGAAAACCTCGCTAAATGATGCGCTGCGCGAATACAATGTATCGGTGTAGTGATAAGCAACTTCAGAAAGAATAAAATTTAGCCAACCATAGCAGGCGTATACAGCTGGATATAAATTTAAATTTTGTTAGCCGGAGTTTCTGCGTCTTCTCCTCACCTTCTTAGCATTTACCTTTTTCTGAAAAGCCCTGCTGTAACGGGTCATAAGGGAATGTGTGAGTTCGAAAGTATTGTTCGATAGCTTCGCATAGGTATCTGCCATGATGTTGATCATGTGCTTAGACAACCACAGTCTCCTGAAATTACGCATACGCTTTTCGAAAGACATAGATTCGAACTTCATTCTGTTCAGATCGATAAGATAGAAGTCGTAAGCACCCTTACCTTTCTCCACGATAAGTGTATTCCCGGGAGAATGATCCAGAAAGTTAACCTTGTTCTCATGTAGACGATATGTGAAGGCTGCCACCTGCCTGAGGATCTCGTCGCGGTTCGGCCATTTGGGATTGTGATTCAGCACTCGGAAATCGAAGTCGTATTCAAGGTGCTTACAAACGTAAAAGCTCTCTTTTAAACCTACTGAAAATGTTTCGGAGTAACACACCGGATGCGGGGTGTTGATTCCCAGTTCGATTAATCGCGATGCATATTCGAAGGATCTGCGTGCTTTACTTTTCCGAAGGAATCTATATACCAGGCCTTGAAAAAATCCCGGGGTCTTGAATTTCTTAATTACATAAGTATTACCATCTACACTTACTTTTTTGATGGTATTTCGGTCGCCTTTGGTAACAAAATCCTTATTTGCCTCAAATCCATTGATCGCCTCTTCAAATTGAGCTTTGTTAGCTTTATGATCTGGATGTAGCACAAGGGTTTTGGCCATGATTAATTTTAATAACTTCAAAAAAAGAGATACTTTGCGAAGGTAATGCAACCTACGAAAATACTTGTTATTCAAAACAAAAGAATTGGTGACGTGCTCATCAGTTCGGTGATTGCAAACAACATAAAAAGAGTCTTCCCAAAAAGTCATGTCACCTATTTTGTATACGATTATACCAGTGGGGTTCTTGAACATAACCCGAATATAGACCAGATCATACGGGTAAAAGAGAAGGAGCTTAAAAAGATCCCTCGATTGCTGAAGACCATGCGAAAGATCCGGAAGGCAGATTACAATATCATCTTCGATCCGTATTCGAAATTCCAGAGTAAGATGATCTGCTTATCGAGTCGGGCTGAATATCGAATAGGATTTAAACGCGCCCACAAGAAGTTGAAGCTCCCATTCTATTCACACCCGGTGAATTTGCTTGAAAAGCGCTCCAGGAACTGTGGAAAGGCTATAGAAGACAGGATCAATCTGGTACATTCGGTTTTTCCGCTGGAAATGCCGGATTATGTGCCAAAGATCTATTTAACTCCCGAAGAGAAAGCCTACAACCCCGTGGCTCATATTGATACCCCGGTGATCATGCTGGGAGTTCTGGGAAGCACCCCACAGAAGTCTATGCCTTACGAGTATATAGCGGAACTCATTAATTATATTACCGATCATTTTAATGTCACCTTACTCTTCAATTATGCTCCGCATCAAAAACCGGAGGCTATGAAGATCTATGACCTTTGCCGCGGAAAAGACCAAATTAATCTCGATATCTATGAAGATTCCATTCGAGGATTTATTAAACTTATCAATCATTGCGATATGCTCGTGGCTAATGAAGGCGGGAGCGTGCATATCGCCAAGGCCTTGAACAGGCCGACCTTTACAATCTACTCCCCCTATGTAAACAAAGAGCACTGGTCGAGCTTTGAGGATGGTGTCACCCACGATTCGGTGCATTTACTGGAAGAAAAACCGGATCTATTTAGTAGCTTTACCCTGGAGGAACGCAGGAAAATTGAAGAAGATCCGGATGCGTTGTATCATGAACTTACACCCGAAATGATACTGCACAAACTAAAACCCTTTCTGGACGGGCATTTGGCAGATTCTCGAAAATAAAATGAACTTACTTGATAAATTTCATCACTGGAGACGTAAAGTACGCTGGAATAAGCAGTATAAAAGCGGGCGTTGGAATAGTTTACAAAGTGAGAAGGAGGTTGCCAGATATCGCCAGATCGTTGGTTTTATTGCTGAATACGCCCCGGCGAATCCGGCTATCCTGGATATTGGTTGTGGTGATGGCGTGTTAAATCTTCGAATGGCAGACCTGGAATACAGCTATTTTCTGGGTATTGATTTTTCGAAAGTATCGATAGACAAAGCCAGAGGAAAAAAATTCCCTAAGTCGGAGTTCCTCGCCGCCGATGCTATCACGTTTACACCTCAACGCAATTTCGATGCGATAGTCTTCAACGAAGCCTTTTATTATATCCATGATTCCGAAAAGCAGAATGTGTTAGACAGAATGCTGGGCCACCTCAATGAAAACGGGGTGCTGATCATTTCGATTTACAGGGAAGGTACTGGTTGCTGGGAATATTTTAAAGAGAATAAAGATTTGAAAGAACTTGCTTTCACGACGGTTACCACTAATGAGGAACTACGATATTGGAAGATCGGGGTGTATAAAAAGATCTAATCTTTTTTGATCCCGAAAGGGGTTCGTTCTAATTTCTTTTCCCGGGTGTCTTTCCGGATGGCGCGGTTCTTATCGATGGATTGCTGATTCTTATATCCGCGTGGGTGGTCCAGATGGATCACCACAGCGTTATACCGTATTTGCTTACTCTTAAGGCCATAATTTACAAGCCGCTCCCCTAATTCACGATCCTGCCCGCCATACTGCATGCGTTCATCAAATCCGTTCACGGCCAAAATGTCTTCCTTCCAGCCACTGGCATTATGCCCGTTCCAGCTGGCATTGGTAGGAGTGACCGCATTGAGGACCGCTGCTTTAAAGGGGCCTGAATTTAGCTTGTTGTTTTTAAAAGAAGATTTCAGACCGTGTTTTTTGAGCCAGCTAAGGTCGAAACAATCTTCAGAATAAATTGTATCCCTGCTAATCGCCTCGGAGATGTTCATGGGTAACATAAAATAACCTCCAGACAGAAAATATCCTTTTTCCCTGTACTTTACATGTTGTTCGACAAAATCCTTACGCGGGATGCAATCCCCGTCACTCATAATTATATATGGAGTAGAACATTTTAAAATCGCCTTGTTAAGGATCTGCGACTTCTGAAATCCGTTGTCTTCGTGCCATACATGGACGATAGGATAAAAAACCTCCTCGTTCATTCTCTCAATAAGCGCCTTTGTTTCCTCACCCGAACCATCATCTGCGATCACGATCTCGAACATACGGTAGCTTTGGTTGTTATACCCATAAAGCACTTTTTCCAGCCATGCCGGCGAATTATACGTACTAATAATAATGGAGGTGTCTATCGTTTGCATCGGTGCAAAGATAAAGTTATTTAGTAAGTTTGCTCCATGCAATCGTTATCGGTCATTGTCCCTACTTTCAACGAAGAAGCCTATATAGTAGACGCGCTGCGGTCGGTGGCTTTCGCCGATGAGATCATCCTTATAGATTCGTACAGCACAGACAATACGGTTGCACTTGCCAAACCTTATATCACGAAATTATTACAGCGGGAATTCGACAATTTCTCTGCCCAGAAAAACTACGCCCTGGAGCATGTTAGCAGTGACTGGGTATTATTTCTGGACGCAGACGAACGCGTTACCCATTCGCTGGAAGATGAAATAAAGCGTACCATTTCGCACCCTAAGCACGGCGGTTATAAAATTAATTTCCCTCATTTTTATATGAACCGATTTCTTTACCACCACAGTGACGATGTGCTAAGGCTGGTAAAACGCGCCGGAGCTCATTTTACAGGAACGGTGCATGAGAAGTTACATTGCGAAGGGAGTATAGGAAAATTAAAGAACCATATGCTCCATTATACCTATAAAGGGCTGGAGGCATATATTGAGAAAAAGGAGACCTACGCCTGGTTTCAGGCGGAACAACTATATAAGAAGGGTAAAAAGGCCAGCTGGATTCATTTATGGATCAAACCATCATACCGGTTTTTTCGATCTTATATTATAAAAGGAGGATTTAGAGATGGTATTCCCGGTCTAACGGTGGCTGCGGTTAATGCCTACGGAGTGTTTCAGCGATATGTAAAATTGCGGTTGCTGCAGAAGGGAATGCGGTGATCTCTCTTATATTATTTTACCGTACTTAATTTTTCTTCTAAATTTTCCCAGGCTATATTCACCTTTAATATCCAAACGCTGAATTTTAAACGGATCCGGGAATGGAAATTTATTGAGCCGGTTACCTATCCGAAGTCCATAGCTAAATCCCTGTTGTTTCAGGAATTCGACAAACTTTGTATAGCGTTCTTTTTCCCTTGGGAATTTTCCATAGGGATACGCCAGAGCCGGACTGAGTGAGAGTTTATGCTTTTTTACAACCTCAAAACCACATTGTGTGTCGGTGGCTGTCTCCTCAAGGGTGAGTTCGTTGTACTTTCTATGCTGAAAAGAATGATAACCCAGTTCGACCGTATCAGGCTGCAGGGAATGAAGTTGCTCGGCATTCATGATATCCACCTTTCCTGTGTTCCACTCGTCTGTTTTTCCCAGGTATCCCAGTGGCACGAATAAGGTGGCCTTTAGTTCATATTTCTGAAGCAAAGGAACAACCAGATCTTTAAAACTAACATAGGCATCGTCGAAGGTTATCACTACGTTCTTTGAGCCGGGAAGCGTGCTAAGATCTTCTAATTCTGAAAAATGCCAGCTCGTGTATTGATGTTCCGAAAGCCATTTAAGTTGTTCTTCCAGCCTTCGAACACTTATAACCAACCCTTCGCTGGTGGAAGGCGCCACATCGTGATACATTAAAACCGGAAGTTTTGCCATGTTGTTTCAGAAAAGGTTCAGGGTAAAATTATTACTTTTACCCAAACTATTATCATTTGTTGGACAATACCCATAAAATTTCCGCCCTTGCCATTACCCTGAACGAAGGTGAGGTGATCGAGAAGTTCATTGAAAGTCTTTCGTTCGCGGATGAGATCATTATAGTGGATTCGTTCAGCACTGATAATACAAAGGAGCTTGCCACCGCTTTTCCGAAGGTAAGATTCATCGAAAGAGAATTCAGGAATTTTAGTGATCAGAAGAATTTTGCGATCTCTCAGGCTACCAACGACTGGATCGTATTCTTCGACCCCGATGAAGAGATCACTCACGAGATCAAGGAGGAGATACATTCTTTCCTGAAAGACCCGAGGGCGATAGCCTACGCCATAAAACGGGAGTTATATTTTATGGGAAAACGCATAAAATACAGTGGTTTTCAGACAGATTGGGTAATCAGGCTGTTCCACAAGAAGCACTGCCTATACAATGGAGATCTCGTGCATGAAACGATCGAAGCCAGGGGTGTAACCGAAAGATTTCGATCCCGGTTACCACATCACACCTACAAATCCTTTGATGATTATACTTCAAAATTGCACCGATATAGTAAATTGAAGGCACAAATGATGTTCCAGCAGAAAAAACGCCCCACTTTATGGCAGTTTCTGTGGCGACCATTTTACAGATTTTGGCATCAATATCTAATTCGGCTGGGCATACTGGATGGCAAAGAAGGATTTATCCTGGCCTATATAAACGCCTTTGCCGTGTTTAAACGATATGTGAATCTGTGGTTGCTCTATCGTAATATTAACTAATACAACGGCCTGAACAGATGAAAACTGTTTTTCTCGAATCGCATAACATAAAGAATAAGTACTCCGGGTTCGGGCAGTTTAACTACCACCTCATTAAAGGATTGGCAAGTGTAAAACCTGCCGACCTCGATATAGTGCTGCATGCTAAGGACACAGATTCGCTACGAAGCGAATTCGGTGAGGTTTTCAGGTATAAAAAATACCGATCCATTACAAGACACAAACCTTTCAGAATAAAAAAGAGATACAACCTCTGGCATTGTTTGAATCAGAATATAAAGATCGAACCCTTTCATGAGATCCCCTACCTACTTACAGTTCATGACATTCATTTTATCACGGAGGGCAGCGAAGGCCTGCAGGAAAAATTAAAAGGAAAGTTCAGGGAAAAACTAGATAGGGTTAGCGCAATAACTTATATTTCTGAATTCGCTAAAAAGGACTGCCACGCACATTTTGATGTACCGGATGTACCGGAATTTGTGATCTACAATGGCAATACCATAACCGATACATCCATCTCGGAAGACTACAGTCCGCCAACCTTTCCCGAAAAGCCTTTCCTCTACTCCATTGGCGACTTCAGCCCCAGAAAGAATTTTAAAACCCTGGTTGCCATGCTAACACACTTACCCGATTACAATCTGGTGCTTTCGGGTAGCGACCACTCTGTGTACGCCAGTGAACTGCGACAAATGGTACGAGAACTCAATCTGGAAAACAGGGTCTTACTTACGGGGAAGGTGGAGGACACCGAAAAGAAATTCTACCTCAAACATTGCGAAGCATTTGTTTTTCCCTCCCTCCGTGAAGGATTTGGTATACCGCCCATAGAGGCGATGCGTTTTGGCAAACCTGTTTTTATATCAAACAACACTTCCTTACCCGAAATTGGCGGAGAACATGCTTTTTACTGGGATCATTACGAACCGGAATACATGAAGGACGTTTTTGTGAAAGGCATGCACGATTTTCATGAAAACAGGGCATTTTATGAAGAATGGTATATCCATAGGGCAAAGTCGTTCAACTGGACCAATACTGCTCGCGAATATCTGAAGGTATATCAGCAGATTTTATCCTAAGTTTGCATCATGGTAGACGTAGCCGTGATCCTCATTAATTATAATGCTTCAGATTTTACCCTGAAATGCGTGGATTCGGTTATAGAGAATACCGCAGAGGGAACCAGCTACCAGATTATTGTAACCGATAATAATTCGGAGCTAGACGATTACAGGAATTTAAAACAGAACTTTCCATCCGATCCACGATGTACTCTTGTTCGATCTAATCTAAATACCGGTTTTGGCGGTGGGAATATGTACGGAGCGGCTCATGCTAACGCCCGTTTCTTGCTGTTCTTAAACAATGATGCACTGCTGCTCAACGACTGCCTTAGCGTCTTGAAAGAATTCATGGACTCCCATCAGGATGTAGGCGTCTGTACGGCACAAAATTTTAACGAACATGAGGAACTCGTTCCTTCTTTCGACCATAATAAGGGAATACGAAGGTTACTTTTTGGAAGAGGTTTCCTGGAGAAGACCAATCCCGCCCGATATCCTCACAGAAAAATAGACTATAGTGAACCTGTAGAGGTGGATTGGGCAAATGGTGCCTTTTTATTTTTCAGAAAGGAAGCCTTTGATGCGATCCAGGGATTCGATACCAGGATCTTTCTCTATTGGGAAGAGATGGACTTGTGTTACCGTTTGAAAGAGATGGGTTATAAGACCATGTTGGTTCCACAAGCTCGTATTTTACACTACCAGGGTGTGAGTATAGGGAGTTCTAAGGAGATCAACAAAGAAGCGTACAGATCGTACCTCTATGTAGTGCGGAAAAATTTTGGATTTCTGAAGTTTCTGTTCATTAAGATCTATCTGCTCATTGTACTTTTGCTGAAACCAAAAAAGTGGTATTTGCTTGGTACCATTCTGAAAGGCGGCTGGATGAAGGGATCACTGGCTTATAAACAAAAAGAACGCTATTATGAAGGCTGAAATTGACAGTGCTCTTACTGTTTTAAAAAAAGGAGGGATTATCCTTTACCCCACAGACACCGTTTGGGGAATTGGTTGCGACGCAACAAATTCGGAGGCAATTGAAAAGATCTATGCCCTGAAATCGCGGCACGAGAGTAAATCCCTTATTTGTCTTGTTTCAGATTTCAAAATGTTAAATCAGTATGTAGAACATATCCCCGAAGTTGCCTATGATATCCTGAAATATGCGGCCTCCCCTACCACGATCGTGTACGACGACCCCATCCGTGTTGCCGAAAATCTGATCGCCGCCGATAACACGCTTGCCATCCGGGTGGTACAGGACGATTTTTGCAAGCAATTGATTGGGAGATTGAAAAGGCCCATTGTTTCAACCTCCGCTAATATTAGCGGCCAACCCACACCCGTAACTTTTTCCGAAATTTCTAAAGAAGTAAAAGAAGGCGTTGACCATATCGTTAACTGGGGCCGGAATAAAGGCGCTTCCAAACCATCGGCAATAATCCGCCTAACGAAAGATGGCCAGGTGGAGATCATTAGAAAATAACCTGTCTTACTTTGGCTACACAAGGCCTAAATCGTACCTTTGCCAAAGTTTTTACCGGCTATGAAAAAGCAATTTCCAAACGCACTTAAGGACCCAATATTCAGGGAGATTTCCAGGGCTGCTTCCGAGCTAGATCTGGAAACTTATGTGATTGGTGGATATGTGCGCGACTACCTTTTAAATAGAGGCGAGTCTAAAGACATAGATGTGGTAGCCGTGGGTAGTGGTATCGATCTCGCGAACAAAGTATCGAAACTACTTCCGGGAAAACCGAAGGTAGTGATCTATAAAACCTACGGAACTGCAATGCTGAAATCTGCAGGCATCGAACTGGAGTTTGTAGGTGCACGCAAAGAAAGCTACAGCGAAGACAGCCGGAACCCTTCGGTAGAGTACGGTAGCCTGGAAGATGATCAGAATCGGCGGGATTTCACCATAAACGCCCTTGCGTTGAGTTTGAACGAATCTGACTACGGGAATTTACTCGACCCGTTCAACGGCTTTGAGGATCTTCAGAAAAAAATAATAAGAACTCCCTTAGACCCCGACATAACCTATAGTGACGACCCTTTGCGAATGCTACGGGCGATCCGCTTTGCGACTCAACTCAATTTTCAAATAGAACAGCAATCCCTCGATGCGATCGGCAGGAACGCCACAAGGATCGAAATTATCTCCAGGGAACGTATAATTGATGAGATCAATAAGATCCTGATGGCCGATCAACCTTCCAAAGGTTTCGCACTGCTTCATAAAACCGGGTTATTGCCACTTATTTTCCCCGAACTTGTTGCGTTACAAGGAATAGAAGAAATAGAAGGTCAGCGACATAAAGATAATTTCTGGCATACGCTGGAAGTGGTAGATAATATTGCCAAAACCACCGAAAATCTCTGGTTGCGGTGGGCCGCGCTCTTACACGACATCGGTAAAGCCCCTACAAAAAGATTTGATAAAAAGCTGGGCTGGACCTTTCATGCCCATGAATTTGTGGGATCGAAAATGGTATATAAGCTCTTTAAACGGATGAAGATGCCACTGAATGAACACTTGAAATTTGTTCAAAAGATGGTATTGATGAGTTCCCGCCCTATCGTTCTGGCTACCGATGTAACCGATAGTGCCGTACGAAGACTGGTGTTCGACGCCGGCGACCACGTGGACGACCTGATGACCCTTTGCGAAGCCGATATCACCACCAAGAATCCTAAAAAGGTAAAACGCTACCGCGACAATTTCAGGAAGGTGAGAGAGAAGATCGTGGAAGTGGAGGAAAGAGACCATATCCGCAACTTTCAGCCGCCTGTGAGTGGGGAGGAGATCATGAGAACCTTCGGACTTAAACCATCCAGGGAGATAGGTATTATTAAAGAAGCGATCAAGGAAGCCATACTGGAGGGAGATATTCCCAACGAATATGAAGCTGCCAAGAATTATATGCTTAAAAAAGGCAAAGAGATCGGCTTAGAAGTAAAGAACCAACAGTAAGCGAGGAGTGATCCGGAGCCAACTGTTTGTAGAAATATTGTAATGGGTATAATTTCGAAATCTTAAACCCCAATTTGTGTTATGAAGGATAACAGGCAAGTAATAAACTGGCTTTTAATAGGATGCGTCTTAATCTTTATAATGGTGATCGTTGGTGGCATTACGCGTCTTACTCATTCCGGCCTATCAATTTCAAATTACAAATTAATATCCGGTACCATTCCACCCATGAACGAAATTGAATGGAACGAAGCCTTCGATCTCTATAAGCAATATCCGGAATACCAGAAACTCAATTACAACATGACCCTGGAAGAATTCAAGGATATTTATTTCTGGGAATGGATTCACCGGGTGATTGGTCGTTTTATCGGGATAGTCTTTATCGTGCCGTTTCTCTATTTTCTCTTCAGAAAAAAACTTAGCAGAACAACCGTAAAAAAATGCCTCGTTTTACTGTTCCTGGGTGGGTTTCAAGGATTCCTGGGCTGGTATATGGTGAAAAGCGGGCTGGTGGATCGCCCGGATGTGAGTCATTACCGCCTCGCGATGCACCTGGGTACTGCCTTTCTTACCTTTGCCTTTACCTTGTGGGTAGCCTTGGATCTTATATATCCGGATAGGAAAGCCGTCGACAAGTCGTTTCGTAATTTCATCCGCCTGGGCTATATCTTACTGGTGGTTCAGATCATCTGGGGAGCATTTGTCGCGGGCCTTGATGCCGGATGGATCCACAATAGCTGGCCGCTGATGAGTGATGGAAAACTCATCCACGAAACTGTAACCATCGAACAATCGCCGGTTTGGCGCAATTTTGTGGAAGGGAAAAGCGGGGTGCAATTTGTTCATAGATACCTGGCATATATCGTGGTAGGATTTATACTTGCCATTTGGTATAAAGCGAGAAAGAGAGATCTCACCGGGATTCAGAAAAAAGGAATTAACTGGCTGGTAGGGCTGGTGATCGTACAGTTCGTCCTAGGGGTTTTCACCCTAATTCTCCAGGTTCCGGTTTGGCTGGGAGTGATGCACCAGGTGGTGGCGTTTTTCCTACTGGCTGCGATGACATTTACCTTACACAGATTCAGCAAATAGGACAGAATAAAGTATCTTTGCCATTCAAAGTTTAGTTACAATGATCTACCGATTTAGAGTTATACTCGATACCCATGATGATGTTTTCAGAGATATTGAGATAGAAGCCTCAAGCACTTTTGAAGATTTCCACAATGCCATTACCCAGTCTTTTGGTTTTGGCGGACAGGAAATGGCTTCTTTTTATTTAAGCAACGAACTTTGGGACCAGGGCGAGGAGATCTCCTTATTCGACATGGGAGAAAAACCGGGAGAGGTTATGGTCATGGCAGAAACCAGCTTGGAATCGCTGGTAAGTGAGGATCAGACACGCCTCATCTATGTCTACGACTTCTTAAGTTTGTGGACGTTCCTGGTAGAACTAGCCGAAATAGCCGAAGCTGAAGAAGGCCGGACCTACCCTAACCTCATGTTCGCTCACGGTCAGATCCCCGAAGAAGCCCCCGAAAAAGAATTCATTGCAGACGACTCCGAAGATGAGGACTCGCAGGACGAATTGGGATTCGACCCGGAGGACTTTGACAACCTGGATTTCGATGCAAATTGGAACTAACCAGAAGTTACTTCAGAATAACAACTACCACTTAAACTTATAAGAGCCCTATGATCAACTTATACAATGCGCATATCGCTTCCTTGTCTATTCACCGTGTAGGAAATAAAAGCAGAAATGAAGGGATCCTTCTTTCTGAATCAGCCCATGAAGCGGATGACGAACTCACGCCTTTATTAAAAGAATTTTTTCTGAAGCCGTTTCGCGATAAGGAAGAGAATTACTTTCAGTTCTCGCATGATACCGACCTGGAATTTCACGAATTGTATAAGTTGGTTTCTGAAATTTTTGCAGCTCCCGATAATGCTCACGAGTTTAGTAGAAAGATCGCACGATACCTGTTCGATCAATCCACCCACCCACACATTAAAAGTGGCGAGGTGTATGTGGCCTACCTGGAAGGCCTTCAGATAGACAATGAGAAGGTGGATGGAATAGGCATCTTCAAATCGGAACTAAAACAGGATTTCCTGCAGTTTTCAGAAAAAGAAAACCAACTGATCGCGAATTTGGAACAGGGTATTAATTTGAATAAACTCGATAAAGGAGCCTTAATTTTCAATGTGAAAAAGGAAGAAGGCTATAAAATATTATCCGTAGACAGCAACCGCTACGATGCCCGCTATTGGCTGGAAAGTTTCCTGGGTGTAGATGCTTTCGAGGATGAGAATTTCTTTACTAAGAAATATCTGAAATTCTGCCAGGATTTTGCCAAGGATGTTGTCCTGCCTGCCGAGGACAAGAAAGAAGAAGTACTTTTTATGAACCGGGCTGTAAACCATTTTGCCAAGAATGATCAGTTTGAGGAAACTGCCTTCGTAAATGAGGTTATCGATAACCCGGATCTTATTCCCGAGTTCAGGCACTACAAAACAGAGCGAGCACCAAAGTATAGTATCGAGGACCTAACCACCTTCCCTATTGCGAACACTGCGGTTACAGCAGCTCGTAAAAAGATCAGGAATGTGATCAATCTCGATACGAACATTCAGATAAAAATGGATTTTATCAATCCAGAGAGTGCCGAACGATTTGTAGAGAAGGGTTGGGATGAAGAAAAACAAATGTACTACTACCTGGTGTACTTCAACCAGGAGCAGAAGTCGTAATATTCTAAAATCGATACCCTAGCCTGAAATCGAAAAAATCGGCCACATGACCGTGGGCTTTCAAGTTCATCCCGGCAAATAAATGTTTGGTAAAGCTGTAGCTTAATCCGTAACGCTGATAGAAATCATCTGTGTTCCGGAACGGTTTGTAATAGTATACACCTATTACCTGGCTAAAGGTTACTTTTCCAAGCCAGAATTCGTGGCCGAAAAGCCCAGCCCCCTGCAAGTAAGAATCATCAGAACCCGCAACTCGTAATTGTTCCTTTCGGGAAAGGTCGAAGATCCATTCGGTCCCGAAGGTAAGAGCACTACGCCCTCCTATCCATCTGCTGTAATTCCCCGAAAACCCGAACACATAGAATTTATCCTTATCACCAACGGTGGCATTACTCCAGCCTGAGAAATGAACGATAGAGATCCTTTTTCGTTCCTCAGGTGGTTTTCGATCGTGATTTTTCGATGGTTCGGGAAAGGTGACCGCCGATAAACTGGTATTCAGCCCCAGGCTTAGGGAAGGAAAATTCAATCCTTTATTCGGGGTACTATTGCCTCCATTGGAAATATGGTTGTATTTAGCGGCAAAACGCATATTCAGATAATCGTTGATACGATAATTTATCCCTGCCCCGATCATTAGGAAAAATGCAAACTTAGTACTGTAAGAAAGGTTCAGCGGATTGGTAACCTCGTCGTATGGATCGCTAAGGAACACACCTCCTAACCCAGCTCTAAAGAATAAATTCGTCCTTTTATGGGTTCTCATATAGGGTTCCAGGTACCCAACTGTGCTTATTCCGCTACCCAGTACGTCCGGGTTGTCCCAATTCCAATAGGCAACACTTACACCCACCCGGGGGAAACAATTACAAAAATCCCATGATCGCTTCGTGATGAGATGCCTACTAATGTCAATAGCGACCGCCTTGGGGTAAGAATCGTTAAATTCTCTTAGAAACTCGCTATGTTTAAGAAGATAGGCATAATCGAAATTTATCCCGATTACCATTGGTTTTGATTCAACGAAGGTAGTATCTTGCTGCGCATTAATGACAACGTTTGGGATAAAGAACAGAATCAGGATATAAATAAGCCGCTTCATATTACAAAAGTAAGGAGGAAGTGTGCTTTAATAAAAAACTGCTTGTAACAAATTCCTGCGCGATTCGTCATACTCATATCGAACAACCAAAATAACTTCTGTGAATACTATACTCACCCTTAACAATCTAACCAAGAAGTTTGGCCCTCTTACAGCCGTTGATGATCTTTCTTTCAGTATTGAAAAAGGGAATGTCTATGGAATTCTTGGACCAAACGGAAGCGGTAAATCCACCACGCTTGGAATCGTTTTGAACGTTGTAAATAAAACAAGCGGGAACTTTCACTGGTTCGACGGCTCCGATAGTACCCACAACGCCCTAAAAAAGGTTGGCGCCATCATTGAGCGTCCTAACTTTTATCCTTATATGACAGCCGTACAGAATCTGGCATTGGTATGTAAGATCAAAGGAGTTTCGGAGGATAAGATCGAAGAGAAACTTGAAATTGTAGGGTTAAAAGAACGGCAACATAGTAAATTCAGAACATTTTCACTGGGGATGAAACAGCGATTGGCCATAGCTTCGGCCTTGCTGAACGACCCGGAGATCCTGATCCTGGACGAGCCAACTAACGGGCTGGATCCACAAGGAATTCATCAAATTAGAGAGATCATAACAAAAATTGCTTCGGAAGGAACTACCATTCTGCTCGCCTCGCATTTACTGGACGAAGTAGAAAAAGTATGTTCACATGTGGTGATACTGAGGAAAGGAAAAAGTCTTTATACCGGGAGGGTGGATAATATGATCGCCAGCCATGGTTTCTTCGTTCTTCAGGCAGAAAATATGGAAGCTCTTGAGGCTGAATTGAAGTCGAACGAAGCTTTTAATTCGATAAAAAAAGAAGGCGAGTCTTTTGTAGCCTACCTGAAAGAACCTATGAGTGCTTCAGAATTCAATAAAGAGATGCATTCCAAAGGAATTAGCTTGTCTCATTTGGTTAAGCGAAAAGAAAGTCTTGAAGAGCAATTCCTGGAAATCACCAAAAATCTCAACTAAGCATGCTACGATTACTCAATATCGAATTACATAAGTTAAAGTACAACAAGACCGTAAAGGTAATTTCTATTGTTTATTTCGCATTGATATGTTGTGTGGCACTGCTGGTGTCTATCGAATTCAATTTTGCCGGTGCGAAGATCAGGGTGGCCGATCAGGGCATTTTCAACTTTCCCTTTATCTGGCATTTCAATGCTTATATCGTTGCCTGGTTGAAAATTTTCTTTGCAGTGGTGATCGTATCAATAGTAGCGAACGAGTACAGTTATCGTACTCTCAAGCAAAACCTGATCGATGGTCTTAGTAAAAAGGAATTTCTGGCCTCCAAGTTTCTAACTGTGGTGCTCTTTAGCGCCGTATCCACCGTTTTCCTTTTCATTGTAACGCTCATCCTGGGATTGATCTTTTCAGATTATACAGAGGTTGGTATCGTTTTTAGTGACTTACAATATGTTGGAGCCTATTTCTTAAAATTATTGTGTTTCTTCAGTTTTTGTATGTTTCTGACAATTTTGATAAAACGGTCTGCTTTTGCCCTGGGTTTTCTGGTATTATGGCAGGTTATCGAAGGTGGTATTGCCCTGCTGTTTCAGATCATAAAGATTAGATCCAATGGAGAAATTAATCTTTTTGATTCTGTGTATAATTTTTTTCCACTGGATGCCATGTCCGATCTTATCGTTGAACCTTTTTCCCGCTTTGGTGCCGTGCAATCTGCGGCCAATCAATTAGGGGAAGGCTTCGATAAAAGTTATGATGTACCCTGGTATTCCATTCTTATTACTATAGGTTGGACATTCATTTTCATCTTCTGGTCTTATCGAATCCTGAAAAGACGCGATTTATAAATTAAGACTAATTGTAAGATCCTGTAGGCTACTACTCCCGATATTTAATTATCTTTAAAGTGGTATGAGATTTCACCCACTTTTAATCAACTTGCTCTGCATTATATTGCTGCTTTGTCCCGTTTTCTTATCCGCACAGGACGACGTAAGCCTGTTCGCCCAATTCAACGGACGATACGATTATCTGGCTTTTGGAAACACCATGAATATTGCAGAGAATACTGGGGGAAATCCGCCGGCCGACTGTGTCATTCTCACCGAAAGTAGTGCAGATTACAGCCTGGGTATTGGGCAAACCCCTGTGGCCGCCTTACTTTATTGGGCAGGTGTTGGAACAGGAGACCTGGATGTGGAATTGAATGGCACTCCTATTTCGGCACAACGTGTTTTTAGTTATCAGTTAAGTGCGCAATACGTCTACTTCGCAGCTTATGCCGACGTCACCGATCTGATCGTTGCCACCGGGCCGGGAACCTATACGCTCTCGGAACTTGATCTTACTTCCGAAATACAGAATTATTGTACCAATACTACCAATTTTGCGGGCTGGGCTATAAATGTGATCTACCAGGATCTAACTCTACCGCTCAACCAGGTTAATGTGTTTGATGGCCTGGAAGGTGTTTCTGCCGTAAATAATGAATTGAATATCGTAATCGACAACCTATTGGTATTGGACAATGAAGGCGCTAAAATTGGTTTTACCGCCTGGGAGGGCGATCAATCCCTGGCAAACAATGAAACACTTCAGATTAATGGTAATATAATCAGCAACCCACCTTTGAATCCTGCAAACAATCAATTTAACGGAACCAATAGCTTTACAGGAAATTCCGATTTCTACAATATGGATCTGGATTTCTACGATATTGAGAACAATATTCAACCGGGGGATACTATGGCGACGATCACACTTACTTCCAGCCAGGATCTGGTGATGATCAATAACGTAATCACCGTACTTAACACCGAATTACCCGACGCCACCATAAGTATAGACAATGTATTTGGTGCGGACGAATGTGGCGACCGGGATATTACTGTAGAGTACACAGTATACAATGTTAATAGTACTGATATCCTCCCGGCAAATACCCCTATCGCTTTTTATGCCAATACCACGCTAGTGGGCCAGGCCGCTACCATGGCGGCTCTTCCTATAGGTGGATCGGAAAGCGGTAGCATCGACCTGTCTATTCCGCTTAGTATCCCACCCGATTTTGAATTGAAGGCGTTTGTAGATGATGATGGTGGTGGACAAGGGGTTGTACAGGAACTAAATGAGGACAATAACGGCTTCATTATCGATTTTCATTTATTGGCATTTCCCGTGATTCCAGGACTGGAAAACCTGGAATTATGCGATGTAGTGGGTACAGAACTCTTCGATCTCACCCAGGCTACTAGTTTGATCGATCCCGTAAATACTATAACTTATCACACTTCAGAAGACGACGCATTGAACGACATAAATCCTATTGTAAACCCTACCTCCTACCAAAACGTGAGTAACCCCGAAACGATCTGGATTCGGGTGTCGAACCCCGATTGTTTTGTCGTTGATAGTTTTGAGATAGAGGTGATCCCTTGCCCCTTACCCGATGCCACCATCGACATACTTGAACCATTATATGCCTGTCGCGGCCGAGAATTTACGATCCATTACGTAGTGTTTAATCTGGAATCTACAGGCCCACTTCCGGCAGGAACTCCTATTACTTTCTATATAGACAATGTGATCATTGCACAGTCTGCAACCCAGAACGTGATCCCGGTGGATGGCAGCGAGGAAGGATCGGTAACTCTTGATCTAAGCCCTGATATACCCGATGAATTCTTATTGTTCGCGATGGTAGATGATGTAGGGAATGGTACTGGGATCGTGGAGGAATTAAACGAATTTAATAACGATAATGACTCTTACACGGTTTTTGGCAGCATCCCGCCACTTGGAACTCTTCCAGACCTTGTTGCCTGTGATGAAGGCTTTAATATGGCCACATTCGATCTTACCGAACAAAATGAGAATATAAGTGGCGATCCGGATGATCTTATCACCTATTACACCAATGAGGCCGATGCTATTGCAGGAATAAATCCCATACAAGACCCAGAAAATTATACAAACAGCATCGATCCACAACGCATCTATGTGAGACTGGATAATATTATTTGTTTTACTGTTGGTTTCTTCAATATTAGAACCGAAAATTGCCCTCCTTTTATTCCGGAAGGATTTTCTCCCAATGCTGATAATATCAACGACGAATTTGAAATAAGTGGACTATTGAACGTATTTGAAAATTTTGATCTGAAGATCTACAGCCGGGAAGGAAATTTGATCTACGAGGGTGGTAATGATGATGGTTTCTGGTCTGGCATACCCAATACAGGATTGTTGTATCGTGAACAACTGGTCCCGGTGGGTACTTATTATTACGTGCTTCAGCTAAATGATCCCCAATACCCGGATGCTTACCTTGGATTTGTGTATGTAAATTATTAATTCTGAATAGTGCATCAGGCTCGACATTGCGAATTATGTGACCATCAGACAGTGACCTTAAAGGAGGGAACTATTTGTGAGCTTACCGACCGAAAGCCTGATTTTCACAGGACCTGCCTTAACATTAGCCTGAACCGGAAATTTGAAGATAAACTGAAACTGGCCAATGTACAGTATCAGAAAGTTCTGAAAACTAAAGTATGGACGTATGCTTATTTTACCACTTTTCTGGTTTTATCGATAATGGTAATGGGTGGAGCTGCTTATTTTGCATATTATCTTTTCAATTTAACAGACCGGGTGGGTGTGGTCTCGGTGGCTCCCGTGGTGATTTTCGCCATTGGCGTAGCCTTGCTTAGTATGGCTTTTGGTGCAAGAAACAAGTACAGGCAGGATCTTGCTGCTGCACTACATAATAAAGAAAAGATTGACCAAGTCCTTGTTTTGTATAATATAGACTACCAGATCGATATGAAATTTGGCAAGAATTACCACGGAACTCAGGATGTGTATGTAGATGTGAAATTCAAAGGGCGATGACGTATGGATTACAAAACCTAAATTCGGGTATATCTATCTAAAATTCCAGATGGCCTTTGCCAACCGACCTCGTCAAAATTCCGTATTTTTGCATCTTATCCCTTTATCAATATGAGATTTGAAATTGTTTCTGATTTTACCCCAACAGGTGACCAGCCGGACGCTATCCAAACCCTGGTGGATGGATTGAATGATGGTGAGAAATATCAGACCCTTTTAGGGGTAACTGGAAGTGGAAAGACTTTTACCGTTGCCAATGTGGTAGAACAAGTTCAAAAACCAACTTTGGTACTTGCACACAACAAGACCCTCGCGGCTCAACTATATTCAGAATTCAAACAATTTTTTCCCCATAATGCGGTAGAATATTTTGTGTCTTATTATGATTACTATCAGCCGGAAGCCTATCTTCCTACCAGTGGAACGTATATAGAAAAAGACCTTTCTATCAATGAAGAAATTGAGAAATTACGGTTAAGCACGACCTCATCGCTGTTATCAGGTAGAAGAGACGTGATCGTGGTGGCCTCGGTTTCCTGTTTATACGGTATTGGTAATCCGGTTGAATTTCAGAAGAACGTGATTCACCTGGAACAGGGTCAGATAATATCAAGAACAAAGCTGCTACATATGCTGGTTCAGTCTTTGTATTCGAGAACAGAAGCCGAATTTCACAATGGCCGATTCAGGATAAAAGGTGACACAGTAGATGTATATCCCGGCTATGCCGATGATGCCTACCGAATTCATTTCTTTGGTGATGAGATCGAAGAGATCGAAGCATTTAATCCGGACACCAATGAGGTGATAGAAAAATTTGACCGACTTAACATCTACCCGGCCAATATGTTCGTGACCTCACCGGACATCCTGCAGAACGCCATTCATGCGATTCAGGAAGATTTGGTGAAGCAGGTTGACTATTTCAAGGAGATAGGAAAGCACCTGGAAGCAAAACGCCTTGAGGAGCGAACTAATTTCGACCTTGAAATGATACGCGAATTGGGGTATTGCAGCGGTATTGAAAATTATTCGCGCTATCTCGACCAGCGACTTCCTGGATCTCGTCCCTTTTGTCTTTTAGATTATTTCCCGGATGATTTCCTGATGATCGTGGATGAAAGCCATGTATCCATCCCGCAGGTAGGTGCCATGTACGGAGGTGATAGATCGCGGAAGGAGAATCTTGTGGAATATGGTTTCCGATTACCGGCCGCCATGGATAATCGCCCGTTAAAATTTGAGGAATTTGAAGCACTTCAAAATCAAGTGATCTATGTAAGTGCTACTCCGGCCGACTACGAACTGGAAAAGAGCGGGGGCGTTTATGTGGAGCAAGTGATCAGGCCAACAGGACTCCTTGATCCGCCCATTGAAGTTAGGCCAAGTTTAAATCAGATCGATGATCTACTGGAGGAAATTCAGCTACGGGTGGAACAGGATGAACGCATCCTGGTAACTACCCTCACCAAGCGTATGGCAGAAGAACTGACAAAATATCTTACCAGGATCCAGATACGCTGTCGCTATATCCATAGTGATGTAGACACCCTGGAGCGTGTTGAGATCATGCAGGATCTGCGATTAGGCTTGTTTGATGTACTAGTGGGAGTTAATTTATTAAGAGAAGGGCTGGATCTGCCGGAGGTTTCTCTGGTAGCCATCCTGGATGCCGATAAGGAAGGTTTTTTACGTTCGCATCGATCCCTGACTCAAACTGTAGGTCGGGCTGCACGACATATTAATGGGAAGGCGATCATGTATGCCGATAAGATCACCCGAAGTATGCAGGCCACAATTGACGGAACGAATTACAGGAGGGAGAAGCAAATAGCTTATAACAGCGAAAACAATATTACACCTACTGCGATAAAGAAATCCCTGGAGAATGCCCTGACAAATAAAAAGACAGAAAAATATACATTCGATACTGCGGAGTCTTTAGCTGCTGAAACCGAAAATGAATATCTCACAAAACCCCAGATCGAGAAGAGAATTCGCGACACACGAAAGGAAATGGAAAAGTCTGCCAAAGAACTTGACTTTTTGATGGCAGCCAGGTTACGGGATAAAATCAAGTCGTTACAGAAGCAATTGGAAAAAGTAAACGCAGGCTGATTCAGCTAGTTACCCTTCAAATTTTATTATCCTTTTAACGCCCCTTTACGAAGGAGATTCGTATTTTAAAATGTATGGCAGAATCAAAGCAATTACAGTTAGATAACAAAGTAATTCCGGAAAGCATTCGGGAGGAGGCGATTGAAGCATTGAAACACTTTCCCGAACTCTACCAAACTGAGATCATTTTCAAATTCAAGGATAATATTAAAAAATCGACCATGCAGGCGCAGCCTACCTGGATGAGCTTTTTTAAACCGAGGAAAGACCGATCTTACATAATACTGATTAGTCGGAAAATAAAAATTGACGCACAGGAATTTACTATTCATGACATCCCCTCGGATGTACTCGTTGGGTGGTTGGGACATGAATTAGGGCATGTTATGGACTATAGACATAGAAGTAGTTTCGACATGCTGGTCTTTGGTCTAAAGTACCTGTTTTCAAAGGCTCATATAAAAGAAGTGGAACGCACCGCAGATACCTTTGCCATCGCTCACGGGATGGGGTATTATATCATGGAAACGAAGAATTTTATTCTGAATCACGCCGATATATCCGACTCTTATAAGTTGAGGATCAAATCTCTATATATGTCTCCGGAGGAAGTGATGCAACTTATCAACGAAAACTAAATGTAAGCAGTTTCTACTAGCGATCAATAATTTGAGACAAATTCTTCCCATTCACTAAACTTCTCTTCTCCCATAACTTGCTCCATTTTAACCTGCCCACCCTTTTTCTTGTTAGCAGCACTCCATTCGTAAAAAACTTCCGGTTTTACCGTTGTTACTTTAACACCTTTCAAGGCCTTGTTTCTGGCCACCTTGTAGTTTTTATTTGCATCCTTTAAAGAAGAATCAAGTGCATTAGCCAGATCTTCGTTACTTGTTGAACCTTCGGTACCCAGGTACCAGTGGTGATAGAATTCGCCATCAATATTCACGGCTGAAATGGTGAATTCCGGAATTTCGATATCGAATTTCTCTTCCAACTCCTGTATGGCGGTTTCCATTTTGTTTACAGATAATTGCGATCCAACCACATTGAGAAAGAACTTGGTTCTTCCGGTGATGATTATCTCTGCTCTTTCCACATCCGTGAAGGCAATGGTGTCGCCGATCAAATAGCGCCACGCTCCGGAGACCGTACTGATGATCAATACATAATCCCGGTCTTTTTCAACTTCGCTGATAGAAAGCACCGGGGCATCCTGACTAATGGATCCGTCGGAGTTTATATAATCCGGCTCGAAGGGAACGAATTCGAAGTATATCCCATTATGGGTAACCAACCGCATAGCGGTGGTTTCCGGGCGCTGCTGATAGGCCAGGAATCCTTCGGAAGCCAAATAAGTATCTATGATAGTTATTGGTTTAGCCAGGAGCTGATTAAAACTCTTTTCATAAGGTTGGAACGCCACTCCTCCACTGGTAAACACCTGAAGGTTTGGCCAAATATCATGGATCGTATCCGCCTTATGATAGCGTATCACTTCTTTCAACATCAGCTCCATCCACGACGGAATACCGCTTAAGGCTCCTATATCCCAATCCCTGGCTTTTTTAGCGATGGTCGCGACTCGTTCGTCCCAATTGTCGATCCTGGCAATTTCTTTCCCGGGCTTGTAATAACCCTCGAACCAGTAAGGGATGTTACCCGCGCTAATTCCACTTATCTCGCCTTCATAGAATTCATCACGCTCGTTTAAATTGGTTGAACTTCCCAGCATCATGATCTCTTTCTCGAAAAAATCTGCCGGAAGTTCGAAATTACTCAAAGCACTCACCTGCTTGATCCCTGTACCTTTGATGGCACTGATCATGTCGTCTGTCACCGGTATTCGCTTACTCTTTTTACCTGTTGTCCCTGAACTTAAAGCAAAATAGCCGGGTTTCCCGGGCCAGGTAATATCTTCATAACCATCCTGTACCCTATGCCACCACTCTTCGGTAATTTTGTTATAATCATGGTACGGTATTGCTTCGGCAAAAGCTTTTACCATGTTCTCTTCGTTCAGGATCTTTTCGAAACCATAGTATTTTCCGAACGCAGTATCCTTTGCTGTGTTCAGAAGGTCATTAAGAACTTTTAATTGAGCTTTCTGAGGAGGATCTTCGGTAGAAATTGCGTCTTTAAAATGAATTGCCCCTTTTATAATACTTCCGAGAATGGCCATAGCGTTGTGTTATTTTCACCTAAGATATAGATTTTAAGGTAGTCTTTCATGAGGTTTAAATTAAGTTTAACCATTAGGTAATTTGTATCTTTGCGAACTATGCATCATCCGGAATCCGTACGTATAAATAAAGCTATTAGTGACAGCGGTTATTGTTCGAGAAGACAAGCAGATGTCCTTATCGAAAAAGGGCTGGTCACGATAAACGAAGAAGTAGCGACTCTGGGTGACCGGGTAATGCCTGAAGATGTGATAAAGGTAAATGGAGAACCTATCACTGAGAATGAGAACCTGGTCTACATTGCCTTAAACAAGCCCGTAGGTATCACCTGTACCACCGACCGGAGAATACCTGGAAATGTAGTAGACTTTATAGGGCACGAAGAGCGTATCTTTCATGTAGGGAGGTTGGATAAACCCAGTGAAGGGTTGCTTTTAATGACCAACGACGGGGATATAGTAAACAAAATACTTCGAGCGGGGAACCGCCATGAGAAGGAGTATATCGTTAAGGTGGATCGTCCCATTACTCCAGACTTTCTTAAGCGTATGCGAAACGGTGTTCCTATATTAGATACGGTAACGAAAAAGTGTGAGGTTGAACAAATAAGCCGTTATGTTTTCAGGATCATTCTAGTTCAGGGATTAAATCGACAGATCAGGAGAATGTGCGAATATCTTGGTTATGAAGTAACCGAGTTAAAACGAATACGGATCATGAATATAGCGTTGGGAGATCTGAAGACAGGAGACTGGCGTGATCTTACTCCTGAAGAACTTCAAAGTTTGAAAGCAGCCGTTTCCGAGTCGAAGAATGTACCCCAGGTAGAACGAGAAAAGGCTACCGGAGGCAAAAGGCGTAGGCGTTAGTGCTTTAGGTGATACATTTATTAATACAGCTGTCAATCAGCTTATAGCAATAAAAAAACCGCACACCGATTGAGTAATGTGCGGTCATTTTCAACTAACTAACCAAATTAAATTTCAATTATGAAATCTCAACCATTTTCTTCAAGGCTATCTGCTTTTCTTTCTTCGGCACAGTGATATATAAGATCCCATCCGTATAAGAAGCAGTAATATTTTCAACATCTACCGTCTCCGGTAATGTAAATGATCTGGTGAAGTTTCGGAAGCTAAATTCTCTTCTTGTGAATTTTTTGTCTTTATCTTCTGAATTGGTTTCTGAAGTAACCTCTGAAGATACTTTTAAAATATTTTCTTCAACTTCTATAGCAAATTTTTCTTTTGTCAAACCGGGCGCTGCCAATTCGATTACAAAATTCGCCAAATTTTCCTGAATATTTACAGCTGGGATGCTAAAGTTTTCATAATTAGGTACATCTAGCCTGTTTTCTGTAAAAAATTCATCAAAAACTGACGGAATCCATCCTGTATTTCTTTTAACTAATTTCATATCGATTTATTTTAATGAGTGCAATATTTATTATCTCACTAGCAAAATAAGTTCCAAAGAAGTTTACAGGTCAAAATGACTGATAATCAAGTATTACGACTGTCGTTTTGTCAAATCGATCTATTTTAGGGAAATAACTTTTATTCAATTTTAAGTATTATTCATTCGAATATCCGTAATTTATAAAGCGGCCGTGAAAAAAATCATAAGAAGAACCATCGCTTTTTTTAACGCGATAAAGAGTAAAATTGCTTTTTATCCGGCTCTTCTTGCCTTAGTGGGTATAGGGTTAGCCTTACTTATGATGAGCATCGAACAAAGTGATGTCTCTTCTATAATGAAGGAGTTTGTACCTCAATTGATCATTGAAAACGGAGATACTGCCCTCACCATTCTTAGTGTTTGCATAGGTGGTCTTATTTCCATGATGGTATTTAGTTTTTCCATGGTAATGTTACTCCTCTCACAGGCGTCCAGCAATTTTTCTCCCCGGTTACTACCAGGATTGATATCTGATAAAACTCATCAGATCATACTTGGGTTATATCTCGCCACGATATTGTATAATATTTTTGTACTGTTCTCGGTTGAACCCGATGAAAATAGCTATTCCTTACCCGGTCTTGCCATTTTAATTGGTATCACTTTTACCTTGATCTGCCTGTGTGCCTTTATTTACTTCATCCATAATATTTCACAATCGATACAGATAAATAACATACTGGATGATATTTTCGATAAGTCGTTGAAACGGCTCTCTAAAATAATACGAGACGAGAAAGATACACCATCAAAAGATTCAGACGCCTTCGAGGACACATCCAACTGGAATTCCTATCCTGCTAAGAAGTGTGGCTATTTACAGAACATCTCGATTCAAAATGTGCTGAATTTCTGTAAGAACCATGATATTAAGATCTATATCACCCAGCCAAAGGGGTTCTTTGTTCAAAGCAACGGCCACTTCATTAAAACCAATAAGGAGCTTGAAGAGAAAAGTTTGAACGAATTATATTCCTATATAAATTTTTCTCGAAGTGAGCTTGTTAAAGATAATTACATCCTGGCTTTCAAACAGATAACAGAGATAGCCGTAAAAGCGATGTCTCCCGGAATAAATGATCCGGGGACCGCTGTAAATTCTATCGATTACCTCACTGAACTCTTTGCGCTACGATTGAAAAAATCTGACAATAGTATCTACTTTTTAGACAATGAGTTATATCTGAAAATAGCTACGGTAGATTTTAGTGAATTGATCTACACGACGATGGCATCTCTTCGCACCTACTGTAAGCATGACCCGGTAATAGTTCAGAAATTATTACTTATGCTGAATTACCTGTCTGAACAGCAAGCGTATTCGAAAAAATACAAAGATTGTATTGAGCGGGAGATCAAATTATTAATAGACGACGCAAAGAATACCTTTGAAAGATCTGCAGATATCGATCGAATTAATGCACTCGACAATACTTAGTTGTAGTAAGTTTGAAAGATCTGTATGAGTTCCTCTGCGGGGATAACCCGGTTCTCATATTGCTGTGTCCTTAATAGGATCTGGTCGATGGCTCCAGGACGAATCCCTAGTTTTAGACCAAAATTACGCACTACTTCCACTTCCTTCTGATGCGCTTCCCAATCGACGTTCATTAGTAAAATAAGCTTATGGAAATGAGTGATCCGCTCCATTTCCGAAATAATAGGCAATGATGGTAATGGATCTTCTATAAGCCGATCCACTTCTTCCTGGGATACATTCATACGTGACGCAATACGTAAAATGAAGTCGTATTCGGATGCCATGATCTTATCATCGGCTTTTGCCAGTACGATCAGGTCGCTTATTAACGCGTGGTTCTTTGCTGTCTCCATGCCGCAAAAATAAAAAACCCCGGTCGATTAGGCCGGGGTTCTTCTGAAAAAAATCGCTTATTTCTCAGATTTGATCTTCAATGGGATCACGTATTGCTTTCCTTGTTCTAATTCAGACTTGAGAACCTGATAGTTTAAACGTGATTTCACATAGCTCACTACTTCAGGATCTTCGGTAGCAACAGATAATACGACGATCTCATTCTCTGCCGTTAAGGTAAAAAGTACCTGGGCTTCCATGTCATGCTCAACAATGAACTCAGGATTCTTTAGTAATTTCTTTAGTTCTTTTGAAGTGGTCGAACCTTCTTCAATAGGAGCGGGATTCGCAGCAAATGCTGTCGTACTGGCAACAAGCCCTAAGGCAAGTAAAAACAATTTGAATCGTTTCATAGTTGTTCGTTTTAAGATTAATGAATAATTGATTGACTGAATGATTTATATATACTATAGACGCATAAGAAAAATTTATGTTACTCTAAACCGCTGGTTTTAACGCAACGTTAACCTTCATTAACATAAAATGTAATTAACGGGTATAAAAAAAGCTCTTCTTTCGAAGAGCTTTATAAATTGCGTTTTCTCAGGTTATGATAGTACCGCCTGTACTTTATCGGCGGCTTCCTGGAATTCGATCGCGCTTTGCACATCTAATCCACTGTTGTCTATTAACTCTTTAGCAATATCGGCATTTGTACCCTGCAGCCTAACGATTATAGGTACATTGATATTCCCCATGTTCTTATACGCATCCACAATTCCCTGTGCCACGCGGTCGCATCGTACTATCCCTCCAAAGATATTCACCAGGATCGCTTTTACATTAGGATCTTTTAATATGATCTTGAAAGCTGTTTCCACACGTTCGGCATCTGCCGTACCTCCTACATCAAGGAAGTTGGCAGGTTCTCCTCCCGCCTGTTTTATAAGGTCCATCGTGGCCATTGCCAATCCGGCTCCGTTCACCATACAGCCTACGTTACCATCCAGGTCTACATAGTTAAGACCGACAGCCTTCGCTTCTACTTCGATCGGGTTCTCTTCTCGTTCGTCTCGTAATTCGGCGTAGTCCTTATGGCGAAAAAGTGCATTATCGTCCAGGGTAACCTTAGCATCTACGGCGATTATTTTATCATCACTGGTTTTCAGGACCGGGTTGATCTCAAACAAGGACGAATCAGATTTAATATAAGCCGTATATAAGGCGGTTACAAATTTCGTCATTTTCTTAAAGGCAGTTCCGCTTAACCCAAGATTGAAGGCAATTCGTCGCGCCTGGAACGGTAAGAGGCCTACAGCAGGATCGATCTCTTCGTGAAATATCAAATGCGGAGTCTCCTCGGCCACTTTTTCAATATCCATTCCTCCCTCGGTAGAATACATGATCATGTTTCTGCCAGTTCCTCTGTTTAGCAATACGCTCATATAATATTCTTCGGGCTCACTATCGCCAGGATAGTAAACATCTTCGGCCACCAGTACCTGGTGTACCTTTTTGCCTTCTGCACTGGTTTGTGGGGTGATGAGATTCATTCCAATGATCTGTCCCGCAATTTCTTCAACTTCCTGAAGATTCTTCGCCAATTTCACACCGCCTCCTTTACCACGGCCTCCCGCATGAACCTGAGCTTTTATAACGTGCCAGCCGGTTCCTGTATCTTCGGTTAATTTTTTCGCAGCGGCTACGGCTTCGGCAGCTGTGCTTGCTACAATTCCACGTTGAATCTCAACGCCAAAACTATGTAAGATCTCTTTTCCCTGATATTCGTGTAAGTTCATGCTTTGTCTGTTTTTCAGCTGGACAAAAATACTAAATGCCCTGCGAATGGACTAATGTTTTTTGAAGATTGCCCATCCAATATTTTTTCAGAGAAAATTAATAGAAAGCTATTCATAATCTACTAATTTTGTCGATTCAACATTAAACACCCACTGAAATGAATGATCAGGAACTTTTATCGGTAGTTCAGGAATATGGAAGTCCGTTGTACGTGTACGATACAGCCGTAATGCAATCCCAGTATAAACGCTTACAAAAAGCCTTTACTGGTGTAAATAAATTACGAGTGCATTATGCGGTGAAGGCCCTTTCAAATATCTCTGTCTTAAAATATCTTCATTCTCTGGGTGCTGGAATGGATACAGTTTCCATTCAGGAAGTACGTCTGGCACTGGAAGCCGGAGTTCCTGCCGAAGAGATCATTTATACGCCTAACGGTGTATCCATGGAGGAGATAGAAAAAGCTGCTTCCATTGGTGTTCAGATCAATATAGACAACCTCTCTGTTCTGGAGCAATTTGGAACAAAGCATCCAAAAACACCGGTTTGTATCAGGATCAACCCTCATGTGATGGCGGGTGGAAATACAAATATATCGGTTGGACATATCGACAGTAAGTTTGGTATATCTATTCATCAATTACCACATATAAAACGCATCGTTGAGAACACGGGTATGTGGATTAATGGTATTCATATGCACACAGGGAGTGATATTCTGGATATCGAAGTATTCCTGTACGCTTCAGAAATACTTTTTAAAGCAGCCGAACATTTCGAAGATCTCGAGTTTATTGACTTCGGAAGTGGATTTAAAGTACCCTACCGCGAAGGAGACATAGAAACGAACGTGGAAGAGTTTGGCGAAAAACTGAGCCATAGATTTAACGAATTCTGCCAGTCTTACGGAAGAGATCTAACCCTGACCTTCGAACCTGGAAAATTTCTGGTTAGTGAAGCGGGTAAATTCCTTGCCAAAGTCAATGTTGTAAAGCAAACTACCTCCACCGTATTTGCACAAGTGGATAGCGGGTTTAATCATCTCATTCGTCCTATGCTCTACGGCTCGCAGCATTACATTAGCAATATCAGCAATCCCGACGGCAGGGAACGTTTCTACACGGTGACCGGATATATTTGTGAAACCGACACCTTTGCCAATAACAGAAGAATTGCAGAAATACGAGAAGGTGATATCCTGGCGTTTCACAATGCCGGAGCCTATTGTTTTACAATGGCAAGTAATTACAACAGCCGTTATCGCCCCGCGGAAATACTATGGCATAAAGGGAAATCGCATGTAATAAGAGAGCGGGAGACTTTCGACGACTTAATTGTAAAACAGAAGGTATTGGAATTCTGAAACTTTCCCGAAAGAATTCGTTAACTTTAGGTGATGAAAGATTTCGAACGAAATTATCTCACCGGCCTAAGGAAACAATTCGAATATTACAAACTATTAGGCGAGCGTACCTTCGATCAATTATCCGAAGCAGATCTGTTTTGGCGTTATAACGAATCGAGTAATTCTATAGCCGTCATGGTAAATCATCTGTGGGGTAATATGATGTCGCGATGGACTAATTTTCTCAGCTCGGATGGAGAAAAACCGTGGCGCGAACGGGATCTCGAATTCGAGGAAGTGATAGGGAGCAAAAAAGAGATGATGTTGAAATGGGAGGAAGGTTGGGCTCGTTTATTCGGGGCCTTGGAATCTGTTAACGAGGGCAATATAGATCAAACTGTATATATCAGAAATCAGGAACACAGTATTCCTGAGGCAATAAATCGGCAATTAGCGCATTACGCCTATCACATCGGGCAGATCGTCTATGTGGGTAGAATGATACGAGATCAACAATGGGAAAGTTTATCAATTCCAAAGGGAAAATCTCAAAGCTTCAATCGTAAAAAATTTTCAGAAGAAAAACGCAGAGCTCATTTTACCGATGAGTTCCTCAACCATAACGCCGAATCCTAATTCGAATAATAACTTAACACCCACTTATGAACAGCATCATTCCCTATATCGCCTTTCCCGGAACCTGTAAAGAGGCCATGGAGTTCTATGCAGACACACTTAATGGACGCATAACCACCATGCAATCTTTTGCTGAAGCGCCCATGGAAGTACCGGAGCAAATACAGGACCGCATCTTTAATTCTGAACTAAAGGCAGGCAGCATAACGATCAAGGCATCAGACGATCTCCCTACCCACCCGGTTACGCAAGGGAGCAATATGTCGTTGTATGTTGTATTTCCGAATGCTGAAATGAAAACCGAAGTATTTAATAAACTTTCGGAAGGGGGCCAGGTACTTTTCCCTATTTCGGATAATTTTGGAATGCTCAAAGATAAATTCGGAATTCAATGGATGGTGGTGCATCACGACGACTGATGCATAACTCTAATCATATATAATATGAAAAATTTCGACTGGACGCAGTTTACACGTAAGATCGCAGTAAAAGCCCCGTTGCAGGTTATTTACGACGCCTGGACAAGATCCCACGAATTAGAACGATGGTTCCTTAGTGATGCCACATTCTTTAACGGTAGTGGCGAAAAAGTTAACAAAAAATCTAGGTATGCTGTTGGTGATCGCTATGAGTGGCAGTGGTATCTCTGGGACGGAACCGAGGAAGGCATGGTCAAGGAAATGAACGGGAAGGACCACCTTCAGTTTACCTTTGCTGGTGATTGCCTGGTAGATATTAACCTCTCAACCATGGATGATTATACAGTGGTATCGTTAACGCAGAAGAACATCCCTACAGACGATCAAAATAAGATAAACACCCGTTTGGGATGTGACAGCGGCTGGTCTTTCTATCTCGTAAACCTAAAATCGATCTACGAAGGTGGTCTCGACCTTCGTAACAAAAATGAAAAATTAAAATCCATGCTCAACGCTTAAATTGAAATTCATGATACACACTTCATCCAGAATACTTCAAGCACTAATAGTCTTAACGTTAATCACCACTTGCAGTCTTTATGGTCAGGATAAAAATATCGACCAAAAAGTAGACTCCCTGCTAAATATAATGACCCTGGAGGAGAAAGTTGGGCAGATGAATCAATACAATGGGTTTTGGAATATCACCGGACCCGTTCCTAAAGAGGGAAATGCCAAATTAAAATACGAACATCTTAAAAACGGGATGGTTGGTTCCATGCTCAATGTTCGCGGCACTGAGAACGCCCGAAAATTACAGGAGATCGTGGTTAACGAAACCCGCCTGGGAATCCCTTTACTATTTGGTTTCGATGTAATTCACGGTCAAAAGACCATTGCCCCAATTCCCCTGGCCGAAGCAGCTAGCTGGGACCTGGATGCCATAGAGAAATCTGCCAGGATCGCGGCCCTCGAGGCTACGGCTGAAGGTATTCACTGGACCTTCGCTCCCATGATCGATATTTCCAGAGATGCAAGGTGGGGCCGGGTGATGGAAGGTGGTGGTGAGGATACCTACCTGGGAACAAAGATAGGAGTTGCCAGGATCAAAGGGTTTCAGGGGAACGACCTGTCTGCCCCGGGGACTATGGCCGCCTGTGCCAAGCATTTTGCCGGTTATGGTTTTGCTGAAGCAGGAAAAGACTACAATACTGTGGATGTAGGAACTACTACCTTGTATAATGTGATCTTACCACCCTTTAAGGCTGCCGTTGAAAATGATGTGAAGACCGTCATGAATTCATTCAATACGTTAAACGGAATACCTGCCACTGCCGATGCATTCCTTCAAAGGGATATCCTGAAAGGAAAATGGGGGTTTGAAGGCTTTGTTATTTCCGACTGGGGTTCGGGAAAGGAAATGATAGACCATGGTTTTGCGAAAGATCTAAATGACGTGGCAGTTCTATCTGCTAATGCAGGTTCGGATATGGACATGGAATCCTACGCTTATGTAACCCATCTTAAGGAAGCTGTGGAAAAAGGTGCTGTAAAGATGTCTGTGATCGACGATGCAGTAAGACGAATTCTTAAGGTAAAATACGAATTAGGACTTTTCGACGATCCCTATCGCTATTGCGACCCGGAGCGTGAAAAAGAACTGATTAACCATCCAGACCATCACGCCGGTGTGCTGGATATGGCGAAAAAATCTATAGTGTTGTTAAAAAATCAGGGCAACTTACTTCCCCTGTCCAAAGACCAGAAAAAGATAGCCGTTATTGGTGCATTGGCTAATGATAAGAACAGCCCATTGGGTAGTTGGCGCCTGGCCTCCGATGATAACTCGGCTGTATCTGTACTGGAGGGTTTAAAAGAGTTTTCTTCGGAAATTACCTATGCTAAGGGCCCCGATCTCACTAAGGGACCACTTACCTTTATCAATGAAGTTGAGATCAATGAAACAAATAAAAGTGGCTGGGACCAGGCCATAGCCATTGCGAAAGAATCGGAAGTAGTGATCATGGTTTTGGGCGAACACGGTTTTCAGAGCGGTGAAGGGAGAAGCCGTGCCAATCTGGATCTCCCCGGTTTACAGCAGGAACTACTTGAGGATGTTTATAGTGTAAACAAAAATATAATCCTGGTACTAAACAATGGCCGCCCCCTTACCATTCCATGGGCCGCCGAAAATATTCCTGCCATCGTTGAGGCCTGGCATTTAGGGAGTGAGACCGGTCATGCCGTAGCCCAGGTTCTCTTTGGTGAATATAACCCGAGTGGGAAACTTCCAATGACATTCCCGAGAAGTGTTGGACAAGTTCCAATATACTACAATCCCTATAGCACCGGAAGACCGGGACCAATCGACCTGGTATTCTGGTCGCATTATACAGACGAATCAAATACTCCGCAATATCCATTTGGATTTGGATTGAGTTATACAGAATTTGGATATTCGGATCTAAAAATAGATGCATCCAATGCTAAGGCCATTAAAGTTTCGGTGAAAGTGACAAACAAGGGAAATCGGTTTGGAGAAGAAGTATGTCAGTTATACATAAGGGACAGGGTGGCGAGTGTAGTAAGGCCTGTTAAGGAACTAAAAGGATTTGAGAAATTTGGTTTAAAACCTAAAGAATCACGTACCGTGGAGTTTATCCTTACTGAAAAGGAGCTAGGTTTCTTCAACGGACAAGGAGATTTTATGGTAGAAAAAGGAGCTTTTGATGTGATGGTTGGAACCAGTTCGGCCGAAGGTCTCACCGGAAGTTTTGAGCTAAAATAAGAATGACCGCTATGAAGAAATTGAGCATAATACTTATCATTTTTATGACATCGTTGGCTACTGCTCAGGAGAAAAAAATTCCGGAGTGGTTTCTAAACGATCTCGAAGAAAGTATTGGTACCTGGATTGCGGATAACAAGAATTATGTTTCAGAGAACGAGCCATTCACCCATTACGGGATCGAATGGTCATGGGGCCTGGGAAAAACCACTATGAAAGGAAGGTTGTTTGGCTTAATAGATGGGGAGGAACAAGGCGATTTTTGGGAATTTCGTCAATACTGGGATAATGTGAATGAAGTTGCGGTTGTGGAGCAATTTGGCAATGGAGGAATGATAGGAATAGGATCTTTACAACCTATCGATGAATACACGACAGAATCTGTTCAAACTTTTTCACTTCCTAACGGAAATAGCTGGAAAGACCGGCATATCAGTATTCGAAAAAAAACCGAACTCATCACTACTTCATACAAGATGGATTCCGAAGGGAAATGGGTTGAAAATCGTACCTACAGCTGGACAAAGAAAAATTAAAACAGGTCTTTCACTGTAGATCTTGCTTCCTCGAATTCGGTTACCATTTCCTCCACAATTTGTGCCGCTGGTTTTATGTCGTGAATTAATCCCGCGATCTGTCCTATTTCCAGTTCGCCTTCTTCCAGGTCCCCTTCAAACATACCGCGTTTCGCCCTGGCCCGGCCCAGTAATTTTTTCAGCTCTTCGGGAGAAGGGTTGGTTTGATATAATTTCATCACATCCTCGAAGAACTTGTTTTTAAGCATTCGTACGGGAGCCAGCTCTTTTAAGGTAAGAAGAGTATCACCTTCTTTGGCGGCAACCACCATCTTTTTAAAGGCAATATGTGAACTGGATTCTTCCGAAGCAACAAATCTGCTACCTACCTGCACCCCATCGGCTCCCAGAACCATGGCTGCCAACATGCCTCTACCATTGGCAATCCCACCGGCTGCGATAAGTGGAACAGAAATTTGTTCCTTCACCATAGGGATAAGTGTGAAGGTTGTAGTTTCTTCCCTCCCATTATGACCGCCAGCTTCGAAGCCTTCAGCCACAACAGCATCCACCCCGGCTTCCTGAGCTTTTAAGGCAAATTTTACACTGCTTACCACATGCACTACGGTGATTCCGGCTTCCTTAAGTGAAGAGGTATAAGTTTTCGGGTTGCCAGCGGAAGTAAACACGATTGAAACTCCTTCTTCGATTATAATCTTAATGATCTCTTCCAGATTGGGATATAACATAGGGACATTCACCCCGAAGGGTTTATCGGTTGCCTTTTTACATTTTTGTATATGTTCCCTTAGTACCTCAGGATACATAGATCCAGCGCCAAGCAGGCCCAATCCCCCGGCATTGCTTACTGCGCTTGCTAATCGCCAGCCACTGTTCCAGATCATTCCGGCCTGGATGATGGGATACCTGATATTAAATAATGTTGTAATCCTGTTTTGCACTATCGCTTTACTATTTTAAAGGTATTGGAAACTAATTCCCCCTTGATGGAAACCAAATACATGCCTGGGTGTAGCTGCGCAATATTTATTTCACCCGTTGTGCTGGTAACTTCATGATCAAATACTTTTTCGCCTAATAGATTATATACTGTAACGGTGGCGCGCTCTTCAGCTGTAGGGAATGATATATTTAATATTTCATTTACAGGGTTAGGATACAACGCAAAATTAATTTGTAATAAGAATTGATCATTTCCTAAGAGTTGCAGGGCATTATATGCATCTTCGAAGTTAGGGATGCCGTAGCCCATCTCGTCTGTAGGATTGTTGAATAAATGCGCAGATTCCCTAACGATCTGCATAACCTGAAAGTTACGTGCGTCCGGCCTACTCTGCCACAAACAAGCCACCACGCCTGCAATAATAGGTGAGCTAAAGGAAGTTCCGCTATTGGTGGTGATCATACCATTTTCGTTAACTACGGCAGCACTGGCGCCTTGCGCCATAACATCGGGCTTTATTCTACCATCTACCGTAGGGCCAATCGAGCTGAACGAGGCGTAATTACCATTGCTGTCTACCGCACCTACCGTTAAAATTCCCAGAGCATCCGCAGGGGTTGCAACGTACGTAAATCCTCCCCCGTCATTACCTGCCGAGGTTACCAGCAGCATTCCTTTGTCGAAAGCAAGATTAGCTGCTCTGGCGCCAAGGGTGGTCTCACCATCCAGATCGGCATAGCTGTGATCGTAATTGGGATTATCAAAATCCTGGTACCCAAGGGAGGTGTTCACCACATCGACACCTAGGCTATCGGCTCGTTCAAGGGCTTCCAACCAGAATGCCTCTTCTACCGGGCGTTCGGTGGAGGCATCTTCTGTCCTGAACAGATAATAGGACGCTTCCGGGGCTGTTCCCACGAACTGTCCGTCGATAAAGCCGGCCATATCGCTAAGCACTCTTGCGCCATGACTACTACTTCCGCCTATCGTGACTTGATCCAGCACAAAATCGAAAGTCCCTAATAGCCTGTTTTCAGAGATCATTTCGGCAAAAGCCGGATTGGTAGTTACGTTTGGAAATCCACTATCCAGAACGGCGATGATCATTCCATCTCCGGTAAAATCCTGTTGATGCAGGAAATCTCCGGCCAGCATTTGTATTTGATTGGCTGCTGCTCCATAATTATAAACGATTCGGGAAGATTCGTTTTCAAGGGAAAATTTATCGGGAGTGGGAAAAGGAACCGGAAATAGGTTTAGATCAGGATCCATGAATTCAACTGCAGAAACAAAAGATAAATTGAGGAGGTCTTCCACTTCAGCCTGAGTACCGCTCACGTAAACCGCATTAAGCCATTTACTCTTGGAGTACACTGTGATCCCGGGCTGACTCTTTATAGTGCTAATATAGTTTTCATTCACGGGTACATCCCGCTCATCGATCGCTACGTTATGCATTGTTTTTCTATCGATGGCCTCCTGGGTTAAGATACTAATAGGATTAGCGATCGAGGCCGCCACGTTTTCCTTGTCGGTAAAAAACACCAACGCCTCCTGTGATTGAGCGACTATGCCCTGGCTCACTAACATAAGCCCGGCAAATAATAATTTTTTCATATTCAATAATTAAGATATTACACCACTTCCCAGCAATTCTTCCCCGTCGTACCAGGCAACAAATTGCCCTTCACTAATTGCCGACTGTGGCTGTTTAAAGATAACATAAAGTCCAGACTCTGTCCGGTGCAGCGTTGCCTCTTGCAGGGGTTGCCTGTAGCGGATTCGAGCCTTAACCTTTAAGGTTTGATCTACCTCTAATTCAAGATCTTCACGAACCCAATGTATCTCCTCGTCCCGCACAAAGAGTCCCCGTCTGTACAAGCCGGGATGATCTTTCCCCTGCCCTGTGTAGATCACATTTTCTTCTACATCAGTATCGATTACAAAAAGTGGTTCTTTTGTCCCGCCTACGGCCAGGCCTTTTCGTTGACCTTTGGTAAAAAAATGAGCCCCCTGGTGTTTGCCAACCACAGTGCCATCACCGGTTTCGTACCTTTTCTTAGCCGACAGGTATTTAAGTTTTTCTTCTTCGGAATTAAAATTAGGTGGGCCTACAGCATAGCCTTCGAAGTTTGAAGGAACCTCAACGATCACCCCTTCTTTCGGAGCTAACTGTTGCTGAAGGAAATCGGGCAGGCGGACTTTTCCAATAAAACAAAGCCCCTGAGAATCTCTTTTCTCGGCAGTGACAAGACCCTTACTCGCAGCGATCTCTCTTACCTGGGGTTTCATTAGTTCTCCAATTGGGAAGAGGGTCTTTGCCAGTTGCTCCTGGGATAACTGACAAAGAAAATAAGACTGGTCTTTGTTATTATCCTTTCCGGAAAGTAACCTGTGGATGGTTTTGCTGTCTTTCTCTATAGAATCCTTTCGGCAGTAATGGCCTGTAGCCACAAAATCGGCCCCAAGGTCCAGAGCAATCTTCATAAAAACATCGAACTTGATCTCTCGGTTACACAATACATCAGGATTGGGAGTTCTTCCCATTTCGTATTCCCTGAACATATAATCTACGATCCGTTCTTTATATTGTTCACTCAGGTCGACTGTTTGAAAAGGAATCCCTAGTTTTTGAGCAACAAGCATCGCATCATTACTATCTTCTAACCACGGACATTCGTTAGATATGGTCACAGTGTCGTCATGCCAGTTCTTCATAAAGAGGCCTATAACATCATAACCTTGTTCTTTAAGAAGATAGGCAGCCACACTGGAGTCTACTCCTCCACTTAATCCTACAACAACGCGCTGCTTCATACGATAATAATTTCGCTGCAAAAATACGATAAAACTGTTTAAGATAGTGTGACGTTAGCGCTGGCCAAAAATTACAATAGGTAACTAGTTTCTGGGCCTGGGGTGGGTTTCCTCAACCTCCACCTTTCCATCCTTGAAGTATTGCCAGAGACCGTGTTTGGCGCCGTCCTTATAGAACCCTTTTATAGTTACATTCCCGTAGGCATCATAGTATATAGCCTCCCCATGAAGTTGGTCGTTACTATATCGTAGTTTTTTTAATAAAGTTCCATCTGGGCCGTAATACAGGTTTTCACCCTGCATAAGGCCATCAACATAGCTTATTTCCTCGGTGATCTGACCATTGGGATAGTAGGTATACTTTTTACCGTCCAGCTTACCGTTCTTATAGTTCTCCCTGGACATTACAGCAGTGGACTTCTTATGGTAGAATAACCACTCACCTATTCGGTCTTTTCCCTGCATTTTTCCTTCGCTCACCAGTTTACCTTTTACAGTAAAGTACTGAACTTCGGCAATATCGCTATTTGGACTGAATTTTTTGATCACCATGGGCTGACTCCCACAATCCTCGCAATAGAATTTAAAGGTACCTGTTTCCCTGCCGTGATCAAACACTCCTTCATAGCGTAATTGATCGGTGCCCGGAAAGTATTTCTTCCAGCTACCATGACGCTTTTTATTCTCATCAAATTGATTGATTCCCTCCTGCGATAAAAGTGGGGAGATTGTTAAAACAATTCCGAAGAAAAAAAACAAAACAGATCTCATACCATTGAACTTTTATAGTAAACGAATTTTTTAAAAATGTATTGAATCCTGATCCTACTTTTTCAAAAAAAACTATTTATGATCACTTGCGTTTTCCAGCCTTTTTTTGTTGTTCGGCCTGCTCCATCATTTCTGCCATCTTCCGTTGAAAACGATTCTGTTTTTTAGGCTTTTTCTTATTCTTCTGAATCTTCGCATGGATCTTGTCCTCGTCCAGAATAAAGTTCTTGATCACCAGCATGATACCAATGGTGATCAGGTTGGAGGTTAGATAATAAAGCGATAACCCACTGGCGTAGTTATTAAAGAATACCAGCATGAACAACGGAGACAGATACATAAGAAACTTCATATTAGGCATTCCCGGTTGCTGCTGTGCCTGCATGCTCTGCCCCATTGTCATCATCATATAGACAAAAATGGCGATGGACGCGAGAATTGGAAATAAACTTATATGGTCTCCATAAAAAGGTATGTACGGAATCTCAGCGATGGTGTCGAAACTCGAAAGATCATCTGCCCACAAAAAGCTCTTCTGTCTAAGGTCGAAGGCGGTTGGGAAGAAAGTAAACAAGGCATAGAACACCGGAATTTGCAGTAATGCTGGTAAACAACCCGTTTTCAACGGATTGGCCCCTGCAATATTCTGCAATTTCATAGTCTCCTGCTGGATCTTCATTTTGTTGTCCTTGTATTTTTCGCGGATCTCATCCAACTCGGGTTTCAGGATCTTCATCTTCATTTGCGAGAGATACTGCTTATACTGAACCGGAGATAATACTAACTTGATAAGGATGGTCAATACAATGATGGCGATACCGGCAGGAAGGAACCCGCTTAGAAAACCAAACAGGGGGATAATGATGTATTTGTTGATCATACCAAAGATTCCCCATCCCAGTGGCATAGCTTCATCGAGGTTCCGGTCGTATTTTTTAAAGATCTTGTAATCGGTAGGACCGTAATACATATTCATATTATAATCCACAGAACCTCCTTTGGCAGTAAGTAACATTTTAGCACCGTATTGTTTTGTAAATACCGTGTCTACTTCTTCGTCTTCTACCAGGTCAACCGAAGTTAAGGCGACCTCATCAAAAGGTGTATCGGTAAGGAGCATAGAAGAAAAGAAATGCTGACGGAAATTCATCCAGCTAACATCTTTTTCTAACTCCTCATCTTCTCCCGAAGGTGATAGTTTGGAGTGCTTGTCACCTTCGTATTCGTAGGTGAGCCTGGTGTATCTGTTTTCGTAAGAAATACTTTTTGCGTGACGATACCCTTTTAGGTTCCAATCAAGGTATATAGGTTGTGAGGTGTTCATAACGCCGTCCAGCCCCTGGGTCTTTAGACTGAATCCCATCATGTATTCTCCTGGCGTTAATTCGTAACGATATTCAATATATGCGCTTTCAGAAGCTTTCAAACGCATGCTGAGCACCTTATTCTCTCCAACGGTTGATACCTTGGGCTCGAAGAACAAGTCCTTGGTATTTAGCAGTCTGTTTTCGGCAGTAAATTGCAGATTAAAAGAATTATTTCCGTCTTTAATAAGGTAGATAGGATCTCCTTTTATGGTGGTGTGATCTTTCAGGCGAGCCAGGGTTATTTGCCCACCTTTATTACTTACATGAAGTTCGAGTACATCGTTCTCGATCACGGTAGTAGATTCCATCGCTGAAGGCAAGGTAGCCGAGTATGCAAAAGAGCCCAGCCTGTTTTTAAGATTTTCCATGGCAAGGGAGTCCCCTGTCTGTACCGCAGCGATTTCCTGAATACCTTCTTTAAGCCCTATCGTATCCTTTACCGCCTCCTCTTCTGTCTTTTCAGCCTCCTTACTGAGCTGTTCGGTCTTTTGTTTTTCTGCCTCAATTTCCTCCGGAGTAGGTTGTTGCAGATAAAGCATGTAAACCAGGATCCCTCCTATAAGTATAAAACCAATTAATGAATTGAGGTCAAACTTCTTTTCTTCCATATGTTCAAATTCCGAAGCCAAAAGTCCTTTTGCTTCGAACTTAATTAAGTTGTCAATTTATGTTTTCAGAATTAATTCTGAAGGCGATACTGCCGACTTCTCTTTACCAATAATCCCGCCGCGGCTGCAAATTACGCCAAATTGTCTTATTTCTCCGAATGTTCACGAGCCGCTTTCACAAATGCAACAAATAACGGATGCGGATTTGCTACTGTGCTCTTGTATTCGGGATGGTATTGCACCCCTACAAACCAGGGGTGAGAGGGTAGTTCTATGATCTCCACCAGCCCTGTATCGGGATTGAAACCTGTGGCCGTCATTCCTGCTGCTTCCAGTTGGTCGCGGTAACGGTCATTGTATTCGTAGCGATGGCGATGCCGCTCCTTCACCACTTTAGTTTTATATACTCCACTTACAATGGATCCTTCCTTCAATTCACAGGCCCATGATCCAAGTCGCATAGTACCTCCTTTATGCGTTACATTTTTTTGTTCTTCCATCAGGTCGATAACCGGGTGCGGGGTGTCCGGATCCATTTCGGTGGAATTAGCTCCTTCCAGTCCCAGAACATTCCGGCTGTATTCTATTACCGCCATTTGCATTCCCAGGCAAATTCCGAAGAAAGGTAGATTATTCTCACGCGCATAACGTACTGCATCTATCTTACCTTCCACGCCTCTTTCTCCAAACCCGGGCGCTACCAGAATTCCGTCCAGATGCGAAACCACATCTTTGATGGTATTAGAATCTATATGTTCTGAATGGATATATTCCACATCTACTTTCACTTCATTCTCGGCACCTGCATGGATAAAAGACTCCAGGATAGACTTATAGCTGTCCTGTAATTCTACATACTTCCCTATCAAACCGATCTTTACGTGGCTCTTCGGGTTTTTATGACGATCGAGAAATTCGTTCCATTGATCCAGATTAGGTTCCGGGGCATTCTCGAGATTTAATTTCTTGAGGGTGACATCGTCCAGGCCTTCATCCAGCATCATATTGGGTACGTCGTAAATGGTAGATGCATCTATTGACTGAATAACTGCCTCTTCTTTCACATTACAGAATAAAGCCAATTTCTGGCGCAGTTCCTGACTTAAATGATGTTCGGTTCTACAAACGAGTATATCTGCCCTGATCCCGCTTTCCATGAGTGTTTTTACCGAATGCTGAGTGGGTTTTGTTTTTAGTTCGCCGGCCGCCGATAGAAATGGCACTAAGGTTAAATGGATCACCAGGGCGTTATCGTCGCCTAATTCCCATTTTAACTGACGTACAGATTCTATGTATGGTAGTGACTCTATATCACCTACGGTTCCCCCGATCTCTGTGATAACAATATCGTAATCCCCGCTGTTACCCAAAATCTGAATACGCTCTTTTATCTCGTTAGTGATATGCGGGATCACCTGTACGGTCTTTCCTAAAAATTCGCCCCGTCTTTCCTTTTCGATTACACTTTGGTATATACGACCGGTCGTGACATTATTTGCCTGAGAGGTAGGTACATTGAGGAATCGTTCGTAGTGGCCCAGGTCCAGGTCGGTTTCGGCGCCGTCGTCTGTAACATAGCATTCTCCATGCTCATACGGATTTAGGGTTCCCGGATCGACATTTATATAGGGATCCAGTTTTTGGATCGTTACCCGGTAACCACGTGCCTGCAGCAATTTAGCCAGCGATGCAGCGATGATACCTTTTCCTAATGATGATGAAACCCCGCCCGTAACGAAGATGTACTTTGTATTGCTCATGAAGTTGTAGCTTGCTGTTACCTATACGGGGTGTAAAGATACATTATTCTTAGAAGTTTCAGACTTATAAAAGAATAAATCAATTTAAAGTTTATTAGATATTACGGGTTATATTTGGCGTTTTCCAGAACTTACTAGAAATACTAAACCAAAACATAATGTATAATACCATCAGATCAACATTTACAATCCTATTCATTCTCATTTGTGTAACCTCTTTTAGCCAGATATCTGTAAGCCCAAGACATATTGGGGGTTCGAAAAATTTTAAGAAAGGAACCCTTGAGTCATTTAAAAAAACAACCACAGTTTTTGTACTTTCCAATATATACAGCACTTCAGAATATGAAACCATATTAAATATGTCATGGAAGGCCACGCCCTTTAAGGTAGTATCACTTTCAGAATTCAATATAGCCGAATATCTGGATGGAAACTATTCTATAGCGACTTTAGAGGGGTATAAAAAGACGATGCAAACCACCACGGGTGTCGACAAATACTCTTATTTGCATGCCTATATCGATATTTACATGTTCGATATCGAGCGATTAAATAAGAAGCTTGAAAGTTTGAAGAAACGTGATGCCGAAAGAGTAAACGATATACTTGAAGACAGCAGGGTTAACATCGCAAGGGTTGAATTGTTTCCCAAAGACGAGTTCATTGCCACAACAATGACTCAAAAGACAAAAGAAGCAGTGAAATCTATGTTCAACAAAGATGTTTTCAACAATTATGGAAAAGGGTTTCTTGTAAATTATTTTCAGCAAATAAGTTCGGCCATAGAACGCGAAGAGACCTTATGGATGTACGAAAGTGATACACAGAAGGGGTTGAAACAATTAACAACAAAAACCTTATATATCCCCGATTATGTTAAGATAAGATACAATCCGTGGAAAGGTCTTGATGAAGATAAGGACGATACTGAATCACTATTCTCAAAATATGATTATAATTATGAGTTTATTTCAGATGCCGACCTTAACCAGAAGATCATGGACGCCGAGGATATTTATTATTTACGATATGTACGCGTTAACACACAGAAATTTATCCATGTAGTGTCAGCCAGGACAGGAGAAATGGTCTATCAGGAATATGTTGGCGGGTCATTTAGTTATAATCTAAAGTCCAAACATATTTCAAACATCAGCAAGGAAGTGAAGAAATCGGCAAAGAAATTATGATCGGTCATTCGATCAATTTACGAAGCATACCCTCCAGGCCATTAATTTTCAGCTCGTGCATTTCCTGCATTAGCCTACCTAATTTTCCCCGAGGAAAGCCTTTTTGTTTGAACCACACATAATAAGCCTCAGGTAGATCGACCAGATATTGGTCTTTATACTTTCCAAAAGGCATTTTGTAGTTAGCGAGTTCTTTAAGATGTGCAGCGTTAGGTACAGGGTTGGTACCATCCTGTTTATTTCCAGGAGTCATATTTCTCTAATTCGGAAGCAATATAGTCTCTCCATTCGAATTCCGGTTCACGAAGTTTAGAATGATCACTATCACTATCAAACCGATGTTGCATATCTCGTCTCTCCTGTTCGATCTCACCATACAATTTATCGGCATCTGCCTTTACGTTTTCGGTAACATCGAGTTCCAAAAGTTTTTTCCTCAACTTTCGGGCGTGTAGTTCGGAAATATCGAAGTGTGTCTGTTCATGTTTCAGAATATATTCTGAAGCCGCCTCGGGACGATACCAGGACTGTTTAGGGTAAAAATTGCTTTGAACGGTAAAATTGAATTTATACTCACCATTGCGATAGCCAATCGAGTATGATAAGGATATCCCGCTATTGGTGCTAGCCACGTAATCGTCGGCTCCATTGGGGACCCCTTTGAAATCGGACCAGGTTAGCGGACGTGATTCATCCCACTGCATTTTTTCCTTGTCATTTTCAACCGGAAATAGCAGTAAGACCGGGATTGCCAGGATTAAAAGGATTTTCATAAAATTGCTAACGAAAAAAATCGGAATTTATTGAAGAAAATTTCAGAAGCCTTAAAAGCTGTCCCAATTAAAATGGATGCGTTTTTGTATATCGGGATGCAAACTATGATGCACCGGGCAGGTGTTTCCGGTATTCTCTAAGATTTTTTGATGCTTGTTGGAAACATTGGAAGGGAGAGACATTTCTATCTCTATTTCGGAAATACGCCGGGGATTTGCAGCCATTATTTTGGTAACCACGGCAGTTGAGCCGTCGAGGACCACTCCAAGATCCCTGGCCTTTATACCCATAACGGTAAGCATACAATTTGCGAGTCCTGTTGCCACTGTATCGGTAGGAGAAAAAGCTTCTCCTTTTCCATTATTATCGAGCGGGGCATCTGTGATGTACGTATTTCCCGACCGTAGATGTTCACATTGGGTACGCAGATCTCCCAGGTAGGTTACTTTAGAAGTACTCATTCTACTACTTCAAATTGAAGGTCCTTATTGTATTTTATGATATACAGGGCGTTATTCTGATAGCCAGAGAACATTTTCTTCGTATAGCGGAACTTGTTCTCTATATATTCGGTCTCTACATTGCTATCGCTGGCATCGTAAACATCGTCTGCGATGGCAAGCCTTAAGATCACATCGTAGGTAACATCGAATCCACGAACTGCAAAACGATTAGGAAGAACTTGGTATTTGTTCTTATAGCTAACCAAGAAAGCGCTCTTATCTTTAAAATTATAACTCTTATTTACAGAGGGAAAGGTAAAATTGAGATTAGCCAGGTGAATATTAGACACATCTTCATAATCGAATGCGTCGTTCTTATCCAATGTAAAGAGTCTAATTGTTACATGATCCGGCATCCCGTTAAGCAATCCAACTACGTTCGCCACGATAACCGGATTGTCGGATTCGAGTATCACCCAGTTCTCCCGCGTATTGTCCAGCCTCGAACTAATATCTGTATCGTACAGGAATCCTTTTTCTCTGGGCGCTAATGTTTTCGCCCCGGGAATGGCCTCGACGAGAGCTGCCTTTTCCTTCGTCTTTTTTGAATCACTAATAATTATCACATTTTTGCCAGGAGCATGCGTCCTAAGATACTCTAACATTGCCTGCTGTAACATTTCATCTGAAGGCAAGGTTTGAAACAAATTAGAGGAGATCTTGATCTCCCTGTTACTGAGGGGTGAAAATATGGGAGTGTCTGATTTTTTCAGGGAGGCGGCCGCTTTTTCCACATTTCGCCGAAGCAGTGGTCCAATTACGGCATCCACATTGGAGAAGTCATTAGATGTACATATACTGCTAACCTTACTCTCGCTACCTTCGGTATCGTAAATATCCAATTCTACTGAAATTCCTTTGTCCTTGGCAAATTCGGCAGCCATAAGTACTCCACTGTAAAAGTCGAGGGCAACGCGAAGAGCTCCATTATCTTTTATAAGATCAATGTTATTTTGCAAAGAGTCCCTGTCTGCTTTCGATAATTGGAAAGGCAACATAACTGCGATCTTCTTTTTACGGTAGTTCTTTATCCCGTCTTCCAGGTTAACAATAACATGTGTATCTCTTGTATCGCTGTTTTTTTCCTTCGGAATTTTTAGGATCATACCTTCCTTAAGACCGTCTTTAGCGTAGGGATTGAGCGCTATGATCTCTTCCTGGCTAAGGCCTAGTTTTACCTTTAATCTGAAAAATCCTTCTTTTGGTAAAACTTCGTAGAATTCGAAATCCTCCTCCTCTATCGTTGCCGATTCTATAAGTGAGTCCGCCGGCACATTAAGAACAGTGCCGATTGGCAGATTCTCTCCAACCAGTGGATTAAGTGCTTCCAGTTCGGCTATGGTGATACCGTACTTACGAGCGATCCCGTATTTAGTTTCCTTTGGCTGAACCGTATGTTTGCCGTTACTTGCCGTTCCTGTTTCAACGGTTGTAGTTGAAGTATTATCCGTTACTGCTACCTGTTCAAAAACCGGGATCTGTATTCTTTCTCCTTTTTTAAGCTGACGTGAATACAGTTCCTTGTTGTATTTCTTAATATCATCTACGGTGATATTATACCGTTGTGCAATACTAAAAAGGGTTTCTTTTCGCTTTACACGGTGCTTTTTGAAGGAAACTTTCTCCTGCATAGTGGCAGATCCTTCCGAAGGGATCATTAGTAGAGCATTTAACCGGAGGCCGTTCTTAGCGTCTGGATTGAGCTCATAGAGAGTTTCTTCAGAAATGCCATACTTTTTTGAGATACTGTATACAGTCTCCCCTTTTTCTACCCGGTGGGTCTTGTATTGCTGGGCTAGTGCGGGACCACCCATAAACATAATAAGACCGATAAGTATGCAGTAAATTATCCTTTTCATTGCTTTTTTATTCCCATTCGATGGTAGCCGGAGGCTTAGAACTTATGTCGTACACTACTCTATTAACGCCTTTCACCCGGTTTATTATATTATTACTGGTTTCCTGTAAGAACTCATACGGTAAATTTACCCAATCTGCCGTCATTCCATCGGTACTTTCCACGGCTCTCAAGGCTACTACCTGCTCGTAAGTTCGTTCGTCTCCCATCACTCCAACACTTTGCACGGGCAACAAGATGGCACCGGCTTGCCACACTTTATCGTACAGATCCCACTTGCGAAGGCCCTCTATAAAAATGTGATCAACCTCCTGTAAGATACGAACTTTTTCAGCAGTGATATCTCCCAGGATCCGAATAGCAAGGCCTGGCCCTGGAAACGGATGTCTGCCTAAAAGTTTTTTATCTATCCCCAATTCGGCTCCTACTCTGCGCACCTCATCCTTAAACAGCATTTTTAATGGTTCCACCACTTTCAATTTCATAAAATCCGGTAAACCACCTACGTTGTGGTGTGATTTTATGGTTACTGAAGGCCCGTTAACCGAAACACTTTCAATAACATCCGGATAGATGGTGCCCTGTGCCAGCCAATCCACATCTTCCACCCTGTGTGCTTCATCGTCGAAAACGTCTATAAACATCCCACCAATTGCCTTGCGCTTGGCTTCAGGATCCGATTCTCCTTTCAGTGCTTCCAAGAAACGTGCCGAAGCATCCACACCGTGTACATTAAGACCCATATGCTTATACTGGTCGAGTACATCTTCAAATTCATTTTTTCGAAGCAAACCGTTATTTACAAATATGCAGTAGAGATTCTTGCCAATGGCCTTGTGTAACAGCACAGCTGCTACTGTGGAATCCACGCCACCACTTAATCCGAGAATCACTTTACCATCTCCAATTTTTTCTTTGAGCATATCAACTGTTTCCTCCACGAATGCAGCAGGTGTCCAGTCTTGTTTCACCTGGGCGATATGAACCAGAAAATTCTCTAGAAGATGTTTCCCGTGGGTTGTATGATACACTTCAGGGTGAAACTGGATAGCGTAGGTATCTTCTCCTTCAATTCGATAGGCAGCGTTGGCCACATCACTAGTGCTGGCAAGTCGCACTCCTCCTTCGGGCAATTCGGCGATGGTATCGCTATGGCTCATCCATACTTGAGTATTTTCAGGAATACCGGCAAACAAGCCTTCGCGATCGTGTATGGTTTCCAACTTTGCGCGTCCGTACTCCCGAATATCCGACGGAGCTACGTGACCCTTGTTAAAATGAGCAAGGTACTGCGCGCCGTAACAAACCCCCAGCAGGGGTTTGTGGCCCTTTATGGCAGAAAGGTCTGGATGCGGAGCATCCTCGGCGCGCACCGAGAACGGGCTACCGGACAAAATCACCGCCTTAAAGGGTTCTAAATTCTCAGGAATATGATGGTAAGGATGGATCTCGCAATAGATATTCAACTCTCGAACACGTCTTGCAATTAGTTGGGTATACTGCGATCCGAAGTCTAAAATGAGGACGTTATTGTGCATAGGCAAAAGTAATTCAAAAAAATAATTCGCCTAAATCTTTTCGTAAAAATTACCAGCTAATTACCGTAAACTTATTCACTAGTGGATCCAGTTCTTTTTTTAGTACTGAAAGTAACTCTGGCCCGTAATCCACATAGAATTCAGAAAAGTTCTTATGCCGCTCCTGCAGGCTTTCACCCGGGAATAGGGATTCCTTTAGCGTTGTGATCCTTTCCAACTCTCCTGAAAGTTTTCGTCTCTGGGCTTTTAACAATCGTTTTTCCAGCTTGTCAAGACCATTTAACTGTTTTTTCTCCTGGGCCGCAACAGCCCCGAGAAAGGACGCATCGGTCTTTTCGGCGATCTCGTACATAGATCGAAATTGCTGCTTTAAAAATTCCCGCTGCTTACTAAGATCGATATCTATTTCGGAAATACGACGGGTGTGCACATTTTCCAGCTCCTGTACAGGGAGGAATAATTCTCTCACCGAAAGCTGCAATCTTTTTAATTTGTCCAGGGATTTCTCCTGTATCAACAAGGCAGAATTTCGTAAAAGTAATATCGGAAAAGTAACCTCCACAGTATCGAAATACTGTTTCAACTGCAGCCAATACGCAAGTTCACCACCTCCCCCAACATAACAGAGGTTAGGAAGTATCACCTCCTGATATAAGGGCCGGAGAAGTGCATTTGGTGAAAATCGCTCTGGATAGGTATGTAGCTCATTAATGATATCCTCCCAGCTAAAACTGATCTGTGTATTGTTAACGTGATACACCCCGTCTTTTTCGATGATACGCTCTCGCAATCCTTCATTCAGGTAGAACAGGTTAATTTCCCTCGGGCTTACCTGCTCGGGATACCCCATTTCCATTAATCTGGAACTGGTTTCAGTTACGTGGTAATTTGCCGTGCGTTTTTCAAGTTCTTGATGTGCGTATGGAATAAAAGCTGTTTTTAGCTGGTGGTCATTTCCGTCAACGATCACCAGTCCATACGTTCCAAATAATTCGTTGGCCAGATACCGCGTTGCCCGAGTTAGATCCCGATGTTTGGTGTATGCAGTCTCGAACAGCTCTTTCAGACCATTGCTGAACTTCCCACTTCCCATTTCTTTATCGAAAATCTCCAGCACAGCGTCGAGTCCTTGCGTACTTAACTCCCCAACTGCACCGCCATCAGCGCGATTCCATCGTATCTTCTTTCCGTGGAAATTAAAATAATTGATCTCCTCAAAATCGTGATCCTCGGTAGCCATCCAATATACCGGTACAAAATCATGATCGGGGTATTCTTTTTTTAAGGCTTCGGAAAGGTTTATTACCGAAATGATCTTGTAAAGAAAATATAATGGGCCGGTAAATAGATTAAGTTGATGTCCCGTGGTAATGGTGAATGTTTTCTCCCTATGCAACGCCTCGATATTAGCCTGGGTGGCTTCGGAAAGTGATAATCCTTCCAACTGCTTTTTCAAGGCCGAAACCAGCGTTTTCCTGAAACTATGATCATATCCTTTATTTTTCTCCTCGATTTGATCGCGGAATGCCTCTATATTTGGAAAGCGATGATAAAAGGGCCGGATCGAGTCGTCCTCCGCGAGATAATCACAAATAAGTTTAGAGAAAAAACCGGTTTCTTTATAGGGAATGGTTTCGATTGGCATGGTTTCAGAAATTCATTCAAAAATAAACACTTTTATTTCGGCAATTTCTAAAAATACGTTAATTCATAGTAGTGTTGAAAAAGTTCAACTTTCAATTCCCGAATTTTATAATTTCCGTTACCTTTAGGCTTCGTTTTAAAAAACTAACAATGATTCGCTTAAGCTCTCTTTTACTCTTATTCGTTACCATATCCCTTAACGCACAACTTAAATCGCCCTCCGAATTCCTCGGATACGAGATCGGTAGTGAATTCTCAAGACATGCCGATGTGGTTGATTATTTTAAACATGTTGCAGAAAACAGCGACCTGGTTACCTACCAATCCTATGGAAAAACCAATGAAAGAAGACCGCTTACCTACGCCATTGTTACCTCTACAGCCAATATGGCGAATATCGATAAAATAAGAAGGGATAACCTTAAGAACATCGGACTTGAAAACGGGTCGTCCAATCCCGAGATCGCTATTGTATGGCTAAGCTTCAATGTACACGGGAACGAAGCTTCCAGTACCGAAGCCTCGATGACAACCTTATATAAACTTATTACTGAGAAAAAGGAATGGCTAAACAATACAGTGGTGATTATCGATCCTTGTGTAAATCCCGATGGCCGCGACCGTTACGCAAACTGGTACAACCAGGTGAAAGCCACGCCCTATGACAAATTACAGGTTGCCGCAGAACACGACGAACCCTGGCCGGGAGGGCGTCCTAACCACTATCTTTTCGACCTTAACCGGGACTGGGTATGGGCAACCCAAATTGAGTCTACCGAAAGATTGAAGATATATAACCAGTGGATGCCACATGTCCATGTCGATTTTCACGAACAGGGAATTAATGAACCGTATTATTTTGCGCCTGCCGCAGAGCCTTATCATGAGATCGTTTCTACCTGGCAGCGTGAATTCCAGGAAATGATAGGTAAAAATCATGCGCGTTATTTCGATAAGGAAGGATGGTTGTTCTTTACCCGAGAACGATTCGATCTGCTTTACCCCAGCTACGGGGATACCTACCCCATGTTCATGGGAGCCATAGGAATGACCTACGAACAGGCTGGTCACGGACGTGCAGGCCTTGGTATCAACACAGACGAAGGCTATGAACTCACCCTCTTCGACAGGGTAGCCCATCACACTACTACCGGACTTTCAACCGTGGAGGTGGCTTCTAAAAATGCGAAGAAATTAAATTCAGAATTCAAGAAATTCTTCCAGAATGACAACCTCAAATACAAAAGCTACGTACTGAAAGGCAATGCCGATAAGATAGACGCACTCACTAAACTGCTTAGGAAACACCAGATCGCCTACGGTTTTGCCTCAGGCGGTACGGTTTCAGGCTACAGTTATGCAACCAATGGGAACGGCAGCATGAATGCCTCCGGTGCACTAGTAGTTAGTACCAACCAACCCAAGGGTAAAATGGTAAAAGCGTTGTTCGAACCCGACGCCAAATTAAATGAACCCTTAACGTACGATATTACAGCATGGAGCCTACCACGGGCCTACGGATTGGAAGCGATTGCCTCCACATCGAATATGAGCGCAAATAGTGAATTAGCTACATATAACATTAATAATCAGCCGGCTCCGGCATCCCCGGGATATATCAGTAGCTGGAATAGCCTCTACGACGCTGGTTTCCTTGCAGAACTTCTTAAAAACGACATCAGGGTGCGCTTTACAGAAAAGGATGTGAGCTATGGCGGGAAGGCATTTAATAAAGGGAGCCTCATCATTACACGAAGCGACAACAGGAAAAATGCAGAGTTTGATCGATTGGTAACGAGTATAGCTACTAAGCATAACCGACAATTATACGCGGCGCCAACAAGTTATAGCGATAATGGCTACGATTTTGGATCTCCGGAGATCAAACTGGTGAATAAACAACGGATCGCTGTCCTGAAAGGCGAGGGTACGTCTTCATTGAGTTACGGAGCCATCTGGCATTTCTTCGAACAGCAACTTCATTATCCGGTGACCTCCATAGATACCGATGGCTTTAATGTGGATAAGCTAAATTCATTTGATGTTTTAATTCTCCCTTCCGGGTGGTATGGAGGAACACTAAACGATAGCGTGATGGACGATCTGAACGCATGGATTCGTGATGGTGGGAAGGTAATCGCTTTTGGCGGTGCATTGAGATCTTTTTCGGGGAAAGATGGGTTTTCATTGAAATTCAATGATTCTGATGAAGACGGTGACAATGAAAAAACGGAAAACCTCACCCCGTATGACCAGCGTGAAAGAGAAAGTGTGAAAAATTTTATTACCGGTAGTATATACGAGGTGACTTTAGATCCGTCACACCCCATGGCATTTGGTTATGGTGATACATATTACAGTTTGAAACTAGGCAGTAGCTCCTATTCTTTCCTCGACAGCGGATACAACGTGGGCTATATAAAAGGTACCCCTGTTAGCGTTTCTGGATTCTCGGGTGACGCGGCCAAGGCCGGCCTTGAAAATTCATTGGTCTTTGGAGAGACTCGAATGGGACGCGGTAGCGTAGTTTATTTTGTAGACGATGTGATGTTCAGATCGTTCTGGGAAAATGGTAAACTTTTCTTTGTAAACAGTATCTTCTTTGTGAACAATAATAAATTCCGAATCTAATTTAAAATCGTAAATCAGGGTTTTTTCTATAGCTTTTTTCTGAAGTAAATAATTCCATATCTTTATTGGAGTTGGCTGATAATCAGATGAAAAAACTTCTATTCTTTCTTTTTTTCTTCGGAATCCAATATTCGGGATCTACCCAGGAATGTAATATTTCCGAAGGGATAGATAAGATTCACGCGCTTAATTCCAAAGGGGATTTTAAAGCTGCCCTGGTATTGGCCGGCAACCTGCAAACTTGCCCAAACCTAGAGGTTGAAAACTCACTGGAACTGCTGATCTGGGAATATAAATTACACCGAAATCAACTTAAAAATAAGAAGGCAGAAGAGGCCATAGTGAAAGCGCTGTCCCTTTTAACCCGTACTCGAATGCAAGCCGATAGGAATTTCGAGTTATTGCTACTAGAGCATTATGCTTTACGTGGTAAAAAACACGAATTCGATCTGTTGTATAAAAGACTTGAACCTGAGATCGAAGCGCTGAATTCGGATCAATCGGAATTCAAAGGGAGATATTACCTCAGCAGACATTATGGGATGGACGGAAATACGTATCCGGTAGAGCGAGTAAATTTTCTGCACCGTGCTCTGGAGCAGTTTGAAGCAAGCGACTCTATATCTATTTATTATCTGGGCAATACACTTCGCGCTCTGGGCAACCTCAACAGGACACATGGTGACTATGATAAATCGGCATCCTTTTACGAGAGGGAACTGGAATTATATACCTCGCACTACCCTATAGATCATTTTAATATCTCCATCTGTAATTACAATCTTGGAGGTGTTTATTATGAGAAACTGGAATTTGAGAAGGCACTGGACCATTTCCTCAAAGCGCATCGAATCTGGATTAAAACATATAAGCCAGACAGTCACCGAATGAGAAGCCTCAATGAAGCCATTGGAGATATGTACTGGGAGTTAGACGATCATGAAAAAGCGTTAGAATATTTCAATTATGCAGTTCCCTTTCAAAAACACGTGAATAACGATGAGAGTGAGAGTACTCTCACTTTGGCCGACAGTCTACTGGAGACAGGCAACTATGCCTCCGCGATGAAATACTATGAAGAAGCTGTAAACTGGCGTGAAAAGACGTTTGGTAAAGATCATTTGCTCACCGGGGCGTGTAAAAATTTTGTAGCTCGTGCACTTCATGCCGCCGGTGATGTTCGGGCATCCCTGGACGCCTACCAGGAAGCTATCAACATACTTGTTGCAGATATGGATAATACATCCTGGTATGCCAATCCCAACCTCAATATGCAAATCCAATCGGGGCAATACCTTCTGGAAGCACTTACTGCTAAAGGAGAGCTCTTAAAGGAATTATATCTAGAGACTAGCGAATTAAACGACCTGGTTGCGGCCTTGGATACTCAGGAGACAGCGATTCAGTTACTTGAAAAGATCAAAAACAGTGAGATGTCTACCGCCAGTAAATCATTCTGGACCACCAAAACAATAAATCTCGTGGATAGTGCCATTGACACAGCCCTGCTTTTAGAATCGGTAACAGGAGACCAAAACTATATCGCTACAGCGTTCAATTTTACAGAAAGAAGTAAGGCCTTATTACTCCTGGCTTCTCTTTATGACCAGGAAGTGAATTTATTTGCAAATGTTCCTCAGGAAATCATTCAGAAGGAAAAAAAATTAAAGGCAGGCATCACAGAATATGTAGGTCGCATAGAAAATGAAGAAAAACGCTGTGCTGAGGTTCGAGATAAAATGCTCAAACTATACACCGGGAAATTACATTCGTTGCAAAATAGCTATGATTTGCTAATCAATGAGATCGCCCAGAAGTATCCCGATTACTACGAGCTAAAATACGATGTGCAAATTGCTTCCTTAAAGGAGATTCAAAAACAGTTGTTAAATAACAAGAAACAAATTATAAGTTATTTTTCCGGGGCAAAACATACCTATGTCTTCCACATTAGTACTAAGTCTTGCGAAGTTCGTCGTATAGAAAACTCTGCTGAGCTTACTACGCAAATGGCCAGGTTTTTTGAGATAGTAAGTGGAAATCAGGCCGAAATAAGTAATACAGAGTCGATCGCACAATACGCCACCGTCGCTTTTCAGTTGTACGATATCCTCCTGGGTCCGGAATTAGGCGATAGTGAACATCTAAACCAGCTAATTCTTATTCCCGATGGAAATATATCGTATCTGCCTTTTGAGAGTTTGCTTACCCGAGAACCCGAAACAGGCGTTATCAACTACAAATACTTACCGTATTTGTTCAGAAAATATGCAGTTTCTTACAGTCCGTCGGCTTCAATAGCCCTTGTCAATAATCGTCTGAAAAGCAGAGGATCCGGTTACTATGGATTCGCACCCGATTACAAAAGCGAAAGTGACAACGAGCTGCGGAAGAAACCTTCCAACCTAAGATATAACCAACCCGAAGTTGAATATGCCGGCGAACTGTTCAACGGGGAGATATGGAAAGGAGAAAATGTTACCGAAGAGCTTTTAAAACGCAATTCCGCCAAGGCCGGTATACTGCATCTGGCAATGCACGGACAGGTGGAAGATGAGCACCCCATGCTATCAAGATTATTCTTTAATAGTTCAGATACCGAGGATGGTATGCTACATATTTATGAAGTTTACAATCTCAGTATCCCCGCAGAACTCGTGATTTTAAGTGCGTGTAATACGGCAGCTGGAAAATTGCACAGGGGTGAGGGTATTATGAGTTTGGAACGAGCCTTTCAGTATGCAGGTAGCAAATCACTTTTAGCAACTTTATGGAGTGTGGATGACGCGGCCTCATCTAGAATTACTCAATTATTTCTTCAGAATCTTAACAATGGAATGCCGAAGAATATTGCGCTTCAGCAAGCGAAGATCACGTTTTTAGAAACCGCTAATCCCGAAAAACTTCATCCCTTTTACTGGAGTAGTTTCAGGTTAACTGGTAACACCAGTTCTTTAAGTCGCGGACTCAAACCATACTATTACGGGATGGGAATTGGCTTTCTGGTTATTATTACAGCTTTGTTTCTATTCAGAAGAAAGAGGAAAAAAGGCGACTAATGTTCAATTTTAGTGTTCAGTATCTTTTTTGCCTTGCGGTGATTGTAGGTCTTGTTCTTTACGATCTCCTTGAGTACCTGTTTAGCTTCGGTTTTCCTGCCGTTCTTTAATATGGCGAGCGCATAATACCAATTTGCCTGTTCTTTGTAGTCTGAGTTCTCCAGCCGCACCTCGTTGAAATAATAAGCAGCATCCACATAATCCGGATGTTCGAGTTGTAAATAACTCATTCCCTGGTAGAATTCACGGGTTGTAAAATGCACGTTGTCATTTTGTGATACCTCAAAATACTGTAAAGCCTCCTCATAATCACCTGCATAATAGAATTCTACGGCTTTATTCCAGTTCTCCGATCCTTCATCGATATTATCCCTTAACACAGATGGTGGGTCGTAAGGTTCGTAATATCGTTCGTAAACTTCTGCTGTGGTCATGCTGCCGCTTAGATTAAAAAACAGGCTAACACCTAAGATCACTACAAGTATAGCTGCAACTGCCATCAATGGCCGGGGTTTTATTCTTTTCACCGGAACCTTCTTTGCCTTCTCCTCAATATCTTGTAATGTAGATTGTAATTCGAGCCTCCCTACCTCATCGATCAACTTATGCGCCGCAAGCGTTGCCTGATAAGCATCATTGAATGTGGAGTCATGTTCGAGTCTATGCTCAAAATCCTTCCGTTCCTCTTCACTCATATCGCCCTGGATGTACCGGTCTATTTCTATTTCGTGTGAATCATTCATTGGATCTTAATATTTGTATCAATGCGGGGCGGCTACTGATCAATTCTTTTAATTTTTTAAGGCATTTGTATTTTTTATTCCTAACTATCTGATCGCTACTAAAATTACCCGCCGCAGCAATATCCTTCATAGAAGTGTTGTGGTAAATACTTTCCACTAGTATCTTTTTGCAGTCCTCTCCCAGTAAGGCAATTACCTCCAATACCTGTTTTCTGTTTTCACCTCTGATGATGGTTGCAAGTTGCCCCTTAATTTCCTGGTCGCCCTGTTCGAGAGCGTTGTGATGTTCGTCTCTCACCTTATCCTTTTTTATCTGGTTTAACCACTTGAACCTTGCAATTGAATACAGATAGGTACTAATGGCGCTTTCGCCTTTAAAAATATCCTCTTTTACGTTTTCATAGAATGCAATAACCGATTCCTGAAAGATATCTGCTGCTTGTTCGGTTGTCCCGCTATTGGATAAGACAAATCCGAATATCCGTCCCCGATTCTGCTGATATATCAGCTCGAGTGCCTGGTTACGCCCGGGGTTTCCTCCCTTTAGCAGATCCAATAATACATTATCCGGCAGTGGTTTTTTGATAGTATGTAAGTTTTGAGAGACGGTTTGTAATAAAAATATCAAAAAAAATGCACAATGAAGGTTACAATTCCTGTCCGGCGGTTTACATAGAAGTAAAGAAACCCAAAATTATGTAACCTTTTAAATTTTTAATTATGAGTAAAATCAAACTAAAACACCTAATCATCTGCGCCATTTGGCTTTCCGGAATGACGGTTTTTGCACAAAGCAATACAGTAACTGCCGGAGGCGACGCTTCCAGCCCGGACGGTTCGGTGAGCTATACCATTGGGCAGCTGGACTATATCGAAGCTAGTGGATCCGGAGGAACGGCCAGCCAGGGTGTTCAGCAACCTATCGAGATAATTATACTGGGCAACGATGACTATGAAGAGATTAACCTGATCGCCTCCGTTTACCCCAATCCAACGGTGAATCATGTAACACTTTCGCTTCAAAATATGGACCCTGCAGGTATGGAATTCCAATTGTACGATCTGTCCGGGAGAATGCTTCAGAAAAAAGTAGTTAAGCGGAACAACACTGTTGTATCTATGGAACATCTGTCATCGGCCACCTATTTTCTGGCTGTAATAAAACATGGATCAGTATTGAAAACCTTTAAAATAATCAAACACTAAAAATTTTAATTATGAAAAATATTACAATTCTTTTTATCGCTTTGCTCAGTTGTCTCGGCACTTGGGCGCAAACACCGGAAAAAATGAGTTTTCAAGCTGTAGTGCGCGATGCAGCCGGTGACCTTATAACAGACACGACCATAGGTATGCAAATAAGTGTACTTATGGGTTCACCCACCGGAACAGCAGTATATGTAGAGACCCATACACCCACTACCAATACTAATGGTCTGGCCACTGTGGAGATTGGAGACGGAACCGTTGTTACCGGAAGTTTCTCTACTATATTCTGGGAATTAGGATCGTATTATCTTAAAACGGAGATCGACCCTGCAGGTGGAACATCCTACACTATAGAATCTACTACCCAATTAATAAGTGTCCCCTATGCCCTTTTATCCAAAGACACGGAGAATAAGAACACCCTTGATGAGGCATATGACGAAGGAGGGGCCGGACTTGGCAAGAGTATTACGGCAGATGCTGGTCCGGTGGAGATCATTGGCGATGGGGATTTTGCGTTAGAAGTGGTATGTGACCCAGATTTTTCGGGAATATATGTGGAAGGAGTTACAGCAGTGGATCAGGCAGCGATCTACGGGTTTGGAGACGGAGATGCTTACGGAGTATGGGGAAGTAATAGTGGTGCCAGTTCCTCCCTGTACGGTTGGCATAACGGGACCGGAAACGCACTTGATATTTTACACCTGGGAACAGGTAAAGGAATTTTTTTAGAGAACGCCGGTACCGGATTGTCGCTAGATATACTACAGGGAAATCCTGCCAATGCCACTACCGCACTAATAGCTTCTACTATGGGAACAGGTGGAGTCGCCTTCTTCAACACAGACGATAATAACGCCAACCTGGCCAATACACTGGTAACCAATAATAATGCGGCCGGAAGTGCGGCTCAGTTTATCATAACCGATGAAGTCGCCGGAAAAGTAAATGGAAAGCCGGCTGTAGAAGTTCTTACCAATGGGAAAGGCCCGGGTATGAACGTAATTGTAATGAATCCTGCCATGGGTGCCGATATGAATGCAGAACCAGCTGTATTTGCCAAACACGACGGATATGGTAATGGAGCGTTTTTGGAGACGCCAAAATCAGACAACACCAAGTCCACCCTTGAAATTAAGAACAACGGTACCGGACATGGTGCACATATTGATAGCTTTGGAAATCCGGGAATAAACGTAGAAGCTACTTTGTACGTAGAACAGGGAAACTCCTCTACGGTTGCCGCTAAAGGAAGAACTGCGATCTTCGATCTGCATCCTGCCGGTACTTTGGCAGATGCTGCTGTCTTAATTCGATCAAGTGCCACTTCAGGAGGGAGCAGTGCCTTACGGGTTATTCCTGCCGATGCCACTAAACTGGCTGCGGTTTTTGAAGGGGATGTGGAGGTTGCTTCCGATATTACAATTGGAGGTATGATGAGCGCTGCAGCCAAAGCGTTTAAAATAGACCATCCTTTAGATCCTGAGAATAAATTCCTCGTACATAATTCTATCGAAAGTAACGAGAGGGTGAATATATATAGCGGAAATATAACCACCGATATCGAAGGATATGCTACGGTACAATTACCAGACTATATGAGCGCACTTAATACCGATTTTAAATACCAACTAACAATAGTGGATAAGGAATTTGCTCAGGCGATCATCTGGGAGCCTCTTAACGAAGAGTCTAACACCTTTGTAATAAAAACCAATGTTCCGGAAATAAAGCTAAGCTGGCAGGTTACAGGAACCAGGCAAGATACCTGGGCTCTTGAAAACCCCATGCAAGTGGAGGTAGCCAAAAATACGGAACAGTAGAAGTTCATTCTACACTTTTAAGAGAGCTGCCATTGGCGGCTCTCATTTTTCTTTTTAGTCTACAGCTATCTGGTTCAAACAAAAATTGCATTACCTATTTAGGTGCCGGAATAATGAGGATCCAGATCCAAAACTGCGTCTGCAGTGAAGTATCGTTCAGATTTTATGATCTCATAAAACCACTCCAGAAAACTCTGTGATCGACGTTTGAACGTATAATTTAGTTTCTGCTCCATAATAAATAAGGTTCAGCATAAACAGGATCACAATTGAATAGGGCTAGTATAAAGATAGGGAAGAATAATACTAAAACGTACTCTTTTTCCTACTTTTAGTAGTTTTTTTCTTACAATTAATCGGAGTTTTATCCAGGATTTATAGATTTATCTTAAATTCATTGCCAGCGAGATTAACTTTACCTCTAAACTCTGTTATGAATAAAATCTGCTTTATCCTTCTGCTAACTGTTTTAATTGCATGCAAAACTGAAGAATCTAAAGACCCACCAACACCGGCACCCAATTACGAAGCGATAAGTCTGTTAGGCGACACCCTGCGATCCAAAGCTCCTTCCGAAGCTTTTATGCAGCGCTATGAGGAGAAGAAGAAAAACTACAACGAAAACCCCGATGATCTGGATGCACTCATTTGGTATGGACGGTTTACCGCCTACAAAGGTGATTACAGAAAGGCAATAGAGATCTACACAGATGGTTTGAAGAAATATCCCGATGAATCCAGGTTGCTAAGGCATCGCGGACATCGATATATTTCCATTCGGGAATTTGATAAAGCGATCGCCGATCTTTCTGCAGCAGCTAAATTAATTGAAGGAAAAGAAAACCAAACAGAGCCGGATGGAATGCCTAATGCCAGAAATATTCCTGTAAGCACCATGCATGGAAATATACACTACCATCTCGGTTTGGCTTATTACCTGAAACAAGATATGCGTAATGCGCTTGAGGCCTATAAAAATTGCCTGGAAACATCTTCGAACCCGGATAATGTTGTATCTGCCACCCATTGGATATATATGATCAATCGCCGTATGGGTAGGTTAGAAACGGCAGAGCAATACCTCGTTAATATTGATGAAAATATGGACGTGATCGAAAATGATGCCTACCATAAGGCATGTCTGGTATACAAAGGGGTGCTAAAACCTGAAGATGTTTACGATTCAGGATCAACCGATACTCCTTCAGGAAGTGCACTAAAATACGCTATTGGCAACTGGTATTATTACAACGGCGACAGGAAAAAGGCCGAACAGATCTTCAGGGAGATCGTAGCGGGTGATGATTGGGCGTCGTTCGGGTATATCGCCGCCGAAAGCGATCTCGCATATTACTTTAACTAAATAAACCAGACTTTTACTTTAAGAACGGTTCTTTAGTTCGATCCATTTGCTCATGTACTTAGAGGCTTGCAGGTTTTGATGCTGAAGCACCTGCCCTACAAAGTTCCTGCTGCGATGGTCGTGAAGATCATTATTTAAATCTTCTAGTTTTCTTTTAAAATTTTCTGAAAAAAGCCTTAGATCGAAACGATTTTTCAGGATTTCGAATCCCTTATCTCGCGCCTTGTTCCACGAATTCTCATTCGAATATAACCGAATAGCCGCCTCGATAAGTTGTCCGGGTTCTTCTTCCACAGCACCGCAGAAGGGAAACTTACCGTTAATGCCCTCGGCACCAATGGCAGTAGTAACCACCGGTGTTCCATTGAGCATTGCATCCAGGATCTTACCTTTTAAACCGGCCCCAAACCGAAGGGGTGCTAAACATAATCTCGCATTTTGCATCATCTTGTTCACATCCTGTGCCCATCCTTTAATGTGAAATCCCGTATGTTGATCGTGAAGTTGAGTGATCTGTTGCGGAGCATAATTCCCGTAAACATGCAGTTCTTCTGAAGGAAGCGCTTCATGGATCCCGGGCCAAATTTCGGTGGCCAGCCATTTTACGCTGTCCAGGTTGGGTGCATGCTGAAAATTTCCGATCGTGACCATATGGCTGCGTTGCTCAAAACCGGGTGATTCGGCTTGCTGCAGTATAGAAATATCTGTCACCAAAGGCAGGTAGAACAAGATCTCGGATGAGATCCTGAATTGATCTTGTAATAACTCCAGTTCTGTTTCGGAAATAATAAGTGAAATATCCGATCTCAATATACTTGCAATCTCCCGTTTAGCAAGATTGGTATACACATTTGCTTCTGAAACAGATAAGCCTTCTTTTATCGCCAATTCCCTCGCTTTACGTAAAAAATGAAGATCTTCTGTATCCAGGATCCTAACTGCCTCGGGACAGGTTTGGGCGACGCGCCAACCAAATTGTTCTTCGATGATATAACGATCGAAGATCACAACCTGTGGATCCAGTTCCCCGATCAGCGCATCAAAAGAAGGATGGTTTAGCTGAATACTTTCTACCGAGATTCCCATTTCTTCCAGAGATGCCGACTTCTCCGTAGCCGCGGCCGTGCTTCCAAAGGTAATATGGTATCCAAACTCCTTGAAAAGGTCAATTAGTTGCATCATCCGAACCCCGGCTGCCGTGGTGGAGGGTTCGGGAAAGGTATGGCCTATTACAAATAGTTTCTTCAAGGACTAAAGTTTGTCCAAAGATAAGGTGGCAGTTTTAATTGAAGATGTTCCTTTATTTACTACCGTCCACGCCGTGAATAATTCGTTACCTAGTTTTTCCAACTGCGGGAATCCACTAGCTCGTTCAGCGCTGGTATGGGCAATTGTTATGAGTTCTCCTTTTTTTCCTTCTGAAGTTACTTTAAGTACCCTGATCGTTTCTTCCTCGCCGTCTGGTTCCATCCACATTACAGCCGCCTCCGTTTCATTTAGCATAACCACATCTACCCTGCCGGTAGCATTCCCGGAATCGATCCTGATTGGCTTACCATATGATCTACCCACATCATTCGAAAATACTAGTTGTACTTTTCCTTCGCCTCCCACGGCCGTAAACCATGCAATGGCTAAAGAATTCCCGAAGGAGTCGATAGCAGGCCCGTTTACAGGACAACCGTCAATTTTCCACTGGTCGTCCCCAATGGGCAAAGGTTCGCTCCAACCGTCCTTTTTATCCCAACGTACCACGGAAATATCTCTTATTTCGCCTTCACTTCTGTCCCTGTAGGCCACAATGATCTCATCGTCCGGCCCAATGGCCGATGCAGTCTGGCAGCAATCGCACACCCGATCGTCCAGTAAGGTATCGTAATCTATCGTTCCATCTTCGAAAAGCAGTGCGGCCCGAAGGGTCATAGCTCCTTGTCCGTGTCCCTTCCCTACCGTTTCCCGTCCATCTAGCCAGGTAAAGAGAAAAGAATTCCCTGTGTAGGGACGTACCGAAACAAATCCATGTTCGCTTTGGGTCCCATCATCGTGCAGTATAAAATTGTTTTTCGCGAAACTGGTGTTCGAATTGAAAAAGTTAAGTTTTACGTCGTAGGTGTAGGTGCCTGTGGCAGATTTTTGTAAAAAACTACTCACGATATTACCATTATTCTCGGCAATTACCGGGAAATCGGCCCAATTCACAAACCAATCGGAACCCGAACTTTCCTCCAAATAATCGGACCAGGATCCATTTGAGTAGCTTGCGTACTTAAGTATAGCAAGGCTGTCTTTCTTCTCGACCCATGACATATATATTTCCTTGCCGTTACTAAATATCCTGGGCAGTGAACTATTACCCTCTACGGGATTTGGTAGCTGCGTTACCACCGATGTTTTAGTTTCTGCATTCGCAACCTTCGTATCATTATCCTTACAGGCTATAATGAGCGTGCTAAAAAGGAACAGGAGGAGGAGATAACTCACTATTTTCGAGATGTCATGTGCTGATCGATCGTTATTTCTCATGATGTACGAAATGTCTTTATTTTACTACTTCGCCGTATAGGTCGAAATCTTCGGCGGCTTTGATTTTTACATCAAAGAATTCTCCCGTTCGCAGGTAACCGTCTTCCGCATTGATAAGTACTTCATTATCCACGTCCGGGCTGTCAAATTCGGTACGCCCTACGTAATAGCTTCCTTCCTTCCTATCTATAAGCACACGAAAGGTCTCTCCTATCTTCTGCTGGTTTAGTTCCCACGATATCTGGGACTGAATATCCATGATCTCGTTGGCTCTTTGCATTTTTACCTCTTCGGGAACATCGTCCTCCAGATTATAGGCATGCGTATTTTCCTCGTGTGAGTAGGTAAAACAACCCAGGCGTTCAAAACGCATCTCCTGTACCCATTCCTTCAGAATATTAAAATCTTCTTCAGTTTCTCCAGGATAGCCTACAATTAGGGTAGTCCTGATCGCCATTTCGGGTACGGCTGTCCTGAAATCCCGCAGTAATTTTGTGGTTTTCTCGCGGGTTGTTCCTCGCCTCATCGATTTTAAGATGGGGTCTGAAATATGTTGTAAAGGGATATCGATATAGTTACAGATCTTAGGTTCCTGCTTCATTACCTCCAGGACTTCCATTGGGAACCCTGTAGGAAATGCATAATGGAGACGGATCCATTCTATCCCCTCAACTTTAACCAGTGCTTTTAATAGGGTGGCCAGTTCGCGCTTTTTATAGAGATCGAGGCCGTAGTAGGTGAGGTCCTGAGCGATCAGGATAAGTTCTTTCACCCCTTTTGCTGCAAGTTTTTCGGCCTCGGTTACAAGGTCCTCGACAGGTGTGGAACGGTGCTTACCTCTCATGATGGGGATTGCGCAAAACGAACATGGCCTGTCACAGCCTTCGGCTATCTTGAGGTACGCATAATTTTTTGGGGTGGTGGTATGGCGTTCACCTATGAGTTCGTGTTTGTAATCGGCTCCCAAAGCCTTAAGCAGTCCGGGCAATTCGGTGGTTCCGAAATACTGGTCTACATTGGGTATTTCCTTTTGCAGGTCTGGTTTATAACGTTCACTCAGGCATCCGGTAACAAATACTTTATCCACCTCGCCATCTTCCTTCTTCTGCACATATTCCAATATAGTGTTCACACTTTCTTCCTTGGCATTGGCTATGAATCCACAGGTATTGATCACAACGATATTCCCCTCCTCCTCGTGAACCACCTCTTTATTGTTAGCCTTTAGCTGGCCCATGAGTACCTCGCTGTCATAGACATTCTTGGAGCACCCCAGGGTGACGACATTGATCTTGTTCTGCTTGAGAGATTTTGTACGCACCTGTTGTTTTTTATTTAAAGAATGAATCTACAAATTCGAATTTATTGAAGACCTGCAGGTCCTCAATTCCCTCACCTACGCCTATGTATTTTACCGGGATCTGAAACTGATCGCTGATCCCGATCACAACGCCTCCTTTGGCTGTACCATCAAGTTTGGTAACGGCCAGAGAGGTAACTTCGGTGGCAGCCGTGAATTGTTTCGCCTGTTCGAACGCATTCTGACCCGTAGAGCCATCCAGCACGAGTAATACATCGTGTGGAGCATCCGGGATCACCTTTTGCATCACCCTTTTCACCTTGGTAAGCTCGTTCATAAGATTTACCTTGTTATGAAGGCGTCCGGCGGTATCTATTATTACAACATCGGCATCCTGGGTTACCGCACTTTCCAGCGTGTCGAAAGCAACACTGGCAGGATCGCTACCCATTTTCTGCTTTACTATGGGTACTTCGGTGCGATCTGCCCATACCTGTAACTGGTCTATGGCGGCCGCCCTGAAGGTATCTGCAGCACCCAGCACAACTTTTTTACCGGCCGATTTAAACTGGTATGCCAGTTTTCCTATGGTAGTGGTCTTTCCAACGCCGTTTACCCCCACCACCATGATCACATAGGGATGTTCGGTTTGAGGGATTACGAACTCTGTGGCATCGCCTGTATTAGTTTCACTTAAAAGTCCGGCGATCTCTTCCCTAAGGATCTTATTGAGTTCGTCTGTCCCCAGATATTTGTCTCTGGAGACCCGCTCTTCAATGCGATCGATGATCTTGAGGGTGGTATTTACTCCCACATCACTGGATACCAGGACTTCTTCAAGGTTATCGAGTACATCGTCGTCTACCTTGCTCTTTCCGGCAACTGCCTTGGATAGTTTATCGAAAAAAGTGTTTTTACTCTTTTCAAGACCTTTGTCCAGTGTTTCCTTTTTCTCCTTGGTGAATATTTTCTTGAATAGACTCATGTAACTTTTTGAATATTTAATGCTGCGTTAGGGATTGAAGCAGGCTACCTCGTCTGGGCGCGCCTTGGCGACCAGGCGTGTAGCGCGTAAAGCCCGGCCCTGAAGTACCGCCGAAGTAGAGCGCAGCTCACTTCAAGGATACGATACAGGGAACGCCCAAAACCCTCTACTATCTTCAATTAACAGCGGCAAAGATACGAAATAGAAAAAGCCACTCTTAACTAAAAGTGGCTTTTTACAATATGAGTTTGTGTGGTTTATTTTTTACTTAACCACTCGTTTACTTGCTCGGGAGCCATGATAGACTCAACAAACATATAGGCTCCGGTTTTTGGAGATCTAACCATTTTGATAGCCTTGGTTAAACGCTTGGATCCTGTTTGTAATGATGCAACTGATTTCTTTGCCATGACTCTTTATGCTTAGCGGTTATTTAATTTCTTTATGAACAGTCATACGTTTAAGGATAGGATTGAATTTTTTCAATTCCATTCTATCCGGAGTATTCTTTTTGTTCTTGGTCGTGATATAACGAGATGTTCCCGGTTTTCCAGATTCTTTGTGCTCTGTACATTCCAGGATAACTTGAACTCTATTTCCTTTTTTAGCCATTGTATCAGACTTTATCTATTAAGCTGTTATTTTTTAAGAAAGCCCTTTTCGCGAGCCTCTTTGATAACTGCTGAAATTCCTTTCTTATTAATGTTCTTTAATGCCGAAGTAGATACTTTAAGAGTGATCCATTTATCTTCTTCTGGAATGTAAAAACGCTTCTTCACAAGGTTTACATTAAACTTGCGCTTGGTTTTATTCATTGCGTGAGACACGTTGTTTCCAACGATGGCTCTCTTTCCTGTAAGCTCACAAACTCTAGACATTGTTAGTTATTTTAAAACAGGCTGCAAATTTAAGAAAATATATCTATACAGCCAACAAAAGAATTTTAGTTTTTTGAAATTTCTTTAAGGAGCATTTCAAAGGCTTTATTTGTGGCCTTGGAGATTACCCGTTCTCTGGGTTTACCAAAATTGAATTCTGCCACTATAGTGCGCTGCGGGGTAGCAATAGCAATATAGACGGTGCCTACTTCGGCAACTGCATCGCCTTTGGTTGGGCCGGCAATTCCCGTGGTGGCGACTGCTACATCTGAATGGAACAATTTAACACATTGATTAGCCATAGCTTCGGCCACCTGGGCACTTACTACTGTATATTTTTCAATAAGACCGGCGTCTACTCCTAGAATCTTCACTTTTTGCTGGGTCTCATAGGGTGTGATACTGCCTATAAAGTAGGAAGATGACCCGGCAATAGTTGTGATTTCCCTGGCTATAGCACCTCCCGTACAACTTTCGGCCAGGCTAAGGCTGTATCCTTTCTTAACTAAAATGGCACCAATTCGCTCCTGGATGGTGGTTTCATCTTCAAAGCCAACAGCAATATCCTTAAGCATTTCGCTCAATTGAGCCATTTTATCGTCTACCCTCTGACGGATCTCGGTTTCGTTCGTTCCTTTTATCGATAACCTCAGCCTAACTCTTCCCAAAGAAGGCAAATAGGCCAATTTGATGTCATCTGGCAGATCGTTCTCAAATTTCTCGATTCGTTCGGCTATGCTACTTTCACCCAAACCGTAGGTTAACAGGGTCTTGTGGTAAATATGCGGCCTGTTGAATTTTCGGATCACCCGCGGAAGAACCTCATTGGTAAGCAGGTATTTCATCTCGTAGGGTACCCCGGGCATGGAAACAAATACGGTATCGTCTTTTTCCATCCACATACCGGGGGCGGTACCATGGGCATTCTTTAAAACTTTGGCAGTAGAAGGTACCATGGCCTGTTCCAGGTTTGCCGGAAGCGGATCTTTTTGAAGATATTTGCTGAAAATAGCATGGATATGCTGCAGAGTTTCCTTGTCCTCCACCAGCTCATCGTCTAAAAATTCGCAGAAAGTGTGTTTGGTGATATCGTCTTTGGTAGGGCCCAGACCTCCGGTTACCAAAACGAGATCCGCGTGTTTTTTGGCGTCTTCCAGGGCCTGCAGAATATGCTCCCGATCGTCCTGAATGGAAGTTATCTGGTACACCTGAACACCAATTTTATTCAGTTCCTTACTAATGAATGCCGAATTGGTATCGACGATCTGTCCTATAAGTATTTCGTCACCGATGGTGATTATCTCAGCAAGCATTTATTCCAGGTCAAAGTCTGCCTTCAGTTCTTTAAATACAGCGCGTAAGGTAGTTGAAACATTGTGGACGTTCTCATCTACCGAAGACTTGTTCTTCGAAGTTTTGGTCCATGATTCTATTGTGGTGATATCTTTTAGCACATCGATCCCGAACATTTCTAGATTTGGTTTCATTTTGTGTGCAAACTGGTACGCCAGTTCTTTATTATCGTTTTCGATGGCGTCCTCCATAGCCTGGAGGTCCGGGGGAATCTCATCTAAAAAGGTTTGTGCAACTACTGCCATAAAATCTGAATCGCCTCCGGCGATCTCCCTTAGACTTTCAATTGAATAGTGTTTTGTCATTTATTTTACTTTAATAGAAAAAACCTCGGTTTCTTCAATATATCCGGTTAGTTTGTCTTCCGGGTTCACTTTGGCTACGCCGGAAGGAGTGCCCGTAAAGATAATATCTCCAATCTTTAATGTGAAATATTTGGAAATATATTCGATTAACGAATCTATTTTCCACAACATCAGGGCTGTATTGCCTTCCTGAACGATCTCGTCGTTTTTCCGGAGGCTAAATTTAATGGAATCCACACTTTTAAAGCGAGTTTTCGGTAAAAATTTTCCTACAACGGCTGCTCCGTCGAAAGCCTTTGCCTTTTCCCAGGGAAGGCCTTTTTCTTTCAACTGCGATTGCAAATCGCGTGCCGTGAAATCGATCCCGAGACCAATTTCATCGTAATATTTGTGCGCAAATTTACGATCTATATGCTTCCCGATCTTTTTGATCTTCACCAATATCTCTACCTCGTGATGAACGTCTTTGGAGAAATCGGGGAGAAAAAACGGTTGTTTCTTGAGTAAGATAGCGGTATCAGGCTTTAGAAATAATACCGGGTCTTTCGGACGTTCATTGTCTAATTCTTCTATGTGAGCGGCGTAGTTTCTGCCTACACAAATTATCTTCATGACTATTGACGTTTCAAATTTTATGCGTTCCCAAGTTCAACACATATAAAACTTTTCGTTCGGAACAAATTCATCCCACTTTAAAGTTTGTTGTTTAGTTTACTCAGTTTTATTCGAGTGAGCACTTTTTTTGTGTATAGTGGAAAATCGGCATTCAGCAACCAGCCAAAATACCCCGGTTCCTGCTCCATCACATCCTCTACTTTCTTACCTCTGTGCTTTCCAAAAGAGAACACTTCTGCTCCGTCCTTATCAAATCCAATATACCCGGCAAAGTCGGCAAAATTCTTATGGGAACTGAAGGTCGCCAGAGAATTTACATCATTTTCAAGATCCTCGTATTTATCTAATTGTGCTTTCAGCACCTCATAGGTTGCGATTGTATCGGCCTCTGCACTATGTGCATTTTCCAATTCTTTATCACAATAGAACTTATAGGCGGCTTCCAGGGTTCTCTTCTCCATTTTGTGAAAAATGGTTTGTACATCCACCGATGCAGCCTTTTTCAAGTCGAAATCCACGTCGGCTCGCAATAGTTCTTCGGCAAGTAATGGAATATCGAAACGATTGGAATTAAATCCGCCCAGGTCTGAGTCCTTCATCAAGGCATGCACTTTAGGTGCCAGTTCCTTGAAGGTGGGTTCGTTGGCCACCATTTCGTCTGTAATGCCGTGGATGGCAGCAGCACCAGCAGGGATTGGCATTTCCGGATTTACTCGCCAGGTGTAACTTTCTTTGTTACCGTTAGGATGTACTTTAAGGATAGAAATTTCTACAATTCGGTCTGTTGCAACATTAGTACCAGTTGTTTCAAGGTCGAAAAAACAGATAGGTTTAGATAATTTCAATTCCATAGGCACGATTTGTGATGCAAATGTAGTAATTACTACTTTTGTGATGCCTGTTATGAGACCTAATTTACTTTTTTTATTACTACTTTTTTTCTGCAATCTTTCCTATGCACAGGGTCTGAAAGTTCTGATAAAGGAAAAGAAGAAAGGAAAACGCCTGATTCTCATCGCAGAAAATAAAACCCCGGACACCCTCAATGTCTTTTTGATGGTAAATGCTGAAGGTTACAGGAGAAGCGCTTCAAAACCTGTAATAAAGAATATTCCTCCCCTCTCCGAAACTCCTATGATCACCCTTATCGAACTGGACAATGTGGAGTCGTTCTATACCTTCGATCTGGTGGTCAATGAAAAGGAACACAATCTGCAATTTTCTTACGATGAACCCGAGCGGGACATCGAAAGGATGGTACAAGGGAAGTTGATCATCTTTTCGGCAGATGGCTGCACGAAATGCGAGCGACTATCACAAAAATTAAATGAGGACCGAATACAGCATCGAATCTTTAATATCCAAAAAGACCCTGTACTTTATGGGCAATTTATGAGTTTTATTGAGCGCAAATTAACCGAAGAAACCAAGATAAGGTTTCCGGTGATATGGAATAGAGATGATGTTATATTTGGTTATAACGACCTGGAGGAACTTGTCCTAAGACTTAAAGATTGAACGGGAAACCAAAAAATAAGAAATCGGCCTTCCTGGATTGCTACTTATCTAGAAACTTTATCGCTAAACTTCGCGGTTTACATCCCAGGCTTCGAGATAATCGGCCACTGCTTTTACAAATTGTCCTCCCAAGGCTCCATTCACCACACGGTGGTCGTAGCTGTGCGACAGGAACATCTTGTATCGAATTCCAATAAAATCACCTTCAGAGGTCTCGATTACCGCCGGCACTTTTCGAATAGCGCCCAGCGCAAGGATCCCTACCTGGGGTTGGTTTATAATAGGCGTACCCATCACACTTCCGAAGGTACCTACATTAGTAACTGTATAAGTGCCTCCCTGGATCTCGTCCGGCTTTAATTGTCCGTTGCGCGCACGATTAGCCAGGTCGTTCACTGCCTTGCTCATCCCAACCAGGTTAAGTTGATCTGCATTTTTGATAACCGGCACTATGAGGTTTCCATCGGCCAGGGCTGCAGCCATTCCCAGGTTGATGTTTCTGCGTTTGATGATCTTGTCGCCATCCACCGAAATATTCATCATTGGAAATTCGCGAAGCGCTTTGGCCACTGCTTCCATGAATATAGGAGTAAAAGTAAGTTTTTCGCCTTCTCGTTTCTCGAATCCGTCTTTCACTTTGTTTCGCCAGTTCCATATCTTGGTAACATCACACTCAACAAAACTCTGCACATGGGCAGAGGTTTGTGTACTTTCTATCATGTGATGGGCGATCAATTTACCCATTCGGGTCATCTCGATGATCTCATCCTCACCATTCACCGATACAGGAACTACGGGCTTAGAGACGGACACAGGTTTTTCTGGTCTCGTGGCTTCTACGGCCGGAGTTGTAGCTGCCGGGGTCGATGTACGACTCTTCAAATAAGACAAAATATCGTTTTTGGTAACCCTTCCATCCTTACCTGTTCCCGGTACAGCATCCAATTCGTTTTGGGATATCCCTTCTTCCGAAGCTATGTTTCTTACAAGGGGTGAGTAAAATCTATCCCCTTTATTCTCAATTACCGGTTGCGTACTCGCTTTGGCTTCTGTCACTCTCTCCTCTACGGCTGCTACTACTTCTGGTGCAGGTGTGTCTGCCGTATTTTCCTGTACTTCGGTTTTGGCCGAATCTACCCCGTTAGAACCCAAATCGCCATCAGTTTCGATTATTGCTATGGTTTGTCCCACCTGTACTACATCGTCTGCCTCGAACAATCGTTCTACCAAAACCCCATCAACTTCACTTGGCACTTCACTGTCTACTTTATCGGTAGCGATCTCCAGCACTGCCTCATCGGCTTCTATGGTATCTCCAATTTCCTTGAGCCAATTGGTTACCGTTGCCTCAGCAACACTCTCACCCATTTTAGGAAGTTTCAATTCAAATTTTGCCATAGGAGTGTATCTTTCTTGTACGCTTTAATATTGCGCCACAAAATTAGTCAAATTTTGAATGTTTAGGATTGATATTAGTTAAAAAACGACAACAGTTCCTTTTTCGTCGCTTTTATCGCTACCGAGCATAAAATTGCATCCGGAAGGCCTTATTCTGAAGTGGTTACCCCTGTTTTTAAGTCGCCTCATAACCATAAATATCTGATTATAAGACATATACTCTTCGTCAAAGACGAACAGCGTATTTTTGAAATCCATGTCATTAAGGATGGCTTTTGAAGCCGATTTCGCAGGTATTTCGAGTTTTTCTGAAAGATTTTTCAGCAAATTAAAGTTATCGGTGATAATAACTGCTTCCGAAGGCAGAATGGCCTTATTCCGGCTACGCTTGCCCGATAATTTACGTATCAATTTACTTAGGGATAAACCTAAGTGAACTCCTGCATCGCTTAGGAAATTGGATGCAAAATGTTTCCTGTAAAAAATGTGCATGGCCCCATAAAAGCGATCCAGATATGTAGAGTCGTTCTGCGGGCTTTCTCCTTTATAATGAAGGATACCGTCGGTTCCCATATAATGATTCTTATATCCCGCCTGCAATACCTTATACGAGAAGTCTATATCCTCCCCATACATAAAATAGTCTTCATCGAAACCACCCACTTCTTCATAAACAGACCTTTTAAGAAACATAAATGCACCGGGTAAAACGGCTACTTCACCTGTATCGGATTCGGCTATACCATTTGCATAATATCCGTTTTTATTTTTTCTGAATCCGAGTAGTTTTACAAAAGATGTCCAGGGTGTAGGTACATTTCTTTTGCTTTCCGGAAGGAAATTTCCAGTTCCATCCATCAGTTGCACACCGAGTATCCCATGATCAGGATTTTCTGAACTGTAGTGGAGACAATTGCTGAAAATGGTGTGCGGAACGGCTGTATCCGGATTGAGTATGCACACATATTCTCCCTGAGCCTGGGCAACAGCCTGATTGTTCGCTTTGCTGAACCCTACATTCTCATTATTCTCTATCAACCTGATAGCAGGAAATTTTTCTTTCATCATTTGGCAGCTATCATCTGCCGAATTATTATCGATCACGATGATCTCTGCATCCAGAGACGTTATGGCTTGTTGAACACTTCGAACTGCCTGTTCGAGGAAATATCGAACATTATAATTGAGAATGATGACAGACAATTTCAACTTTTCAGCGAGGTTTCGAACGGAATTCGGTTTAAAATACTTCGGCCCAGAGTCACTTCATCTGCATATTCCAACTCATCGCCTACAGATATGCCCCGAGCTATGGTGGTAGAAAGTACATTGAAGCCTTCTATCTGCTTGTAGATATAAAAATTGGTAGTATCTCCTTCCAAGGTCGAACTCAATGCGAAGATCAGCTCTTCTACTTGTCCGGATCTCACTTTATCCACCAGGGAGGGAATATTGAGATCGCCGGGCCCAATACCGTCCATGGGCGAGATCTTTCCTCCCAGGACATGATAATGTCCCCGGTACTGACTCGTGTTCTCGATCGCCATTACATCTCTAATATCTTCCACAACACACACCTGCTTATCATTTCGGCCCGGATTTGCACATATCTCACAGAGGGTAAGATCGGAGATGTTATGACAGTTCTTACAAAAATTGATCTCATTTCGCATTTTCTCCAAAGCTGCCGCTAATTGGGAAGTTTGTTCCTGCGGCTGTTTCAGCATATATAAAACAAGACGCAAAGCTGTTCGCTTACCAATTCCAGGCAATTGCGACATCTCGTTCACCGCATTTTCAAGTAATTTTGAGGAGAAATCCATAGGTTTAGAATACCCGGCAAGATAAAAAAAATGCTTCAGAAAACAGAGGTATTCCGAAGCATCTCACATTAGTAGATTCCTTATTCTTTTACAAATTTTTTAGTGGCCTGTCCCATTTCGGTTTGAATGCGAATGAAATATACACCTTGTGTCAAATTTGATATATCGATGGCATCGTTATTTGAAATTTCTTTTTCAAACTGAACTAACTTCCCTCCCACATCAAATATTCGCACCTCAGCCTCGAAAGTTGTTCCAGCAGCTATCCAAATATGGTCATCTCCCGGGTTTGGATAAATCGATACCGTATTAGAATTGATCAAGTCGTTCCCACCCAGGATCACTTCGGCAATAGGCGAAGCCCAGAGTCCACGGCCATAAGTAGCGGCGTAAATCTTTTCATCCGCATAATTGATCTCCAATTCATTGATGATCACGTTGGGTAAGTTGGTGTTGTAGGGTTGCCAATCGCTTAAAGTATCGTCTATATAATAGATACCGTAGTTCATACCAATATAGAGTCCGTTAGCCCCATTATCCTGCCACACCAGAGCCAGCGCACTGAAATTAGGCAGATTCTTCTTATAGTTCTCCCAGGTGGTACCCCCATCATTTGTGATAAAAACCGTATTGTTATTGGCAACGGCCACTGCGACCTTATCCGGATCCTCCGGATGTATGGCAATGGAATTGATAGACCCTCCGGGTAAGGATTTTAATACCCAATTAGTTGCTCCTCCATCATCGGTGCGATAGATCTGTCCACCATTACTGGCGTACATTACCTGGTTGTTTGATGGTGCGATCTTTAAATTATCCAAATTGGCATTAAAATTTTGAGATATAGCTGTCCAGGTAATTCCTTTATTTGTGGATTTATACACATAATTGTAACCAAGATAAATTGTATTTGGCTCGATGGGATCCTGTTCGAAGGGCGTTACCCATTCACCGCTACCTGTGCCGGGTTCATTTAAATTAATAATACTCGCGGCTGCATCTTCGGTTCGATAAAGACGGCCAAATTGTATGGTTCCATACATTATATCCGGATTGTTCTTATCCACAAATCCTTCCATACCATCTGCTCCTATCCAGTCCTTCCATCCCTCTGCTGCCGTGTAAAAGGAAGAGCCATTATCCTGGGAACCACCGGTTACGATCACGTCTGGGGTTTGTGCAACCCCTATCTTGTACCACTGCCTGATACCCAGCCCCGAGGAGAGATCGGTATAATAATCGGAGGTGAGATTAGCGGTATCTTCGGCTTTAAAAATTCCTCCGTCTGTACCCACATACAAGGTGGAACCGTTAAATAACATAATATCCACATCGGCATGGCAGTAACCAATGTTGGCCGTGGCAGCTGCATCGGGTATCCAGTCTGCAGTACAGGTGAACGATACACCACCGTCCATGGATCGCCAGGTAAGGACTCCGGCAATATGTACTTCATCTGCATTGGCAGGGTTTACCACTATATCCATGTCGCGAGGTGCCTGTCCGCTGTTATCCAAGCCCGCTGTACTATATCCAAAGTAGTTTAGCCCCCCCTGGTCCAGCTCTGTATACGTATCGCCACTATCCGTCGATTTATAGAATCCGCCAAATATCCCACTATCGGCTTCCAGCACGTAGACCAAGTCCGGATCTGCCGCAGAGACCCCTATCATTTTTGGTCCGTTCTGAAATCCACCTATTGTGGTGAAAGTCATACCGCCATCTGTTGATTTATGTACCCCGGTCCCACTGGCATAGACGATATCCGGGTTGCCGGGTTTGAATTCAACATCGAACGCCTGGTTGTCAATACCGGTATTGGTCCAGGTGACTCCTCCATCTGTACTTCTGTAGATACCCGCATTTTGAGAACAGGCAAACATGATAGATGAATTGGAAGGATGAATAACAATCTTATTGATGAGCGAGTTGCTCATATCGGCCAACAGGTTCCAGGTGGCACCGGCATCGGTCGATTTAAATATGATCCCGCTGGAAGAACCCGATAAATACGTATCTGGATTGGAAGGGTCTATAGCGACTGCATACACATACAAATTAGAAAAAAAGTCGTTGAGCGGAGTCCAGTTTAGGCCACCATCTGTAGTTTTCCATACACCACCTGTATTTGCTCCAACGATAATATGATCGCTGTCATTCTCGTCGATCGAAATACCCGTGATCCTTCCTACTCCCGGATTCCAGCTAGTTGTGGCATTCCAATGGGTAGGGCCCAATTCTTCCCAATTATCGGTTAATGGTTGTCTGCTACTTGCAGTTTCATTGAGGTACGCATTATAGCGTTCGAACTCGGTAAGGTTTTCGGTTATTGTAGGCAGGTAACCATCTTCCTTCACCATTCGTAGGGCATTGTATTCCCATCGTTTATATTGTTTATAGCCAGATCCGCGTCCTTTATCTTTAGCTTCAAAATAAGCCTCTGCGCTATCAATTATTTCCTGAACCGGATACGTTCCGACATCTATCATTTGAAGATATTCCTGAGAATTCGCAGTAAAGATTAAAAGAAACAGGCTTATAGAAGTACAAAGTTTTTTCATTTTTTCTAGTAAAATAGTGTTTACAAACACCAAATTTTCAATTGGTTATAAAAGTATTAAAAAAAATGAAGGAGCAACGAAGTCAAACTTTGTATTTTTACAAGCACCTCGTATACATTTATATATGCAACCACTACATATAATTTATCTAATTGCAGCCTATTTCGGGGTGCTCATTCTGGTTTCTGTTTTTACTAATAAAGGAGGAAGTAATGCCGATTTTTTTAAGGCAGGCAAAAGATCTCCCTGGTATTTGGTAGCCTTCGGAATGATTGGCGCTTCCCTGAGTGGGGTTACTTTCATTTCGGTGCCCGGATGGGTGGAGGCTTCAAAATTCAGCTATTTCCAGGTGGTTCTTGGATATACGATTGGTTATGCAGTGATAGGTACTGTGTTATTACCATTGTATTACAGACTTAATCTCACCTCTATCTATACCTACCTTGAAGGCCGCTTCGGAAACAATTCGTATAAAACAGGTGCTTCATTCTTTCTTCTGTCAAGAGTTGTAGGTGCCAGTTTCCGTTTATATTTAGTTGCTATTGTACTCCAGAATCTCGTATTCGACGCCCTCAATATACCATTCTGGGTAACGGTTACTATCACAATCTTACTCATTTGGCTTTACACCTTTAAAAGCGGGATCAAGACCATTGTATGGACCGACACCCTACAAACATTGTTTATGCTAATTGCGGTAGGTGTTGCGATCTATTATGTAGCAACCGATCTCGGACTGGACGCCGGGTCTGTTTTCGGGTTTATTGCAGATAGTGATCTTTCGCAGATCTTCTTTTTCGAAGACTGGAAAAGTGGTGATCATTTTGTAAAACAATTTATCAGCGGGGCATTTATCGCTATTGTCATGACCGGCCTGGACCAGGATATGATGCAGAAAAACCTTACCTGTAGATCCCTGAAAGACGCCCAAAAAAATATGTTCTGGTTTACGATCGTGCTCACAATTGTGAATTTCATTTTCCTCGCTCTTGGTTTATTATTAACTGTATACGCTCAACAAAACGGAGTGGATGCCGTGCGCGACCAATTATTTCCAACCATAGCAATGAAATCGGGCTTAGGAATTGGAATTGCCGTGTTCTTTATGCTCGGTCTAATTGCCGCAGCATATTCCAGTGCGGATAGCGCGTTAACCTCCCTAACTACCTCTTTCAGTATCGATATTATGGAGATAGAGAAGAAATACGATGCAGTAAAGCAGGTTGTAATGCGCAAACGGATTCATGTGTTGGCTTCCCTGGTATTAATTGCAGTCATCATTATTTTTAAATACCTCATCGCAGACGCCACGGTTATTGCAAAATTGTTCACTTTTGCCGGCTATACCTATGGGCCCTTGCTGGGTCTTTATGCTTTTGGCTTATTTACTAAATGGAAAGTAAAGGACAAATTCGTACCATGGATCGCTGTGGCTACCCCGTTTGCAGGATACCTTATTAGCTACCTGGCTGCACTATGGATAAATTTCGATTTCGGGTTCTTTATCCTCATTTTAAACGGAGCTCTCACCTTTTTAGGACTAATATTGATTAGACGCTAAAAGTACCAGGCTGCAGGCCACATCCACCTTAATATTATTTTTTAAGAGTATGTCGTAAAACTCCGGGTTTTCAGTTCCGGGATTAAAAATCACCCGTTCCGGGTTGAGAGAGACAACATAGTCGTAATATTCGGGTTGCCGTTTAGCGCCCAGGTAGAGACTTACCGTATGAACATCTTCCATTGATTCTTTTTCCGTAATAATATCAACATCGGCAATAGTCCCTGTTCTATTTCCTATGGCAACAACCGGATAACCTTTAGCCCTTAATCTGTGAATTACCAGGTTCGAATAGCGATCAAGGTTTGTACTGGCACCTATTACAACTGTCTTTTTCATGTAGTATGCTTTTTTTTATCGACCCCAAAAGTATTAAAACTAAGTTAAAAAAGAGATGTGCTGTAACAAAGCGTCTTTGGATACGTCTATAGAATAGAAATATTTCTGCTTTACTGTGAAAATTTTTACGTTGATGGTTAGTGTTAATAATAGCAGTAAAGTTACAAGCCCCGGGTTCTAGTCTCGGGGCTTGTTCATTTTACAGAAAAATTAGATTTTTTCTGTAACACAATTTCTCCCCAGACGTCTTATGTGAAACATTCCGATTAATCAACGGAAGGCTCTTTATTTCATTTCGATTTCACAAGAGCAGATAAGACAACACCAATAAAAACATTCAAATCAATCAAATGATGAAACAGTTATTTTTAGTAGTAACATTACTTTTTGGATTATTATCTTACGCAAACAGTAATCCCGATTCAGAAATTAAAGGAAAGATAACCGGAACGGTTATCGATAAAAACCTTCAACAACCTATCCCCTACGTTACCATAGCGGTAAAGACTTTATCCGGTGAGATCATTACAGGAGGTGTTACAGACGACGATGGTAATTTTTCTATTGAAGACATACCCGAAGGTAAAAGCCTGGTGAACATCCAGTTTATAGGCTACAAAACCTATTCTACAGAAGTGGAAATAAGCCGTGGCAGCCGAAACGTCGACCTGGGTGATATTCTTCTCGAGGAGGATGTTGCCGCCCTTGATGAGGTAACGGTTGTGGCAGAAAGGTCTACTATTCAGCAGAAACTGGACAGGAAGGTAATTACGATTGGGAAGGACCTGCAAACTGCCGGACCTACAGCATCGGACATAATGAACAACCTGCCATCTGTAAGTGTAGACCAACAAACAGGGGCTATCGCCTTAAGAGGAAATCAGAACGTACGTGTAATGGTGGACGGTAAGCTTTCTAACGTACCAGTAGCCCAGTTGTTAAAACAGATTCCGTCAACTTCAATCAAGCAAATAGAATTAATCACCAATCCTTCGGCGAAATATAACCCGGAAGGTATGAGTGGTATCATTAATATAGTACTACACAAGAATGTAAATATCGGCTTCAACGGGAACGCCAGTGTAGGACTTACATACGAGGAACAAGCGAAATTCAACAGTAGCCTTGATATGAACTACCGAAATGGAAAGATCAACCTGTTTGGAAACTGGGGTCATAATTCTTCGAAAAATGAAAACTTTGGACATATTTTCCGTCCGGATGACAATTCGGAACAAATGTTCGAATTCCTGGATGACAGCAGATCTAACCTCGTTAAAGCGGGTATAGATTATTACCTGAACGATAAGAACACCTTGTCCTTCTTCACCAACCAGAATTTCTTTGATGGAAGTACAGAAGGGATCACCAATATTCTGTATTACGATGACAACAGTTTTAACCAAACACAGCTCTTCCTGCAGATGAGCGATAATGTTTCATCGCAGTATAATTTTAATTATAAGTTGGATTTCGACAAGGAAGGTCATAATATCGAACTGGAAGCAGATTTCAATACGTTTAATGGTGATGAGACTGGTAATTTTCAGTTCGCTGGTGCCGCTTTCCTAGATGATTATATGGACTTTGTCGATACAGACCGGGAGCGCCTCACGGTGAACCTGGATTATGTAAATCCATTAAACGAATCTACCAAACTGGAAATTGGGGCCGAAGCTCGAATATTCGAAACGCAACTACAGTACAATTCTACCGGACAATCGTTTAATTCGGAAGGAGAGCTAATTCCTACTCCAGACACAGATTTCGACTATAACAGGGATATCTATTCGGCCTATGTGACCTACGGGAAAAACTTCGAAAAATGGTCTGTGCAACTTGGTGCACGTGTGGAAACCGTTGAAGTAAGAGCCGATACAAATACCGTTCGCGCCTTCACCAATGACTATCTACAGGTATATCCCTCGGCCTTCGTAACCTATACACCATCAGAGTCCAATCAATTTCAGGTGAGTTACAGCCGTAGAGTGGATAGACCCGGATTGGACCAGGTAAATCCTATTCGCGAGTGGAGTACACCATTAATTTCTTCCTTCGGAAATACATCACTGGAACCACAGTTCACTAATTCTGTTGAAGCCAATTATACCAAGAACCTGAAAAAAGGAAGTATAACGGCAGGGGTATTCTTTCGTGCGATCGAAGATGAAATTAACAGGGCAGTTTACGTAGATAGAACAGATCTTAGTAAGGTGATCCTTACTTTCGATAACTTCGATAATACTTCGGCCTATGGAGTGGAATTATCCTCCAACTATCGTCCTACTAACTGGTGGAACTTTAATTTCAGTTTCGATCTGTATAATCAAACTCAGAAAGGAATTACCGAATCCTTAAATAACCCTGGAAATAACCCAACAATTGATGATATTGTTCAGGAAAGTGTAGAAGTGGACAACACTGCCTGGAATCTACGTATGTTCAACAATTTTAAGGCGACGGAAAATCTCACATTTTCTGCGTTCGGATTTTATCGCGGACGAAATAAAGGACTCCAATTTGAGGTAGAACCAATGTATTTTGTAAATATTGGAGCCCGATATAATCTATGGGACGGTCAGGGTACCTTTAGTATAAATTATAACGATATCTTCGATACTATGAGATTTGCCTTCGATGGACAGCGACCCTACGCACAGGTTGGTGAGTTCAACTGGGAGAGCAATACGGTTTTCGTAGGTTTATCGTACCGATTTGGAGGTGGGAAATACAGAGCTAAATCCCGTAAGCGACGTGATAACGATGTAAAATCGGGAGGCGGAGGTATCTTTTAATCGGCTAACTGCCACAAAATGTTATAATTGCGTTAAAATGGCAATAGCAATGCAACATTTGGTATAGTTTTTTAGTCTACTAATATATACCTGCTTGAACATTAGTTTTATAATTTATTTGAATTAGCCATTCATCGAAATAAAATTATCAGGTACTAAAAAGCCATCCGATATTATTGGATGGCTTTTTTATTTTTTCTGAAGGGTCCTGTTACCAACGCATGATCACACTTCCCCATGTAAATCCACTTCCGAAGGCAGCTAAAACAACCAGGTCTCCGTCCTTGATCTTTCCTAGTTCCCAGGCTTCAGTTAACGCAATTGGAATAGAAGCTGCAGTAGTATTTCCGTATTTCTGAATATTGTTGAACACTTGATCATCGCTCAACTTTAATTTTTTCTGAATGAACTGCGAGATCCTCAAATTCGCCTGATGCGGAATAAGCATATCGATATCCTCCAGACCAAGGCCATTGGCCTTTAGCCCTTCCATGATCACCTCGGTAAATCGCACAATGGCGTGTTTAAATACAAACTGACCATTCATATAAGGATAATAAGGAATATCCTCCTGCGGATTCTTCTCAATGATTTCCGGTACCCAGTATCCCGTACTTGGACCCTGCAATGCCAATTCATCCTTGTGTTTTCCTTCACTGTGAAGATGAGTGGAAAGTATACCTCCCTGCCCATCGGTATTTCTTGAAACTACCGCGGCGCCGGCCCCATCTCCAAAGATCACCGAGACACCCCGTCCTCTGGTACTAAAGTCTAAACCCCCACTATGGTTCTCACTACCAATTACCAATACATGTTTGTACATTCCGGTTTTAACGTACTGATCTGCCACAGACAGAGCATACACAAAACCACTACATTGATTTCTAACGTCCAATGCAGGGATAGTATCCATACCCATTAACTCCTGTACCTGAACCCCGCCACCCGGAAAATACATATCCGGACTCAGCGTAGCAAAAACGATCATCTCTATATCACTCGGACTTAGATTAGCTCTCTCCAAAGCAATTGTGGCAGCCTTCACTCCCATGCCCGAAGTGGTATTACCATCACCTTTCTTTATGTGCCTTCGCTCTTTTATGCCCGTTCGTTCCTGTATCCAGGCATCATTGGTATCCATCAATTTGGACAGATCATCATTAGTAACCACATTTTCGGGTACATAATGACCCAGGCCTGATATTTTTGATGTATACATTAACAGCTAATTTATTTAGGAACCGAAAGATAGGTATTCAGGCCATGCAACTAAAATTATTTATTACAATATAGTATGCACGCATAATATCAGCATAGGTAGTGCCATGCAATTTCCGTATCTTTTTGCAAACTTTGAAATTACCACGATGAGAAATTATTTTAACCTCCTTTGCGCATTCTTAATTTTTGCCGGAACTATCGGCGCACAAGAAAAACTAACCTATCAAAAACCACCAAAAGAAATCCTGGATCTGGTAGAAGCTCCGCTAGCTCCCATCGTAATGATCGATTCCCAGGGAGAAAATGTGGTCTTGTTGTACCGAGATGCCTTCAAATCCATTGCCGAACTTTCGGAACCTGAATTGCGATTGGCCGGACTTCGAATCAACCCGAAAACTAATATTGGCAGCCGTACCAATTATTATAATAATATAAAGGTTAAGAAAGCGAGTGCCAAAGAAGCAACCCAGGTAAGTGGACTTCCTGAAAAACCAAGGCTTTCCAATTTTAGCAGATCCCCGAATGAAAAAATGGTGGCCTGTCTTAATACTACTTCTGAAGGTGCCGAAGTGTGGGTAGTCGATATCGAAAAAGCTGTCGCTAAAAAACTAACTTCCGCTACGGTAAATGCCAATATGCGTGATGCGATAAATTGGTTTAAAGACAATAATGCCTTGTTGGTGAAAATGCTCCCGGCTAATAGAAAGGCACTTATCAATACCGCCGAAGCCGTTCCCGAAGGGCCAACAATCTCAACCAGTGACGGACAAAAAGCTCAAAACCGTACCTACCAGGATCTGCTGAAGAATCCGAACGATGAGGCCAATTTTGAGCAATTGGCAATTTCAGAAATAAAAAAAGTTAGTATTGGGGGTATGATCTCAGATTTTCTTCCCTCTGCCATGTACAGAAATATTGAATTCTCCCCTGATGGCAATTACATTCTGATATCACAAATAGAAAGACCTTTTTCATACATCGTACCTTATTACAGATTCCCGTATAAGGAAATTATCTACGACAAAAATGGAAAGCAACTAACTGTGTTTAATGAGGTTCCGCTCAATGAAGTTCAGCCAAAAGGGTTTATGGCAACCCGTAAGGGAAAGCGGAACACATCCTGGAGAGCCGATAAGCCGGCAACTCTATTTTGGGTTGAAGCCCAGGATGAGGGCGATCCCGAAAATAAAGTGGAATATCGAGATGCGGTCTATACAGCGGACGCTCCATTTACTTCACCGGGAGCGTTATTGTTAAAAACTAAGCAACGCTATTCGGGAATTAGCTGGGGAAACGATCAAACCGCTATTGCTTACGATTATTGGTGGGATACGAGAAATACTAAAACCTATCTTTTTAATCCATCCAACCCTGCGCAACAGGCCAGGATCATTGCAGATAGGAATTATCAGGATCGATATAGTGATCCGGGTAATTTTGTTACTACCCAAAACCAATTTGGAAGGGATGTTTTGGAAATTCAAAAAGGCAAGCTTTTCTTAATGGGTGATGGCTATACCGAAAATGGCCAGTTTCCTTTTATTGATGCGTTCGATCTTAAGACCGAGGAAAAATCCAGAATATATCAGTCGAAGTATACCGATAAGCTGGAAGACCTTAATTCGGCTATAGACATGAAAGAGGGAAAGATCCTGGTCAGGATCGAATCCAAAAATGAATATCCTAATTATTATTTCAGAAATATCTATAAAAAAGAATCGCTTACTCCAGTCACCTCCTTTGATAATCCCTTTAAGAGCCTAGCGAATATACACAAGGAAGTTATAAACTATAAAAGAGACGATGGTCTCGATCTGGAAGGTACCCTGTATCTACCGGTTGGATATGATAAAACAAAAAAGGAAAAAATGCCTATGATCTTATGGGCGTATCCCAGGGAATTTAAAGATAAAAGCAGTGCCTCTCAAAATACTACCAACCCCAATGAATTTATCTACCCATACTGGGGGAGTCCTATTTACTGGGTAACCCAGGGCTATGTAGTTTTAGACGACGCTGCCTTCCCCATCGTAGGTGAAGGAGATGAAGAACCTAATGATACATTCCGTACTCAACTGGTAGCAAATGCGAAGGCTGCCATCGACGCCGTGGATGAACTTGGTTATATAGACCGTACTCGTGTTGCCGTAGGTGGACACAGTTATGGAGCGTTTATGGTGGCTAATTTACTTAGTCACTCAAATCTGTTCGCTGCCGGTATTGCAAGAAGTGGTGCTTATAACCGAACGTTAACACCCTTCGGATTTCAAAGTGAACAACGAAGTTATTGGGATTCTCCCGAAACCTATTACACTATGTCGCCATTTATGCACGCCGATAAAATGAAAACTCCTTTATTATTAATTCATGGAGAGGCCGATAATAATTCGGGAACGTATCCACTACAAAGTGAGCGGTATTTTAATGCGTTGAAAGGACTTGGAGCACCGGCCCGACTTGTAATGCTTCCGAAGGAAAGTCACGGTTACCGTGCCAAAGAAAGTATACTTCATTTACTTTGGGAGCAGGATGTTTGGCTGGACGAACATGTGAAGAATAAAAAAACCATAGTTACTCCCAATTCACTAAAAAGATAGAAGAAGGGCGCTTCCCCAAGCGCCCTTTAAAACAACCTAACCAATAAAATAAAAGATAAATAGTTACTTTTTCATAGCAATTGACTATCCCACCTTTTAATGATGTAAATATAATCGCTTTGTTTAATATATTTTCTTAAATATTAAACAAAATATGTTAAGCTTTACTTAAAGATCTGTAATTAAATACGCAGACAATCTTCGCAGATCATGAAAATTACCCTTTTTGTGCCCGGCTATAAATGACATCATGTCATATAGATAAGTATGGTATTCTATTTGAATAGAGAGCAGGGACAAACGATACTAATTTAAAAAGGAAAAACCATACAACTATGAGTTCAGGTACCATTAATGTTTCAGTTGAGAATATATTCCCGCTGATAAAGAAGTTTTTGTACAGTGACCACGAAATATTCCTGCGCGAACTAATCTCTAACGCAACAGACGCAACATTAAAACTAAAACACCTCACCAATATTGGCGAGGCAAAGGTGGAGTACGGTAACCCCATGATCGAAGTAAAGATAGATAAGGACAAAAAGCAACTGCATATTATCGATCAGGGAATAGGAATGACAGCCGAAGAGGTAGAAAAATATATCAACGAGATCGCATTTTCTGGCGCAGAAGAATTCCTGGAAAAATACAAAGACAAGAATGCAGATGATGCTGGTATCATTGGTCATTTTGGCCTTGGTTTCTATTCGGCATTTATGGTGGCAAATAAAGTTGAGATCATCACCAAGAGTTATAAGGATGAACCGGCAGCTCACTGGACATGCGACGGATCCCCTAAGTATACACTCGAAGAAGCCGATAAGACCGAAAGAGGGACAGAGATCATTCTGCATATTTCTGAAGATGACACGGAGTTCCTTGAAGAAGCGCGTATACGTGAACTACTGGTGAAGTACAACAAATTCATGCCTGTACCCATCAAATTTGGTACGCGTACCGAAACACTTCCAAAACCTGAAGATGCAAAAGAAGATGATCCCGCTCCAACTAAGGAAGTGGATAATATCATAAATAACCCAAATCCGGCGTGGACAAAACAACCGGCCGATCTAAAGGATGAGGATTACAAGAAATTCTACAGGGAATTGTACCCCATGCAATTTGAAGAGCCTCTATTCAATATTCATTTAAACGTTGATTACCCTTTCAACCTAACGGGTATTCTTTACTTCCCAAAGCTCACAAACGATCTGAATATTCAGAAAGACAGAATTCAGTTATATCAGAACCAGGTTTTCGTGACCGATAATGTTGAAGGTATCGTACCCGAATTCCTCACCATGTTACGAGGTGTGATCGATAGCCCGGATATTCCGCTCAATGTATCAAGAAGTTATTTGCAGGCTGATGGTGCCGTGAAAAAAATATCGAGCTATATCACCAGGAAAGTTGCCGATAAACTAAAGAGTCTTTTTAACGATAACCGCGAAGATTTTGAGGGCAAATGGGATGATATTAAGATCGTTATCGAATATGGTATGCTTACCGAGGACAAGTTTTTTGACAAAGCCCAGGAGTTTGCGCTTTATCCAACAGTAGACGGAGATTATTACACCTTCGAAGAATTGAAAGACGCTATAAAGGATGCGCAGACAGATAAAGACGATAAACTGGTGATCTTATATGCATCAGATAAGGAGCAGCAGCACAGCTATATTGAGGCAGCGAAGAATAAAGGATATAAGGTTTTATTGCTGAATTCGCCTATCGTTTCTCACCTGCTTCAGAAAATGGAAAGCAAAAACGAAAACACTTCTTTCGTACGAGTGGATAGCGATGCGATCGATACGCTGATAAAAAAAGAGGATGAACCGATCTCGAAACTTTCAGAAGAAGAAAAGGAACAACTAAAGGGAATGCTTACCGAAATCATTCCTTCGGAAAAATTCTCAGTTCAACTTGAGGCAATGGACAGCGATGCGAGTCCGTTTATTATCACAGAACCTGAGTTTATGCGTAGAATGAAAGAGATGCAGCAAACCGGAGGCGGCGGAATGTTTGGGATGGGTGCCATGCCAGATATGTTCAACCTGGTGGTGAACACCAATCATGAGTTGGTTGGTCAGATCTTAAATACCAAAACTCAAAAGAAAAAAGAAAGGCTGGTAAATCAGGCTCTCGATCTCGCCAAACTGAGTAAGAACTTACTTAAAGGTGAGGAAATGACTCGGTTTATCAAGCGTAGTTACGATATGATAAAATAATTAAGTCGTACATAAGATTATTGATCCCGCCTGCATTAGCAGGCGGTTTTTTTATACCCTCTTTTAAAATTTACGTATAAATACGGATAGCATAACAAAATGACTTAGAGTACTTTGGTCTGAAATTAACCAATATAGTCATCAATTATGTATTCATTAAATGTTACCAATAACTACATCTGGCAAATAACTGCAGACGACGGTGCTGTGCAAATAAGTGAAAGAGGTGGTCATTACACTTTTGAAAAACTTGGGAACCTATTTCTCAATATTCCGGGAATGGGCCAAATGGTTTTTATAGATCTGGGTGAGGGAAAGATCCCCGGTTACCCGATCGTAAAAGAGACCTGGGGCGTACTAGTAAGAGGTGCTAATGTCGAAGCTTATTACCGTTACGAAGGAGGTGGAAACCTATCACTCACTTTCGATGCATTTGGCACCGCAACTCTTGCCACAACTAATGGAACTCTTATTTCAATTTCCCTGGACGAACTTATCGTTGAGGAAAGCGGTATCCCCGTAAACTAATCTTTAAAACAAAAAATTATGGAACCTTTTATAGGACAAATTATCATGTTTGGTGGCACTTTCGCCCCAAGAGGATGGGCCTTATGTGATGGCACCCTTCTAGCAATAGCACAAAACCAGGCCTTATTTTCTATACTCGGAACTACGTATGGTGGTGATGGGAGAACAACCTTTGGCCTTCCCGATCTAAGAGGACGGGTTTCCATGCATCCCGGTGCCGGACCCGGACTTAGTAACCGTAAATTAGGTGAAAAAGGAGGGACAGAAACCAATACGCTTACCTCTGCTCAAATGCCATTGGTACCTGTAAAGGTTAGCTCTGGAAATGCCACACAAACTGCTGCAACGGCAGGTGCCTCCATAGCTACTCCGGGAACAACCAGCGGTAGAACTTTTACCGCAACCGAAGGCTTTAATACCTCTACCCCAGACATCACCTTAAACAGTGCATCGGCCGGAGGTAATTCTGCTGCCGTGAACAACATACAACCTTACGAATGTGTTAATTACATCATTGCATTACAGGGTACTTATCCCAGCAGATCTTAATAAACATTAATAATCATAAATATAAACTAACTATTAAATTTTAAATTATGGATCCATTTTTAGGAGAGATCATTATGTTTGGCGGGAATTTCGCGCCCAGAGGATGGGCGTTATGCGACGGCCAGCTACTACCAATAAGCCAATATTCGGCCTTATTCTCAATATTAGGTACTACCTACGGGGGTGATGGCAGAACTACTTTTGCCCTTCCCGATCTAAGAGGTAGAGTTACTATGCATCCTGGACACGGGCCTGGTTTATCCAACCGTCGTTTGGGAGAAAAAGGTGGATCGGAAACAAATACGTTGACTTCTGCTCAACTGCCATCTGTACCTGTAAAAGTAAGTTCGGGGAATGCTACTCAGACCGCGGCCACAGCCGGATCTTCAATTGCTACTCCTGGTACAACAAGCGGGAGAACATTTACGGCTACCGAAGGATTTAACACTTCTTCGCCAGACATTACACTTAACAATGGCACGGCAGGTGGTAATTCTGCGGCAGTTAATAACATTCAGCCATACGAATGTGTAAACTATATAATTGCTTTACAGGGAACATTCCCAAGCAGAAGTTAATTGAAAACAACCATTAGAAATTACGAAAGGCCGGCAGTGAAAGCCGGTCTTTTTTTAATCGACCAGCCTGCATTGTAAACGAGGATGCTTACCACAAATATATTTGGTCCGTAAAATAGGTGCCAGTTCTATCATAGAATTTATCGCAAATAATTTAAATAACAACGTGAGTCCGCTTTCGTCAATTTGGAGAACTATATCATCATATATTCTAACTTCTGTTTGGATACTTAAATCATCGTAATCTGTATTCACATATTCCGGAATATGGGTTTCAACCGCTGGAAATGTATAGGATGGGAAATTGTCAAAATAAGCCTGCTTGTTATTCGCAAATGTTTCACGGTTTAAGGAAAAAAGATTTCCAAGCGTTTCATAATATATAACAGATTCGTCTCCTGTTTCTTTATAAACCTGTCTCTTCTGCGAATTTACCGCCAGGAGGTTCAAATTTATTTCTTCAGGTATAAATTGAACTTCTTTGTCCATCTGGTCCATAAGATTGAAAGTAATGGCAACTTGATGCTCACTTTTTAAAGCATGCGTCATCGCTTCAATTACTACTATGTCTACCCCTTCGGCTGTATCTAATTTCATGGTGGTAGCATCGCTGTTATAGCTCGCATCGATGTAAGATGAGGCGTCAAAATATTCAAAACACCTCAACATCGCCGTATAACTAACTTCATTTATCTCGATCAATGTGAAGCCAACTTCCTCCGGCGAGTACATATTAATTAACGGTAAAACCAAGGTGGCAAAAGGGCCGGTACCGGCATAAAGAACGCGAACCTTACTCCCCTTCTGCTCACGTTTCTGTTCCACGGCATTCCTAATACCCCTGCAGAATTTAACCGTTCTCAGATAATCATCAACACAAAGGGCCGCCATTAAAGGCCCAATCGCCTTTCCAGTATCGGTAAATATGGTCTCGTCTTTTTGCTCACCCAATTTGGTGATTCCGGAGGCCTCCTGCAATAAGGATTTGAGATCACGACACGCGGATAAGAGCTCTCCGTGTCCGGCATTCTCGCTATAGATTATTTTTGTAATGTCTTTAAAAATGGAGTAGCCTTTGGTCATTTTCACTGTTTACTGATGTTTTGGGGCTCTAAGATATTAAATAACCTTGCTAAAAAGTATCTTCTTTTTAAAACTAATGCCTTGAAATTTGAAGGCCTCATTTTTCCTTTAGAAATATCATTTAACAATGAGTTTCAATTGCATTTCAAATTTTTAGCTATCTTTAAGCAACTAACCTCTTATTTATGAAATATCCGAATACCTCCCGAAGGTCATTCCTGGGTAAAACTGCGGTAGCAGTTGCCGGGGTGACGTTCTTCTCTACCCAGGAGACTCTCGCACACCTACTAAATAATTCTTCTCCTTTTATTGGTTATAATCCTTTTTCTGAAGCAAAATCAGATCTAAGAACTTTTTTAAGCCTCGAAAAAACATTGAAAGTTTCCGGGGTGGTGTATGATAGCGATGGGATTAAAACAATTCCAAATGCTAAAATAGAAGTATGGCATCTCTCCCCGAACTCAAATAAATATAAGCATCGGGGATATTTTTTTAGTGATGCTGAAGGCCATTATACTTTCAAAACGGATTACCCTAACAGAACTGAAGGGAAAAAACCCAGGATATACTTTAAAACCACTAAGGGAAACACGACAAGATTCACCGAATTGGTGCTGGATAAAAATTGTGCCTATATCACTAGTGAACACTGGGCCCAGAACACGGCATTGAAAAATAAACTATATCCAAAGTTCAAATCTTCCCCATCTGAACACAAAATACAATTCAATTTTACTATATAACTAACCAAAAGATTAAATTATGGAACCATTTTTAGGACAATTAATGTGTGTGGGTTTTGGTTTTGCGCCATCAGGCTGGGCCACTTGTGAAGGACAATTACTTCAAATTTCTTCAAATTCTGCACTCTTTTCTCTGTTAGGAACCACCTTTGGTGGGGACGGACGTACCACTTTCGGCTTACCGGATCTAAGAGGAAGAGTTCCCATTGGACGCGGACAAGGTCCCGGACTTCCCAATTATACATGGGGAGCAGAAGGCGGCACCTATCAGAATATTCTCAATGTAAACCAATTACCCCCTCACGACCACCCGTTTTTGGTTAGTTCGGCAAATGCTACTCAATCTGCTGCAACCGGCGGTTCTAGTATTGCTACGCCCGGTGTACAAAGTGGAAGAACATTTACTCCCGGTTACGGATTCAACAGTTCTACACCAAATACTGTACTTAACGCTGCGTCAATATCGAATACTGGATCTGCTTCAGCTGTAAACAACATGCAACCATACGTTGGTATGTACTGGATCATTGCCCTGGTAGGACTATATCCTTCAAGAAGCTAAGCTGTCATCCTGCAACTCGATAACTTCCCAGTTTGGAATATCGCTGGTTGTATGGTGAAGACGATATCGTGTCGCCCCAACATTATAAAGCGACTTTACACAATACGAATTACTAATAAGGGATTGGGCCTTTGTTAGTTTTAGATCCCCGTAAATAATAACATCTGCATAAACGCAGATATCCGGAGTTTCTGTAAAATCTGCAGGTACTGCGATAGGTTCACTAAAATATTCAAATGAAGGCGAAATTTGTATATCCCTGGTGATCGAAAATAGTGATCGACGGTCTCGTGTTTTTATTTCCGACCCCAGATCAAGTACGTTCTTATAAATATCGAAATAAGGTTCTTTTGAATAGAATGATTGTTCGGTGTATACATTTATAGACTCTGGGATAAAGATTCCCTTATCCTTTAGTTGAGAGGCAAGATTTTGAGTAATGCGAACCTGTGGCTCCTTAGTGAGTCCTTTATCCATCGTCTCACTTACAACAATATGTAGAGGAAGCTCCCGAGGATGCTGATAAATTATGGCATCACCCAAATATCCGGGTCTAAAATAATCCCCGGCACCCAGGGCGATGATCAATTCCTCCACAGAGTTGATCGAACTGGCATTGATATCAAGTAAAGTAATTGATAATTGATCAGGAGTGAAAAGACAGAGTAACGGAAAAACAATGGGAGCTCCCGGGCCACAACCTGCATAAACGAGCTGTATTTGTTCATCAGGAAATCGCATAATTGCATCCTGTATTGCGGCATGAAGTCCTTTAATAAATCGTACCGTCCTTAAAGGATCTCTAAGACAGTCTAGCGCATGCTGTGAGGACAATGCGATCCCACCGTCAACATGCGTAGGATCTGTATTACTATACGACCCATCGGGCACAAAGTCTCGAAGTAATTCCTGATACATTTGGGCTAGTGAGTTTGCAATTTCAACTTCTTCTGCTTCAGAATTGGTTTTAAGCAGCGATTCGGTTAAAGGTCTAAACAATGAAAATTTTGCCGTCATACAGGAAAATTAGAAAAACAAAAGGACTCCTAAAATACGTAAAATCACGTATTGGATTCGAGCCCCAGAAACAATACAATTGAATAATAACCATATACTAATTGAAATTAAATTAATCTATTGAGTACCAAGCAAATAAAATCAACATGAAAAATCTTTACTTCTTACTGATCTCGCTTTTAATCGCTGCGATTCCGGCAACGTCTGTTGTAGCTCAAGGAACAGAAACTTTTGAAACTCCTCTCCCGGTTAATTCAACTAGCTGGACCAATGCCGGACTTACCTTTAGCTCTAGTTCTGCAAATTTTGATACCGATGAGTTTATAGGTGCGGGTGCAGGTGGTTCCGATCGCTATATTGATAATATCGACGCCCCTGCTACGGGAAGCATATATTCTATATCGATCACGGGTGGTGCAACGCTCTTTACCATGCAGAGCATGGAAGTATACGTATCGTCTATCGCGACAGGAGACAACCCTACCGATGACGGATCTATGATCTTTAGAGGGTTTAATGGAGTCACGGAAGAGTTTTCCTATACAAAACCAATGGGTACCTTCCCTACAGACTTCACCAACAATGGATTCTTTCTTCTTGATTTCTCTGCTATACCGGGATTAGGTGATGTATCCGATACCAATATCGATCGGATTGAAATGGAATTAGCCGGCGCATTTCAGTACTTCGCCGTAGACAATTTTGCATTCGACAATGAGGTACTCGAAGCAGATCCACCAGAAGTGCAAAGTATAACTGTTGTGGGTACGCCAAATAGTACCGCGACGTCGGTAGATTTCCTGGTGACCTTTAATGAAAACGCAAACATGGTGACCACCGATGATTTTTCGGTTGATGCAACCGGTGGAGTTACTGGTTCTATCACAGGAATTAGCGGATCGGGGACCATGTATACCCTCACCGTTTCCGGAATTTCCGGCGAAGGTACCATTAGTATAGATCTGAATGGAGGAACCGACATTGAAGATGACCTTGGTAATGCCGGCCCTCCAGCATTTACGGCTGGCGAAGTACATGTTGTTTCGCGTTGCTTCCAGGAAACTTTCGAGTCCTTTACAGCAGGTGATATTATGTGGTCCAGTAATGGGGTGACCTATTCATCGGGAACAGCCAATTTCAACGTGGAATTGTTCGCCAATGGCGGTGCCGGTGGCTCGGATCAATTCCTTTCCAATGATGCCGATCAGGGCACTATGAAAGTTTATACTATAGCCCCTACAGGCGCGGAGTTATTCACCGTTGAGGCTGCCGACTTCTATTTATCTTCCGAATTAAACGGTGCCAACCCAACCGATGATGGTACGCTAACTCTGGAAGGTAGACTAGGTGGAAGTACACTTTATACCATTCAGAAGACAATGGGATTCCCCACAGACTTCTCTGTAAACAATGGATTCTATACAGTAGATTTTGCCACTGAAGGGTCTGCAGATTACAGCCTAACCAATATAGATGAGTTACGAATAAGCATAGGTGGTTTATTCGAATACATTGCAATGGACAATTTTGAACATTGTGAAGAAATTACAGCAGCCGCTCCACCTATCGTACAGAGCATTAAACTGGTTGGAAACCCGCCAGCAAATTCGGCCTCGGTCGATTTTGAAGTAATTTTTAACGAAGATGCCGTAAATGTTAGTACAGACGACTTCTCGCTGGATCTACAGGGAACTGCTGCAGGAACAATAAATAGTATATCGGGATCGGGAAATACTTATATGGTAGATATCAACGGTATATCCGGGGAAGGAAGCCTTCGCCTGGATCTAAATCCGGGAACCGATATTGAGGACCTGTCCGGGAACACCCCTCCTGATCCGTTTACCGATGGAGAACGATTTATAGTCTCCATTTGCGATGTAGAAACATTTGAAGGTCTTCCAATCGGAACCTTTAACTGGACTACCAACACGGTTCCATGGACAGCCGGTAGCACCGATTTCGGAGTTGATGAGTTTATAGGAGCTGGAGCTGGTGGTTCAGATAGATATATCGATAATGTTACCAGTCCGGGGCTTTTGGATGTGAATTCCATCGCAATCACCGATACCCAAATGGTGAAAATGGGTAGCATGGAAATTTATGTTTCGTCAGATCCTGTTGGGGCAAATCCAACCGATGATGGAACTCTTACCGTTGTGGGAAAATTGGATGGAGTAACACAATATACTATTGTTAAATCAATGGGCTTTCCAACCATCTTTGGAAGTACACACGGATTTTACCTGTGGGATTTTTCTACCGAAGGCGGCGTGGATAATTCCATGACCGATATAGACGAAATCGAGCTAACGCTGGGTGGGGCATTTGAATATCTCGCAGTAGATAACTTTAAGTTTTGTATGGATCCACCAGACGAAACCGAAGTGGCTCTTGCCGGTGGAACCCTAACTATCACCGATATCAATGGTGGTACATCAGACGATGTTTTCGATCTTTCGATCGTAGGCCCGAACCTTCGTATCACCAATACAGTAGATCGCTTTCTTGTGAGTGGTGCCGGAGTGGTAGAAGTAGATGATAATACCGTTGATGTACTTTTAGCTAATATCACTAATGGTATTGTTCTTAATGCAGCAGCTGGAAACGATTCTTATACGCAAAGTTCGGCTATCACACTCGCCGGGGCATCGAATGATTTTACAGTTCAGAATATCGAAAGTTTTACCCAGAGTGCAGCGTTGGATGTGGGAGGATCTGTAACCTATGGAGTTTCAGGAGCCGTAACTTTAAATACAACTACAGCAGGTGGTGACCTTAGCATTGCATCGGTTGGAAATATTACCGATTCTGGAAACACGATCACGGTTTCCGGTGCAGCTAGCCTCAATACAGGAGCCGCTGGAAATATAGATATGTCCGGTCCCTTTAATGTTAGTGGAATGATAGATGCCGATGCCTTGAACGTTACAATTTTTAATACTCCTTCCGTTCCATGGATCATAAATAATATTTCCGCCTCAACTGGAAATATCAATATCACCAGTAACAGTAACGGACTCACACTTACAGGCTCGATAACAGCCAATGCAGGTGCCGGAAATGCTACCATACGCTCTGGCGGTTTAGGAGGAATTAACCAAACCGGAGGAGTTATAACTGCAAATAATCTAATAATCAATACGGGCGGGCAAACCGCCACGATCACCCAGCCAGGAAACGATGTAAACACATTAAATGTAGGTACTGGTTCTGCAACATTCACAGATGTAGACGATGTTAGCATAACAGGAATAAACCCGTTGAATCAATTATCGGTTACCGCCACCGATATAGACTTCTCTAATACAGCGACAGTTACCTTAAGTGGTGCCGGTGCCAATGTTTTTAATGGAAATATCACAGCGAATCCGGGATCACAGTTAAATCAAAATTTAGGAGATGTAAGTTTTACCGGAACAACGATAAACCTCAATAATCTTCAGTATAATGGCGCTGGTGGAACAAATACCAGTTTCGACGCAACTACAACGACAGCAGGAAGTGCATTAACTTTCTTCAATCTAAATGTAAATAGCGGAGATTATCAAACCAACGCAGTTACAACCTTTGTGAACGGGACAGCTATGTTTGGATCTACTGCCAATTTAATTGGTACCGGAACAATTAGTGGAGACGTGGTTATAGCCAATGGAGGGGAGCTCGCTCCAGGTAACAGTCCTGGTTGTCTTTCCACCGGAAGTTTAACCTTATCATCAGGTTCTACGGCAACTTTCGAAGTAACAGGTCCTACTCCGTGTACGCAACACGACCAGGTTCAGGTTACAGGAACTGTGACTATAAACGGGGCTACTTTTAACCCGTTGATAGGCTATGCCAATGCGCCCGCAGATGAAATTATTTTAATTCTTAATGATGGTGTCGATGCTGTAACCGGAACCTTTGCAGGATTACCGGAAGGTACTGCAGTGAATTTCGGTGCGTTTATGGGATTCATCTCCTATGTAGGAGGTGATGGAAACGACGTAATCCTTGCGGCAGACACTACTCCACCTACAGTAACCTGTCCTTCAGATATAACTCAAGGCACAGATCCGGGTATGTGTAGTGCGGTGGTAACTTTCACCGTAACAGCTACAGACGACAATCCTGGAGTAACCCTTGTGGTAACACCTCCGTCGGGAAGTACTTTCCCAGTAGGAACTACCCTGGTAACAGCTACAGCCACTGATGCCTCTGGAAATATGGCAAGCTGTACTTTTAATGTTACGGTTAACGATACTGAAGCCCCGGTGGTTACCTGTCCGGCCGATATAACACAAGCGAATGACCCAGGTATGTGCGGAGCGGTGGTCACTTTTATGGCTTCCGCCACCGATAACTGTCCCGGAGTAACTACTTCTAGTGTGCCAGCATCAGGTAGTTTTTTCCCAGTGGGAACAACAACAGTTACAGTAACTGCAACAGATGCGGCAGGAAATACAGACACCTGTATGTTCGATGTAACAGTAAACGATACCGAAAATCCAACGATTAGCTGTCCGGCAGATATCGTAGTTAGCAACGATCCCGGAGCTTGTGGAGCCGTTGTAACCTTCGCGGACGCAACTGCTATGGATAATTGTGCAGGAGTTACTGTGGCACAGACTGGTGGCCCGGCTTCGGGCTCAACCTTCCCTGTAGGTACTACGGCCGTTACCTATACAGCAACAGACGCGGCAGGAAACACAGCTATGTGCAGCTTTAATGTAACTGTCAACGACACTGAAGATCCTGTAATAACCTGCCCTGCAGATATTACAGTAAGCAATGATCCGGGTGTATGTGAGGCTGTTGTAACGTATACAGCACCAGTGGGTACCGATAATTGCCCCGGGGCAACTACAATGCAAACTGCAGGTTTACCTAGCGGAAGCTCGTTCCCGGTTGGAACAACCACAAATACCTTTGTGGTAACAGATGCCAGTGGAAATACAGCGACCTGTAGTTTTGATGTTATCGTTAACGATACTGAAGACCCGGTGGTTACCTGTCCGGCCGATATAACACAAGCGAATGACCCCGGTATGTGTGGAGCGGTGGTCACTTTTATGGCTTCCGCCACAGATAACTGTCCCGGAGTAACTACTTCTAGTGTACCAGCATCAGGTAGTTTTTTCCCAGTGGGAACAACAACAGTTACAGTAACTGCAACAGATGCAGCAGGAAATACAGCTACCTGTAGTTTTGATGTAACCGTCAACGATACCGTAGATCCTGTAATAAGCTGTCCGGCAGATATAAATGTGAACAACGATCCAGGGCTATGTTCGGCGGTAGTAACTTATACTGCACCCGTAGGAACCGATAACTGTGCTGGCGCAACTACAGCGCAAACAGCTGGTTTACCATCGGGCTCTGCATTCCCTGTGGGAACAACAACCAATACTTTTGTGGTGACCGATGCTTCCGGAAATACAGCTACCTGTAGCTTCGACGTAACTGTAGCCGATAACGAACCACCAGTGGCGGTTTGTATGGATATTACAGTACAATTGGATGCTAATGGTATGGCGATTATAACTCCTTTCGATGTGGACGGAGGCAGTACAGATAACTGTGGAATTGCTTCACTTGCTGTGTCGCCAAGCGCTTTCGATTGTTCGAATGTAGGCACAAATACTGTAACCCTTACCGTTACAGATACCAGTGGTAACTCCTCATCCTGTACCGCTACTGTTACGGTTGAAGATAATGTACCTCCAACCGCCATGTGTGTACCGGACTTTACCCTACCGCTAGATGCGACAGGTAATGCTTCTATCACCCCGGCCGATATTGACAATGGGTCTACCGATGCCTGTGGTATCGCTAGCCTAAGCATATCGCCGAGTACATTCACATGTGCCGATGTTGGACCTAATACGGTAACTCTAACCGTGACCGATGTTAACGGAAATGTGTCTACTTGTACAACGGTAGTCACAGTAGAAGACGTAACTCCACCATCAATTGCCTGTCCGGCAGATGTAATTACATCTAACGATCCTGGCATTTGTGGAGCCACCGTATTCTTTGCCGATGCAATTGCTACGGACGAATGTGGAGTAATGTCTGTTGTGCAAACCATGGGGCCAGCAAGCGGAAGTGTATTCCCTGTTGGAACAACTACCATCGAATTTACAGCAACCGATGTGAACGGTAATACTAATACGTGTACGTTCGATATTACCGTTAACGATGACGAGCCACCAGTGGCAGTTTGTATGGATATAACCATCTCACTGGATGCTTCAGGAAACGCTACAATCACACCAATGGATGTGGATGGTGGGTCTACAGATAATTGTGGAATTGCCTCAATGACGGTTACCCCAAGTACGTTCACTTGCGCCGATGTTGGGCCTAATAACGTAGTTCTGGAAGTAACCGATACTAGCGGTAATGTATCCAGCTGTATTGCTGTGGTTACTGTAGAAGATGTTACTCCACCGGTAGCAGTATGCCAGGATATTACTGTGCAGCTGGACGTGAACGGAATGGCTACCATTACCGGAGCCGATGTGGACGGAGGTTCGACCGATGCCTGCGGTGTGGCAAGTTTAAGCGTATCTCCAGATACCTTCGATTGCTCCAACGTTGGAGATAATGTGGTTACGCTTACTGTAACCGATGTTAATGGAAATACCTCTACCTGTACAGCGGTTGTGACCGTTGAAGACAATATAGCACCGGATCTGGTGTGTATGGATATTACATTGGAACTGGATGAGAATGGTGAGGCTGTGATCACACCAGATGACGTTATCCTTAGTAATACCGATGCCTGTGGTATCGATACTACTGCGGTCGATATCTTCGAGTTTGACTGTGACGATGTAGGAACTCCTGTTACTGTGACGGTATTCTCCATAGATGTAAACGGAAATATCAGTTCGTGTATGGCGGTTGTAACCGTGGTAGATGCACTCCCACCGGTAGTAACCTGTCCGGCAGATCAAACTGTCGATCCCGGACCTGGAAACCTGTTCTATACAGTTCCTGATTACTTTGCAACCGGGGAAGCGACTGCTGTCGACAATTGCACCGATCCGTTGACTATAACATCACAGGATCCGGCAGCGGGTACCCAACTCACCGATGGTGTCTATACAGTAACCATTTGTGCTACCGATGATTCAGGAAATGAGGGATGCTGTACTTTCGAGCTTACTGTTGAAAGTATTCTGGGCGGTAACGATCCGGCAGATTTCGGAACCCTGGTACTCTATCCTAACCCCGCTACAGATGTGATATATCTTAGTAATCCTAAGCGAATGGAGCTTGAGAAAGTAGCTATCTACGATGTGACAGGTAGATTGGTGAAGACCATTAGTTTGGAAGGAATGGGAAGTGAAAAAGCCCTTGATATCTCGGAGTTGGCATCTGCAACCTATATGTTCATTATAAATAGTGAATATGGGCAAATGACAAAATCGATCGTTAAGGAATAGTTTAATTTAAATTGATAGAAAAACCCTTCTTTAGATTACCAAAGAAGGGTTTTTTATTTTTATTACTGTATTTTTAATCGCAACTTTAATTTATCTCCCAACCCTTAAAATCCATAGTTTCATGTTACCCTGGCATCAATATTTATTAGGCGTAATTTTCGTCGCTGCAGGTTTTTATCACTTTAAAAAACCTAAACTATACGAGCGTATCATGCCACCTTATCTTCCTATGCCGTCCACTTTGGTTTTAATTAGCGGTGCGGCGGAAATGATCTTAGGGCTTATGTTTCTAAATCCTTCTACACAAACCATTGCCGGCTGGGGTTTAATAGGGTTATTGGTGCTTTTCATCCCTGTTCATGTCTATATGCTTCAAAATGAAAAAGCTTCTCTCAATCTACCTAAATGGGTACTTATCCTGCGTTTACCGCTACAATTTGTTCTAATGTACTGGGTGTATCTATATTTGAAATAATGGAACTTTTTAATTCTGAAGATCTGTTAAATACCAACCTTGATCTAAAAGATGCGGATGTTATCTACTTCCCTGCTTTTTTATCATCAAGTGCAGCTAATTCCTACTTCAAAAAACTTTATGCAGATACTCCGTGGCAACAGGATGACGTCAAGCTTTTTGGAAAAGTTTATCCTCAGCCTCGCCTAACAGCCTTATATGGCAATAATGACAGGTCGTATAGCTATTCCGGGATCGTCATGAATCCAATGCCATTCACTCCCCTGTTACTGGAAATTAAAGATAAGGTTGAGAAAGTTTCGGATGTAAAATTCACCACTGTTTTGCTAAATCTGTACCGCGATGGGAACGATAGTAATGGCTGGCATAGTGATGACGAAAAGGAACTCGGACAGGATCCGGTTATTGCATCGATTAGTCTTGGTGCTAAACGAAGGTTTCAATTGCGGCATAAAAAAGATAAAAGCCTACGTACTAATATAGAACTGGAACATGGTAGCTTATTTCTTATGAAAGGATCTACCCAGCATTATTGGCAACACCAGCTTCCAAAATCGAAACGGATTACAGAGCCTCGAATCAACTTAACTTTTCGGATTATTGCCTCATAAGGCGAGAAACACCCGAAGGGGTTGTGTACGAATAAAGGGTAGACAACATGAGCAATACCAGCCCGTGATATATCAATTTTGGATACATCCCGGCAGCGATTAAAAAGACCAACATTGAAAACGACAAAACAATCCCTACGATTATGGTTTTCTTATAACAAATGTTAAGCAGTAGTAGAAGTCCTATGATGGACTCGATAAAGGGAACAACAGTAGCTCCGGTGGATAATAAAAACTCACCCCCAATAAAAAACCTTGTAAAATTAACCTCAACAAAATCTATATATTCAGCCAGATGGATAATTTTCCATAAGCCGTGAAGCAAAATAAGACCTCCGGTAACAATTCGCAGCGCGTTTTTAACCTCTTTAAATTTCTTCATAAATCACTAAAAATCGCACAAAAGTACTCAATTTCAGTAAGTTAAGGTTGTATATTTCATTAATGTTTTCATAAAATGCAGCCATAGAAATCCGTTTTCGATATTATGCATGCATAATAAGATATAATTCACTCTATCCGATAGAATTTTTCAGGTTACCTTAAAATCGAATTTTCAAAAACTAGAAATACAGTTGTAACTATCAATCGAAGATATCGTTCAGGACTTTTGCTAACCTGATCCCTCCTTTTTGCATTTGGAATCGTGCTGTGTCCACATACTTATACATATAACTATAACCAAGATCATCACCAACCTTAGTATTTGCGTAAATATCCTGGCATAAAACACGACTCTCCTTCATCCAGTCGAGGATAGAACCGTTTGCTATTTGGTTTAATTGACCTTTTGAAAGTTTTCGAGAATTCGCGGCCAATTCAGAATAGGACATATTGTAGCTCTCAATCATTTTGGTGTCCCAAACGGTATGAAGATTGGTACCTTCCCCAAACCACAATACCTGGAAATCGTTCCCGCCTTTATCACTTGCCATACCCACATGTAAAGGCTGATGCAGGTCTCCAATAAAATGCACGAGTAGTTTTAAATGAAATGCCTTCTCCTCCCTGGTCGTTGCCTCATCTTCCAGAATCTCTATACACTTGTATATTCCCTGGATTAGATCACCTCTATCGCTCTTGGGGTGAGAATCGTAATCACTATCAAAAGGATAGTTCACAAAATGCCATGCCCAGTACTCCCCGTAACGTTTATCGCTTTTTATTTCATCTCCATAGGTGGAGACCAGCGCCAATGAAGCACCGTCCAGCAATTTATTGATCTTCTTTGCGGCTTTTCTGCTGAGATATTGTTCGGCTATTTCGCCCGTGGTTCTATGTCCGGTACGACCCCAATCAAAAACTTTTTCGGCTGCAGACAAACTACATATTGAAAGCATAATAAGGAAGACTGTAATTCTCATGTTCAATAATTTTCAGCAAAGATACCAAGCTTTCTACTAAAATGAGACTGGCATGAATTTATAAATGTTAACTTTATTTCAGAAAGTAATTGATACAGTAAACAATATTTAAGTGGTTAGCTGTGTTGTGTATGCTAAATTCCAAAATATGACAATGAAAAACATCTTATATATCCTTCTCTTTTTTTTCTTCGGAAAAGCGATTGCTCAGACCGATAATTTTACTTCCGAGGAGATCAAGATTAACGAGCTAATTGAAGGCACACTATTACTCCCGGATACCGAACGCCCTCCGCTGGTGATCCTCATTGCAGGATCCGGTCCTACTGATAGAAACGGTAATCAGGCCATGCAAAAGAACAATTCTCTTAAATTTCTCGCTGAAGGACTTTATAAGGAGAATATCGCCACTTTTAGATATGATAAGCGAATTCTCAAGATCATGAAAATGGGGAAGATCGACGAAACAAAAATAGATTTCGATCATTTCGTGGAAGACGCCAGGGATATACTCAATTTTTTTAAGAATGATAACAGGTTTGGCAACATCATCCTATTAGGACACAGCCAGGGATCTCTGGTAGGTATACTCGCGGCAATAGACGGTGCAGACGGACTTATTTCTCTGGCCGGGGCTGGTCAGGCCATCGATGATGTGATCGTTGCTCAACTCGAAAAACAGGCGCCCGGCCTCAAGGATAATGCAAGGCAAAGTTTTGATGACCTTAGGGTAAATGGTGTTGCACAAAATTACAGTCCGGGCCTGGCATCTATCTTCCGGCCTTCCATTCAACCATTTATCTTTAGCTGGATGAAGTACGATCCGGCAAAAGAGGTTGCTAAACTCGACATTCCTGTGTTGATAATCAATGGCGATAAGGACCTGCAGGTTCATGTCTCGGAAGCCGAGATTCTACATGCCGCTAAACCGGATTCTAAATTGAAGATCATCGAGAATATGAATCATATCTTTAAGGAGATTAAAGGTAATGATCTGGAGAATCAGAAATCCTATAACGAGTATAACCGCCCTGTGATGCCCCAATTAATTGAGGCTATAAGGGATTTTATCTCCTCCATCTAGTTTCAGTAATTATTGTATTTTGCAGACAAACTTATACCATCATGCAGGATACAGCTTCAGAAATTATTAAAGATACCACCCCTTTTATAACCAGCGACACTATAGTTTTTGGGTTATTAATGATCTGTCTGGGATTGATTTTTTACACCTCTTCACGAAAAGACGGGTTTTGGTATAAATTCTACAAAATAGTGCCTGCACTTTTTATGGCCTATTTTATCCCTGCTATCCTAACCACTTCGGGCTTAATTGCCCCGGAATGGACCACTGTGAACGACGCTGGAACGGCAACCGAAGGGTCCACCAGCCTCTACTATATGTCCAGTAGATATTTACTGCCTGCGGCGCTTGTGTTAATGACTCTCAGTATCGATCTAAAAGGAGTTTTCAATCTGGGCCCTAAGGCCGTGATCATGTTCCTTACCGGAACTACAGGGATCATTCTAGGAGGGCCTTTGGCATTACTTATTGTTGGGGCTATATACCCTGACGCCGTAGCCACTCCCCTTACACCTGTACCGGGGGTTGGCGAAACCAACGAGATCTGGGCCGGCCTTTCCACACTTTCGGGGAGTTGGATCGGTGGTGGCGCTAACCAGACAGCCATGTTCGAGATATATGGGTATAATCCTAAATTATTCGGGCAAATGGTGTTTGTAGATATCGTAGTAGCCAATATTTGGATGGCATTATTACTAATTGGGATTGGTAAAGCCGCCGGAATCGATAAATGGTTGAATTCCGATACATCAGCCATTGAAAAATTAAAGGAAAAGGTTTCAAAATTTTCAAAGAAGGTAGAGCGAAATCCCAGCTTTGCAGACCTGATGATCCTTGCGGGGATCGCTTTTGGAGCTGTTAGTCTGGCACATCTTGGAGCGGGCTATATAAGCGGGTATTTCGAGTCTATGGTGAATAGCATGCCCAAGGGACTCGGACGGAATATGCTTAGTTTTATGAGTTCTTCCTTTTTCTGGATGATCACAATTGCCACTATTATAGGGGTGTTGCTATCGTATACCAAAGCAAGGAATTATGAAGGAGCAGGAGCAAGTAAGTTTGGTAGCGTGTTTATTTACATACTCGTGGCCAGTATAGGTATGAAAATGGATCTCACGCTTATCTTCGAAAATAAGATGCTTATTGTGATCGGTCTCCTCTGGATGGGTGTACATGCCGGACTTTTAATACTAGTCGCTAAGTTGATCAAAGCGCCCTATTTCTTCCTGGCAGTTGGTAGTCAGGCGAACGTTGGCGGTGCCGCATCGGCACCGGTAGTTGCCTCCGAATTTCACCCCTCACTGGCCACTGTGGGTGTATTACTGGCGGTTTTTGGCTATGCCATTGGGACCCTCGGCGCTGTTGCCTGTACATTCCTCATGCAACTGGTAACAGCTGCCTGATAATTGGTAAAAAAATAGCATCTTTGCGAGGCAAAAAATTAAAATCCAAATGAGATATATAATCGGGATCCTTATTGTGTGTTTGTGGCTTACCGCCTGTACTAACGGGGATAACAGAATGGAGTTGACAGGAACGGTGAAAGGACTGAAAAAAGGGACTTTACTGCTTCAGAAGATAAACGACACCCTACTTATAACCGTAGACTCTCTTGTAATCAACGGGGTACCTGACTTTCAATTTTCGGAGGAAGTGTCCAGCCCGGAAGTGTATTATCTCTACCTGCGACTCGAGAACGGTAACTTGCTGGACGACCGCATTCCGTTCTTCGCAGAACCTTCAGAAATACATATAGAAACATCCCTGAAAAAATTTGGTAACGATGTTAAAATAAGTGGTTCGACCAACCAGGAGAAACTGGAAGAATACAAACTCCTGATGCAGCGATTCAGCAACCGGAATCTCGATCTTATTCAGGCGGAATTCGAGGCAAGACAAAAGGGTAACGATTCTCTTGCAGGCCACTTAAAAATGCAGCAGGATAAGATCTTAGCGAGTAAATATCTGGCGACGGTGAATTACGCGGTTCAGCAAAAAAAGCACGAGATCGCCCCTTATCTAATGTTAAGCGAAGTTTACGATGCCAATTTAAAGTACCTGGATACCGTGTACAAAACGCTTGATCCCCAGGTTAAGGAATCGAAATACGGAAAGGAACTGGCTGCTTTTATTGAGAGTCGCCGGAAGGAAGAGAATTAACCCAGTGCGTTTATCTTATCGATAAGTTTTCGACCGCGTTCTTCAAGCTCATTGTTGATAGCCTTAAAGTGGCTTTTAGGATCTTCCACGTCTTTAGCATTAACCTTCTCAATTAATTCGTCGAAGGTTTCAATGGCTTCATCAATTATTTTTTCCGACTTCTTCGTGTCTTTTTCAGGATTGGTAAGTTCCCAGATATACACAGCTTCGATGATATCACCCAGAACGTAATTAATATCTTTTTTCAGATCTCTAACACTTGCCATTTTTACAAAATTTATTTTGGCGCAAGTTACGAATACTTACGGAATGTAAACTTCCAAAAGCGTAGCGGAAGAGGTTTTTATTAAAATTTTTTCAATACAAGCCGGGATGAGAATGGTTTCTCCTTTGCTCAAGGCTACAGTTTCATAGTTTGTTTGGAACTGCGCTTCTCCTTCAATACACATATAAACCCTGAATGAATCAAGTCCCGCCGTATCGCGCTCAAGAGGCCGAGTTAACATCAATTTATTGGTTTCAAAATACTGGGAAGTACAAAGAGGCACGATGTCGTTTTGCTTGTCTTTATACGATTGTTTAGCCTGGGTAGGCTTAAAATTGATAGCCATCAGGGCCTGCTCTGTATGCAATTCGCGCATATTCCCATCTACATCCGGGCGATCCCAGTCGTAAATTCGGTATGTGATGTCTGAAGTTTGCTGAATTTCAGCCAGGAGAGTGCCCCCTCCTATCGCATGTACCGTGCCCGGAGCTATAAAATAAACATCTCCAGGTGTTATGGCTTCCATTTGAAGGATCTCTGTGATATTTCCTTCTGAAAGTGCTTTCTTATAGGTTTCTTCATCCATAGGACGGTTAAAGCCTACGATAAGCCGGGCATGGGGGTCGGTATCTACGATGTACCACATTTCTGTTTTTCCGAAGGAATTATGCCTCTCCGCCGCAAGGGCATCATCCGGGTGCAATTGCACCGAAAGGTCTTCCTTAGCATCGATAAATTTGAAAAGCAGCGGGAATTCGGTGCCGTAGGTTCTAGAAACCCTTCTCCCAAGTAGTGAGGGTCCATGGTGCTCTAATAAATCCTTCAAATTTGTGCCTTTAAACTTACCATTAGACACGATAGAGATATCGCCTGCAACCCCTGATAACTCCCAAGATTCGCCTATATTGCCTTCAGAATTACCCTTTCCAAATACATTCCTCAATTTTTCACCACCCCATACTTTAGGCTTTACAATAGGTATAAATTTTAATGGATAAAGATGGTTTTCTAATATCATGATCAACCCGTATAAAGTACAAAGTTTCTGGGGGTTTCATATAATTTAACCGAGAGGTCGAATTTCGAGTCCAGCCTGGGTCGGAGTTTTTCCCATATCACTTTGGCGATATTCTCGGCGGTAGGATTTAAATTTGCAAATTCGGGAACTTCCAGGTTTAAGTTCTTATGATCGAACGCATCTTCTATTTCTTCACGAATAAGGTCTTTTAGTACTTTTATATCGATCAGGTAACCGGTTTCCGGATCTACTTCTCCGGTCACTCCAACTTCCAGCTCGTAATTATGCCCGTGATAGTGGGGATTATTACATTTTCCGAAGATCTCTTCATTTTTCTCATCGCTCCAGTCTTTACGGTAAAGTCTGTGAGCGGCGTTAAAATGAGCCTTTCTATATACTGTTAAACTCATGACGATAGGTGTTGGTAAAATTTATCAAAGATGATCTTAAACCAGGCCGTATAATTATCGGGATGAGACTTCATGTCTTCCTTAACATCCTTTATTGGCATCCATTTCCAGGCATGGACTTCATCTTTATTTATCTCGGGTTCATCATTGTAGTTTCCTACCAGGATATGATCGAATTCGTGTTCAGTGAGGCCGTTATCAAATGGTGCTTTGTAAATAAACGATGTCGTTTCTTTCAAATCTGTAGTGAAACCCATTTCTTCCTTAAGTCTGCGTGTTCCGGCTTCTATATTCGACTCACCTTCTCTTTGGTGGCTACAGCAGGTATTGGTCCACAGTCCCGGGGAATGGTATTTATGAAGCGCGCGCTGCTGCAGCATTAATTCACCCTTATCATTAAAGATAAAGACCGAAAAAGCTCGGTGTAATACCGCCTTTTCGTGTGCCTCCTGTTTGGGCATTAGCCCGATCTGTTCGTCCTGTTCATTTACAAGGATCACAAGTTCTTCCTGCATAGCAACCTTTCTTTTTGTTTCAAAAGTACGAAATAGCAGGGTGTAATAACAAACAAAAAAGCGTCCAATACAAGTATTGGACGCCTTAAGTGAGGTTAAAATATTCCTAATTCTGAATAATAAACATCGATCTGCGGTTAAGCTGATGCTCCTCTTCAGTACATTCAACACCATTAGAACACTGGTTTGTTAATTGGTATTCACCATATCCTCGGGCCGAAAGCCTGCTACGGTCTATACCTTTACCAACCAACCATTCTAAGGTAGACTGAGCTCGTTTTTCGGAAAGCGCCTCGTTATAAGCGTCGTTTCCTCTCGAATCTGTATGAGATTCTATATGAATGATCAGCTCAGGATATTGTCTCATCGCGGCCAGGATCTTAGCTAGTTCGATCTCAGCATCAGGACGAATATTGTATCTATCAAAATCAAAATAAATTGGCTCTAGTTTAAGTCGGCAACCCAGATCGTTTGGCGGACAAGGATCGCATTCCAGAACAAGATCGGCCATCACGGTTCCGGATGTACTTGGTGTAGTAACCAGTTTTTCGTTGTATTCACAACCATCACCTATGGCACGAACTATATATACCGAACTACACTCCGCCAGGTTGTCGAAGGAATATCGCCCATTGGCATCGGCTGTCATAGTCTTAACAACTATACTGTTCTCGTCTAATAGGGTAACCGTAGCGTTGGCAACGGGCTCGTTGTTCACATTGCTGGTAATGGTACCTGCGATGGTAACTTCGCAACGCTCCTGAACTCTGTATATCTCATCGGCTACACTTCCCTTTTCTCCATCGCGGTTAGACGAAACATATCCAATTCTTTTACGTTCGTTTATTATAAAACCAAAATCGTCTTTGTTGCTATTGGTGGGAGCTCCAAGGTTCTTGATCTCGCCGTCAGGCATTCCGTCATCTCCCATGGGAACCATAAATACATCATAACCTCCCAGGCCACCACGTCCGTCGCTGGCAAAGTAAAGGTTGTTATTCTCACTTATGAAAGGAAAAGACTCCCTGGCTTCAGTATTCAAAGCTGTAACATTCATTGGTGTACCATAAGTACCATCTTCAAGAATGTCTACATACCAGATATCAGACATACCAGTGGTACCCGGCATATCGGAAGAAAAGAATAAACGTTTTTCGTCCAGACTAAGAGCAGGATGAGCAACAGAGTACTCTTTACTGTTAAATGGCAATTCTACTATGTTCGTCCAGTACGTTTCACTATTTTTTGTTGCTTTGTACAACTTCAAACGAATAGTTTTCTCCTTATCCCTACCCTTTTTACCGTCTATAAAATTATTTCGGGTAAAGTACATGGTGTTTCCGTCTTTTGTAAATACGGCAGAAGATTCGTGAAACCTTGTGTTTACTTCTCCGTTCAATTTAGTTGGATTGGAAAGCATACCATTTTCGTCCATGTCTGCTTCAAACAGGTCTAGGAAAGGTTGTTGGTTCCATTCGTGAATCTTATCTCCTTCAGTCTGAATGGTTGCGGAAGCATAGACTAATTTGTTTCCGTAGAAGGCCGATCCGAAATCGGAGTTATCTGTGTTTACAGAAACCTTCTGAAGTTCAACTTCGTATTCCAGAAAGCTTGTATTGGTTGCCTGGATGATCTTGGGATCACCTCCTTTACGGATGTAGGCTTCCATCAGCTCGTCTGCAACCGCATCTTGTCCAAGACTTTTAAGAGACTGAGCTGCACGGTAATAGTACATTGCTTCTGCTTCGTTTGGATACTCGTTTACCAGTCTTTGATACCATTTGGCAGCATTGTCGTAGTCACTGTTCCAATAATAGGTATCTCCCAGGTTCTTAAATATTTGTGCCGAGGTGTATCCATCCTCAACAACTTTCAAATATATTTCACGCGCATCGATATAAGCGAATTTGTCGAATTCCTTATTCGCTTTTTCTACTTCTTTCTTTTGCGCAAATGACACACTGGTAAATAGAATGACCAGGGTTAATAGAATAAATTTATTAGGTAATGTCTTCATGGTGTAAGTGTTTTAGAAGAATCGTGGTGTTAGTACCCTTTCTGGTGTTTTGAATACATCGAAACGCAGCATGATCTCATACGAACCATCACTGTAATCCTCTATATCCGTGGTCTGGAAGTCGTATCCAAATCCAATAAATATCTCATCCGAAGCCTGGAAGCCTACCAGGCCACTCAAGGCAGCACTCCATCGATAAGCGGCTCCTAAGGTAAATTTCTCATTGATCAAAAAGTTGGCCGATACATCCCATTGTAAGGGTGATCCGCTAACTGCCTTCACCAGCGTGGCGGGTTTGAATTTCAAATTATCGCTCACATCAAATACATAGCCCGCAATAAGGAAATAGTGTAAACGCTCCGCGGCTATGGTCTCCTTATCTATATTGGCCAGAGATCCCTCATCGAAATGCTTGGTCGTTAAAAAGTTTGGTACCGATAGCCCCGCATAGAACTTCTCGGTGTTGTAGTACACCCCGGCTCCTATCTGTGGCTGTAGTTTGTTGTCTATATTATTCTGAAATCGAGGATCGTTCTGATCGAAGATATTCAACTTAGTGAAATCCACATCCAACAGGTCGAGTCCAGCCTTTAATCCAAAGGACAGCTCCCCGTTATCCGAGGTGTTGATCGTATAGGAATAATCGATATTCACATTAGACTCGACGGCTGGTCCCAACTCATCGCGTACAATAGATATCCCAAGACCCATATTATCCAGCGAACCTATGGGCGTATTGGCCGTAAAGGAAGCCGTCTTTGGAGCCCCCTCGAATCCAACCCACTGCGTGCGGTACAACAACCCAAAACTAAGGGCGTCACGAGATCCGGCATAGGCAGGGTTGACAATCTGCGTATTGTACATATACTGCGTATACTGGGGATCCTGCTGAGCCGTACCACTAAAGGTCCCAAGTAAAATCAAAAGTATGAGTGTTAGATAACTGTGTTTCATAGTTCAGTATTTTTAACCCGGAAGAGACCAACCCTCCCGGGATATTTTTGATTTTCTATCTATTTATGTATAAGTATCCGGCGTAACTTGACTCTCCAGGATTGTCCTCTCCTAAGATTGTAAGTACATAATAATACGTACCGGTAGGTAACATCTCTCCCTGTCGTATGGTCGAACGGCCATCGGAAATCCCTCTAAACACATTCTCCTCACCATTAGAACCGCCATAGCCATCGGTCTCCCAAACTAAGACACCCCAACGGTTGAAGATCTTCATGTTATTGTCTGGATACTCCTCAATTCCTACAATACGGAAGAAGTCGTTCATACCATCTCCATCAGGAGTGATACCGTTAAAGATCTCGAACGGTGGCTCAACCAATACATTCGGTAAAATAGTAACCGTTGGATCATCGGGCTCTCCATCACCATTGGCGTCGAAGTTCGTTGGATCGTTCGGATCATCCGATAGATCGGTCACTTCGTTACCATTGATATCGTATCCGGTTGCTACCGCCTGGTTAACCACCTCCCCGGCATCAATGTCGGCCTGAGTGATCGCATAGGTACCTGTAAAGGTCGTATCATCAACCTCTCCCGGCTGAAGAACAGCTATTGGGCCGCCTTCTATGATAATTCCCGGTAGATCATCGGAGATAGTGATATCGTATAATGTTACGTTACCAATATTGGTAACCATGAACAGGTACGATATTGTCTCACCAACGTTTGGTATTCCATCTCCGTTCTCATCGTTGAAGACTCCTGTTTTCTCTAATGAAAGTCCAGGATCCTGGCAAAGAACCGTGATCGTTGGATCGTTCTCGAAAATACTGTTGTCATCAGATAGATCACTTACTACCGTACCATTAGGATCGGTACCTTCGGCTGTCGCCTGGTTAGATACTAAGCCGGCATCTACATCGTCTTGAACTACCGTGTATACAGCACTGAATGTTTCGGTATCAGATTCTCCTGCCGCCAAAGAAATTGGTCCTCCAACAACGTTCACCATAGGATCTGTTACCATTACATCGGTTAACAACACGTTTCCAACATTGGTTACAACAAAGTCGTAAACAATGGTTTCTCCCAGGTCAACACATCCATTACCGTTCTCATCGGTAGGAGTTCCTGTTTTAATAAGTGCTATTACAGGTTCCTGACATAGATCGGTGATCGTTGGATCGTTACCAAATTCACTGGATTCATCCGAGATATCAGAAACTGTATCTCCCACTTGAGAGGTTCCTGTTACGGTCGCCTGGTTTACTACCTCTCCAGCATCTATATCGGCTTGTGTAAGCGTATAGATTGCAGAGAAGGAAGTATTATCGGTCTGTAATGGTCCAAGAGAAATTGGTCCACCCTGTACATTCACCATTGGATCTGTAACAAATATGTTATGTAAGGTTACATTCCCTAAATTGAATATGGTGAATTCGTAAGAGATGGTCTCTCCTTCATCGGCACATTTATTTCCGTTTTCATCATTTACTGTTCCCACTTTAACAATGGCGATAATTGGTGACTGACATAAGTCTACAATTGTTGGATTATCTTCTGTGATCACTTCGTCATCCGAAAGATCCGAAACAGTTCCACCCGTTGGTGTAGTTCCGAAAACTTCAGCCTGGTTTTCAACAAATCCGGCATCTATATCGGCTTGAGTAAGTACATAAGTTGCAGTAAACGTAGTTGCATCTGTGGCTCCAGGAGCAAGATCGATCGGTCCACCTACAACAGTTACTAACATATCCGTTACGGTTATATCTGTTAAGGTTACGTTTCCAGTGTTTACAACCGTGAATGAATATTCGATCACATCACCAGGGGTTGGACATCCTCCGCCACTAGGTGGTGGAAGTGTTCCTTCCTTGATCAGGGCGATACTTGCAGCCTGGCATAAACCAACTACCGTAGGATCGTCTTCAAGTACACTGTTGTCATCAGAAAGATCTGATACAATAGCTCCATTAGGATCGGTACCTTCAGCAGTTGCCTGGTTCACTACTTCACCCGCATCAATATCTGCCTGTGTAATGGCGTAGCTTCCTAGGAAGATCCATGTTTCTGTAACATCCAGTTCGCCGTCATTATCGGTATCTCCAGAATCTGGTCCCGGAACATTTCCACCTAACAACAGATCGGTAACTGTCACCGACGCCAGGGATACATTTCCTTCATTGGTTACTGTGAATGTATAATCGATCATCTCACCCGGATCTGCACACTGATTTCCATTTCCGTCTACAAACACACCTGTCTTAACGATAGCGATGTTTGCAGCCTGACATAGATTAGTCACTACAGAATTTGAAGTATCTGTTACTGTAGTCTGATCTGGTGCCGTACCGGTTACCGTTGCTGTATTCTGAACCGAACCAGCATCGATATCGGCCTGCGTGATCGCATAACTACCGGTATAGATCCACGTTTCAGTAACATCAAGTTCTCCGTCATTGTCTGTATCTCCTGAATCTGGTCCCGGAACGTTTCCACCTAATAGAGGATCGTTCACAACCACATTTGAAAGTGATACGTTTCCGGCATTGGTTACTGTGAACGTATAGTTGATCAGCTCACCCGGATCTGAACAGTCTCCACCGTCATCGTACATCGCTGTTTTCAGGATATCGATAGCAGGGTTCTGACATAGATCGGTCACTACCGCATTCGAAATATCGGTTACTGTATTTCCATCAGCATCTGTTCCCGTAGCAGTGGCCTGGTTATTTACCTGACCGGCATCTATATCTGCCTGGGTAATAGCGTAATCTGCCGTATAAATCCAGGTCTCTGTAATGTCGAGAAGTCCGTCATTGTTAGTATCTCCAGACACAAACACTATAGGTACTACAGGGTTTGGTGCTTCCAGCAGAGGATCTGTTACAACTACCGATCCAAGTGGTACATTACCAGGGTTGGTTACGGTAAATGTGTATGTAATTGTCTCTCCCGGATCTGTACACTGATTTTGATTCTGGTCATTCAATAGACCCGACTTCACTATCTGAATATCCGGATTAGGAGTTTGTTCAATCAGGATATAAACAGTAGCTCTGTCACGTGCCTCTGGCGTACCATCATCAAAGATCTCGTATACAAACTGATCGGTTCCAATAAATCCGGCATTTGGCGTATAAGTAAAGCTTCCGTCGGCATTGATAGCCAGGGTACCATTACTTGGCCCACTCACAGGAGTTACTGTGGTGTCTACCATTTGGGTGTCTCCTTCCACATCCTGATCGTTATCAAGAACATTTCCAGTTACAGCCATATCTACTTCACCATAATAAGCGTCGTCATTTGCTGTTGTTATGTTTCCATTATTAGGTATCACCTGGATAGTTACCGTGGCCGTATCACATAAGGCCGGGGTACCATTATCACAGATCGTATACTCGAAGGTATCTTCTCCCTCGAAGCCAGGATCTGGTGTATAGGTATAACTACCGTCAGGATTCACCGTCACCGAACCATTTACCGGCTGGGTGTTGGACGTAACCACGATTGGATCACCATCTGGATCAAAGTCGTTTGGCAATACATTACCACTCACAGGAGTGTCTACCTCTGTGGTGTTGGTATCGGCATTGGCTACCGGTGGCTCGTTATCAGGACCACTCAGTGGTAATACCTCGATGTAAACCGTAGCCGTATCACAGGCCTGTGGGTTTCCACCATCACACACCTGGTACTCGAAGGTATCCTCACCTGTAAAGCCAGGATCCGGAGTATAGGTATAGCTACCATCAGGGTTGAAGGCAAGGGTTCCGTTAGACGGACCACCACCCACAACAGTGAACACCTCGGTGCCCGCAGGACCATCAGGATTCTCATCATTGGTCGCTACACTACCACTTACCGGTAGATCCACATAGGTATTATTAATATCGTCTACGGCCAGGATCTTATTTTGTCCAAAAACTGTAATAATCACAGTGGCACGGTCTCTGGCGACAGGAGTTCCGTCGTCGAAGATCTCGTACACAAATTGATCGGTTCCGAAGAAATTAGGATCGTTAGGCACATAACTAAAAGTACCATTGGCATTGATAGTTAGAACACCACTTGAAGGGCCGCTAACCGGAGTTACAGTGGTATCGACCATCTGGATATCTCCTTCCGGATCTGTATCGTTATCCAATACATTACCTGTTATGGTTGCACCCTGGTTGCCATTATAGGCATCATCATTGGCATAGGTCCTGTTTCTATTAGGATCACCATTTACGGTAATAGTAAGTATAGCAGAATCTGTTGCCTGCATCGGATTGTCATCGGCTATGAAATACTCGAAAGTATCCTCACCTTCAAAATCCAGAGGTGGTGTATATGTAAAACTTCCATCAGGCAGGATGGTAATAGTACCGCCCTGAGTTGTTGGGAAAGTTCCCGGGTTAGTAACAACCTGGTTATCACCTTCCGGGTCGAAGTCGTTCGCGAGTACGTTTCCAGACACCGGTACATTTACTTCGGTACCAGCCGTATCTGCATTGGCGATGGTTGTATTTTGACCGATCGGCAATACCTCGATAAATACTGTTGCACTATCGGTTGCCTGTGGATTTCCATCATCCTCAATACTATACTGGAAGGTATCAGGACCCGAATATCCAGCCGGAGGAGTATATACATAACTACCATCGGCATTCATTACTGCATTACCACCAGCTGTTGTTGGTATGATTCCGGTTGTAGTAACTATTTGATTATCTCCTTGATCATCTTCATCGTTGGTAAGAACATTTCCAGCTACCGGAATATCGGTAAAGGTGTTATTAATATCGTTAACGGCATCGGTAGTATTGATTCCGGACAACGTTATGAAAACGGTGGCCTGGTCTCTTGCTTCCGGAGTACCATTATCGAAGATCTCGTATACAAACTGATCTGTTCCGAAGAAATTAGGATCATTAGGCACATAACTAAAAGTACCATCGGCGTTTATAGTGAGTATACCATTAGAAGGACCACTTACAGGTGTGATAGTAGTATCAACCATCTGGGTATCTCCTTCCGGATCTGAATCATTATCAAGTACATTTCCTGTTATAGTTGCACCCTGGTTGCCATTATAGGCGTCATCATTAGCATAAGTTCTGTTCATATTCGGATCACCATTCACAGTGATCGTAAGAATAGCAGAATCTGTTGCCTGCATGATATTATCATCTTCGATGAAATATTCGAAAGTATCCTCACCTTCAAAGTCCAGAGGTGGGGTGTATGTGAAATTACCATTGGCGTCGATTGTAATACTTCCGCCCTGTGTAGTTGGGAAGGTTCCTACATTGGTCACTACCTGGTTATCACCTTCAGGATCGAAATCATTTACCAACACATTACCGGATACCGGAACATTTACTTCGGTACCTGCCGTATCGGCGTTGGCAATAGTTGTATTTTGCATCAGAGGTAGTACCTCTATGAATACGGTAGCGGTATCTGTTGCAGGTGGTAATCCATCATCTACAATACTATACTGGAACGTATCCGGACCAGAATAACCAGCGGGTGGAGTATACACATAACTACCATCGGCATTCATTACAGCGTTACCGCCGGCTGTTGTTGGAATATTTCCTGTAGTTGTTACCGTTTGATTGTCTCCCTGAGGATCCTCATCGTTGGTAAGAACATTTCCAGCTACCGGTATATCGGTAAAGGTGTTATTAATATCATTTATTGCATCGGTTGTATTTCTGAAACAATCTCCGTCTACATTCACACCACTGGCAATAACCCATGACTGTCCGTTTACAGATTGTCCGTTCTGGTTATTTCTGGTATCCACGGTTATAGTTACCTGAGTAGCCGCACCCGGTACTGCAACAAGGGTAAGTGAAGGAATTGCAAGACAACATGATCCACCGGGTAAGGTAGAATCCGGTCCATAAATGAACACCTGCTCTGAAACACCTCCCGCTTCAGCAGTTAATAATAAGTATCTGCCATCATCGGTTAATTCGGAAATTGGTGTTTCAATGATAAGGTTTCTTGGTTCATTGAACGCAGGAACATCTATAGTGATCACCTGTATATCGTTTACACCACTTCTACTGGTGAAAACACCAGAGCTAGAGGATGCATTTGGTACATTTCTGAAGGCGTAAAGCACTACAGACTGCAACTTACATTTTAGACTTTCGGTAGTAGTATAGGTGATTGAGCTTGTGTTACCGGCTATCAGGCCTCTGTACACCCAAATATTCGAGCTAGTCCCCACAGGAACAGATCGCGGAATAGTATGCGTTGTTCCTCCGCTGTCTACTACATCCAGGGTCTGCCCCGGATTATTACCTTTATATACGATCTCTACTACATACTGATATACGTTTGCAGGATCGGGAATATTCGCAACGGTTGTTATATTACAATTGGCGTTATATCCATACTCATCTACCAATTTATCGTCACCACATTCGAATGCCCATCCATTAGGCCCTTCTACTCCATCTACAAAGTCGTTTCCACAACTTGATTTTACCGAAATAGTTCGTGTGATCAAATTATCATTAGCACCATCTACATCTGAAATAGAGATATATCCAACAGGATCGTTTTCTCTAATTTCATAAACAACATCCACCATGTTTGCCGGAATTTCGGCCACAGCTTCATAATTACCGTTTGAATCTGTCTGTACTGTCATAGCACTACCATCCGAACCGGTGATATCAACATCTACTCCAACTAATGGATTTCCTCCTTCATCACTCACGTTTCCGCAAATAGCCGGATAGGTGAAAAGTACTGTTTCCGGGTCATCATACTCGGCGCACGAAAGGTTAAGTGAGTAATATCTGTCGCTATTACCATCCACTTTCCCAATAGTATATTCTATGGAAGAAATATTTTCCCAATAATTGCTATAAGTAAACCTCGGATCGAGCGATACATCACCACCTGGCGCTGTAGTTACTAAAGTAGCTTCTCCCCTAACTTTGGTTGGAGAAGTTATAATATTTAGAAGGGTATTACTATTTACGAAATATGCGTCTGGAAGGTTCAATTCTGCATATTCTCTTGTATTTTGTCCATCGCCGTCTATATCTAAAGGTGTTCCGTATAAGGAGATAAATTCTTCATCCCCATAATTACCCCCACTTTGTACAAAAGTGATACTAAATCGAACACTTTGATCGGTTGAATTCGTACTATTAATTCTTGGCTGAAATGCTTCGTTAAGCCCAGAAGAAGTTACATCGATCTCCAATAAGGAAGCACCACCGGAAAATTCTTCAATTTTCACCAGGGCGTCAAGAGTTGTACCGTGAGGATTTGCAGGGAATACATTGCTGAAACGATACACGGCACCTTCCTCCAGATCATTTCCACTAATAAGCTGCGGATTTTCGAAATTCGAATCCTTATAAAAAGGAGCACAATTACAACCTCTCGGGGTTGGAGTGAAATCGAATGGTAACGGTACTATAGTTGGATCGTCTTCAGTGAAACTATTGTCATCACTTAGATCGTGATAGGTAAGGCAGCCACTTCCAGACACTGGACATAGTTCTCCCCCATCTTTACTTTCACCACTAATAACTTCAAAAAGACCTGCTACTGTAACACCTGGTCCAATGGGTTGTGAACAGCTTACATGCACGTCTCCAACTTCTACATTATCAACAAATAAATATACGGTGTTATTACCAAATGTGCCGTCGTTATCAGTCCCTGAAACCGAGATAAATGCGCCATTAACCACGTCATCGTCATATAGCACTTCTCCGTCATTTTCAATCCGAACATTAGCGCTGTTAGCCCCTGTATATTCGAAGGTTAATTGAGTAACTCCACCATCACAGCAACCATCAGGAGGAAAAGTTACGTAACCAGGTTGACCTTCTAATGGACAAAGTGGCCCTCCATTTCTACTTTCACCAGCAATTACCTCAAAAAGGTTCGCCACGATAAGTCCAGGTCCAATAGGCTGTGAACAACTAACATGAATATCTCCTACTTCAACGTTATCTACGAAGATTTCCAAATTATTATTAGGGAATGTTCCGTCCGGATCTGTACCTTCAATATAGAACTGATCTCCCTGATTAACGAAATCATCATAAAGAACTTGATTATCACTTTCTATTCGAACATTCACATTATTTGTTGACCCTAAATATTCAAGGGTTAAATTGATAACCTTACCATCACAGCAACCTTCAGGGTCCACTACTTGATAAGGAACGCAACTTTCAATAGTGGCCTGGTTTTCTACAAAGCCATTGTTTATATCATCCTGCGTGATCGCATAGGTCGCCGTAAATGTTGTATTGTCACTCTGAAGTGGTGCCAGGCTGGCAAGACTGCCGTTCACCTGTACCAAAGGATCGTTTATAACAAGATCAGTAAGGGTACTGTTCCCCGTATTCGACACTTCAAAAGTATAGGAAATTGTCTCACCTACTTCAGCAGATCCATTTCCGTTGTCATCATTAAATACACCTGTTTTAATAAGAGCTACACCGGGTTGAGTAGCAAGAATTACTTCGGTTGGGCGATCCATATTATAATCGCCAAAATCTGATAGATCAGAATACATCAATCCGTCATTATAACCTTCTCCTGTGGCGGTTGCCTGGTTTATTACTTTCCTGGCATCTATATCCGCCTGAGTAATTGTATATGTGGCAGTATTTTCTCCTAATTTTTCCTGACCGGCATTTAAATCGAAAGTTCCACCACTTATCGTGATACCAGGCAAGTTATCTGTAAGGGTAATATCCTTAATTTTTTGGTCACCTAAATTTTTAAAATCGAAGGTATAGGTGATCGTTTCTCCGGGCTGACCCATATTATCACCGTTCTCATCGTTAAATACCCCTGTTTTAATTACAGCTAACTCTGTATATACCCCAATATTTACTTGGTAATCTTCTACTTCACCATCGTTAGCTTCTGTTAAGGCCGGAAGCAAGTTAGTTTCAGACGAATATCTAAATCGCGCGTAGGTTGTTCCTAACTCTGCGTTGCTTGGTACAGGTACATTCAGATTAATACTTCCACCACTTGGGCTTACATTAGTAGCTATCTGATCACCACTGTCAAATTCTCCATCCGCATCCCAATCTATCCAGGCATTAAGCACTCCATTACCATTGGTAGTAATGTTTAAAGTAACAGTATTCCCTCTGTATAGAATTTGATTATCCAGAGCCGAGCCATCCTTCATCACTCCATCCTCATCATCTATCCCATTAATATCATCGCCGCTTCCATTTCCAACCATAGAAAACGGATCCTCAGAATCGGGTGCGTTATTTCCTAAATATACGGTTACGGGTGTAGATTCCAGTACAGGTAGTTGATGAGCAGCCCATCCATACGAACTTGGCAGGTCGCCGCCATCATCTCTGGCACCAACGTTACCCATAATACCTTCTACATCGTCATCTCCTGGCAACTGAGCTGCCTCTGTAAGATCTCCGTTGGTTATGTCTACTTGATAAATAACCCGTTCACCATTTCGGTCACTTTCAGTGTAGAGTTTTCCATCAGCAGCAAAACCTATTCCCTCGCCATCTACAGCAAATTCAGTAGAAAATGCGAAAGTAGTATTACCGGTGGTAACGTCGATGATATAGAAATCCACATCATCATCTGTCTGAACATAAAAATCCCCTGTATCGGGGTTCCATGCTATACCATCGGCTCTTTTAGTTCCTCCGGTTAATGTTTTTGGATAACCGGCATATACTGCCCAGTTATCATTTGGATTATAGGCGTATAATTTTGTACCTCCATTACCGTCTCCACTTGGATCCACAATAACAAACATAACCTCATCACCGGTTACATTGTTCAAATAGAATTCTACACCCTGAACGACTCCGGTAAACATGTCATTTACCAATAAGGTAGAATTTCCATTAGATGGATTTACACTATATAAGTCGTTATCGTTATCGTAGGCATACACCAATCGATCTGTTGCACGAAATCCTGACCCTTCGCCATCAAACGTTCTATCGGTCGATTGAATAGAAGGAGTTGGCGTTGGATTCGCTGTAGGATCCGGTGCCACTGAGAACAGATCGGTACCATTATCCGGAAGTGCATAAAGGAATGGTAAACCTCTGTTCGTATTAGGAACTATGGTTGGTAGAAGATCTTGTCCATAAACCATTATAGAAGAGAGAAGAATAGTGAATAGACACAAATATTTCATAACTCTCTGTCGCGAGATAGAATGAGTAGTAGTTCGCATACGCTCTTAAATTTTATTATTTTTTTTCTGAAGTAAGAAAAATGCCCCAACTGCATTTGAAGTTACTCTGCTTATATCAAATATACGTAGGAAAAATCGTTATAGATTTCCCAAAAACGGAGTTTTAGCCGAAGCGTTGAAATATTCGTTGAACAGCACAATTTTTAAAATTTTCAAGATTTTTTTTGTAGGAATTAAGGCTACGTGTTTACACGTATACACTCGTATTTTAAGGAATGACAAGATTTTTTTTTGTGGGAATTATGTGAGATATATTTAAACAATTCATCCCGTAAGGCAGTCAAAATTTTTAATTCATCAACCATAAAAGTTTATAATTCTTTAACATGTTTGTAGGAAATATTTGTTAATAATATCTTGGCCATTTCGATTAATTTCAAGGACACTTATTTTTAATATTTTCAATAAAAAAAGCACCGGAATTTTCATTCCGGTGCTTCTCTTATAATCTTGATTATAGTTGAATATTATCCTGTTCTTTTTAGAAGAATCGTGGTGTTAGTACCCTTTCTGGTGTTTTGAATACATCGAAACGCAGCATGATCTCATACGAACCATCACTGTAATCCTCTATATCCGTGGTCTGGAAGTCGTATCCAAATCCAATAAATATCTCATCCGAAGCCTGGAAGCCTACCAGGCCACTCAAGGCAGCACTCCATCGATAAGCGGCTCCTAAGGTAAATTTCTCATTGATCAAAAAGTTGGCCGATACATCCCATTGTAAGGGTGATCCGCTAACTGCCTTCACCAGCGTGGCGGGTTTGAATTTCAAATTATCGCTCACATCAAATACATAGCCCGCAATAAGGAAATAGTGTAAACGCTCCGCGGCTATGGTCTCCTTATCTATATTGGCCAGAGATCCCTCATCGAAATGCTTGGTCGTTAAAAAGTTTGGTACCGATAGCCCCGCATAGAACTTCTCGGTGTTGTAGTACACCCCGGCTCCTATCTGTGGCTGTAGTTTGTTGTCTATATTATTCTGAAATCGAGGATCGTTCTGATCGAAGATATTCAACTTAGTGAAATCCACATCCAACAGGTCGAGTCCAGCCTTTAATCCAAAGGACAGCTCCCCGTTATCCGAGGTGTTGATCGTATAGGAATAATCGATATTCACATTAGACTCGACGGCTGGTCCCAACTCATCGCGTACAATAGATATCCCAAGACCCATATTATCCAGCGAACCTATGGGCGTATTGGCCGTAAAGGAAGCCGTCTTTGGAGCCCCCTCGAATCCAACCCACTGCGTGCGGTACAACAACCCAAAACTAAGGGCGTCACGAGATCCGGCATAGGCAGGGTTGACAATCTGCGTATTGTACATATACTGCGTATACTGGGGATCCTGCTGAGCCGTACCACTAAAGGTCCCAAGTAAAATCAAAAGTATGAGTGTTAGATAACTGTGTTTCATAGTTCAGTATTTTTAACCCGGAAGAGACCAACCCTCCCGGGATATTTTTGATTTTCTATCTATTTATGTATAAGTATCCGGCGTAACTTGACTCTCCAGGATTGTCCTCTCCTAAGATTGTAAGTACATAATAATACGTACCGGTAGGTAACATCTCTCCCTGTCGTATGGTCGAACGGCCATCGGAAATCCCTCTAAACACATTCTCCTCACCATTAGAACCGCCATAGCCATCGGTCTCCCAAACTAAGACACCCCAACGGTTGAAGATCTTCATGTTATTGTCTGGATACTCCTCAATTCCTACAATACGGAAGAAGTCGTTCATACCATCTCCATCAGGAGTGATACCGTTAAAGATCTCGAACGGTGGCTCAACCAATACATTCGGTAAAATAGTAACCGTTGGATCATCGGGCTCTCCATCACCATTGGCGTCGAAGTTCGTTGGATCGTTCGGATCATCCGATAGATCGGTCACTTCGTTACCATTGATATCGTATCCGGTTGCTACCGCCTGGTTAACCACCTCCCCGGCATCAATGTCGGCCTGAGTGATCGCATAGGTACCTGTAAAGGTCGTATCATCAACCTCTCCCGGCTGAAGAACGGCTATTGGGCCGCCTTCTATCATAATACCTGGTAGTGGATCCTCAATTTCAATATTATATAAGGTCACAGATCCGGTATTGGTTACAACGAATATATAGCTGATGGTTTCGCCTTCATCGGCACTACCATTACCATTCTCATCGTTAAACACCCCACTCTTCTCTACAGATAGCGACGCCACCTGGCATAGTACTGTAATTGTTGGATCGTTCTCTAACGGACTGTTATCATCAGACAGGTCGTCTACTACACTGCCATCCGGAGCTGTACCTTCGGCAATTGCCTGATTTATCACTTCTCCTGCGTCTATATCCGATTGTGTTATCGCATATTCGGCCGTAAATGATGTAGTATCACTTTCACCCACCTGAAGAGTAATTGGTCCTCCAACAACATTTACAAGTGGATCGATCACTATTACATCAGTAAGAACTGTATTACCTGTATTGATCACCTCAAAAGCGTATACGATCTTCTCACCCAGGTCTGTACATCCATTACCGTTTTCATCCACCACTGTTCCTACTTTGATAAGAGCAATTGCAGGTTCCTGACATAAGGTAGTTACCGTCATATCATCGGTAGCAGTTGTAGATCCGGACAGATCACTAACCGTACTCTGATCCGGTGCAGTACCGGTGGCAGTAGCCTGGTTAATTACTTCTCCTGCGTCTATATCTGCCTGAGTAATCGTGTATGAAGCGGTGTAAACCCAAACTTCAGTTACGTCAAGTTCACCATCATTGTCATCATCACCAGAATCCGGCCCGGGAACTACACCACCTAATAGTGGATCGTCCACAACAATGTTAGACAAGCTAACATTACCTTCATTGGTAACTGTGAATGTATAGTCTATTGTCTGTCCAGGTTCGCTACAATTAGCGCCCGGGTCGTAAGCTGCTACTTTTACTATTGCAATGGCAGGATCCTGACAAAGCTCGGTAACCGTCATATCATCGGTAGTGGTTGTTGATCCTGAAAGATCACTAACCGTACTTTGATCCGGCGCTGTACCTGTGGCCGTAGCCTGGTTGATCACCTCACCGGCATCTATGTCGTCCTGAGTAATAGCGTAGGAGCCTGTATATACCCATGTTTCAGTAACATCCAGTTCTCCGTCATTATCTGTATCGCCTGAATCTGGTCCTGGAACAACTCCTCCTAGTAATGGATCGTCTACAACAATGTTAGACAAGCTCACATTACCTTCATTGGTTACCGTAAAGGTATAGTTGATCAGTTCTCCCGGATCTGAACAGTCACCACCATCGTCATACTGTGAGGTCTTCACAATAGCGATCGCAGGGTCTTGACACAGCGTCGTGGTTGTACTATCATCGGTAGTGGTTGTAGATCCTGAAAGATCACTAACCTGAGTCTGGTTTGGTGCAACACCTGTGGCCGTAGCCTGGTTGATCACCTCACCGGCATCTATGTCGTCCTGAGTAATAGCATATGAACCTGTGTACACCCATGTTTCAGTTACATCCAGTTCTCCGTCATTATCTGTATCGCCTGAATCTGGTCCTGGAACAACTCCTCCTAGTAATGGATCGTCTAC